>WNFV01006625.1_pt1 | contig 13651 bp, 15 predicted proteins | sample 5400101 | NCBI WGS metagenome assembly WNFV01 (sample SAMN13153361, study PRJNA577476) | soil metagenome | isolation source: 115 cm soil or saprolite under grassland replicate 1 | place: USA:California | collected 2016-06-15
GCGCCAGATCCACAGCAACCAATCCCGGCACCAGGAACTCCGCCCCGAATGCACGCTCGGCAGAGAACCGGTGTCGATGTAATCAGCACACGAGGGGAGAAACCATGAGTAGAACACTCCGGCCGCTGGCCGCCCTTGCCACGGTCGCCATGGTCGCCGTGATCAGCGCGGGCTGTGGCGGCACCCGCAGCAGCGGCGGCACCAACGCCGGCTCCCCTCATGCGAAGGCGGTGAAGTTCGCCGAGTGCATGCGCGCCAACGGTGTCAGCGCGTTCCCGGACCCGGACGCGACGGGCGCGTTGACCATCGATGCGGTGGCGAACGGCTCGTCGCTGGACACGAGCTCTGCGGCGTTCGAGCAGGCCCTCAGCGCGTGCAAGGATCTGGAGCCGCCGGGGTTCGTGGGCCACGAGAGGAGCGCCCAGGAGCAGGACGGTGCCCTCAAGTTCGCCCAGTGCATTCGCGAGAACGGCGTGAAGGACTTTCCGGATCCCGTCAATGGCGAGCCCCTCGTCGACACGAATCGAATCCCATCCGCGGCAACGACGGGTGGTATGAGCATTCTCAACGCCGCGATGCGGAAGTGCCGCACCTACGCCTACGTAGCCGGTGTACAGGGGAGCCAGTGATGCGGAAGCATCGGGTGCTGGCCGGAGCGGCCGTCCTGGTTGCCGTGACCGCCATCGGCGGCGTGGTCGCCATGTCCGGTGCCGAGCAAGCGTCCCCGGCTGCCCAGGAGCCGCCGGTGAACACCGCGACGGTGGAACGGGGAGAGCTCTCGGACATGGTCTCTCAATATGGGATCCTGACCTATCGGGCGCGATCGGACGGCTCGCCGTACTCCGTGTTCAACCGGGCCCGCGGGACCTACACCGAGCTGCCCAATGCCGGCGACGAGGTCGGCTGCGGCGACGTGCTCTATCGGGTGGACGACACGCCGGTGCTGCTGCTGTGCGGCTCGACGCCGGCGTACCGGTCGCTGTCGGAGGGCGACAGCGGACCCGACGTCGCCGAGCTCAACGCCAACCTGGTGCACCTCGGTTACGCGACCCGAGCGCAGCTCGACCCGTCCTCTCACGACTTCAGCTCCGAGACGGCGTCCGCGCTCAAGAAGCTGCGGTCCAAGCTGGGCGAGGATCAGACCGGGTCGCTGGATCTCGGTCAGGCGGTGTTCCTGCCCGAGTCGGTGCGGATCGCCGAGGTGACCGGCGAGCTCGGTGGATCCGCCCAGCCGGGCGCGCATGTCCTGTACGCCACATCCGACACGCCAGAGGTGCAGGTGAACCTCGATCCGGCGCAGCAGGGCGAGGTGAAGAAGGGCGATCGCGCGCAGATCACCCTGCCGGGCAACAGGTCGGTGACGGGAAAGGTGGACCGGTTAGGGAGAGTCGCCCAGGTTCCTGCTGGGCAGGACAACAACGCCGGCGGCGCGACCATCCCGGCTTACATCAGCCTCGACGACCCAGCAAACGCACGCGGGCTCGACAAGGCCCCGGTCCAGGTGGAGATCACGACCAAGGGAGTGGAGAGCGCCCTGAGTGTCCCGGTTACCGCGATCGTCGGGAAGTCCGGCGGCGGGTTCGCGGTCGAGGTCGTGCGGGCCGACGGGCGACGCGAGCTGGTCGTAGTGAAGCTGGGCCTGTTCGACACCGCAGGCGGACGAGTCCAGGTCGTCCAGGGCGATCTCCGCCGGGGCGAGCAAGTGGTGGTGCCCTCGTCATGAGCGGCGAATCGGTCGTGGAGCTGGATGGGGTGACCAAGGTCTACGGCGAGGAGCCGCCGGTGCCCGCCCTCCGGGGCGTGTCCTTTTCCGTCCGGCGGGGTGAGCTGGTGGCGATCGTCGGGCCCTCCGGCTCGGGCAAGTCCACTCTCCTGCACGTCATCGGGACGCTCGAGCGGCCCAGCAGTGGCGTCGTCCGGATCGGTGGGGTCGACGCGGCTCGGCTGAGCGACCGCGAGCTGTCGCGGCTGCGGGCTCGGGAGATCGGCTTCGTCTTCCAGCAGTTCTTCCTTGCCGAGCATGCCACGGTGCGGGAGAACGTCGCCGACGGGTTGCTCTACGCCGGCGTCCGCGCCGCCGAGCGGTACAGGCGCGCGGATGAGGCGATCGAACGGGTCGGCCTCTCCGAGCGCGCGAGCTTCAAGCCCACCAAGCTCTCCGGAGGGGAGCGGCAGCGGGTTGCGATCGCGCGGGCCCTCGTCGGGCGTCCGGCGATCGTTCTCGCCGACGAACCGACCGGGAACCTCGACAGCACCACCGGCGCGTCGATCATGGAGCTGATCCGCGAGCTCAACGCGGCCGGCGCCACCATCCTCATGATCACCCACGACGCGGGCCTCGCCGATCAGCTGCCTCGCCAGATTCGGGTCCTCGACGGTGAGGTGCTCTCCGATATCGCGAAGGGAGAGGCGCCATGAGTGCCAACGGCGGACGCCTGGAGGTGAGTGACTGGCTGCGGGTGGCGAGTGTCGGGCTGCGCGCCCGGCTGCTGCGCGCCGCGCTGTCCGCGCTCGGGATCGCGATCGGAACGGCAGCGATCGTGGGGGTCCTCGGCCTATCCTCCTCCTCGCAAGCCGGGCTGATCGCGGAGATCAACCGGCTCGGCACGAACCTGCTGACGGTCGAGGCTGGACAGAGCCTCACCGGGGGGGCGGCGCAACTGCCCCGCGAAGCGCCGGCGCGGATCACGCTTCTGGACAACGTCCAACTGGTGGCACACACCGCCCTGATGAAGGACAAGTACGTCTACCGGAGCTCGATGATCCCGGTGGGCGAAACCGGTGGCCTCCAGGTACGGGCAACCAGCCTGAACCTGCTGTCCGTGCTCGGCACCGGCCTCGCACGCGGCGACTGGCTCAACCCGGGCACCGCCCGCGAGCCTGTCGCGGTGCTCGGCTCGGTCGCCGCGCAACAGCTGGGCATCGACCGGGTCTACCCCGATCGGAGGATCTGGCTCGGCGGCCAGTGGTTCAACCTCGCCGGCATCCTGCAACCCTCGCCGCTGACGCCAGACATCGACGTCAGCGCCCTCATCGGCTATCCGGCCGCCCAGAAATACCTCGGCTACGTCAGCATCGTCCACGGCGAAAAGAAGACCGGCCCGCCGAGCACGATCTACGTGCGCGCCGCCACCGATCATGAAGCGGCCGTGCAGTCGCTGCTCGCGCAGACCGCCAACCCCGAAGCGCCCTACGAGGTGGCCGTAGGTCAGCCGTCCGACGTGCTGACCGCCCGGGCCGCTGCCGCGGGGGCGTTCAACAGCCTCTTTCTCGGGCTCGGAGTGGTGGCACTGATCGTGGGTGCCGTCGGTGTCGCCAACATCATGATCATCTCCGTTCTGGAGCGCCGCTCGGAGATCGGCCTCCGTCGCGCCCTCGGTGCGACAAGGGCCCAGATCCGAACACAGTTCCTCGCCGAGTCGATCCTGCTCGCCGTCATCGGCGGCGTCGTCGGCGTGCTGGCCGGGGCCGCGGCAACGGCCGTGTACGCCAGCTCGAAGAGCTGGGCCGTCGTGATCCCCGTCGAGGCGTGGTCGGGCGGCATCGCCTCGGCCATCCTGATCGGCGCGTTCGCTGGCCTGATGCCGGCCGTTCGAGCGTCTCGGATGCCGCCTACCGTGGCATTGCGAACGGTATGAGCGGGAAGTGGATCTCTATCGAGAGGCCACCCTGCGGACGCTGCGCGAGAGCGCGACCCTTGCGCGCCGCCGGCAGCGTGCCCGCGCCGACCGAAGCGCCCGCCGTCTCCACGCCCGCTGGCATGCGCTCGAGCGGCGCGGCAAGCGCCGCACCGTCGTCGCGGTCGCCGTCGCGCGCGAACTCGCCGGCCACTGCTGGGCTCTCGCAACCATGTAGCACCGCCTGAGCCGCTCCTGACGGATACGTCTGCGGAGGCCGCCGTTCAGGCCGAGATCGCGGACTCCCTCTCAATGGCAGAGGTGGTCGCAAACGGTGGCAACCGTCAGCAACCGATCGCAAGTAGCTGAGCCGCTTTCGGCGCGGTGCCGTTTGCGAACCGTTGCCGTGGGTTGCGTCCGTCTGCTCCATAAATGTAGGCAGCTACACACGAACGGCGAGGCCGTGTCAGTCGAGGCTGAAGGGATGCGGCGCGCCGTGGCTCGCCGCGTCGAATGGTTGGAACCATTCGTTGAACTTGAGCCCGACCACGGCGTCCTCGCGCGCCCAGTCGGTCTCCTCGATCCCGTCGAGTTCGGGGTTGAAGAGGAAGAGGAAGTCTTCGTCCTCGAAGACTAGGTCACGGAAGTCGCTCCATGCCTGTTTGTCGCTGTCGGCGTCGCGGAGGTCGAGGAGCACCTGCGCCTGGCGGATGAGTGCGAAGAGGGCGAGTTCCTCGGCGACGCAGGCGAGGGTGACGTCGCCGGGCTGTGAGCTTCCAGCCGACTACGGCAATGGAGGTCGCCCAGTCGCGTGCGAAGCGGCCGTCGTAATACTGCTCGTAGCGGGACGGCAGGAAGCTGCCGATCGGGGTGTCCGCGTAGCTCTGGCCCGGCTCACCGTCGGCGATCGCGGCGAAGCACTCGTCCAGGTAGGTGATCGCTGCGTCGAGGAGCGCCTCGCGGTGCGAGTTGGGCAGGACGTCTGCGTACGCGGCGGCGTACGGAGGCGGCGTCCCGATCTGCTTCGCCGGTGGCCGTCGCAGCTTCACCGGCGGCTCCTCCTCGCCGTCATCGGCGTCGGTCGAATCGTCGCTGGCCGGTGCCCAGCGTTGCGTCGGCGCGGGAGCCCACCAGCCGCGAAGCTCGAAGGGAGCGGCCGCGTCGACGAGTTGCTGTGCGCGGTCGAACACCTCGTCCGGCTGGTCCGTCTCGCTCTCGAGACTGACACCTACCTCAGCCGGTGTCTCGTCCTCGTTGCTCGGGGCTCGGACGTCAACCGAGCCGACTTCCCCGGTCTTGAGGTCGACCGTCACGCTGACCACGGCGGTGTACTCGACCTCGGGGTTCATGCCGCCAAGTGTCCCCGAAACCTGTCCCCAAGAGGAACCGATTCTTCTCGCCCGATGACGATGGTTTCCGATCTCCTGGATTCAAGCCAGTTTCACCGCGGCGACCGCTCTTCTCGCTCGTCACTGCCCTCCTTTTCAAGGAGGTGCTCGACGCGCTCAGTTCGGGCAACAAAAACCCCCTTTTTGAGCCCGTCGCACAAACCCCCGTTGACCGGGGGTTTGTCGTCCGGGGAGGCAAGGACGATTCGGTGAGCGTCCTGTCGACCGGAGGTGATCCGTGGCTCAGAACTTCGTTCCGTGTGATCGCGAGCAGGAGCTGTTGCTTCCTCCGAGTCTGCGCGAGTGGCTGCCGGAGGATCACCTCGCTTGGTTTGTGCTCGATGCGGTCGACGAGATCGATCTAAGCGGCTTCTACGGCGCCTATCGTGAGGACGGCTGGGGTCGGGCCGCGTTCGAGCCGGCGATGATGCTGGCGCTGTTGCTGTACGCGTATGCGGTCGGCGAGCGCTCGAGCCGAGGGATCGAACGGCGCTGTCGCGAGGATGTCGCCTTTCGCGTGCTCACTGCGAACCGGATCCCCGACCACGCGACGATCGCGCGCTTTCGCGCTCGGCACGAGCAGGCGCTGGCCGCGACCTTCACGCAGGTGCTCGCGCTCTGCGCGCGGGCCGGGCTGGTGTCGGTTGGGCTGGTCGCGCTTGACGGCAGTTTGCTGGCGGGCAACGCCTCGCCGGCGGCGTCGCGCAGCTACGCCTCGATCCGCGTCGAGGTCGAACAGATGCTTGCGGAGGCCGCCCAAGCGGACGCAGACGAGGACGAGCGGCTCGGCGATGCGCGAGGCGACGAGCTACCGGCTGAGCTGGCTGATGCGCGCTCGCGGCGGGAGCGACTGCGCCGCTGCAAGCAGCAGCTGGAGCAAGCGCAAGCCGACGAGGAGGCCGCCTATCAGGCCAATTTGGCCTGGCGGGCGGCTTGGGAGGCCGAGCACGGACGCCGACTGGCGGGTCGGAGACCGACCCCGCCCGATCCTGCCGCGCTCGCTGCGCGGAAGATCAACACGACCGACCCCGACACGCGGCTGATGAAGCGGGCAGGTGGCAAGTCGGTGCAGGGGTACAACGCCCAGGTTGTCGCCAGCCCCGAGCAAGTGATCCTCGCCGCGCAGGTGACGCAATCGCACAACGACGGAGACCAGCTCGAACCGATGGTCGCGCACGCCGTGGAGACGCTGCGCGAGGCCGGCATCGAGGAGCCGATCGGGATCGTGCTCGCCGACGGCGGCTACTGGAACGCGCCGGCGATCAGCGAGGTGCGGCGAGCGGGAATCGATGTGCTCGTGCCCACCCAGGACCGCCGCCGCACCGCCCCACGCAAGCTCTCGCCCCGCCAAGGACACGAAGCGCAGCGGATCGAGGCGGTGCTGTCGACACCTGAAGGGCAGGCGCTTTACCGTCGCCGCCAGCAGATCGTCGAACCCGTCTTCGCGCACACGAAATGCATCCGCCGCACCGACCGCTTCCTCCGCCGTGGCCTCGCCGCCTGTCAGGCGGAATGGCAACTGATCGCAGCCACCCACAACCTGCTGAAACTCTGGCGGGCCGGCCTCGCCAGCGCGGCAACGGCCAAGGCAGAACCGCTGCCTGTCTGACAAGGTAGGCCCGCCGCACGTCCCGCCGCGCCGCGCCCCCGACGAAACGGCGCGATCCGTCGCGGCCGCGACAGCCCAGGTCGTAGAAAACCCCCGCTCGGAGGCTTTGCGCAACAGCCTCTTTTGCGGGGGTTTTAGAGCCCTCTCCCGGACTCGAACCGGGGACCGCCTCCTTACCGTGGAGGTTTCGTGGTGTGTCGGCGAGTCGGAGGTGGTGTGCTTCCCGCCTTGTTTTTCCTGCAATTACCGAGTTCGTCTGTCAGGCGCATCCCTTCCTTGAACATCCCTGAGCGACCCTGAGAAGCCTCGAACCTGTCCCCAAAACCTGCCCCCAACCTGATGCGTCGATCGGTGGCTGGGCAGGGATCCATCATCAACGCTACCGCCGACCTTAGCGGCCGGCGCGAGACTACAGCCGGGCGCGGATGGCGTCGACAAAGCGCGGGACGCCTGCGGTTCTGAGTGCCCGGAGGAGTTCTTCCAGTGGCCAGGGCGGGTTGAGGTCGCCGGCTTGCTGTTCGAGCGCGACGCGGACGGCGTCCGGGTTGAGGTCGTGGAGGTCGAGCAGGAAGTCGTCGGGGTGGATCGCCTCGACGCCGAGTGGTTCGCATGCTTCGGGTGGGAAGTCGTCGAGATCGAATGTGACGATTAGCTCGGAGTCGGCGGCCACAGCGGCGGCGAGGACGTGGCGATCTTTCTCGTCGTTGGTCATCGCCGGCTCGAGCCGCTCGATCTCGGCCGGGTCGACTTCGGCTTCCTCGAACGTTGCACGCATCGCCTGCTCGATCCGGGCGGCCTGGTCGGCGGTGATCCGGTGCTCGACGAGGTTGCGGCTCATCTCCTCGAGGATCCTGGCGCTCCAAAGCGGCGTGTACAGGTCGAGTTCGGCAAGCCGGAGCAGGGTGTCGCGCAGCGAGAAGGGATAGAGGACGTTGGTGTCGAGGACGGCGCTGAAGGGCACGGCGGCGCCAGGCTATCCGGCGCGGACCAGTGGTTAGCGGTAGCCGCCCTCGACCTGCTCGGAGAGCTCGGTCAGTGTGCGCAGTTGCTCGCGGCGGCGGGTGGCACGGAGTTCGCGGTAGGCGAGCACGTCCTCGACGTTGAGGCGCCGATGTGTACCGACGCGGTGGTAGGGGATCTCGCCGCGGTCGAGCAGCCTGACGAGGAAGGGCCGGGAGACGCCGAGGATGTCGGCCGCCTCCTTGGTGGTCAACTCCTTGTCGTGGGGGATCAGGGTGATCGTGAGCCCCTGGGCCATGTCGCGCACGACGGCTTGCAGCGCGGCGAACGCCGATGCGGGGATCTCGACCTCGCTTCCGTCCGGGCCGACGAGTCTGGCGGTCGGCTCGCGTTGGGCGGCGATCCGGGTGAGCTGTTCGCGCAGCTCGACCAGCTCGTCCCGCTCGGACGGGTCGGGGCTCAGCACATGGTCGGGAATCGCGGTGGTCGGCATTTCTCCTCGTGGTTACCCGCCCACCTTAGCTCATAAACGAAATAAACGCAACCTGATGACGTAGATGTGGTTCGGGTGGTTAGTGACCTGCACTGCTGCTCCATCTGAGTCGCCAGATCAGACGCGAGGCGGCCACCCGACCGCTTCGAAGACCGCGATCGGGTCAAGGTAGTCGCGCCATCGGGTGACCTTGCGGTCGACGATCGTGAGCACCGAGATGTACCGGTTCGCGTAGGCAGCCCCGGTGGCGACGACACGACCCTCGGAGGCGTACTCAAGAACGACCACGCCGGATTCTCGGTCGTGGTGGACGGCCAGGTCAAAGCATCGGTGGAGCACGAAAGTGTCGCCATAGGGTCGGTACAACTCCGCCACTGCTGAGCGACCTACGACGTACCGCGGATAGTCGGGGACCGTGATGACATACTCGAACACGACGCCGTCGGCAAGGAGGTCGAAGAAGTTGTCCCCGTCGGCGAGCCCGGTGAGGGCCTCTTCGACGAACGCTTCCCCGCAGACGCCGAGCGGCGGATGGCGGCGTTCACGGAGCTCGCAGGGACCGCGATCGCCAATGCCGACAGCCGCAGTGAGCTTGCCGCGTCGCGCAGGCGGATCGTCGCGGCATCAGACGAGGCACGGCGCCGGATCGAGCGCAACCTGCACGACGGTATGCAGCAGCGGCTGGTCTCGCTCGGGTTGGCGGTGCGCGCGGCGGAGGCGAGCCTTCCCCCCAATCGAGAAGACCTTCGCGACGAGCTGTCAGCCGTCGCGGCGGGATTGGTAGCGGCGGTCGAGGATCTGCAGGAGATCTCGCGTGGGATCCACCCGGCGATCCTGTCCAAGGGCGGTCTCGGCCCGGCGCTCCGCGTTCTCGCTCACCGTTCCACGATTCCTGTGACCTCGATATCACGATCGACGTGCGACTCGCGGAGCCGATCGAAGTGGCGGCCTACTTCGTTGTGTCAGAGGCTCTTGCGAACGCGGCCAAGCATTCGCAGGCATCGCGCATCGGCGTCTCGCTCGAGCAGCGCGACGGAAGCCTGTTCCTATCCGTTCGCGACGATGGCGTTGGCGGAGCGGATACCGCCCGCGGCTCAGGGCTCGTCGGCCTCATGGACCGTGTCGAGGCGCTCGGCGACTCGATTCGCGTCGTCAGTCGGCCGGGCACGGGGACGCAGATCACGGCTGAGTTGCCGCTCGAGCCTGAGTCGCCGCAGCCGGTCGGCTAGCACCCGCCATGCCGATTGCCGGTAGCTATCCGTCGCGGGGTCGCGCCAGTCGAGGTGATCTTCGAATCTCGCATCGGTTTCGTCTCGAGGCCTACGGCATCGCGAGATGCGCGCTGTGGTCGGCTCGACTCATCTCCTCCCGCATCGCGCGGAGGCCGCGAAGGGTGCGCGCGGAGGGGCCGCGCCCGGTGCGAGTAACGTCGACGATTCCCATCATGCCGTGGTCCTCGTGCGCGGTGATGTGACAGTGGAAGACGGTGGCGCCGACGAAGTTGCGGAAGCGCACCCGGATTCGCACCACCCCCTGGACCGGCAGGATCACGGTGTCCTGGAGGCTGCGCGCAAGGTAGCGCCTGCCGTTGATCGAGATGACCTGGAAGTCGTTGGTGTGCAGGTGGAACGGGTGCTGCTCGCGCGTCGCGTTGCGAATGACCCACTCCTCGGTTGTCCCGAGCTTCGCGACGAAGTTGACATGGCTGGCGTCGAACTGGCGACCGTTGATGAAGTACTTTTCTCGTGGATCGTTCTCGCTGAACGTCAGGTGTCGAACACGTCGTACGTGCGCGCGCTCCAGTTGCGGCAGCGGGCCTAGCGAGCGAGGCCACGGCCCGTCGGCCGCCGGGCTGCCTCCCACCTGAACCGTGCTCAGCATGCGCTGGGGGTACGTGTCGCCGCTGGGCCCGCTGCTGTAGCGAAGCGTCCGCAGCCGGTAGGTGCCGGGGCGCGGCCAGCGTACGAGGACGTCGTAGCGCTTGCCCGGCGGCAGGATCAGTTCGTCCGCCGCCCAGACCAGGCCGACTGGGTTGCCGTCCTCGGCGATGACCCGGAAGCGTGTCCCGTCGAGGTGGAGGCGGTAGAAGATGTCGGCGCTGATGTTGGCGAGGCGCAGCAGTTGGGTCTGGTTCGTCGGTACAGGCAGCACCGGCTCGAGCAGGCCGTTCACGGTACGGATGGCCGGTGCATTCGAGTTGATGTTCTGCGTGATGATTGCCCCGTGGCGAATCTGAAGGTCCTTCAGCGAGATCACCCGGTCGGGGATCTGGCGCAGCGCGCGCGGTAGGCGCTCCTCCAAGCCTTCGACCACCATGACGCCGGCCAAGCCGGAGAAGATCTGCTCCTCGGTAAGACCGTCGGGGTGTGCGTGGTACCAGTAGGTGCCGGGTGACTGGGTGCGCGGAATCCTCACGCGGACGGCGTTCGCGCTCCCGGCCGTCATCGTGCGCAAGATGTTGTCGGAGATGCCGGTCGGCGAGACGTTGAGTCCGTGCGTGTGCAGATTTGTCGGCTCTGGCAGGCGGTTGACGAGCCGAATCTCGATCGTGTTCCCCGGCCGCACGCGGAAGGTGGGGCCGATGAATTCGCCTCGGTATGACTTGCCCCGGACCCGGACCCCCGCGACGGTGAACTGACGTTGCTCGACGGTGAACGTCGCCTTCAGTCGACCGCCGTGTGAGCGCAGTACGACCGGCTCATCGAAAGCGTGGCCTCGCTGCAGGCCGGGCATCGAGGCGACGCGGGTGCTTTCGCCTCGTGTCGATACGTATGCAGCCACACCGACGATCGCAGCCGTTGCGCCGACCGCGACGAACAGCAGCGCAAGTCTGTGACGACGCATCATGCGGTCTCCCTCATGAATGCTTCATCTCCATGACGTCCGACGGTTGCTGCGCACGTAATGGAGTTCGGTCGGGTGATGTCTCGAACGAACGCCTCGGGCGGCGCCTCCGCATTGAAGGGGCCGTGCTGATCATCGTCAGTGCGGCACGCGCTTGTTCGAGGTCATCGGCCACTGCCAAGTCTCAGCCTCCTCGTGGACGGTGCTGGCCGACATCCGATGCTGCCGCCAATTACTAGGGTGCAGCGGTGGACCCCCGCGGCTGATTGCAGAACGTGATCAGCTGGTCGGCATCGCCACTCGCCGGCCCGCCTCGCGCGCAGCCATCCTCACCTGACGAGATCCAATTCGTGCAATCGCCAAGGAGGTACGACGTGATTCTCCGCTACGACCGACTCGGGGTCGAGATCCCGGCAGGCGATCCCGATCCCGCTGGCGCAATGGCCGTGCAGGAGCTGATGGGCGGGCGCTTCGGCGAGATGTCGACGCTGATGAACTACACGTTCCAGTCGTTCGGCTTTCGCGGGCGTAAGGAGCTGCGCCCGTTCTACGACCTGATCGCGAACATCGCTGCCGAGGAGTACGGGCACATCGAGGCCGTCGGGGCGACGATCACCACGATGCTCAGCGGCGCAGACGCCCGTCAGATTGTCGAGCAGGGCAGCCCCGCGCACTTCCTGAAGTCGGGCAAGGGTGTCTTGCCGGTCGACTCGGGCGGGGCGCCGTGGACGGGCGACTACGTCTTCTCGTCGGGTGACCTGGTAGAGGTGCTCACCCACAACTTCTTCCTCGAGACCGGCGCGCGCAACGGGAAGCTGAAGGTGTACGAGGCGGTCGATCACCCATCGGCTCGCGCGCTCACCGCCTACCTGCTCGTCCGCGGCGGCGTGCACCAGGTCGCCTACGCGCGTGCGCTCGAGCTCCTCACCGGCGCCGATCTGACGAAGGCGTTCCCGATGCCGCGGATCCCGACCGACAAGATCCCCGAATGTCGCCCGTATCTCGAGCAGGGCTCGCACCTGACGCTCTACCGCTTCACGCCGGACGACTACACGGAGGTCGTCGCCGTCTTCAAGGGCGCGCACCCGGAGACCGGCGAGGAGCTGCGTGTCGAACACCCAGCGCCCGAAGGGTTCCCCTGGCCCGACGCCCCCGCCGAGGAGGACGTCTTCGCGCCCGACTACGCACCTGGCGAGATCGCACAGATTGCCCAGAAGTTGCGCGAGGAGGCGGGCCTCAAGGACGACGTGGGCAAGCGCGCTGCGTAGTCACCTGACGGCGTCGAACGACCGTCTAGGCTTCGGGTACGACTCACAGCGATGCAGCCTTGCGGCAGCCGGCGCACGCGCACGTTGTCAACTAGTCGGCGGCGCAAACACTCGGCTAGATCCGAGAGCCCAACCGCCCTGCGGGGCGTAGCATGAAGCGCGAGAGGGTAATTCGGCCGGACTTGCCGCGCGAGGTTCTGCGATGACGCAGCCTGAGACGTACAGCTTCGACGATTCAGGCGGGATCCCCAACTCGCGGCTACCGGTGCTCGTCTACCGCGACGTTCCCGACGCTCGCGGCGCGGCCGAGTGCGTGGAGCTTTTTGCTCGCAACGGCTGGCTCGCCGCGTGGGTGAACCGGATCCATCCGTTCCACCGGCACCACTCGACTGCGCACGAGGTCCTCGGCATCGTTGACGGGTCCGGTGCGCTTATCCTCGGCGGCCCAGGTGGCCGCCGCGTCGAGGTCGCTCGCGGCGACGTTCTTGTGATCCCGGCTGGCGTCGGTCATTCCGGCGCCGGCCCAATCGCCGACCTACTCGTTGTCGGCGCTTACCCGAATGGGATGGAATGGGACATGCGCCGGGGCAATCCGAGTGAGAGAGATCAGGTGCTCGCGAACATCGCGGCGGTCCCGCTGCCTGGCTCCGATCCCGTCCACGGAGTCGGCGGGCCGCGAGGAGCGCGACGGGCGGCCCGTCCACGGAGTCGGCGGGCCGCGAGGAGCGCGACGGGCGGGCGACGTCCGGCGCCCTAGGCTCGTCCTCTGCCCTCTATTGCACCAGATAGGGCCGATTCTGGCGCTATCCGCTGCGGCTCGTGGACCTGAAGGCTCCGAAGTCGGCTCCATACCCACCGCACGTTGGAGTTCCTGCAAGTTGCTTCGACCGAGAAAGCGTAAGCGTTCAGTCGGCAGGGACCCGTTTGGGGGTGGCGAATGAGCGGGTGTGGAGCGGTCGGAGGTGGAGGCGATCTACGCCGAGGGGCGCGAGGCGGTCGTCGATGTCGTGCTGGCGTTGGCGGCGCGGTTGGAGGCGCAGGATGGGCAGCTCGCGGCGCTGGCGGAGCGGGTCGAAGAGCTCGAGCAGCGGCTGAAGCGTGACTCGCGCAACTCGTCGCTGCCGCCGAGCCACGACCCGCCCTGGCTTGGCAAGCGGGGCCGGTCGCGGGGGACAGGGCGGAAGCAGGGCGGGCAGCCCGGCCATGCCGGTCACGGGCGCTCGCTGTTTCCGATCGAGCGGGTGAGCGAGGTCGTCGACCACTGGCCGGCGCGTTGCGGCTGCGGCCACGTCTTCGCCGAGGATGAGCACGAGCCCAACGGAGTTCCCGCTCGGCACCAGGTGGCGGAGCTGCCGCCGCTTGCGGTCGAGATCGGCGAGCACCGCCTGCAGCGGCTCTGCTGTCCCGACTGCGGCCGCACGGTCCGGGCCGAGCTGCCGGCCGGCGTTCCGCGCGGCTGTTTCGGCCCGAAG
>WNFV01009514.1_pt1 | contig 13647 bp, 15 predicted proteins | sample 5400101 | NCBI WGS metagenome assembly WNFV01 (sample SAMN13153361, study PRJNA577476) | soil metagenome | isolation source: 115 cm soil or saprolite under grassland replicate 1 | place: USA:California | collected 2016-06-15
GCAAATCGTGTTCGAGAAGACATGGAGGTCAATGTGGCCACCGGAACCATCAAGAAGGTCGTAGCCGATCGCGGCTTCGGCTTCATCGCTGCGGAGGACAAGAAGGAATACTTCTTCCATCGCGGCGGCCTCGACTCCTCGATCGACTTCGACCGCCTCGTCGGCGGCGAGCGCGTCGAGTTCCAGATCGAAGCAAATCCGAAGGGCCCCCGCGCGGTCAACGTGCGCAGCGCCTGACCTCGGAATCGAAAGCGCCCCGTCCTCACGGACGGGGCGCTTTTTCTTGTCCCGGGGAGCGGGGTGGCCCTAGCCGGTCCAGCTCCCTCGACCCGTGACCAGGTCGAAGCCAACCAGGCAGCTCGCGCCGTTGTTGCCGCTGGTGATGTCGCGGTAGCTGATGGCGCTGCCATAGACGTACGCCGCATCGACGGTCGCTCCGGCAACGGCCGAACGGCCGGCCCACATCGGCGCCGACGCGCTGGTGCCGCCGACCGTCCACCAGCCGGCCTGGCCCTGGTAGCGGAACGAGTCGTAGACCGAGACGCCGCTGGCGGGATCGGCATCCAGGGACACGTCGGGTGTGGCCCGCTTGCCGCCACAGTTCACCTGCCCGTACTGGGAAAAGCCGGACTGGGCCGAGGTCGCCGTCTCGTAGACGCTGCAGCCGCCGCCGGACCCGCTCCAGCCGGTCTCGGAGGAAAAGTTCCCGCCGCTGAAGTGCAGCGTCGTCCCGCCGACCGAGATGACGTTTCGGGACGACGACGGATACTCCGCCGGGGTGCCGTTGTCGCCCGATGAGACAAAGAAGCTCACGCCGCTCTGTGAGAAGTGCGAGTCATAGCTGGTCTCGCCGCTGAACTCGGCCGCACCCCAGCTGTTGGAGACGTACTGGGCATGCGCCTTGGCGTAGTCCTCGGCGGCCAGCAGGTTCGCGAAGCTGTTGCTGGTGGCCTCGACAAGGAGGATCCTTGCTCCGGGCGCGATCGCGTGCGCCCACTCGACGTCGAGCGCGATCTCGAGCGCCCAGCCGGCGTTCTTGCGCGGATAGCTGCTGCCACCGCCCTGATTGACCTTCGTGAAGCAGAAGTTGGCCGTCGTGCAGGCGGGCAGGCCGTACTGCGAGCTGAAGACAGCGAGATCGGCCTCGATGCTGGGGTGGTCGAAGGCGTCGACGATCGCGATCGTCTTGCCCGCGCCCGCGGTCTGGCTGGTCGTGAAGTTGTAGGCACTCTTGATCGTGGCCGGCGACAGGCCGGTCGGCGACGACGAGGCGTTGGGCTTGACGTGCAGGTAGGTGTGGGCGTACACGCCCGCTGGCGGTCCGGCGGCCCCGACGGGTGCCGCGACGGCGAGCGCGAGAATGAATGCAGCGGCGATCGGGACCAGGCGTCTCACGCGGTCGATCCTCCCATTGGCCGAGGAAGCGTCGGCCGCGCGCGGGGCCGCTGAAGGCGCCGATATGCTGGCGCAACCCCTGTGCGGAGGATCCTACACGGGACGCACTGGGCATCCGTCTCGGCTATGGCCGTCTGTCGGCCAAATGACGGTGCGTTCTGTCGATCGTCGATTGGCGGCCTGCAGGCGGGCGACCTGCAGGCGGGCGGTCAGTCGGTTCGGGCCGTTCGATTGACGAGCTCGGGCGTGCCGACCGGGTCCGTGCGTTGGCCGGGCCCGACACCGCGCCAGGCGTCCGACGTCGGTTCGGACTCGCGCCCGGCCTCGCTTCGCTCCGGCAGGTCGCTGCTGGACTGGCGGCCGATGGTCCAGCCGTCGTCTGGCGGACGACGCTCGGGCGCCGTCGATGCGTCGACGCCTTCGGCCGTGCGGCCGCTGCTCCGCCACCCACCCGTCCGGGCGGCCATCGCCGGTCCCATTCGGGCCGCGTTGCCCATCCACCAACCGATCGCCACGCCGGCGAGCAGGCCCAGCAAGACAACGAAGATCGTCGGCCCGTTCTGTCGCACGGGCGATGGCCGGCGGCGACCCGGCAAGGAGTCGAGTGACACCTGCGGAAGCGAATCCAGCGACAGATCGCCCAGAGAGGCGAGAGCGGCCTCGGTCGATTTTCGCCAGTCGCGCAGCGTCCGCCCGGCGCGGTCTACCGCGGGTCCAAGATCGTCCGTCGAGATGTCGGGGCCGCGCATGCGGGAGACGCGGCGACGGACGTCGGGAAAGTCGATAGCCATGGGTTCCTCCTCCGCTGTCTGCTCGGGTGACCCTGAGGCTGGCAGCGCCGGGGCGACGGACGGACCGTCCTTGCGGCCGCGGACGTTGCAGCTCCATGCCGAGGCGCTGGGATCGGCGAGCGAGGCCGCGACGGCCGCCGGGCCAGCAGTTCCGGGAACCGATTCCGGGCCTGAGCGGTACGGGAAGTGAGCGTCTCGAAAGGAGGACACGACCATGAAACGCTTGATGATCGGTCTCCCACTTGCCGGATTACTGAGCCTGTTCGCCGTCCAGGCGACGCTCGCGTGGCCAGACGACACCCAGGCCAGCCTGAGCACGAGTCCAGCCGGCACGACCGCCGGAGGAACCTGGACTGTCGACGTCTCGTTCGTCAGCCAGGGCCACATCCTCCGCGTCGCCAGCCTCCAGCCCTCGGTCGTCATCAAGAACGTCGCGACCGGCGAGCGCCGGTCATTCCCGACGGAAGCGACTGCCGAGAGCGGCGTCTGGCGAGCCAGCGTCGTCTTCCCGAGCGAAGGCAGCTGGACCTACTCGGTGGTCGTGGGCGTTTCAGGGATCACGTTCGACTATCCGCCCGTGAGCATCGGCCCTGCCCTGGCGGCAGACGGCCGGGCCGCGGCAAATGCCCCGATCGCGGCCGAGGCGCCGACCCCGGGCGGGGTGTTGCTGCCGATTGCTCTGCTTGCGGCTGCCGCAGTCGTGGCAGCTGGCCTGGTCGTGGCACGCCGGTCGATGCGACGGAGCACGACCGCCGTCGTGGAGCATGCCGCCTCCCTCGATCGACGCTGAGCCGGCCATCCTCACACGTCGCCGCGCGGAGGCTCGGAGCCACCCATGCTCGTCGTCCCCACGAGACCGGTGGCTCCGGCTTCGACTCCGGGCGTCGCCGCGACCCGATGCCACAATGCGGTCGTGGCTGATCCTGCCGGTCCTGACAGCACCCTCGTCGAACAGGCCCGGGCGGGAAACGTGGCGGCCTACGAGGCGCTCGTCCGCCGCTACCAGGATCTCGCCGTGCGGACGGCGCATGCCATCCTCGGATCCTCCGCGGAGGTGGACGATGCGGTCCAGGAGGCCTTCGTGAAGGCCTACTACGCACTCGGTCGATTCCGTGCCGGGTCGCCGTTTCGACCATGGCTTCTGCGAATCGTCGCGAACGAGTCGATCGATCGCGCGCGAGGCGCCGCCCGAACGGTGAGCCTGGGCCTGCGACCGGATACCGACGACGGGCCCGCCGACCCCGGACAGCCTACGCCGGAGGCCACCTCCCTGGCGCTCGAGCAGCGGGATGAGCTCCTGACCGCCGTGAACGCCCTTCGGCCGGAGGACCGGCTCGTGATCGCCTGTCGTTACTGGCTGGACATGCCCGAAGCGGAGATGGCCGCCGCGCTCGGCTGTGCCAGGGGCACCGTGAAGTCGCGTCTGTCCCGGGCGCTTACCAGGCTCCGGGCACGGCTGCCCGCGAGCCTCGCGCCGGAGCCTGGCTCGAGAAAGGCAGCCTCGCGTGGCTCGTCCTGACGAAGCCCCAATGAACCGCGACCGGGGCGCGCGTTCCGCCGACCTGGAGCGCCGCCTCGTCGACCTCGGGGGGCGGGTCGCCGTCCCGGAGGTTGGGGACGTCGCCACGGCCGTGGGTCGCCGGCTCCGCGAAGAGCAGGACCGGCCACGGCCGTGGTGGCGCAGGCTTTTTGGGCGCTGGGGCGGCCTGGCGAGGCGCAGCCCGGTTCGACCCGTCTGGACGCCGGTCTGGCAGCGGGCCTTCGTGCCGATCGCTATCGTGGCCATCGTGGTCGGAGCGATCCTCGTGGTTCCCGCGGCTCGCGACACCGTGGCCGGCCTGCTGGGCCTTGGCGGGGTGCAGATCCGTCAGGTGCCCGAGCTGCCACCGGTCCCCGGTCCGTCTGACGTCCGCCTGCGTCTCGGCCAGCCGGTGACCCTGGACCAGGCCCGGGCGTCCGCGTCGTACCCGCTTGCGCTGCCGGCCGCCCTTGGCGATCCGGACGAGGTGTACCTCTCGCCACGCTATCCGGGCGGGGTCGTCACCCTCCTGTGGGACGCCCGGCCCGGGCTGCCGGCGGGGTCGGCGACGCCGGCCGGCCTCGTGCTCACCGAGTTTCGCGGCTCCATCAACTCGCGCACGATGGTCGCCAAGCTACTCGACCGTGGGGCAACGATCGAGTCCGTGACCGTCCTCGGGCAGCCGGCCTTCTGGATCGGTGGCAGGCCGCACGAGGTCGTCCTCGTCGATGAGAACGGCGAGTACGTTCTTGAGACCCTCCGCCTGGAGGGTCCGGTCCTGCTCTGGGTCCGCGAGGGGGTGACGCTGCGGATCGAATCCGCGCTCTCGCGCGACGAGGCGATCCGGGTCGCCGAGTCGATCCGTTAGGTGGCCCGGGTCAGCTCCGGCATTCTTCTCTATCGGCGGCCCGCGGGTCGGCTCGCGGTCCTGCTGGCCCACCCGGGCGGACCTTTCTTCACGCGCAAGGACGAGGGCCACTGGACGATCCCCAAGGGCGAAGTGGACCCCGGCGAAGACCTGTTCGCCGTCGCTCGTCGGGAGTTCGAGGAGGAGACCGGCCAGCCGCTGCCGGAGGGACCGTCGCGGGAGCTGGGATCGATCGTCCAGAAGGGGGGCAAGGTCGTCCATGGCTGGGCGGTGGAAGGCGATCTCGACCCGAACGCCGGTACCAGCAACACGTTCGATCTCGAGTGGCCGCCGCACTCCGGCCGGCGGCAGGCGTTTCCGGAGATCGACCGCCTCGCCTGGTTCGAGCCCGACGAGGCGCGCCGGCGGATCAAGGCGACCCAGATCCCGTTCATCGACCGCCTGGAGGCAGGCCTCGCATGAGCCGGGCGAGCGCCCGGCCGCCCCGCCGGGACCCGCGGCGACCCACGCCGCCCGCGCGCCCGCACTCGGGACACCTGTGCGAGGATGACCGAGACGAGTCGCTCGCTCGCTTGTCCCTCGCCCCGCGTGTCGGCAACTCGAACTGCACGTACTCGTAAGGAGACTCGCGATGGCCGCCATTCGACGCGCGACTGCAACCTGGCAAGGCGACCTGCTGTCGGGCTCCGGCACCGTCAGCGCCGACACGAGCAAGGCGTTCGGCCCGCTGCCGGTCACCTGGGCGTCCCGAACGGAGACGTCGGACGGACGGACGAGCCCGGAGGAGCTGGTCGCAGCCGCGCACGCAGCGTGCTATTCGATGGCGTTCTCGAACATCCTGGCGAAGGACAACAGCCCGCCCGACCGGCTTGACGTGACCGCCGCCATCACGTTCGAGAAGATCGAGGCCGGCTGGCGGGTCGTCTCATCGGCGCTGACGGTTCGCGGCGACGTGCCGGGCATCTCCGCCGACCGCTTCGCGGAGCTCGCCGAGGAGGCCAAGGAGGGCTGCCCGATCTCCAACGCGCTCAGCGATGACATCGCTCTGAGCGTCGAGGCGACGCTCGCGTAGCAAGCCGGCGGGGTTCTCGGCGCCTCGAGCTGCTTGCGGCCAGGCATTCACCCGGGGGCTGCTACGCGCCGTGCCGGCCGACATGGCGGCCAGCTGTTCGCTCTGCGACTATTCGGTCCATGGGGTGGATCGATTCTGCCTTTGGCTCGGAACGGCCACCCGGAGCCTGAGCGTGAGCCTGCGCTCGACACTGGCTGCCAAGCCCATTTCGCTCGCCGCTCCAGGCCGAGGAGTCCGGGGACGCGCCTATCTGGCCGCGCCGGGCTCTTGAGTCCCTTACCCGACGGCCAGGACGCGGCGCGGGTTGTGGATGGTCATTCGGTCGATCTCGGTGTCGGACACGCCGGCAGCCCGGAGCCGCGGCAGGAACGTCTCCTGGAGGTAGGTGTAGCCGTGACCGCCGAAGGTCACGAGCTGACCGTTGTGGCAGACGTCCTGCGAGAGGAGGACGCGATCGCCGTGGCCGCGTGACAGCAGCTCCTGGAGAAGCTCCACCACTCGACCCTCGCCGTGGCGCTCCATCGGCGTGAAGCTCATCCCCAGGAAGTCCAACTCCAGGTTCGCCGCGCGACGAACGATCTCCAGGTAATAATCGAGGACCGGGTACGAGTCGGCGTGGCCGATCACGACTCGGGACAGGTCCGCGCCCTCCTCCTCGAAGATCCGCAGCTGAGCGAGCCCGACGTCCGAGAGCACCGCGTGGGTGGTGATCGCCAGCCCGGTCCGTCGAGCGGCGCGAGCTGCGGCCCGGTGGACGCGCTCCTCGGCGGGCGAGACCCATGGCTTGTCCGTGCCGATCTCGCCGATGATGCCGGGCCGGACGGCCGCCTCACCGACCCCGTCGTGCCACTCACGGACCAGCTCGTCCGCGAGATCGTCGACCGGACGCCGGTCGATCCGCGCCTCCGGCGGGTAGTAGGCGCCGCGATACCAGCCGCAGCCCATGACGAGATGGAGGCCCGTCCGCTCCGACAGGCGGACGAGCCGCGCCGGATCTCGGCCAACGCCGGTCGGGGTGAGGTCCACCAGGCAGGATCCGCCGGCTGCCACGTAGCGGCCGAGCTCGGCTTCGATGACCGGCTCGTCCCGCGAGAGCTCCCAGTAGTCCCAGCGATCCGGGACGTGCCACAGCGCGATGGCGGTGTGCTCGTGGGGCAGGGTGAAGCCGATCTGGTCGGCCGCCAGCGCCCCGCGGACGGTCTGGACATGCGACATGGCTCGCAGTATCGCTCGGCGGGCAGTGACGTCGGCGATCGATTGGCCAGCGATCGACTGGGCGCCGGTCAGCTCGCGCGACGGTCCGGCGCGGCGGACACCAGCCAACCGGGAACGTACGGCTCCGACGGCACGCTGACCGGCGCCGGCCGCGGGGTGGCGGCGGCCGCCAAGAGCAACTCCAGCACGGCGACGGCGCGGCGCTCGGCGGCGGCGCGGCGATACCCGGCGCCCTCCTCCATGCCGATGAGCGTCAGCCCGTCGAGGAGCGCGGAGTAAGCCGTCGCCGCGGCGTCGACGTCGATCCAGGCGGGCAGCTCGCCGCGAGCGATGCCTTCCTGGAGGAGCATCCGGCCGACGGTGACGATCTGCTCGCGGCGACGGACGAGCATCTCTCGCACGGCCGGCTCCTGCTCGGCCTCGGCCCAGGCGTGGATGAGGAACGACGGCCCGCCGCCCACGGCCGTGAAGGCGTCGACCGTGTCCAAAAAGAAGCCCACCGCGATGGCCAGCTTCTGGGCGATCGTCGACCCGGCCGGCAGGCGAGCGGCCAGGGCTGTCATCGTGTCCTCGACCGTGATGTCGCAGATGGACAGGAAGAGCTCGTCCTTGCTCTTGAAATACGTGTAGATCGCACCGACCGACAGGCCGCTCTCCCGGACGACGTCCTGCATGGTGGCGCGGTGAAAGCCATGCACGCCGAACACTCGAAGGGCCGCCACGAGGATTCGCTGGCGCACCTGCTGCTCATGCTCGTGGGTGATGCGAGGCATGTCGACCCCGTCCTCAAAACGAATGTTCGCTCGCGAGAGTATAGGCAGGCCCGTCAAGGTGGACAATCACCATGTTGCAGCGAGACCGAGCGGGACTATTGACACAGAGAATGTGCATTCTCTATTGTCGCCGCGACAGACACTGGAGATCTGGCCACGAATGCCAGCCCATTGGAAGGACGGGTCCCATGTTCGCCCGCTGGGGAGCCTTCGTCTACCGGTTTCGCCGTCCCGTCGTCCTCCTGACCCTGGCCATCGCGCTCGGCTCGGTGCTGTTTGCATCTCGAGCAGCGGGCGAGCTGAGCTCAGGCGGCTGGCTCGACAAGGGCTCCGAATCGGCCGGCGTGATCGCTCGGCTCGACTCATCGTTTGCGTCGGGTCGGAGCTCGTTCGTGGCGCTCTTCCACGGTCCGGCACAGGCGGACGCCACGTCGCCGGCGTTCCAGGCAGCCATCGCCACCTCGATCGAGCGTCTGAAGGCAGACGCGCGCGTGGTGGGGGTGATCGGCTTCGCCGAGACCGGCGACCGCCGGTTCATCAGCACGGACGGCCATGCCGCCTACGCCGTGGTCCAGCTGAACCTGACGAACGAGCAATCGGTCGACGCGATCGAAGGCCTCAGGGCCGAGATCAGCCCGCCGGCGGGCTATTCCGTCCAGCTCACCGGCTACGGGCCGATCGGGCGCGACCAGACCACCCAATCCGAGGCGGACCTCCAGCGAGCCGAGACGGTCTCGGCGCCGCTCGTGCTCCTCATCCTCGTCGCCGTCTTCGCCTCCCTCATCGCCGCCGGCATGCCGCTGCTCATCGCCGCGCTGGCCATCCCGACCACCCTGGGCCTTGTCTACTTCGTCGCCCAGCGGGTGGAGATGAGCATCTATGTCCTGAACATCTCGACGATGCTCGGCCTGGCGCTGGCCATCGACTACTCGCTCTTCATCGTGAGCCGCTTCCGCGAGGAGCTCGCCCGCGGGCGAAACGTGGGCCTGGCCGTTGAAAAGGCCGTGGCGACGAGCGGCAAGGCGGTCGCCTTCTCCGGGTTCGCGGTCGCGGTCGGCCTGTCGGGCCTGCTGTTCATGAAGGCGCCCGCGCTCAACTCGATCGGCATCGGCGGATCACTCGTCGTCCTCAGCTCGGTGTTCTTCGCGCTCACGTTCCTGCCGGCCGTGTTGGGCATGCTCGGGCCCCGGATCAATGCGTTGAGTCTGCGCGGCCTGCTGGCCCGACTCCGCATCGTCTCGGCAACCCGCCAGCCCGGGCATCGCTGGGAGCGCGTGGCCCACGCGGTGATGACACGACCCCTTCTCGTCCTGGTGCCGGTCCTCATCTTCCTGCTCGCCGCGGGCACGCCCTTCCTGCGGGTCAAGCAGGCCGTCCCCGGCGCCGAGGTGCTGCCGGCCGGCCTGGAGAGCCGGGACACGTATGTGGCGATCCAGCAGCAATTCCCGCGCGGCGAGACGACGCCGATCACGATCCTCGCCGATGTCCAGGGCGACCCGACCTCGCAGGCGAACGCGCTGGCCCTGGCGCGATACGCCCAGACGCTGGAGGCGATCGATGGAATCGATCGCGTGGAGAGCCCCTTCAGCCTGCGCGACCCATCGAGCGGCACGCTCATGTCGCCGGAGCAGATCGCCGCGATCTATGCCCAGCCGGCCGACCAGCGGCCACCGGCGATCCAGTCACTCCTCGCAGCCTACGTTCGCGGCCGGACCGTCAAGCTCGACGCGGTCAGCCCGCTCGATCCTGCGTCCACGGCCGGGACGTCGCTGATTCCCGTCGTCAGATCGATCGTTCCCGAAGCGGGCATCCGGACAGCCGTCGGCGGCAGCGCGGCCCTGGGCCACGACTTCCTGGCCGCCCAGAGCGATCGCATCCCATGGGCCGTGGGAATGACGCTGCTGGCGAGCGCCGTGGTCTTGTTCCTGCTCTTCGGGTCGGTCGTGATCCCGATCAAGGCGGTGGTCATGACGCTCCTGTCGGTCAGCGCGAGCTTCGGGGCCCTGGTCTGGATCTTCCAGGAAGGCAACCTCTCCAATTTCCTCGATTTCGAGCCGCTCGGAACGACCATCGCCGGCAACCCGATCATCATGTTCAGCGTGATCTTCGGCCTCTCCATGGACTACGAGGTCCTGCTCCTGTCGCGGATCCAGGAGGCGTACCGGCGGCGCGGCGACAACCGGGAATCGGTCGCCGAGGGCCTTGCCCGGACCGCCTCCGTCATCACCGGCGCCGCACTCATCATGGTCGCCGTGTTTGCCGCCTTCGCCCTGGCGGACGTCATCACTATCAAGAGCATCGGCGTCGGGATGGCAATCGCGGTTCTCATCGACGCGACGATCATCCGGGTTCTGCTCGTGCCGGCCACCATGCGCCTGCTGGGTGACTGGAACTGGTGGGCTCCGGGGATCCTGGGTCGATTCGCAGAGCGCCTGGGATTCAGCCATGTCGAGACCGACGACGAGGCCGGCGAGGCCCAGGCCGATGGTACCCGGCCCGCCGGCGCTGTAGGCTGACGCCCATGAGGGGACCGGATAGGAGCGAACAGGGTGGCCGCGTGGTTCGCGTCGAGCGGTACGGGTGGTACCGCGAGACAGACGACCGCCCGGGGCTGCCCTGGATCGGCATCTTCCTGGTCATCTTCGGCGGCCTCCTCCTGCTTGAGCAGGTCGCTCCGGAGCTGCGCGCCGCGGGCTCGCTCGTCGTCCTCGCGTTCGGCCTGGCCTTCCTGGTGTCCTGGATCGCAAACCGGCGCATGTCCGCCCTCTACGTCGGCGCGGTCGTCACGGCCTTGAGCCTGGCCGCCGCGCTGACCGACCTGAACGTGATCAGCGGCGAGGGGTGGGGAACGCTGTTCCTCGGCATCGCCTTCGTCGGCATCGCCGCGGTCCGGGCGGCCGGCGGGGGCGGGCTGGGCTGGCAGGCGATCTTCGGCGGGCTCCTGGTGGTGATCGGCGGCTCGACGGTGGCCAGCCATCTCGCCGGTGTGCCGGAGGCGAGCCGCCTCGTCTGGCCGCTGGTAATCGTGGTGCTCGGGCTTCTGCTGCTCATCCGCGGAACGAGCCGGCGAGACTTCCGAGCCTGAGGCTGCTCAGGCCTCGATACGAGAGGTCTCGGCAAGCCGGACGGACCGGGCGAACGGCGCCCGGGTCACCCGGTCGGCGACGAGCTCCAGGCCGGCCATGAGCCCGCGGCCGCGGATGTCGCCAACGTTCGGGTGGGCGCCGAGCCGGTCGGCCAGCAACGCCAGCAGGCGATCGCCCTTGACCGCGCTGGCCGTCACGAGATCCTCCGTCGCGAGGATTCGCAGGACCTCGCCGGCCACGGCCGCCCCAACCGGTGAGTGGCTGAACGTGAAGCCGTGGACGAACGAGCCGGCGTCCGTCACGGTCCGGTGGACCTCCGCCGAGGCAGCCACGAAGCCGAACGGCCAATAGCCGCCGGTGGCGCCCTTGGCCGCGATGAGCATGTCCGGCCGGACGCCCCAATGGTCCAGCCCGAACCAGCGACCGGTTCGGCCGAAGCCGGTCATGACCTCGTCGGCGATGAGCAGGACCCCGTGCCGCCGGCAGAGCTCGGCGACGGCCGGCCAGTAGCCGTCGGGCGGAGCGACCGCACCCAGCGTCGCGCCCACGATCGGCTCCGCGACGAACGCCGCGATCGTGTCCGGGTCGGCGGCATCGATCGCTCGCTCCAGCTCGGCCACCAGCTCCGCGGTCTCTCCGAGGGCGTTGGCATGCGGCTCGCCGGCGCGGTACGGATAGGCCGCCGACACGTGGCGAAATCGGCCGAGCCAGCCCTCGTACGGCCGGCGGAGCGGGCGCCGGCCGGACAGGTCCAGCGCTCCCAGGGTGTTGCCGTGATAGCTCCCCCAGCGGCTGATCACGATCTGGCGGTCGGCCTCGCCGCGGGCCAGGTGATAGGCGCGGGCGAGCTTGAGCGCTGTCTCGGTGGCCTCCGATCCGCCGCTGACCGGATAGATCGCCGGGCCGTCGATCGGCAATCGCGGTCCGACCTCGGCCGCATACACCTCCAGGGGCTCGGTCGTGAAGGCGCTGCCGTGGGCATATGCGATGCGAGCGGCCTGATCGGCCATGATCCGGCCGACGCTCTGCCGGCCGTGGCCGACGTTGACCACGATCGCCCCGCCGGCTCCGTCCAGGAACGCTCGGCCCGCCGCGTCCCAGACGGTTGAACCCTCCGCCCGAACCGCGACGGGCGGATCTGGCACGGAGCTCCGTCGAAAGACGCGACCCGTGGGCGTCGTGATCGGGGATCGTTCGACCATGACGGGGATTGTATTGGCGGTCGCGCCGTTGCAGCCGCCCGACGTGGATGACCGGCCGGTGGGTCGAGCCGAGATCGCCGACGGAACCGCCGTACGCTGGACGGTGTATGAGCCATGACCGTGGAGGGCCGTCCACTGGAGGAATCGGAGCTCATCGAACGCGCACAGCGAGGCGACCTCGTGGCCTATGGCGATCTCGTCCGCGCCTACCAGGACGTGGCCGTGCGGACGGCATACCTGGCTTGTGGCGACGCCGCAGAGGCGGAAGACGCGGTCCAGGAGGCGCTCATCAAGGCCCACCGGGCGCTGGGTCGCTTCCGCGCGGGCGCGCCGTTCCGGCCGTGGCTGCTGCAGATCGTGGCCAACGAGGCGCGCAACCGGCGCCGATCGGCAGGCCGGCGGGTCGGTCTTGCGCTCCGTGTCGCTGAGGATCGCCCCTCGGACGCCGCGGCCCCGTCGCCCGAGGCGGCGATCCTCGCCGGCGAGTCGCGGACGGCCCTGCTGGAGGCGATGAACCGCCTTTCCGAGGAGGACCGGCTGGTCCTCGCCCATCGCTACTTCCTGGACCTCTCCGAGGCCGAGACGGCCGCGGCACTGGGCATTCCCCGCGGGACGGTCAAGTCCCGCGCCTCGAGGGCGATCGCCCGTCTGCGCGGCCGCCTCGGGGAGGCCGTCTCGTGACCGGCGCGGCCCGCCGCCTCGCCGCCTTCTCGGACGACCAGCTCGCGGCCGCGCTGGTCGAACTCGGCCGGTCGATCGAGTTCCCGTCCGCGCCGCCCGACCTGCCCGATCGCGTCGTGGCACGCCTGGCCGCCGAGGCATCGGCCCCGAAGCGAGCCGGCCGTTACCGGCGGTGGCCGCTCGGCTGGTTGTGGGGCACCGGCGCCGGCGATCGCCGGGCCGGACGGCCCCGCCTGCGGCGAGCCGTGGTGCTGGCCCTCGTCGCGCTGCTCGTCCTGGCCGGGCTGGCCGCCGCGGTTGCCTTCGGCCTCCCCGGGATCCGCCTCGTCTTCGTCGGCCCCACCGCGACACCGGGTGCGGTCTCACCGCCGGCCGGATCGCCGACGACCAGCCAGTCCCTGCCCCCGCTGGGCCCGGCACTCGCTCGGGGCCATCCGGTGACCCTGGACGAAGCACGAGCTGCAGCGGACTTCCCCGTGGAGGTACCGGGTGAGGCGGCCGTCGGCCAGCCCGATGCCGTGTACCTGGACGGCTCGGGAGCCGGTGCTCGAGTGACCCTCGTGTACGGTGCGCTACCCGGCATGCCGCTCGCGCCGGGCTCGTCGGCATCGGCCCTGCTGACCCAGTTCCGCGGCGAAGTGAATGAGGATGCCTTCGTCAAGATCATCGAGCCCGGCACGACCGTCGAGCCGGTCACGGTCCGGGGGCGCACCGGCTACTGGATCACCGGTCGGCCGCACGTGATCTTCTACAGGATCGGGGGCGACTCGGCACCGGACGAAATCCGCCTCGCCGGCAACGTCCTCATCTGGGAGCACGACGGACTCACCTACCGGCTCGAGACGACCGCCGATCGGGCGACCTCCATGCGGATCGCCGCCTCCATGCGCTGACCCGCGCGAACCGATCGGATCTCGGCGGTGTACTGGAGTTGATCGGCACCAGGGAGGCGAGTCATGAATCGCATGAGAACGGCCGCCGCGCTGGGCGTCGCGCTGCTGGTTGGGGCATGCACGGCGACTGGCAAGCCCCACGCCGCGTCGCC
>WNFV01006629.1_pt1 | contig 13646 bp, 17 predicted proteins | sample 5400101 | NCBI WGS metagenome assembly WNFV01 (sample SAMN13153361, study PRJNA577476) | soil metagenome | isolation source: 115 cm soil or saprolite under grassland replicate 1 | place: USA:California | collected 2016-06-15
TCCTGCCATCAGCAGGTCGGGATCGGAGGCGCTCCCCTCCAGGGTCTGGATCCACCGCCCCGGGAGCAGCCCATCCTGGGACACGGTCCACGTGGCCCCCCCGTCGGTGCTCTTCAGGAGGTCCTGCGCCCCCGCGAACAGGGTGTCGGGGTCCAGGGGATCGATGGCCACGGAGCCGTCGCGGTTCCCATAGGTGGGGCCGTCCGACGGACCGACCGCCACGCGATCCACCCACACGCCCCGGACGCCGATGTCCACATGATTCCAGCTCTTCCCGCCGTCGTGGGACCCGAACAGCCCGCGGGCAACCGTCCCCAGGTACAGCGTCCGCGGATCACCGGGATCCATGGCGAGTGCGCTTGGGTTGGCGTGCGTCGGGATCCCGTCGCCGATGCGGTGCCACGACCGGCCCCCGTCGGGTGGACTTCAGCATCCCAGTGGTGCCCGAGAACACATAACGGGCGAGGACGTAGACGATCCACGGGTGGTCGGGATCGATCAGCGGATCCTCGACGAAGACGTCGTGCAACACCGCGGTCCAGTGCTCCCCGCGGTCGTCGGATCGGAGCATCGCCCCGGGGACACCGGCGTAGATGATCCGGGGGGCCCGCGGATGCAGGGCCAGGGCGTTTACGGGCTGGTCGCCCAGGCCGACCACCAGGTTCCAGGTCCCTGCGCCGTCGGTGGACCGGAACAGTCCGGAGCTCGTCCCGGCGTACACGACCCGGCATGCACGGGGTCGACCGCCACGGAGGAGATCAGGCCGCCCGGAGGCCCGGAGGTCGTCCATGCGGGGGTGTCTGAAGGGCGCGAGGCGAACCCCGGGGCCGTGGCGGGCCAGGCCCGTGAGAATTCGACGGCCCTGGCGGGCGAGGCCGTCGAAAGACCCAGGATGGCGGCCCCGAGGACGCCTCCCAGGAACCTCCGCGGCGGCTGACCCATCCCCACCCCCGGCCCGGTCTTGGGCCCGTCCCGACCGGCCACGCCCAGGATAGGTCGCGTGTCAGGCGGCAGGAGCTACGCTCGGCGGACCCAGCCGCAGCCGCTCGACCGTCTACGGCTCCGCCTCGGGCGTGGTCAGTTGTCGCACAATGTGTCCGGCTACCGGTTCGGTCGTGCTGAGCTGATGTCGGCGAGGGCGGATTCGGGGTCGCGGCGGACGGCCAGGTCGCCGATCGAGACCACGCCGACCACTGTCTCGCGGTCGACCACCGGGAGCCGGCGGAGGGCCTTCTCCCGCATCAGCCGGATGGCGTCGTCCACGCCGTCGTCCCTGGACACGGTGATCAGCTCGCGGCTGCAGATCTCCGCGAGGGGTGTGTCCGGGTTCTTCCCGGCGGCCAGGCCGCGCACCACGATGTCGCGGTCGGTCACGATGCCGCACGGCTTCCCGTCTTCCAGCACCACCACGCTGCCGACGTCGTAGTCCCGCATCGCCCGGGACGCCGCCACCAGGTTTGCGCTGGAGGGCAAGGTCGCCGGGTTGGGGGTCATGACGTCCTCGATGCGCTGCGCCATGGCAGCCTCCTTCCGGGTCGGGTTCCCCATTCGAGACGGACCGACAACGGTCGCCTCCATTCGATCTACCCACCGCCGGACCCTGCGGAACGGGGCCGAAGCCTTGTCGTCCGGGCGATCATTGCCCTGTCCGTTCTCACCGCCCGGCATGGGGGCCCTGGCGGGGATAGGCTGCGCCCCGTGTCCGGGACCCTGGCGCGCCTACCGCACGATGGGGGAGATCGTTCCGGGCATGGGACACGACATGATGATCGAACCCGGGTGGGAGGCCGTCGCCGATCGGGTCTCCGAGTTTGCGACCCGGAAGTAGGGGCCCGTGACCGGTCCGCGCGCGGAGCGGTGCTCTCCGACGCCTGACGGCGAGCGGCGGAATAATCCCGTCCGCCGGCTGGTCGAGGACGGGGAGGCGGCCCTTCGATGCGCCGAAGCCCTGCTGGTCCCGGTGTCCAGCCCGGGTGCTCCGGGCGGGTGAGTGCCCTCAGGAGTCGTTCGAGCGAGGATGTAGATTCGAGGAGGCAACATGCAGAACTGACAGATCGTTCCCACGGCCCTGGGCGAGATGTTGCGCGACGAGGACCCGAAGAAGGTAGAACGGGTCATGGCCGCGATGCTGCAGATGAAGAAGATCGACATCCAGGCGTTGCGGCAGGCCTATTGGGAGGACGAGGAGCTTCCGGCAGAAAGGAGAACCCCATGGCAGAGCTGAACCTCAACAGCGTCATGATCGGATCGGCCCAACCGGAGGTGCTGGGGGAGTTCTACGCCCGGATCCTGGACCGGCCGGCCGACATGAAGGAGGAGGGCTTCTACGGCTGGCGCGTCGGGGCCGCCTTCCTTTCCGTCATCGAGCACTCCGAGGTGAAGGATCAGGCCAAGGAGCCTCAGCGCGTGATCCTGAACTTCGAGACCAAGGAAGTGAAAGAGGAGTTCGACCGCGTCAAGGCCACCGGTGCGACGGTGGTCAAGGAACCGTACGAGCTCCAGGGGATGTGGATCGCGACGTTCGCCGACCCCGACAACAACTACTTCCAGCTGATGTCTCCGTTCGAGGAAAGCACGGCCTAGTGCCTTGAGCGCCCACATCGACGATCGGGCGGTGTTCACGCGCCTGGTCCCGATCCTCCGTGTCGGGGATCTGGCGGCTGAGCGGCGCTTCTACGAGGCCCTCGGCTTCCGCGTGACCTACGAGGGTCCCGAGTATCCTGACTTCATCGCGCTCGGGACCGGGAACCTGGAGTTCGGGCTCGAGCGCCTCGCGGACTTCAGGGCGGAAGCGGTCGCTCGGGTCCTGGTCTGGCAGCTCGGCGTGTCGGATGTCGACGAGGCCGCGAACCTGTGCACGCGGGCTGGCCTTTCCTTCGAGATCCAGACGCACGAGCCGGCGGAGGGATGGAGATACCGCACGCTGCGCCTGGAGTCTCCGAATGGGTACCGGGTCGTCCTCGAGGGTCCGTCGGAGGAGCGTCGGGGTTCGTCCGCGGACACTCGGGGATGACAGCGTCGTCCCGCGGGGGCCGGGGGGGAGCCAAGGGTGCCTCCGATGTCGTCCCCGCGTGATCTGTGGGCCGCCGGCTGGTGGCGCGGCGGCGTCCTGTACCAGGCGTACCTGCGGTCGTTCGCCGACTCCAACGGCGACGGCATCGGGGACCTCGAAGGCCTCACCGTCGCGGCCAACCTCTCGGGGGAGCGGAGGGACGTCTCGCTGCCCGGGCGACGGGTGCTGATCGCCAGCGCACGCGCCCGGCTGGGGGAGCGGCTGGGACCGCGGACGGCCCTGGAGCCCTGGGACGCGGTGGTGCTCGCCCCGGAATGAGGGCAGCTGCGCGATCGGCGTTTCGGAGCCGAGGGAACCTCGGTCGACGCCATGTGCCGGACGCTGGGATTCACGCTCCTCGGCGAGTGCGATTTCGAGTTCCGGGATCGGACCCTTCGATGCAACTTGGCAGCTCGACCTTCGGCACTCCGGTCCTGACTGACCGCGAACCCCGGTCTCGAGCCGCCCGCGGACGCGGGAGCGCGGAAAGGGCCCGGCCGTGGAGCGCCGGGCCCTACCGCCTTCGGGGGGCCTACGCCGATGGAGCGCTCGGCGCGTCGTGGGCCTCGATGTCGGTCACCTTGAAGGACTCGTTCACCTTCACCGTGACCTCGGACCCGTCGGACTTGCGGACGTGCGCCTCGTAGGGGGAGCCGTTCGAGTCCGTCTCGACGCGGATGATGGTCCCGCCGGGGACCGCGTCCAGGGCGGCCGCCCTGACCTTCTGAGCGGTGGTCCCGGTGAGCAGGGTCTCTCCAGGGCCGTGCTTCACCATCGGCGCCGACGGGGACCTCGTGTCGCTCGAGCTCGACGAAGCGGAGCTCGAGCCCGACGACTTCGAGGAGCTCGAGGACGCGGCGCTGGCCGACAGTGAGCCGACCAGGACCCCTCCCACCAGGAGCCCAGCAGCCAGGACGGCCGCCGATCGGCCCCAGCGGCGCCGGGTCCCGCCCGGCTGGTTCGTTCCTTCCATGTGTCCCTCCTTGCGTTCGTCGACGCCTCGGTGCGTCGCTCGGAACCCATGCTGGGGATGGCACATGAGGGAACCCGCAGACCCAGCTGTGAGCCGGCGAAGACTCCGGCGCCGCGCCGACATCGGCCACGGGTCGAGGGTAGGAAATGGACCGTTCGGTCTCGGCCCAAGGTCCCATTGACCCCTCTCGCCGCGGTCGGATACGGTGCGGTGCAATCGAGCCCGCGCGACGGCGTGGTTGCCGGGAGCGCCGGGGCCGACAGCAAGCCCAAGAACAAGTCCGAGCGGGGTGTGATCACCCGCAACACCATCGGCTCTCTGGTACTTCACGGGTGCCGAGGGCGGCGCCACGGGGTGCACGCACCCCCTGAACTGCAACTTCACGGACGCGATGACCGCGCTGAACGACTGGGGCGACACACCCCTCTTCTACACGGTCGCGGTCGGCAAGGGTCGTGACAACGCGTGGGTGGGAGCCGTCGATGCCTCCGCATCAACGACAGGATCTACGACTTCGAGACGGAGGGAGTGAAGCAGCGCGGAGCGTGAGTTCCGCCGGACGAGCTCGGCAACCCCTCGGCGAAACCCCGGGCCGTCGACGTGTTCGAGGTGGGACCCCCGGGCTATTCGGTGCCGCGGGGGATCGCCTGGAGCCGCCTCGCTCGACGCGGCGAGAGGAGCTCGACGAGCGAAGGACGCACCGCGCGCTGCGTGCTTCCGTCCTGAAGCCATCGCGCCCCGCAGGCCAGGCAGCGGCCGCTGGCCGGTCGCCGTTCGGTCAGCGCGATGAAGATCCGGGTGCCGAGACAGATGGGGCAGCTGGTCACGCAAGACCTCCGGGGGGAAAGGGGACAGAACTGTCGTTCATGGCGCGGATGTTGTCAAAGCGACACTTCCGCCCGCGTGTGCTCGTACGCCGTGGGGCCCATGCCGTGCCGGTACGCCAGGCTGATCCGGGGGCCGGCCTTCGCCACCTTCGGGACGCTGTGGTCCCAGGCCCGCTGGGTCTGCCCCCCGGTCACCAGGAGGTCGCCGCGGCCCAGGACGAACGCGTGTGACCGACCCCCGCCCTTCGGCCTGAGCAGGAACCTCCGGGACTCGCCCAGCGACACCAGCGCGACGACCGGGGCCTCGATCTCCTTCGGGATCCGGTCGCCGTGCCAGGCCACGCTGTCGCGCCCGTCCCGGTACAGGTTGAACCCCACGGAGTCGAACACGCGGCCGTAGCGCCCGCCGAGCGCAACCCGGATGTCCTCCAGGATCGCCGGCTCCAGGGGCACCCCGGAGCCGACGTTCCACCAGGAGGTCAGACGGGGCTCGGTCACCCGTTGGTCGTACATCCGCCGGGACCGCTGGTCCCAGGTCCGCCCGTTCAAGACCTGTTCGAACAGCCGGTCCGACCCCGTTACCCATTCCGGCCCGTGATCGACCCACGAGTCCGCGTCGAGGTCCACCCGCCGGACCCCCGAGAACGAACGGTCGATCTCCACCGTCTCGCCCACGGCGAGCAGCGACGGCTGCCAGGTGAGATCCGGGGAAGCCGACATGCCGCATCCAATGTACGGCCCGGTCGCGGGATCGAGGTCCGGAAGCCGCCCGGCTCAGGCCGGGCTCACGCTGGGCTGGTGTCGGTCCCCTCCGCCGGCGTGGTGACCAGGCGGTCGCCGGAAGCGGCCTTCGGCGCCAGGAGGACATAGGTCCGCATGGGTCCCTTGCCCTTCACGTCGACGATGCCTCGCTCCTCCAGATCGAACGCGTGGCCCAGCCTGGCGGCGGCCCGTTCGGTGACCTGGATGGCGCCGGGGATCCCGTGGGACTCCATGCGGCTCGCGGTGTTCACCGTGTCCCCCCACAGGTCGTAGATGAACTTCCTTCGCCCGATGACCCCGGCGACGACCGGTCCGATGTCGATGCCGATGCGGAGCTGGAGGCCGTGGACCCCCCGGATGGCCTCCTGCATGCCGATGGCCATCCGGGCGAGGTCCTCGGCGTGCCCGGGCCCCCCGCCCAGGAGGCCCGACGCGACCATGTACGCGTCCCCGATGGTCTTGATCTTCTCCAGCCCGTGCTCGTCGGCCAGTCCGTCGAAGACGCTGAAGACCTCGTCGAGGAGCCGCAGCAGGTCGTCCGGCTCCATCGACTCGGAGAGCGGCGTGAATCCCGCGATGTCTGCGAACAGCACCCCCACCTCCGGCGCGCCGTCCGCGATCAGCGTCTCCCCGGACTTCAGCCGCTCCGCGATGGGGTGGGGCAGGACGTTCAGGAGGAGCCGCTCCGACCGCTCCCGCTCGGCCCGCGCCATCTCCGCGGCCCGGTCGCGCTCCTGGACGAAGTAGTGCAGGAGGAAGTAGCAGGTCCCGGTGACCCCCAGGACGTTGAGCGCGAAGAACGCGATCACGATCCCGCTCGGGATGTCCGCCGTCCGGTTCACCAGGAGCGGGTCGAGCCCCGCCGAGGCCACGACCACCACCAGGAACGCGGCGAACCACCGGACGGCCTCGCGCCGACCGGCGAACAGCAGGGCCCCGAGCGGCGCCGTGAACGACCACAGGACCACCCCGCTGGACGGGACGAACCCGCCCAGGCTGAGCTGCAGGAGGAAGGGGAGCACCAGGGTCAGCCCCAGCTCACTGGCCCGGAAGAACCAGTACCGCTTGGTCTTCGCGAAGATCGACAGGTTGATCACGGAGATGACCTGGTAGCTGAAGGGGATCGCCGCCGCGACGTACAGCCCCAGCCACGAGTACGTCACGACCCAGCCCACGGCCAGGGCGGTGATCAGCCCCGCGGACAGGACCAGGGTCTCCTTGCGCAGGGCCTCATCGGGGCCGTCGGTGGGCAGGGCGCCGATCGTGGCCAGCCGCCACACGGCCCGGCGGAGCACCCCGCCGTCAGTCTCGTGCATGGGCGCTAGTGAACCTCGTCTCCACGGGAGGACGCAATGGCTGAGGGCCGCCCGGGGGAGGTCAGCGGCGAGGGAGGCGCTCGTGGGGCGGGACCTGGATGAATCCGTGGCCGGGGCCGTGGACCACCCGCACGACGCGCGTGGGTTCCTCCGCGCGGAGCCGGATCGAGCGAGGTTCCCCGGCCGGCGGCAGGATCAGCGTGTCGCCGGGGACCACGCGCTCGCCGCCCTCGTCGACGACCACCGATCCACCGCGGATGCTGGCCAGCCCGCCCTCGCCGGCAGTCGACAGCGTGAGCACGGCGCCGGGGTCGAGGTGAGAATCCGTGAACAGGCGGATGTCGCCGTTCACCCGGAGCGGAGACCGCGGGCCTACCAGCTCCTTGGTCCGGACACCGGGACCCTCCTCGTAGCGTGGCGCGTCGGTGTCGCGGAGCGTCCCGAACGCGGCACGCTCGGGGACGGGGTCGGTGCTGTACACCAGGATGTAGGCGTGGGTCTCCACATCCCCGTGGTTCCACTCGGAGTGCATCATCCCGCGGCGGCCCTCCGTGAACTGCCCGACGTCGCCTTCGTCCATGTGTCCGGTGATGTGGTTGAGCGCGTCGTCGTGGTCCAGCTGCCCCCGCTCGATGTAGAACAGCCGCTCGTTGTACCGGTGCGGGTGGTGGCCGATCCCCAGCCGGGCCTCGATGGTGGAGTCGTGCACGGTGATGATCGGACCGGACGCCTGGATCTCGGAGAACGGACCCATGGATTCGACGGCCACGAGCCCGGGCATCCCGAAGTCGGACTCTCCGAGGACCACATGGTCCTCGGGCCCGAGCACGAGGTAGGGCCGCTTCACGCGAACAGCCATGGCATGAACCTTACCGTTGCCGGGGATCAGCCCGGTTCGGCCTCGTGACCCGGGGCGCTGCGAAGTAGGCCGTCATACGCGTCGATCACGGTAAGGTCCCCGGACACCACCCCGTGGATCCGGGAGCAGATCGGCATGTCGACGCCGGCGTGCTCGGCCAGCTCCATCACCAGCGACGCCGTCTTCACGCCCTCCGCCACCATGGTCATCTCGCCGAGGATCTCCTCGAGGCTCCGGCCCTTCCCCAGCTGCTCCCCGACGTGGCGGTTCCGGCTGTGCTTGCTGATGCAGGTGACCATGAGGTCGCCCATGCCGGCCAGCCCGGCGAACGTCTGGGGCTCCCCGCCCATGGCCACCCCCAGCCGGGTCAGCTCGGCCAGGCCCCGGGCGATCACTGCGGCCCGGGTGTTGTCGCCGACCCCGAGTCCCTCGGCCATCCCCGCGGCGATGGCGATGACGTTCTTCAACGCGCCGCCCACCTCGCACCCGATCACGTCGTGGTTCGTGTAGATCCGGAACATCCCGCGCCGCAGCACGTCCTGCAGGGCGGAGGCCACCGACAGGTCCTCGGTGGCCACCACGCTCGCCGCCGCATAGCCGGCCATGATCTCCCGGGCGATGTTCGGGCCGGTCAGGGCGGACGCGGGATGCCCGGGAAGGACGTCCTTGATGACCTCGGTCATCCGGAGCAGGGATCCCTGCTCGAACCCCTTGGTCAGGCTGACCACCGGGATCCACGGCCGGACGTGGGGGGCGGCCCGTTCCAGGGCCTCCCGGAAGCCGTGGGAGGGCACCCCAACCACCAGAACGTCCGCCGGGGCCACGGCCTCCTCGAGGTCGGAGGTGGCCCGGAGCTGCTCGGGGAGCTCGAACCCCTCCAGGTACTTCGAGTTCGCGTGCCGGTGGTCGATCTCCGCGGCCACGACGGGGTCTCGGGCCCAGATCGTGGTGGGGTTTCGCCGGGCGGCGATCGTCGCGACCGTCGTCCCCCACGACCCGGCCCCCAGCACCGTGACCTTCACGCCCGTCCCCTCCTCGAGTCGCCGTCACCCCGGCTCGGAGCGGAACGCACCCCGACCGCCGGGCCGGGCGAACCGTAGCATCCGCGGGATGGGACGTGCCGGGCGGGGTAGGGTCAGCTCGGGCACATGGCATCGATGCTGAAGCGGGGGCTGTGGCCGGTCATGGACCGGCTGTTCAAGGGCCACGTGGCGCTGTACCGGGCCACCGGCGGCCTCATCGGCCACCGCGCGCCGTTCGCCCCGCCGATGCTGCTGCTGGACCACGTCGGGGCGAAGACGGGACGGCGCCGGACCTCCCCGCTCGCGTACGCGAAGGACGGCGCGAACCTGGTGATCGTGGCCTCGAAGGGAGGGCACCCCCGGAACCCGGACTGGTACCACAACCTCCTGGCGCACCCCGACACCACGGTCCAGGTCGGCCCGAAGCGGCGCCGGGTCCGGGCCCGCGTGGCCACCCCCGAGGAGCGAGAGCGCCTGTGGCCCAAGGTGGTCGAGGTCTACCGCGGCTACGCGGGCTACCAGGAGCGCACCGACCGCCAGATCCCCCTGGTGATCCTCGAACCAAGCTGAAGCGACCTCCGGTCGCCCACATGGCCGTCGGGGCTCGGACCGGTTGACCCGGGTGCGAGGGAGGGAGGCTATGATCCCGCCTCACGGTCCACCAGGGAGTAAGCAATGCCCACCCCGGAGCAGATCACGAGCACGGTCGACGCCTATGCCAGATCCTTCGGCGCGGGGGACAGGGACCTGTTCCTGTCGGCGCTGTCGGATTCTGGCACCCAGATCGATCCCGTGGGGTCGTCCCCCAACGAGGGCAAGGACGCGCCGGCGGCCTTCTGGGACGGGCTGTTCGCGCTGTGCGACGCGGTGGCGCTGGAGTTCCGGGACGTCTTCGTGGCCGGCGACGGGGCCGCGATGCTGTTCACCGTGGTCCAGGACCGCAAGGACGGCCAGCAGCTGACGTTCGGCGGCGTCGACGTGTTCCAGGTGGACGACGGGAAGATCGCGCTGATCAAGGGGTACGGACGCATCCGGCAGGGGTGAGCTCGGTGCCCGGTCGCGCTCCCCACGACCTCGCGGACCACACGATGTCGAGCCCGCCCTACGCCACCGAACGCGGCACGGCCCACCCGCCGGGGGCCATCGTGGAGCCAGACGGCGTGAACTTCTCGGTGTTCTCCGAGAGCGCCACGAGCATCGAGCTGCTCCTGTTCGACGAGCACGACGACCTCCAGCCCGTGCAGGTGGTGAAGCTCGACCCGCTCCACAACCGCACGTTCCACTTCTGGCACGTCAAGGTCCTCGGGCTCACGCCGGGGGCGCACTACGCCTACCGGGTGGACGGCGCATGGGACCCCTCCGGCCGCGGGCACCGGTTCAACCGCCACAAGGTCCTCATCGATCCCTACGCTCTGGGCAACACCACAGCGCTGTGGGACCGGGGGGCGGCCTGCGGGCCGGAGGACAACCTGGCCACCTCGATGCGGAGCGTCGTGGTGGACGCCGCCGACTACGACTGGGAGGGCGACCGGCCCCTTCGGCGGCCCATGGAGGAGACCGTCATCTACGAGATGCACGTCCGGGGGTTCACCCGCTCGCCGTCCTCCGGCGTCGAGCATCCCGGGACCTTCGCCGGGGTGGTCGAGAAGATCCCGTACCTCGAGGAGCTGGGGGTCACCGCCGTGGAGCTCATGCCGGTGTTCGACTTCGACCGGTCGGAGGTCCTGCGGAGCAGTCCCGTGGACGGCAGGCCCCTCGTGAGCTACTGGGGGTACGACCCGTTCAGCCACGTCGCGCCGCATTCCGGATACTGCGTGAACCCGGAGATCGACGCGCACATCCGCGAGTTCCGGGACATGGTGAAGGCCCTCCACCGGGCGGGGATCGAGGTCATCCTCGACGTGGTCTTCAACCACACCAACGAGGGCAATCACCAGGGGCCCACGATCAACCTCAAGGGGTTCGAGAACGCCGCGTACTACATGCTGGTGCCCCAGGACCGCCAGTACTACCTCGACTTCTCCGGCTGCGGCAACACGCTGAACGCCAACCACCCGGTGGTGGAGAAGTTCATCCTGGACTGTCTGACGTTCTGGGTCCGCGAGATGCACGTCGACGGGTTCCGGTTCGACGAAGGCTCGGTGCTGTCCCGGGGGACGGACGGTGTCCCGATGCCGTACCCGCCGGTGATCTGGCAAATCGAGCTCATGGAGGAGCTGGCCGAGACCAAGATCATCGCGGAGGCGTGGGACGCGGCCGGGCTGTACCAGGTGGGGATCTTCCCCGGGGCCCGGTGGGCCGAGTGGAACGGGCGGTACCGGGACGACATCCGCCGGTTCGTCCGGGGCGACCCCGGGCTGGTCGGCCCGGTGGCCTCCCGCATCGGGGGGAGCGCGGACATCTTCCAGTCCCAGCTGGAGCTCCCCATCAACAGCGTGAACTTCATCACGGCGCACGACGGGTTCACCCTGAACGACCTGGTCTCCTATAACGACAAGCACAACGACGCCAACGGCGAGGGCAACCGCGACGGCGTGAACGACAACATGAGCTGGAACTGCGGGGCGGAGGGCGAGACCGGCGACCCAGCGGTGGAGGGCCTCCGCCGGCGCCAGGTGAAGAACTTCGCGGCGATCCTGCTGCTGTCCGACGGGGTGCCCATGATCGTGATGGGCGACGAGGTCCGCCGGACCCAGCTCGGGAACAACAACGCGTACTGCCAGGACGGCGAGCTCACCTGGTTCGACTGGACCCTGGTGGACCGCCAGTCGGACGTCCTGAGATTCTTTCGGGAGATGATCGCGTTTCGCACCCGGCACCCGGCGGTCCACAGGCTGGCCTTCCTCACCGGGCAGATGACCGAGCGGGGGATCGCGGACGTGGCGTGGCACGGGTGCCGGCTGGGGGAACCGGGGTGGAGCGACCCGGACTCGCACGTGCTGGCCTTCACCCTGGCCGGGACCGGCGACGAGCCCGACCTCCACGTGATGCTGAACATGGACCCCGCCGACCTCGAGTTCGACGTGCCGGGGGACAGGACGTGGCGGCGGGCCATCGACACCGCGCTGGACTCACCGCTGGACATCGCCGGGCCGGGAGAGCAGGCCCCCGTGCCCGGACCCACCGCCACCGTCAGAAGCCACAGCGTCGTCGCGCTGGAGGCCGACCCGCCGCCCGTCGGGGCGGCCCCCGGACCCGGCGCGCCGAGGGAGGAAGCATGAAGGACCTCACGTTCACGTTCTCCGACACCATCGGTGGCTACGTCACCGACTACGACTGGTCCACCGACCCGGATGACGGTCGCGGCTTCCCGGCCCCGTTCCTCCGGCGATGCCTCAGCGCCCCAGGTACGGGGCGAGCTCCGCGCGGGCCACGGAGCGGATGTGGACCTCGTCGGGGCCATCGGCCAGGCGCAGGGTCCGAATGAAGGCCCACGAGGCGGCCAGGGGGGTGTCGTCGCTCACGCCGCCGCCGCCGTGCACCTGGATGGCCCGGTCCAGCACCTGGAGGGCCACCCGGGGGGCGACCACCTTGATCGCGGCGATCTCCTTCCGGGCTTCACGGGCCCCGGTCCCGTGCCGGTCGATGAGCCAGGCCGCCTTCATCGTGAGGAGGCGGGCCTGCTCGATGGCCATGCGCGATTCCGCGATCCACTCCTGGACGACCCCCTGTCGGGCCAGCTCCTTGCCGAATGCCACCCGCGACACCGCGCGGCGGCACATCAGCTCGAGGGCCCGCTCAGCCATGCCGATGGCCCGCATGCAGTGGTGGATGCGTCCCGGGCCCAGCCGGGCCTGGGCGATGAGGAAGCCGCTGCCCTCCACGCCGATGAGGTTCTCGGCCGGGACGCGGACGTCGGTCAGCCGGATCTCGCAGTGGCCGTGCTGATCGTCGTAGCCGAACACGGGTAGGGACCGGATGACGTCGACGCCCGGCGTGTCCATGGGCACCAGCACCATGGACTGCTGCTCGTACGGGTTGGCGTCCGGATTCGTCTTCCCCATCAGGATCATGATTCGGCAGCGGGGATCGGCCGCGCCGGTGATCCACCACTTCCGGCCGTTGATCACGTAGTGGTCGCCGTCGCGTTCGATGCGGGTGGAGATGTTCGTGGCGTCGGAGCTGGCCACGTCGGGCTCGGTCATGCCGAAGCAGCTGCGGATCTCGCCGTCCAGCAGGGGCCGGAGCCACCGATCCTTCTGCTCCGGCGAGCCGAACTGGTGAAGGACCTCCATGTTCCCGGTGTCGGGCGCGGAGCAGTTCGTGGCCTCCGGCCCGATCTCCGGGCTCCGCCCCATGAGCTCGGCGAGCGGCGCGTACTCCGCGACGGACAGGCCGTGCGCGGGGTCCTTCGCATCGGGCAGGAACAGGTTCCACAGGCCCCGGCTCCGGGCCTCGGTCTTGAGCTCCTCGACGACCGGCGGCAGCTCGTGCCTCCGCCCGGCCGCCGTCATCTCGCGGCGCTGGGCGGCGTACGTGGCCTCGGCCGGGTACACGTGCGAGTCCATGAAGTCCTGGAGCAGGCCCAGGTAGTCGCGGGCCCGGTCGGTGAGCTCGAAGTCCACGGCGGTCCTCCCGGCGGGCGCTCGTGCGCCGGCATCGCCGTGCGGCGAACCGGCGATACAGTGTGGCGATCGCCTTTTTACGGTACACGCGGGCGAGCAGGCCAATCCTTCCACGAGGTTCGGAGGCTCCGGGTGTCCACGGCGAACGACCGGTTCGACGGCAGGGTCGCGCTGATCACGGGCGGCGCCGGGGGGTTCGGCGCGGCGGCGGCCCGTCGGCTGGCGTCCCTGGGAGCGTCCGTGGTGGTCGCGGACGTGGCCGATGGCGGC
>WNFV01006630.1_pt1 | contig 13646 bp, 13 predicted proteins | sample 5400101 | NCBI WGS metagenome assembly WNFV01 (sample SAMN13153361, study PRJNA577476) | soil metagenome | isolation source: 115 cm soil or saprolite under grassland replicate 1 | place: USA:California | collected 2016-06-15
TCGTCGCCGCCGACGATCTCGCGGATCATTTCGATCCTCTCGGAGACCGAGAAGAGGGGCGTCTTCGCATCGTTCTCGAGAATGGCCACGACAACCCTGTCGGCCAGACGTCGGGCGCGGGACAGGATGTCCAGGTGCCCGTTGGTCAGAGGATCGAAGGAGCCGGGATAGAGGGCGACGCGTTCGGTCATCGGGTGCTTCTTTCTGTGCTCGCTCGACGCAGCCCTTCGGCCAGAAGATTATAGGCGGACACAGTCAGGAAGAGCGCCAGGCCCGGGAACAGTGCCATCCACCAGGCCTCCTCGATGTAGGCGGGCGCGGCCGAGAGGATTCCTCCCCAGGAGGTCGCGGGAGGCGGCAGTCCCACGCCCAGGAAGGAGAGAGCCGCCTCGGCGAGAATCGCCCACGCGACTCCGAAGGCGGCCGACACGAGCAGCGGCGCGAGGACGTTTGGAAGCAGATGCCGCAGCAGAATGCGCGCCGTCGAGGCGCCCGCGACTCTGGCGGCGCGCGTGTAGTCGAGACTCCTGGCCTTCAGGATCTCGGCCCGCGCGAAACGGGCATCCCCGGGCCAGGTCGTCAGCCCGATCGCCAGGACGAGAGCCGCGGGAGAGGGAGGAAGAAAGGCCGCGAGGGCAAGCAGAAGGAAGAGCACGGGAAAGCAGAGCACGACCTCCACGAGCCGCGAGAGCAGGAGATCCACGACGCCTCCCAGGTACCCGGAAATACCTCCAACCGTGAAGCCGACCAGGAGCGACACGGCGGCGGCCGTCAGCCCGATCACCAGAGAGATCGGCGTCGCCACGACGACGCGCGCGAAGAGGTCTCTGCCCAGGTCGTCGGTCCCGAACAGGTGCCCCGCCGACGGGGCGAGCAGCCGGTTCTCCAGCCGGATCTCCGACGCGGCGCGCGACGCTGCGGGAGAGAAGGCGGCAACGATCCACAATCCGACCACGATCGCGAGCGCGACCCTCGCGCTTCCCGGCAGCCGGAGGAAGAGGCGCCTCACGAAGCCGTCCCGTCGCGAACGCGGGGATCCGCCATGGCGTAAGCGATGTCGGCCGCGAGCGTCACCGCGAGTGTCGCGACCGCGCCCACCAGTGAGAGCGCGAGCACGACGGGGTAATCCCGCGAGAGGATCGAGTCGAAATATAGCCGGCCCAGACCCGGCCACGCGAAGATCCGCTCGATGATGACGCTGCCGGAAAGAAGCCCCGGAAGCACCAGACCCAGAAGCGTGATCAGGGGCAGCAACGCGTTGCGAAACGCGTGCTTCCAGAGGGCCTCTCGCCGGGAAAGTCCGCGCGCGCGCGCGGCCAGGACGTAGTCGGCCGACCGGGCTTCCGCGACGCCCGCGCGCACGAGCCTCGCGTAGAACGCCAGGGAGCCGTAGGTCAGGCAGACGACCGGAAGGGCGAGGTGCGAGATCCGATCGGCCAATCCCGCGAGTCCCGAAGGTTCGACATCCGAGGCGACGCCATAGAGAGGCAGCCATCGAAGCTTGACGGAGAAGAGCGCCTGGAGGAGCAGGGCCGCCCAGAAAGAGGGAGTCGAGTACAGCGCGAAGAGGATGGCGCCGGAGATCCTGTCGAAGGCGCTCTCGGGATGTCCTCCCGCTTCGACGCCCAGGGGGATCGCGAGCGCGAGGGTCAGGAGAAGGGCGAGGCCGTTCAAGGTCAGTGTGTACGGCAACGCTTCGCGGATGCGGACCGCCACCGGACGCCGGTCCACGAAAGACTCCCCGAGGTCGAAGCGCACGACTCTCCCGATCCATTGGACGAAGCGTTCCGGCAGCGGGCGGTCGAGACCGTAAAGGCGGCGCATTTCGGCCGCCGCCCGTCCAGACACCCGCCGGCCGGACTCGGCTCCGAGCGCCGAGACAGGGCTTCCCGGCGCCAGGTGAAGCAGCAGAAACACGAGCACGACAATCCCCGCGAGCGTGGGCACCGCCAGAGCGAGACGCCGCGCGACGTAGCGGATCATGGCGTGGAGGGATGCACAGCCCCGGTCGCGGCGCGCGAAGTCTCCCAGAGGGGAGGAGGCGCGCGCCGCGGGAGCGAAGCGCCGGAGCTGATAAGCCCGAAGGGCGAAATCCAAGCGGAGGCGCGGAGCGACGGTCCGACCCGCCACCATCCGACAGGCCCCGGCCAGATTCCCGAGAAACCCAGCGGCGAGGTCACGAGTCCCGCAATCTCACGCCGCAACGCGTACTTGGCTGAAGCGTTCGTCACGAAGACGGCCGGAGCGTCGTCGCGGAACAACGCGTGAAGCCGGTGGTAGATCTTCAGACGCGCGTCTTCCTTCATTTCCCGTCGCGCTTCTTCCATCAGGCGGTCCGCCTCGGCGTTGCGGTAGTAGCCGCTGTTGAGCCCGCGGGGCGGCCACTGCGACGAGTGCCAGTACGGAAACGGGTCCGGGTTTGGGTCCGAGGCGGAAGTCGCGAGCGAGGCGGCCTCGAAGTTTCCCGCGTCGATCCGCTCGACGAACGCGGCCCATTCCAGGGGCCGCACGGTCGCCTTCACGCCGACGCGGGCGAGCTCGGTCGAAAGCATTTCGTCGATCTGCCTCCCGACGTTCGAGCCCGCGGACACGAGAAGCTCGAACTCGAATTCCCGTCCCGCCCGGTCCCGCGTGCCGTCACCGTTGGTGTCGCGCCAGCCTGCCTCGTCGAGAAGCCGCGCGGCGGCCGCGGGATCGAAGGGGAGCGGAAGGATGCTCGCGTCATACGCCGGAGAGTCGGGTGCCCATGGGCCGGAGATGATCCGCGCGGACCCCCGGAAGAGGCTGCGCACGATCGCAGGCCGGTCGAGCAGCATCGTCATGGCCCGGCGGACGCGGGCATCCGAAAAAAAGGAGGTCTTGTTGTTGAGCGCGATGAAGTTGTAGTCGAGGTTGTAGAACTCGACGGTACGGCAGCAGCGGTTGAAGTCCGGGTCTCTGGCGGCCTTCTCTTTCAACGACTCCTCGATCGCGGTCTCGTCGAGATCGCCGGACAGGAGCGCGCGGTAAGCGACGGCGCTGTCGGGAATGATCCGGAAAACGATACTGTCGAAATGGCCGCGAGCCCCGCGGTAGTTGGGATTGCGCTCGAGGACGATCGACTCCTGTGACTTCCAGGAGACCAGCCGGTACGGGCCGTTGGACAGGGGCGCGCGGTTCTCCCGGACCTTTAAGAAGCTCTTTCGCGCGTAGAGCTTCTCGGGGAGAACGGGCAGCACGAACGCCATGCTGTAGTAGGCATACGGCTCCCGGAATCTCGCGACGAAGGAGCGGGAGTCGAGCGCTTCGATCGAGGCGAGGCCCTCGAAGACCGGCTTGAACACGGGCGAAGGAACCGCCGGATCCACGATGTGGCGGATCGTCGAGACGGCGTCGCGTGCCGTGACTGGCGACCCATCCTCCCAGACCGCATCGGCGCGCAAGGTCAGACGGACTTCACGGCCATCAGCGGAGACCTGGTAGCTCTCGGCCAGGCCGGGCACCAGGTTCATCCTCGAGTCGAAATCGAGGAGATTGCGGGACACGCACTGGAGGACCTGCTGTTCGGGGAGGCCCACCTGCAGGACGGCGTTGAGCGTCGTCGGCTCTCCGATCAGACGGCGCCGCAACACACCCCCGTTCACGGGTGTGCCGCTCCGGGTTTCGTCGATGTACCCGAGGACCGGTTCAGGAACCGCGGTCGCAACCGGAGTCGCCCGCGGCGTTTCGAGGACCGCCGCCTGTTGCTTCCCCCGGCACTCCGCAGCCAAGCAGAGGACGACGAAGATACCCCCGACCCTTTTCACGGCCGGACATTATGAATGACGCGCATCCCGCTCCCTGTCATCCCTTCGCTTCTTTCGCTGTCATCCTGAGCGCAGCGAAGGATCTGCTCTTCTGGTCAAGCTGTGTCTGCCAGCTCAGGGCAAGCTCTGAACGAAGCGAAGGATCTGCTCCCGGGAGGAGGGCAGATTCTTCGTCGCTCTGCTCCTCAGAATGACAAGAAGGGCGTCTGCGGTCCAGTCAGACTTTCTAAGCAATGACAGCGCGAAGAAGACCTGCCTACGGTAAGGTGAAGCTCGCGGCGGCGACGTTTCGCGCGGCGTCCGTCACGCGAATCAAGAGGAATGACCCTTTCCATGTCGGGTCGAGCCTGATTCGGTAGGTCTCCAGCGGAGAGTCGGAGAGCCCGTCCTTCGGCTCGACGCGCACCCACTCCTTTGCGTCCACGCTGTACTCGACCTCGAAGATCGGTGAGGCGTTGTCTCTGGCCTCGAACTCGAAGACGCCGGCGCCGCCAGGCAGCCGCCGAATGACGGGAGGCGTGTTGTCCACGACGATGGGGGACGAGTCGCGTGAGGACGACTTGCCCTCCTCGGGGTTCGACTCGGCGTCGGAAGCGGTCAGCCGGAAAACGTACTCGCCATCGGGGAGCGCCCCCGTGTCGAAGGAATAGAACGCTTCTTTCAGCCCCTTCTTCAGCGTGAGCCAGCGCTCCGATCCGGTTGGCTTGAATGCGATGTCATACGTCAGCGTATCGTTGTCGGCATCCGATCCCTTCCAGGTGAGAGTCCGATAGCCCTTTCGCAGCAGACGGCGCGGCGGCGGTTCCGACTTGGGCTCCTCCAGACTCGTGAAGATCCCCTTCTCGTCGGGCGCGGTCGTTTCGAAGACGTTGGACCCTCCCGGGGCCGACCGCGCAAGGACCTCGGACGGGCCGAGCGCCACGAAACTCTCGATCGCGGGAGCCGCGTTGCGGTTGCGGTAGGAGGACTCCACGCGCCGGATCACCGGGAGCTTTCCGCCATCGGAAGTCATTCGGACCTTCCACTGGAGATAGCGCGCGGGGGGAGCGGTGATCGTGGCCGCCTGCGCCGGGGGAGCGTAGGCCGACCAGTCGCTCCAGGTGGAGTCGGGAAGGCCGGATTCTCCCGACCGGAAGGAGAACTCGAGCCGGCTGCCCGCGGGCACGTCCCCATCGAAGCGGAACGCTCCGAAGCGGCTGGTGCGACCCGTGTCCTTCACGGCCGAGACGTACTCCCCGCGCCGGCTGCCTTCGCTCAAGCGATAGAGCGCGGTCGCCGAGTTCGTGGCCACGGCGTTTCCGGCCAGGGCGGTCACCTGTTTCTCATCGAAGGTCCGATCGAGCGACCACAGGTTCGCCCCGACCCGGTACAGCTTCCCGTTGGGACCCGTTGCCGCCAGAACGAAAGACGAGATTGAGTCCGGCGCCAGGTCGAAGACGATTTCGTCGGGACTCGACCAGACCTGCCGCGGCGGCTCTGCTTCCTCGAAGAGAAGGACCTCCGAGGAGTATCCGCCCTGCCGCGCGCCGGGATGGGGTGGGGCCAGGCGCGGCTGACCGACGGTCACCGACACCTCGGGCTTGTCCTGCGCCTCCTCTCCTTCCCGGGCGTTGGCCTGCCGCGTGGGCCGAGCCGTCGGCTGAGGCTGAGGAGCGGAGATCGGCTCCTGACTCGTGGAGGGCATCTCGGCCGACGAGGCCGCCACCCAGACGCGGCCGTCGCCGCTTCCCGTGATCGAGGTAATCTCCGACTTCGACGAGTCGTAGACCGTCGATACGATCCCCGAGGGATCGACGCGCAGGACGAGCCCGGAACCGGACGTGCCCGCCCACATTCGTCCCTTGGAATCCGCGTAGAGCGACCGCACGTGCGGATCGCGCGTCGCGTGCACCCGTTCTCCCGTGCCCGCTGCGCTGACGCGGTGGATCTCCCCGGGAAGTCCGGTTGCCGCGTACAGGGTCTTTCCGGCAAACGCGAGAGCCCAGATGTACTGCGCCTTCGTCTCGTAGTAAGGAGCCGCCTTTCCCTTCTCGATCCGGTAGATCCTCCCACCCGGTGAGCCGCCCGCGTAGAGCACACCCTCGGGCGACACCGCGAGCGCCGTGACTTCCTTTTCCGGCAGCGTCGCGAGCGCCTCGACCTTGCCGGCCGGCAGGACACGGAGGATCTTGCCCTCGTTGCCGGTGCCGATCAGGATGTTTCCTTCGGGGTCGCGCACGGCGGAAAAGAGCGTAGCTTCAGAGATCCCGTCCACGCGCCGCGACTCCCGGGAGAGAACCAGAGTTCCGTCCATGGCGACCGACACTCCCCTAGCCTCTCCCGTGGAGAAATCTGACGCCGAATCGCAGACCCAGATCCTCGTGGCCGCCGCGTGCGCGACGGAAGCCCCCGCGGTCAGGGCGAAAAGAGAAAACCCGAAGGCCCGAAGGACCCGCCTCACCACATTCTCGGCTTGACGTCGATCCGGAGCCGGACCGAGCCGTTGACGGGGGTCGGTTGCTCGACCGATACGGATTGGAGCCTCACGTGTGACAGCTCCGGCGTCGAAGCTTCTCCCGGGCCCCGATCGCGTAAGAGCGTCGCAACGCTGGGTGGCAGGGCCTGGAGCGCGTCTCCGGCCACCACGGCGCCCGGCGCGCTGCGGTAGGCAAGCAGGTTCAGGCTGTTGGGCGGGCGCACCCGAGCCAGAAAATCCAGGACCTGATCGAGCGACTGCGGGTCGGGCGGCACGAGGGCGAGGTCGTAGGCGGTCGCGGCCGAGCCGTCTCCGACGAAGACCGTCAGGGGACCCGGCGGCGTATCGGGAGCGACCTTGAGGTCCAGGACGACGCGGCGGGCGCTCCCGCGGAAATCCACGATGTCCACCCAGATGGGGACCTCGTCGCCCGGATGGACGCGCTCTTTCTGCGCTTCGACATGGACGATGCGGGCACCCTTCAACCGGTCCGAATGCGTGATCTCGACATCCACTCCGAGGATCGTCAGGTCATGGAATTCATTGGCCATCAGATAGTTGGTCAGAAGAGCGAGAGAGGCCACGGCCTCCTCGCGGGCGTTCAAACCGGAGAAGACCGAATCCCAACGGACATTGCGGCCCGGCGTGCGGATCGCCGACTTCCAGACGAGCGTGCGCTCTCCGCTTCGCTTCTCCAGCGTCGTCAAGACGTTGTCAATCGCGATGGCCGTCAGGATCGGCGTCAGCATCGAGTTGTGCACCGCCTGGAAGTGGTAGACCTGTGACGGGATCTGGTCGGAGGAGATGCGCACGGTGATCGGAACCATGGGAGCATGCGTCCCGAAGGTCCCGAGAATGCCGGTGGAGCGGTCCTGCGTGATGGACCCCAGCACAGGACCCGTCGCAGCGAACTTGAAGGAGCGGAAGAGAGACGGCAGGACCGTCAAGACCTGCGCCTGGGACATCGGCATCGAGACCGGACCCATCGAGAGGAACGGATGGCCGAAGGCCAGGACCGAATTTCCCTCGACCCAGGTCACCGTGCCCGTGGCGGAGAGATCCATGTCTCCTGAAAGGAGCTGCGTCGCGACCGCCGACCCCGGCTTCAAGGGGGACGGTCCCCCGACCGGCTCCGAGGCCGCCGCGCCCGAAGGGACCATCATCCAGTTCGAGGCCCCGGCGATGCGATGAAAGAGACTGCCGGCGGCGAGCGTCCCGCCGAAGGAAACCGGCAGGGGCAGAGCCGCAAGCACGCCGGAGGAGCCGGTCTGGAAGGGTTTCAACAGGTCATCCAGCTTGTCCGCGAAATGTCCGGCGGCAAAGGCGGAGAGGAAGACGCTCGTCGAGGCGGCCGAGCCCGCGATCGGAACCGGAGGGGCCGCTGGCGCGTGCCGGATGTCGAGCATGCTCTGGATCGGCGTGATCCCGCAGATCGGGTCTTTGGAAAAGGGCCAGCCGTACGCGAGAGCGCCGACGAGCTTGCCGTCGACGTAGATCGGGCTGCCGCTCATTCCGGCGATGATCCCGGCCTTCTCGAGGCCGATCCCGGACACGCGGCCCAGGATCAGGTCCTGCCCGGGAGCGTAACGCTTCAGCAGGCCGAGGATCTCGACGTCGAACCGCTGGATCCCCTTACCGTCCCCCATGTCGGTGAACCCATACCCCTTCATTCCGGCCACGACCTTCTCCTGCGGCAGAATGTCGAAGGTCTGGGCAGCGGCCGGTCCCGCTTCAAGCGCGAGGACAAGACATGCTCCACAGGCCGCCGCCAATTTGCGAGACAGATTCCTCACGCCGAGCACAACGCCGCCTCCTCTCCACTCCATTCCCTTTGACGCTTCCGAATCTGTATGTTACGGTGCAAAACGATGATGGTGGCCTTGCTTCAGCCCGTCCGGGCGGAAAACCTGCCCGGGGGCCAAGACCCCTTTGTCGTCTTCTTTCGCGAGACCAGCCCCACAGCCAAGGTCGTCCTGGGCATCCTGCTGCTCTTTTCGCTCATCTCCTGGATCATCATTTTCGCAAAATACATACGGCTGGCGCGAATTTCCCGCCAGTCGGAGAAATTTGTCCTGTTCTTCCGGAAGTCCAAGCGATTCTCCGAGGTCAACACGATCGCGGGCCAGCTCACCGATACGCCGTTGACGACTCTTTTCAAGGCAGGGTACGCGGAACTCGACGCCCAGATCAAGGCCGTGCGGCCCGAAGAGTCGCCGGTCACGACGATCGCCATGCAGCCGCCGGCTGTCCAGCCGGCCGGAAAGCTGCTGATCAAGAACATCTCGGGGGTCGAGCGGGCGCTGGAAAGGGCGATCGGCGTCGAGGTCTCCCGCCTGACCCGGTACATGACTTTTCTGGCCACAACGGCCTCGGCGTGTCCCTTCATCGGCCTCTTCGGGACCGTCTGGGGCATCATGCAGTCCTTCCGCGCCATCGGCCAGACCGGATCGACGTCCATCGCGGCGGTGGCTCCCGGCATCTCCGAGGCTCTCGTCAACACCGCGGCCGGCCTGGCCGCCGCGATTCCCGCGCTTATCTTCTACAACTACTTCATGGGCAAGGTGCGGGCGCAACGGGCGGGAATGGAGGACTTCGCGCTGGAGTTCATCAACCTGGCCGAGAGGAATTTTACCTGATGGTCGTAAGACGTGAGCGGTAAACCGTGAGCCGAGGACACCCGGACTTCGGTTCACGGCTGACGGCTAACGGCTAACGAGCGTGATGGCTTTCCACCGCACTTCCGGCGACCCCTACGACCATCTGGCGGACATCAACGTCACTCCTCTCGTGGACGTGATGCTCGTGCTTCTGATCATCTTCATGGTCACCGCACCGATGCTCCATCAGGGGGTCTCGGTCTCCCTCCCGAAGACGGAGACGACCAACCTGCCCTCGAGCGTCGAAGACCCGATCATCCTCTCGATCACGAGCGACGGCCGGTACTACATCAACGAGACGCCTGTGGCGCGGGGCCTCCTTCGGGACCGCCTGAATGCGTTTCTGCGCACGCGCAAGGACCGGACCGTGTTCCTCAAGGCGGACCGGTCGCTGTCGGTCGGGACCGTCGTCGAGACGTTGGACGTCTTGAACCGCATGGGAATCGAGAATCTTGGATTCATCACCGACACGTCCGGCGCCAAGAAGACGGGAAGATGAGTTATCAGTCTTCAGTTATCAGTTTTCAGCTGGACACCCAAGAACCGATAACTGACAACTGAGAACTGACGACTACTTCCATGGATGCCGTCGGAGAGGTCCTTGCCGAGAGACAGAAGAGCGACATCCCCTGGGCGATGGGAACTTCGCTTGCCGTCCTGCTTCACGCGGGCATCGCGGCAATGCTCGTGATCTCGGCGCTTCACAGGCCCGGCCGTTTCGTCACGCCGCGCGCAGTTGCCGTCCGGCTGATCCAGGCCGGGACCCTCACGGGCGGGCAGCCCGCCCCGGTTCCGGAAAAAGCCCCCGAGAAGCCGAAGATCTTGAAGCCTGCTCCTCCCGAGGAGCAGCCGCCTCCCCCCTCCTCCAAGGCCAAGCTTCTCCCCGCAAAGGAAAAGGAGGAAAAGAAGTGGCCCTCCGTGCCCGGGCCGCCGTCGAAGACCTCCTCACAGGCCCAGCCTGCCGCCCCGGCCGCGCCGGTCCCCGGGCGGCCGGGAACCGGCGGCCCCGTTGGGACGGGCGGCAATGTCGGCGTCGGAGGCGCCACGTTCGATCAGCCGGACTTCAACTACTCGTATTACGTCGAGCGAATGCTCGTGACGATCGGAATGAACTGGTTCAAGCCAGCCGAGTCCGTTCCGATCTCGCCCATGATCCGCTTCCGGATCGAGCGAGACGGAACGATCAGCGACCCGCAGGTCGAGAGGTCGAGCGGACTTCCCTTCGTGGACCGTGCCGCGCTGCGGGCCGTCGTCGCCTCGTCACCCCTTCCACCTCTTCCCCAGGAGTTCGGTGGCCGCTATCTCGGCGTCCACCTCATCTTCGAATGAAGCCGGCTCACGTGTTCTCCTTCATTGCACCCGTCCTCTTCGCGACCTCCGCGTTCGCCCAGGCCCCCCAGCCCACGCCTCCTCCCTCTCCCGGCCAGGAGATGGTGCTCACCATCCGGAAGGAGGCGGCGGGGCGGAAGATCCCGGTCGCCATCCCGCCGCTTTCCGCGTCCGGAATTCCTGCGGTGCAATCGAAGATCGTGGACCCGTTTACCGCGACGCTGCGATCGGACCTGGAATACACCGGCCTCTTCGTGGTCGCGGACCCTGCGCACTATCCGTCCGGCTCCCGCGACGCGAAGACTTCCGAGATCGCAGACCGGTGGCGCGGCACCGGGGCCGAATACCTCGTGGATACGCACGCCGAGGTCACTGGGGACAGGGTCGGCATCGAGGCGAGAGTCTGGGACTTGAAGGCGCATCAGCTCATTCTCGGCCGGCGCTACACCGGCGGAGTCTCGTACGTCGAGCGGATCGCTCACACGCTCGCCAACGACCTGGTCAAAGAACTCTTCGGAAAGAACGGCCTCTTCCTCTCTTCGATCATCTTCGTGTCCGACCGCGATGGCGCGGCTGATCGAACAAAGGACATCTACGCGATGGACTTCGATGGAAGAAACGTTCGCCGCCTGACCTCTCATCACTCTCTCGCGATGAACCCCGACGCTCGGGGCGGCAAAATCGTCTTCACGAGTTACGTCAAGCGATTCCCGCAGATCTGGATGATGAACGCGGACGGCACCGGCGCGAGGGAGATTCCGACGGGCCTCGAGTTGAACGCTTCTCCGGCGCTCTCGCCGGATGGAGCGCAGATCGCACTTGCCGGCTCGACCAGGGGCAACCCGGACATCTACGTGATCGGTACGAGCGGAAGCGGCCTCCATCGGCTCACAATGACGCATGCCCTCGAGGCCTCGCCCGACTGGTCCGCAACGGGGCGCCAGATCCTCTACACGTCGGATCAGTCAGGCACGCCGCAGATCTGGGTCATGGATGCGGAGGGAACGGGCCCGCGCCGCGTCACGTACGCCGGCAACTGGAACGACGAGGCAGCCTGGTCGCCGGACGGATCGAAGATCGCGTTCGCTTGCCGCAACGAAGGCGACTTCAACATCTGCGTCATGGATTTCGCCAGCGGCAACACGGTCCAGCTCACCTCCGAGGGGTCCAACGGCCACCCGGGCTGGTCTCCCAATAGCGACAAGATCGTGTACCAGAGCCGGCGCGGCGGCAGGACTCAGATCTACACGATGGACTCCGACGGCCAGAACAAGCGCCTGCTGACCGAAGGGTCCAACAACATTCAGCCGATCTGGACTCCATGATCTCTTCGCGCGTTTCGCTCCGCCGGGCCGGAGTGCCGAAAAGCCGGAGGGATCTGTTATATTCACTGTTTCTTGCGCGGCACGGAATTCGCGCGGAACGCTAACGGACAAGGAGATGCGATCATGACGAAACGGACATGGGCGACGGTCCTCGCGTTCTTGCTGGTCGGAACGCTCGGTTTGGTGACGGCGTGCAAGAAGAAGCCTCCGACCACGACAGAGGGAGCCAGGCCCGCGGAAACGCCGAGCCGGGGGGCCGAAACAGCGGTCCAGCCTCCCTCGACCACGCCGCCGGGCGGTGTGGAAAGCGCCGAATTGCCGGCGGACGTCAGGGAAATCAACGCTCGCGGCTACTTGAAGGACGCCTTCTTCGATTACGACAAGGCGGACCTGCGGGATGATGCCCGCACGGCGCTCGCGGCGGACGCGGACTGGCTGAAAAAGAACCGGACGATCCAGTTCCTGGTCGAGGGTCACTGCGACGAGCGCGGGACGTCCGAATACAACCTCGCGCTGGGAGACCGGCGCGCCAACGCGGCCAAGGAGTACCTCGTCTCCCTCGGGGTGGACGCCTCGCGGATCCGGACGGTCTCTTACGGCAAGGAACGCCCGTTCTGCAGCCAGTCGAGCGAGGACTGCTGGCAGCAGAACCGCCGCGCCCACTTCCTGGTCACGGCCCGGTAGTGATTCGAATCCCCCGGCTCTTCGCCGCCGGACTGGCGGTCGGCTCTCTCTGCCTCGCCGCGGGTTGTGTGAGCTCCAGCGACATCGACGGCCTCCACCGCCAGATGAACGACATCGAGAAGGAGATCCAGACGCTCGAACGGAAATCTTCGAGCAAGGAGGAGGTCTCCAGGCTCAACACGAACGTCTCCCAGCAGACCGAACAGCTCTTGAAATCCAACGCCGACACGGGTGTGAAGCTCGGGGAGCTCACGGCCAAGATGGAGCAGCTCGAATCCAAACTCGAGGACACGAACCGGAGGCTCGCCCAGCTCTCCCAGCAGATCGCCGAGACGCAGGGCGATCTGTCACGCCTTCGCTCCCTGTCCGGCGGCGGGCCGGCCGCCGTTCCAACGCCGCCGGCCGGCCGGCCCGGAGACGCTCCCCCCGATACTGCAGTCGTGCGGCCTCCGGCAGGCAGCGGCCATCCCACTCCCGCCGAGCTGTACGACACGGCGTACGCCGATTACAACAAGGGGCGCTATGCGCTCGCGATCCAGGGATTTCAGGAGTATCTGACCACCTATCCGAACACGGACCTCTCCGACAACGCCCAGTACTGGGTCGGCGAGTGTCATTACGCCCAGAAGAAACACACGGAAGCCGTCGCGGACTTCGACAAACTCCTGAAGCTCTGGCCCAAGAGCGACAAGGCCGCCGCGGCGCTGCTGAAGAAGGGTTACGCCCTGATAGAACTCGGCCAGAAGGCCGAGGGTGTCGTCGATCTCCAATACGTCATCCACGAATACCCGGCGGCCGAGGAGGCGCGGCTGGCGCGCGCCCGCCTGAAATCCATGGGAATCGAGGCGAGATAGCTAGCCGGGACTCGGGACTCGAAGGCAAGAAAGGATCGGCATAAGGAAAATGGCGAACATCAAGTCGGCCGTAAAGAGAATCAGGCAGACGGCGAAACGCCAGGTGCGCAATCGCGGCGTGCGCGCGCACCTGCGGACGAAGGTCAAGCAGTACCGGCAGGCCGAGACTCCGAAGAAGGCCGAGACGCTTCCCCAGACCTACGCCGAAATCGACCGCGCCTGGAAGAAAGGCGTGATCCACAAGAAAGCGGCTTCCCGCTATAAGTCACGCCTCGCCAGGGCCGCTGCCAAGACCTAGGTCTCAGGTCTCAGGTTCCAAGTCTCAGGAGCCGAATCGGGACTCCCACCTAAGACTTGAGACCTGGAGAGCGAGTTCCCCCTAGATCCCTTCAATGGGTGACTTCAACACGAATGAGTTAAGTTTTCTTGCCGGCGGGAAGCGAGGCTGCGTCGGCGGATTCTGCGGTCAACCCGCCCCGGCGTCGGGCCCCGCCTCCCTCGTCGGCACGCGACGGCGTGCCGTGATGGGAGAACCGGCCGTCGCTCTGTCGCGAAGG
>WNFV01006632.1_pt1 | contig 13644 bp, 14 predicted proteins | sample 5400101 | NCBI WGS metagenome assembly WNFV01 (sample SAMN13153361, study PRJNA577476) | soil metagenome | isolation source: 115 cm soil or saprolite under grassland replicate 1 | place: USA:California | collected 2016-06-15
GGACATGCTGACGGCGCTGCGCCGGGAGCTAATCGCCGCCCAATATCGGCCAGGTCGCCAGCTCGAGCCCACACCCGAAGAAATCCTCCAGGTCCAGGCCGCCTGGGCCGCCGCCACCGCATGAAGTGCGAAACCCCAGCTGTTGGCAGAGCAACCAAATCTGTCATGACAGCAACTTCACCAACAGATGTGGTGGACATGACATCCCAACACGCGAACCGGCCACTCCAGACCCAAGGACCAACACTCCACCTCTGAGCAGCATGAACACGATCGACCCGCAGTTCCGGCACTTCCCCGAGACCGCGAGATGTTGGTGACGTGTTGGCGCTGCCACTGCCGTTGGTCGCGCGATCCGGCAAGGCCTCGTTCGCTTGGAGGCCGGGGAATCGCTGCAGCGGGTCCGGCACCTCCGCACCCACAACTGACGGGCCACTCATGGACATGAGCTTCCCGTTCATTGTTGAAGACGGACGTGGCACGACTACGCTGCGGGCCGTGGCTTGCGCCTGGGAGGTGACCGACCCGGGTTGCCCCTATCCTTGGACCGCTCGATGGCCTGCTTGAGTCGCTGCCCAAGGGCATCGAGGGCGGGGTTCACCACTCGTTGAAGGACATTGAGGCAAAGATAGACAACCACCAGCAGCCCGGCTTTGCCAGGCGTGTCGAACTTAGCCACCAAGGCAGCGAGCAAACCAGGCCCGGCGTACTTGAGCGCCGGAGCCAGCTTTACTGCTTCTCTAAGAAGACCACTCCTATCCGTATCCACGGTATCTCCCTCATGCGCGGGTCGGCGTGCCGGAGTAGTGCAGGACCCGAACATCAGGGGAGATACGTCCTAAGAGTCGCAGACGTGGAGTTGGGATCTCGGCCTCCGGCATCCCCGCGACGGTCATAAGCGGTTCTTGGCGGTGGCCACGTAGCCTCCTCAAGCGTTGGTCCGGGAAGACGCCTGAGATTCCAGCACTGATGTTCGATCGCTGTCAAGCGTCAGCGCGAAGAGACGCTTGACCTTGGCCACTGGCTCCAGTAAGGTCGCGCAACGATGAGCAACGAACAGCCGTTCCTGCCCCAGGCCATCGGTGCCCGGCTTCGTGAGCTGCGCAGTGAGATCGGCTGGACTCAAGAGAACGTCGCCTCGGTCGCGCGGACCCTCGGCCTTGAATGGACGCGGCCCACGGTGACGGCGATCGAGGCTGGCGATCGCGCGCTGACGCTCGAGGAGTTTTTCTGCTTGCCGGTGGTCTACCCGACGCTGAAGTCACTCGCTGACCTGTTCTCCGAGGACCAGCAGCACGAAGGTTTGGTGACGCTTCACCTCGCCGAGCGTTCTCACTGGATGACGCCAGAGTGGCACCTGCGCAAGCTACTCACGGGCGGGAAACACCAGGTCATCGACCCTGCCGAGGCGGGGGTCAATTCGGCTGGCGGCGCGCCAGCCGAGGATGAAGCGCGTTCCGGCTCAGCCATGGGCCAGATACGGGCTGGCTACCCAAGGCCGGCCCGTTGGTGGCTCGTTGGTGGCTCGGTCGTGACCGGCTCTACCTGGAACGTCCCCCACACGAAGGTCACCGGCGATTGGGATGATCCGGCCGAGAGGGCCTACCAAGCATTGCCCTGGAACCTCAAGCAACGCAGCTCGGAGATCGAGATCGCGGCGAAGGGTGACGCGGAGCGGAAGGCGGCCCGGAAATTCGGGGTCTCGCCGGAATTGGTCTCCGTGGTCGCGTTCACCCGGTACAGCCGGTCCCTGTCCGAGGAGCGTGATATGCGGGTGGTGGAGACGATGCCCAAGGGCGCGACCAACAAGACGATGCAGGCGCTCCGCGGCCACATCACCAGGGCGATCCTCGCCGAGATGAAGAACATGATCGAGCATTACAAGAGGCTCCGCTGGGACGAGGAGGAGCGGTAGCCGTGGCGTCGATCGAGAAGCGCATCAGGAACGGCCGGACGACCTACCGCGTCCGCTACCGCGACCCGGCCGGCAAGCAGCGCTCCAAGGTCTTCACCCGCAAGGTCGACGCCGACCGTTGGGCGGTCGAGAACGAACACGGCAAGGCGACGGGCGCCTGGGTGGACCCGGCCGCTGGCCGGGTCCGGTTCGGCGAGTGGGCGGAGCGCTGGTACCGCACCACCGCGGCGCTCAAGCCCTCGACCCGGCACTACTACCGCCAGCTCCTCAACAACCAGATCCTCCCCACCTTCAAGGACGCGGCCCTGGCCCACATCGACTGGATGAGCGTCCGGGAGTGGATCGCGAGCCTGATCGAGGACGGCCCGGGCGCCTCCCGTATCCGCAACGCGCACAGCGTCCTGTCGCAGGTGCTCGGCTCGGCGGTCGAGGCGAAGCGCCTGGCCGTCAATGTCGCCGCCAACATGCGCGGCCTGCCCCGCCGGCCGAGCAGGAGATGCACTTCCTCACCGCGGTCGAGGTCGAGCGGCTCGCCAGCTCGATCGACCCGCGCTTCTCGACCCTGGTCAGGACAGGCGCCTACACCGGCCTGCGGCCGGGCGAGCTGATCGGGCTCAAGGTCAAGCGGCTCGACCTGCTGCGCGGCACCGTGCGGGTGGTGGAGGCCCTCAGCGAGGTCGACGGCCAGCTCGTGTGGGGCACGCCGAAGAACCACGAGCCGCACCGTGCGCCTCCCGCGCTTCCCGCCCAGGAGCTGGGCGCGTGGCTCGCCGGCCGCTGAGCGGGCCGGGCTGCCGGCGACCCTGCGCATGCACGACCTGCGGCACACGGCGGCGTCGCTGCTGATCTCTCGGGTCGGGTGGAGAAGAAGCCCGCGGCATTCATGATGAATACAAGCCGTTTCCGGCCGGGTGGCGCTTCCCTGCGCATCCGAGCCTGGTCGTTCGGTGGACACGGGGGCTTGGCGGGCTTCGCCTGGTCGACGGATTTGGCTATTCTCTAGGCGTGGTGTACCTTTCGGCTGGATGCCGGGCGGGAGACCGCCTAACGATGTTGGGCTTGAGAAGCAGGTTCGCCCATCAAAGACGACGTGAGTCGTCTTGGCTGCGACCGATGCGGCTGGTTGTGCTGGTCGTGGCCGCTGTGATGCTCAGCGGCTGCCAGGGTGAGGGCAAGAGCGTCTCGCCTGGGACGACGTCGAGCGCGTCGGCTTCGGCTACCTCTTCTACTCAGACGGACTCGCGTGCTGCGGCCGAGCAGGCCGTTCTAAGTTCGTACCGGGCGTTCTGGGATGACGTGGTCGAGGCTGGGCGGCGGGCGGACTGGCAGTCGCCGCGGCTGGCGCAGCATGCGGCTGGTCAGGCTCTTCAAGAGGTCAGGGACCACTACAAGGCGCTGCGAGCGGCCGGGATGGTGGACCTTGGGGCGGTGGAGCTGCATCCGAAAGTCGTCGATCTGGGTGCGAGTACGGCCACGGTGAACGACTGCGTCGATGTGAGCCGGTTCCTCCGGCACGACGCGAAGACGCTCAAGCCGCGGGAGACGCCGGACCTCCGGCCTGACGCGGGCGTGGCCACGCTCACCTTGATGGACGGCACATGGAAGGTCACCACAACCGTTCGGAGAGGAAAGTGCGCGCAACGCTAACCCTTGGCTTCGTCTCGTTCGTATCGCTGCTGGTGTTCGCGGGCTCCTGTTCGTCGGCGCTGGCCGACCAGCCGGTCTTCACGAAGGACCCTGGTGGGGTCGGCGTGGAGGTTCAGACGCCTGGGGCGCAGGGGAACTCAAGGGACGGGCGACCGAGCGACCCGAGGGTCACGCACGTGTCTCGCCAGTTCTGCGTCGGGCCGACAGGTGGCGGGGTGACCCCGGCGCAGCCATGCGCTCCCACTGCCGTCCGCACGTTGAGGCGTGCTCCCACGGTCACCCCGGACGCGCTCGCGCAGCAGGCGTACCGCTTCCTGCCCCTTCCGGCGCCGGCGATCCGCACCAACCCGCCGCCGACGCAGGATCAGCTGGCGGGTCTGGCCACGTGGCTTTGGGTGGATGAGACGACCTGGGGTACCCGCACGGCGACCGCGAGCATTCCCGGGCTCGCGGTGACGGTGACGGCGGTGCCGGTCTCGGTCACCTGGCACACGGGAGACGGCGGCCAGGTGGTCTGCAACGGACCAGGGACGCCGTTCACTCCCGCCGCGGATCGCTCCGGCCAGCAGCCCTCTTGCTCCTATATATACCGACGCAGCTCGGCCGGGCAGCCTGGGAGCCGGTTCATGGTGGCCGCCACGACGACTTGGCGGATCGCCTGGACGGCGACCGGCGCCACGGCCAGTGGCACGCTCCCCCCGCTCTCCCGTACCTCCCAGACGGCCCTTCGAGTCGCGGAGGTCCAAGCGATCAATATCCCCTAACGCACCACCACGAAGGAGCCATTGGTGCCCCCCACGACTACGCTCCCCACCTCGCCACGTCACGCAACCCCCTCGTCCCTTCGGATCTCCCCCGCCGCCCGGCGGCGCTCCACCCCGTGGATCGCGCTTGGCGTGCTGCTCGTCCTGGGCTGCGCGCTCGCGTTCGGGGTGGTCTCGACCAGGCTGGGAGAGCGCCAGGCGGTGCTCGCCGTCGCCCGCCACGTCCCTGCCGGCCAGGTCCTCGACGCGGCCGACCTTGCGACGGTCCACGTCACCGTCGATCCCGGCCTCCGCCCGATCCCGGCCTCCGAGCAGCCGCGTGTGGTCGGCCGGCCCGCCGCGGTGCCACTACTGCCAGGCGCGCTGCTGACGCCGGCCGAGCTCGGCGCGCCCTCGACCCTGGGATCGGGCCAGGCAGTCGTCGCGCTGGCGCTCAAGGCCGGCCGCTTCCCACCGGCGCTCGCATCCGGTGCGCGTGTGCTCGTCGCTGACACCGGTGCGGGGAGCGGTACAACCCCTGCGGACGGATCGTCAGCGGTGTTGGCGGACACGCCGCTGGCGGAGTCGGCGACGGTGGTGGATGTCCAGCGGCCCGCCGACGAGACCCAGGACACCACGGTCGTGTCGCTGCAGGTGACGGCGTCCAGCGCCTCGCGCTTGGCTGCCGCTGGTGCGGCCGACCGGGTGGCATTGGTGCTGCTGCCGCAGTCGAAGTCATGACGCTGGTGGTGCTCGCCTCATTGAAGAACTCGCCAGGAGTCACCACGACGACGCTGGCGCTCGGCGCGGTCTGGCCGCCAGAGCGGCGGGTGCTGGTCGCCGAACTCGACCCCGCTGGCGGAGACGTGGCCGGCAGGTTCCGGCTCCCAGGCGAGCCGGGCCTGCTGGCGCTCGGTGCTGCCGCCCGCCGGCATGATCCGGCTCAGCGGGTGTGGCAGTTCTGCCGGCGTCTGCCTGGCGGCTTGGCGGTGCTGACCGCTCCGCACACCGGCGAGCAGGCGCGGCGCGCGATGGCGACGCCTGGCCTGGCCGATGCCTTCGCCGCCATGGACGCTGACGTGCTGGCCGACTGCGGCCGGCTCGACCCCACCTCCCAAGCCCTGGACGTGGCCCGCAGGGCGGACGTTGTCCTGTTGCTCGCCCGACCGGTGTACACGGAGTTGAAGCGGCTGGCCGAGCCGCTGCCCGGGCTGCATGAGCTTCGCTCCCGGGTGGCGGTGGTGCTGATCGGCAAGGGCAACTACCCGCCCGGAGAAGTTTCCAGCGCGCTCGGCGTCGAGGTACTCGGCTCACTGCCGTTCGACCCGCACGGCGCCGCGATCCTGGGCGGCTCGCCAACCACCAAAGGTGCCCTGCGACGCAGCGCGCTGCTCCGCTATGCGCACGGGCTCGTGCGCCTGCTGTTGGTCCGGTTGCCAGCCACGGGGGTGGAGACCCGCCAATGACTATCGAGGCGAACGGTCACCGTTCGGGCGCAGGCGTCCGGCACCGCCACGCTGAGCTGATCGCTCGGACACGGGACCAGGTGACAGGGCGGCTTGCGGCCAGGCGACGCGCGGACGAGGCGGCTGGCGCGTCGCTGCTGGAGGAAGCCGATCAGCGCGCCTACGCCCGGCAAATCATCAGCGAGGCGCTCGAGGCCGAGGCCCGCTCGGCGCTGGCGAGCCGCCGCGAGGTTCTGTCCGTCGCCGACGAGGACGAGGTCGCCCAAGCGGTGCACGACCTGCTGTTCGGCCTGGGTCCGCTGCAGCGGCTGCTCGACGATCCCTACATCGAGACCATCAACGCCAACGGCTGTGACGGCATCTGGGTCCGCTACGCCGACGGACGCCGCGTCCAGGTCGAGCCGATCGCCGGCTCCGACGCGGAGCTGGTCGAGCTGATCCGGCTGGCCGCCGCCAGGTTCGGGCTCGCCGAACGCCGCTTCGACCTCGCCGCGCCACTGCTGGACCTGCGCCTTCCGGACGGCAGCCGCCTGTTCGCCGCCATGGCGGTCGCGGCGCGGCCGTCGCTGACCATCCGCCGCCACCGCTTCCCCATGCTCAGCCTGGATGACCTTGCCGAGCGCGGCACGCTCACGGCGTCGCTGCGCGCCTTCCTGGGCGCCGCGGTCCAGGCCCCGCTCAACATTCTGGTGTGCGGAGGGACCGGTGCCGGCAAGACCACCCTGCTACGGGCGCTCGCCGCGGAGATCCCTCGCGACGAGCGGCTGATCACGGTCGAGGACGCCCTCGAGCTCGGCCTAGAGCGCGACCGCGAGCGGCACGCCAACGCGACCGCGCTGGAGGCTCGGCCGCCCAACGTGGAAGGCGAGGGCGAGATCACCATGGCGGCGCTGGTGCGCGCGGCGCTGCGGATGGACCCGGACCGGGTGATCGTCGGCGAGGTCAGGGGCGCCGAGGTGATCCCGATGCTCAACGCGATGTCGCAGGGCAACGACGGCTCGATGTGCACCATCCACGCCAATTCGTCGGCCGGCGCGTTCGACAAGCTGGCCACCTACGCGGTGCAGGCGCCGGAGCGCCTGGGGCTGGAGGCCACCAACCTGCTGATCGCCAACGCCATCGACCTGGTGGTGCACCTGGCCTACGACCGGGCTTCCGGGCACCGCGTGGTGGACTCGGTCCGGGAGGTCACCGGCGCGGACGGGCCGCTGGTGGCCTCCAACGAGGTGTGGCGGCCCGGCCCGGACGGGCAGGCGCTGTCGGGTGCGCCGTTGCGCGAGCAGACGCTGGACCGGCTGGTCGCCGCCGGGTTCGTGCCGGACTGGCTCGATACTGCGGGGTGGTGGCAGTGACAGCCCTGGCGATGCTGTGCGGCGCCGGGGTAGGGCTCGGCCTGGTGCTCATCGTGGCAGGGTGGCGCGGTGTGCCACGGCTCGACGCCGGTCTCGGCCGCTCCTTCGCGGTCAAGGTGGAGCGGCCCCTGCTGCGCCTCGGGCTGGCGGTCGGCGCTGGGGTGATCGTCGGCCTGGCGACCCGCTGGCCGGTCGGCGCTGTCGCCGCCGCGCTGTTCGGTGCACTCGCGCCCGAGCTGCTGGGTGGGACCCAGGCACGACAGACGGAGACAGCACGGATCGAGGCGGTGGCTGCCTGGGTCGAGCTGCTGCGCGATACTCTGGCCGGAGCGGCAGGGATCGAGCAGGCAATCGTGGCGAGCGCCACGGCGGCACCGGCTCCGATCCGCGCGGCGGTGACCGGGCTGGCCGTGCGGCTGGAGCGCGAGCGGCTGGTCCCGGCGCTGCGCGCCTTCGCCGACGAGCTGGCCGACCCGACCGCCGACCTGGTGGTCGTGGCCTTGACACTGGCCAGCCAGCGACGCGCCCGGCGCCTCGGCGAGCTGCTCGGCACGCTCGCGCAGGCCACCAGGGACCGCGCCACCATGCGGCTACGGGTCGAAGCGAGCCGAGCGCGGCTGCGCACCTCGGTCCGGGTCATCGTCGGCACCACACTGGCGGTGATGGCCGCGCTGATCGTGCTCAACCGGGGCTACCTCAATCCCTACGACTCCGCGCTGGGGCAGCTCGTCCTGGGCCTGGTCGCCGGCCTGTTTGCCACCGCGATGTGGTGGCTCTCGCGCCTCGGCCGGCTGGAGGCCGCACACCGACTGGCCACGACCGCCGAGTGGGAGGCCCGCACATGACCATAACGCTGCTGCTCGGCGCCGGCTTCGGCCTCGGCCTGCTTGCCATGCTGCGGGGGCTGTTCCCGCCGCAGCCATCGCTTGCGGAAGAGCTGGCCTCGCGGCCGGAAGGGCCGGGCCCGCTGCCTGTGGGCCAATCCAGCGCGAGCCTGCTTGCTGCAGTGCTGGGCGCGCCGCTGTCCCGGCTGGCTGGCGGCCTCGGCCTGCGCCTGACCACCACGCGCCGAGACCTGGCCGTCACCGGCCAGTCGCTCGAGCGGCACATGGCCGAGAAGGTCGGCTTGGCGCTGTTCGGGCTGCTGCTCGCTCCCGCGGCAGCCGCGGCGCTCGCCGCCGTCGGTGTGCATTTCCCGCTGACGCTGCCGCTGTGGGCGGCGATCGGACTGGCCGTCGGTGGGTTCGTCATGCCTGACCTCGGGCTCCGCGCGGACGCGGCGGCGCTGCGGCGGGAGGTGCGCGGCACGCTCAGCCTCATCCTCGACTTGACAGTTATCTCACTGGCCGGCGGTGCTGGGGTGGAAGGGGCGCTCAGCGATGCCGCAGCCAGCGCCGGGTCTGGCATCGCCGCCACGCGGCTGCGGCAGACGCTGGAGGAGGCGCACCTGCGACGCGAGCCAGCCTGGACGGCCTTCGGACGGCTGGGTGAGGAGCTGGGCGTGCCCGAGCTGGTCGAGCTGGCCGCCAGCGTGGGGCTCGCCGGGACCGAGGGGGCCCGGGTCCGCCCCTCCCTGACCGCCAAGGCCGCCTCGCTGCGCGCCCACGAACTCACCGACACCGAAGCGGCGGCGCAGGCCGCGACCGAGCGCATGAGCCTGCCGGTCGTGCTGCTGTTCGCCGCGTTTCTTGTCTTCATCGGCTTCCCGGCAGTGGCCCGCGTGGTCAGCGGGCTCTAGGTACCACAAGGAGGCAGGCAGACGTGCTGCTCAGCAATATCCCAGCGATGGCCATCCTGCGAGCGCTGCTGGTCCAGCTCCGCGCCCGGCTGGCCACCCTGCACCACCGCGAGGGCGGCTACTCCACCGAGACGGTGATTGTCACCGCTCTGCTGGTGGTCGCGGCCATCACCGCAATCGGCTACATCGCCACCAAGATCATCTCCAAGGCCAAGGGCCTGTCGCTTGAGTAGGCGAGCGGCGATGCGAGGATCTGCGCACGAAGGCGGCGCCGCGACCGCCGAGCTGGTGATCGCCATCCCACTGCTGCTATTGCTGGTGCTGCTCGTGGTGCAGTTCGCCCTGTGGCAACACGCAGTCCACGTCGCTGACGCCGCCGCGCAGGAAGGCGCCAGAGCTGCACGGCTGCAAGGTGGCACTGCCGCCGAGGGCGAAGCTCGCGCCAGGGTCTTCCTCGCGCAGCTCAGCCCGACCATCCTCGCCCATCCCGAGGTGGTCGCACGCCGGGACGCCGACAGCGCCCGTGTCGAGGTGGCTGGAGAAGCCCTGGTGTTGGTGCCGGGCCTGCACTTGCCGGTGCGGGTGGCATCCCAGGGCAGCGTTGAGCGTTTTCGAGCTGCGGATCAATCACCATGACCACCAGCGACCGCGGGAGCGCGACTCTGGAGCTCGTCCTGGTCACCCCGCTGCTGCTGATGTTGGTTCTGCTGGCAGTGGGCGCGGGCCGGCTTGCGACCGCGCGAGCCGACGTTGATGGCACCGCTCGGGCGGCGGCTCGCGCAGCCTCCATCCGCCGCGACCCGGCCAGTGCCAGCCGCGCCGCGTGGCAGACGGCGGTCGCCACCCTCGCGGAACGGCGTGTCACCTGCCGCCGGCTCGACCTTGCCACCGACACCCGCGCCTTCCAGCCGGGCGGCTGGGTCGCGGTCGAGCTGACCTGCACCGTTGACCTAGGCGATCTCAGCCTACTTCGGCTGCCAGGCTCCAGAGCGATCCACGCCCGTTTTGTCGAATCCCTTGACACGTTCAGAGGACCCGCATCATGAGCGCAACTCCCCCAGAGGAGCGTCAGCGCGGCCAGGTCATGGCGTTCGTGGTCGTCATCGTCATGGCGCTGCTGCTGTTTGCCGGACTGGTGTTCGACGGCGGCCAGACCCTGGCCGCCAAGCGCCGCGCAATCAACGAGGCCGAGGCGGCAGCCCGCGCCGGCGCCCAAGCCGTGGCGACCACCAGCTACCGCACGACCGGCCGCCTCACCCTCGACCCCGCCCGTGCGCGAGCCGCCGCCCGGGCCTACCTGACCCAGACCGGGGACAGCGGGAACGTGCAGGTCACCGGCAACCGCGTGGTCGTGACCGTCGACGTGACCCAGCAAATGCAGCTCCTCCGGGTGGTGGGGTTCGGAAGCATGCGGCTGCGGGGCCGCGGTGTCGCCGTGGCCGTGCACGGCGTGGAGGGAGCCGAGCCATGAGGACCCTTGGCCGAGTCGTCCGCGGTCTCGTCGCCCTGAGCGCGCTTGTCGCGCTGCTGGTCGGTGTCCCCTGGGCGCTCTGGCACTACATCAGCTGGCCGCTCCCCCACGCGCTGCCGACCTGGGAACAGGTCAGTCAGGCGCTCAACAGCAACGGCATCCCGGACGCGCTGCTGTTCAACTCCCTTGCCGTTGTCTGCTGGGCCGCGTGGGCTGCCCTGGCCGTCTCCGTCGCCGCCGAGGTCCCGGCCGCGATCCGCGGCGTCACCGCCCGCAGGGTCCCACTCGCCGGACCGATGCAGACGCTCGCCAGGCACCTGGTCGCCGCAGTGCTCGTGCTCCTCCCGCCGGTCACCTCGCGTCCCGCCGCCGCCCTATCGCCCTCGCCGGTCACCTGGTCAACCACCGCTCGGCCAGTCGCAGCGCTGGCCACACCGTTCATCGCCTCCCCAACGAGAGCGCACCAGACACTGGACGCGCCTGCCGGGCCGGGATCCTACTCGCCGACATCGTCGATCGTGGCGGCCGATGCCAAACTGCCTCGCCATCACGTCGCCCCCAAAGAGACGCTCTGGGGACTCGCGGAGAAGTACCTGGGCGACCCTCTCCGCTGGCGCGAGATCTTCGACCTCAACCAGGGACGACCACAGCCCAACGGCGAACGGCTCACCGACGAGGATCTGATCCGCCCAGGTTGGGTGTTGCTGCTTCCCGCCGACGCGCGTGTGCCCCAGACCGTCTCACCCAACGCACCGCCTGCTGGAGCCGGCTCGAACAGCAACGGCCAGCAAGGCCCGGCCGGACCCAGCGGGGAGGAACCAGGAGCGCCGCAACCATCCGAGCAGCCGAGCACAACCACCTCATCTGAGCATAAGGATCGCCATTCCCCCAACCCCATCGTTGAGCTTCCGCTCGGTGGCGTCGTTGGGCTCTCGCTGGCGCTGGCGATCAGCGCCGCGCTCGCCGCCGCCCGCCTGCATCGCCGTCGCCGCTGGCAGCCCGCTGACCCAGCGCCCGACATCGCAGGCGACGACCCGCTCGTCACCGACACCGTCCGCCGACTCGACCACGCCGCACGCGTCACTACCCAACAAGACGATGACGCAGAAGACGACCAGCCTGCCCGACCGCCGAGCGGCAGCGCCGAGCGGCCGTCGCCCCTTCCGCGCATCGAGCCGGGCCCGTTCGGGGTTGTCGTCGTCAGCCACCATGACGGCACCGAGCTCGCCCTGGACCTTCCAGCGGCCGGAGGGCTCGCGCTGACCGGACCTGGCGCAGTGGCGGCTGTCCGCGCACTGGTTGTCGCTGCATTGGCACGCAACCAGCAGACCGCCGCGGTCGAGGTCGTGGTGGCCGGCGCCGACTTCGCCGGCCAGCTGCTGCCCAACGTCGGGGCGGTGCCTGGCCTGGAGATCGTCGCCGACCTGGACGCCGCCCTGCGCCACCTGGAGGTCGAGGCCCTCCACCGCGCCAGGCTGCTCGACGACAGCGGCCAGAGCACTATCAAGGAGTTCCGCCAGAACCATCCCGCCGAGCCGCTCCCGCTGCTGATGCTGGTCTCCGGCACACCAGCTCCGGTCCTTGCCGGTCGCCTGGCCGCGCTGCTGGATTGCGCGCAGCGTTTCGGGATCGGCGTTGTCATCGTTGGGGAAGCCCAGGGAATGAACGCGCTCGGCGTTGGCGCCGACGGCGAGATTGCCGACCTGCCCGCCGTTCCTGGACCGCTCGACCAGCTCCGCGGTGCCCGCATGATGATGCTCCACCCGGATCAGGGCCAGGAGGCACTGGCCCTGGTAGCGGCCAGCCACGGCGAGCCACCCGTCCCGCTGGCGGGCCGCTCCACCGTGGCGGCAACCGGCGCCTCCCAGGCGGCAACCGGCGCCGACACCTCCGCGGCTCCGGCTGATGCTGCGCCACGGTCACTCCCAATGCCCGCACTGGCCGAGGGCGAATCCCGACCAGTCCTGGTCCGACTGCTCGGTCCGCTACGGATTGAGGTGAACGAGCGGGAGGTCCGCAAGGGCCTGCGTGGCAAGGCGCGGGAGTTCCTCGCCCTGCTGCTTATCCGCCCAGAGGGTGTCGACTCGGAGGTCGCCGTCGAGACGCTCTGGCCGGACGTTCCTCCACCACGCGGCGCGGAGCGCTTCCAGACCACGCTGAGCAACCTGCGGGTCACCCTGCGCACCGCCACCGGGCTCGAGAAGGCGGACGTGGTCGACTACTCCGCCGGCCGCTACCAGTTCCAACTCGACCTGGTCGACTGCGATCTGTGGCGCTTCCGCAACGCTCTCGCGGCTGCCGCCAATGCAAGCGAGGCAGTGGCGAGGACTGCCGCCCTTCAACGGGCGGTCGCCGCCTACGGCGGGACGCTGGTCGAAGGCGAGCGGTATGGGTGGGTGGAGCCGCTGCGCGAGGAGCTTCGACGCCGCGCCCTCGACGCCGCCACCAGCCTCACCGACTTCCACGACCGCAACGGCGACATCAGCGCCGCCATCGCGGTCCTGGAGCAGGCCATCACCTGGGACCCCTACGCCGAGGAACTCTACCGACGACTCATGCGCCTGAACGCGTCCCTGCGTCGCCTCGACGACATCCGCCGCGTCTTCCAGCGCCTCACCACCCGGCTCGAAGAACTCGACGCCGACCCCGACGACGCCACCCAACGGCTGTTCACCGAACTCGTCGGCCCAACAGTCAGACGGATACACTGACCACCGGCACTGGGCTGCGAGGTCTCGTCGGAGAGATCCGCTCGGCAGGAAACTGCTCGAGGACCTACCGGAACGACGACGAGGAATGACTGGCTCCTGAATCTGGATCACTGGCATGGCCGGTCGCTATTCACGGTGAATACTGAGCGTTATTCAAAACGCTTTTAGAGTGTTTTCCAGATTTGAGTGCAACAGCCCCTGCCAGTAGACTCCGCGCGGCCAATCTCACTGTCCGTACGGACCGCTGGAGGGACTGTTGCACACCCAGTCTATTCTCGGCCTTGACCCCCGCACAACTCGACCGGCTGGAGGCCCGCGTCAGCGCACAGATCGGCACCTGGCAGCACCCGGTCGGCCGCCGCCGCGCCATGACCCTTCGCCAGGCCATCGAGACCTGCCTGTTCGCGCTGCGCCACAACCACTCCCAGCAGGCCCTGGGCTGGACGGTCAAGGCCAGCCAGGCGACCATCTCCCGGACCGTGGCGCGGGTGCGCCGGGCGGTCCAATCGGCGCTGGCCGCCGACCAGGTCTCGCTGGCCGACACCGCACCCGCCGAGCGGCTGCTGGTGGACGGCTGCCCGGCGCCCACCGGCACCCGCAC
>WNFV01012436.1_pt1 | contig 13643 bp, 8 predicted proteins | sample 5400101 | NCBI WGS metagenome assembly WNFV01 (sample SAMN13153361, study PRJNA577476) | soil metagenome | isolation source: 115 cm soil or saprolite under grassland replicate 1 | place: USA:California | collected 2016-06-15
CATATCCCGAGAAAGGACGCTTCTTTCTCGCCGATCGGCAAGTCGATCAAAAGACCGGCGCAATTCGGCTCGCCGGCGTGTTTCCAAATCCGGGAAACACTCTTCGTCCCGGCCAGTATGGTCGGGTGCGCGCAGTTACCAGCACAAAGGAGGGGGCGTTGCTGGTGCCACAACGTGCCGTCACTGAACTGCAGGGCAGTTATCAGGTCGCTGTTGTTGGCGACGGCAACAAGATCGAATTGCGAGCGGTAAAAGTGGGCGACCGGCTTACATCGCAATGGATTATTGAAGAGGGACTCAAAGCCGGCGAACGGGTGGTCACCGAAGGCACGCAAAAAGTCAGATCAGGAGTCACCGTGAATCCCAAACCATCTAACGCACCAACGCAGAGTAATCGCGACGACTAAATATTAAAGATCAGGACCAGCCATGATTTCGAAGCTATTTATCAATCGGCCAATTGTCGCGATGGTGATTGCCATTATCACGATTATCGGTGGTCTGGTGGCAATGCGTGGTCTGCCAGTGGCTCAGTTTCCCGAGATCATTCCACCGCAAATTATTGTCAACACGACCTATACGGGTGCCGACGCGACGACAATCGAGCAATCCGTGGCCACACCGCTCGAGCAACAAATGAGTGGCGTGGACAACATGCTTTATATGCAGTCGACCAATGCAAACGACGGGTCGATGGCGCTCACTGTGACCTTTGATGTAGATACAAATCCAAACATTGATCAGGTCAATGTTCAGAACCGGATGGCTCAAGCACAGCCAAATCTTCCCTCTGACGTGAATCAGTTTGGCCTGAACATGCGCAAATCAACAGGACTGCCGACGCTCGTCATTTCCATCTATTCTCCCAAGCAGACTCATGACTCTCTCTTTCTGGCCAATTACGCAAACATCAATATCAACGATGCGCTTTATCGCGTGGCGGGGGTGGGCGAGGTCAGACTCTTTGGGGCCAGCGATTACGCAATGCGGATCTGGGTGAAACCCGATCTGCTGGCCAAGCTGGGCCTAACGGTTCCTGACCTCGCCCGGGCGGTACAGCAACAGAGCACGGTGAATCCGGCCGGTCAAGTAGGTGCTGAACCAGCGCCCAAGGGAACGCTCAGGGACGTGGCCCGTACGGAACTTGGAGCGCTCAATTATCAACAAATTGCTCGCTTCAATGGACAGCCCGCAGGCATCATCGCGGTCTTTCAGGCTCCGGGTTCAAACGCTCTCGCAGTTGCCGACGGAGTAAAGAAGACGATGGCGCAGCTAAAGGATCGCTTTCCTGCGGATCTTGATTATGCAGTTTCGCTTGATACAACGCGTTCGGTCACTGAAGGGATAACTGAGATCGTCGAGACACTCCTAATCGCAATCGTGCTGGTCATCTTCGTTGTTTTCATCTTCCTGCAAAACTGGCGCGCCACGCTGATCCCAATGATTGCCGTACCCGTGTCGCTGATAGGCACGTTCGCCGTTTTTCCGCTGCTTGGCTTCTCCATTAACACGCTTTCTCTTTTCGCTTTGGTGCTAGCGATCGGACTCGTGGTGGACGATGCGATCGTGGTGGTTGAGGCAGTTGAGCATCACATCGAAGAGGGCATGACTCCGCGCGAGGCGACGCTCAGAGCGATGGAGGAGGTGACCGGGCCGGTGATTAGTATCGCTCTCATTCTGTCAGCGGTTTTTATTCCCGTAGCTTTCATGGGTGGGATCCAGGGTAGGTTAAACAAACAATTCGCGGTGACGATTGCGATCTCCGTTCTAATCTCGGCGTTCAACGCCCTGACGTTATCGCCTGCGCTCTCCGCGTTGATGCTTCGCCCGCGAAAGGAAGCCAGGGGTCCGCTCGGACGGTTTTTTGGTGGCTTCAACCGTTGGTTTACTAAAGCGACGCGTGGCTATGTCAGTTGGAGTCAGGTACTGATTCGAAAGGCCGGCGTCGGAGTGTTACTACTTGTCGGCTTTGCAGTCTTGGATGGTCTGGTTGGGCGGAGTCTCCCGACAAGTTTTCTTCCCGAAGAGGATTACGGGTACCTCTTCCTGAATGTCCAGCTTCCCGCGGCGGCAGCACTTGAGAGAACCGATCAGGTATCCCGAAAGATCGACCAGATTCTGGCCAGCACGGAGGGAATTCAGTATTACAACACGATCTGCGGATTTAGTCTGTTGAATCGAGTTTCCGCAAGCTACAACAGCTTCTTCTTCGTAGCACTGAAGCCCTGGGCCGAGAGAAAGCTCGAGGCGCGGCAGGTCTTGCAGATCCTGAACGGTAGACTCGCCAGCGACGTACCGGAAGCCATGGCTTTTGCATTTATGCCACCGGCAATTCCCGGCCTGGGCTCTTCCGGCGGTTTCTCCTTCTGGCTGCAGGATCGCAGCGGCGCGTCAGTAGATTTTCTCGATCAGAACCTGCGCACATTTCTCGAGGCCGCTCGCAAACGGCCGGAACTTGCGGGCGTGGGTTCCCAGTTCTCAGCATCAGTACCGCAAATCTACGCCGACGTCGACCGTGACAAGGTTCTGAAGCAGGGTGTTGCTGTGGGCGATGTGTACCAGACTCTGCAGGCCTATCTTGGTGGTCTATTTCTAAATCAATTCAATCGTTTCGGTAGACAATGGCGCGTATTCCTACAAGCAGAAGGCGAAGAACGCCTGAGCGATCAAGACATTGGTCAATATTACGTACGGAACAACGACGGCAATATGGTGCCCTTATCCGCTCTGGTGACAACGAGAAGAGTCTTCGGCCCGGAATATACGAATCGATTCAATGTTTACCGCGCGGCCCAGATCATTGGCTCGGCGGCACCAGGTTACAGCTCTGGTCAGGCCATGGCAGCTCTCGAAGAGGTTGCGAAGGAGGTGTTACCTTCCGAGATTAGTTACGACTGGAGTGATCTCTCGTATCAGGAACGAAAGGCCGCGGGTAGCGGGGCCGGAATCTTCGCACTTTCTCTAGTCTTTGTTTTCCTGATCCTAGCAGCTCTATACGAGAGTTGGTCCCTGCCATTCTCCGTTCTGTTTTCAGTTCCGGTCGCAGTCTTCGGTGCCTTCCTGGGACTATGGCTGAGAAACTATGACCTGGACGTGTACGCTCAGATTGGGTTGATCGTATTGATCGGATTGGCCGCGAAAAACGCGATCCTGATTGTGGAGTTCGCAAAAGCCGAGTTGGAGAAGGGACGTGGCCTAGTCGATGCAGCCCTGGAAGGAGCGCGCTTGCGGCTACGGCCTATTCTGATGACATCGTTCGCTTTCATCCTCGGATGCATGCCGCTTTGGGTCGCCTCCGGTGCAGGCGCAGGAGCACGCCGTATTCTTGGTACAGTCGTTATCGTAGGAATGCTTGCGGCAACCATGATCGCGATCTTTCTGATCCCAGTGACTTTCTACCTGGTTGAGAAGTTTTCAATGAGGTTAGCTGGCAGCAATCTCCCCAAGGCTAGCGAGCCCGAGCCGGAACCAGCAGTGGGCGATTAGAAGGTGCGAGTATTACGACAATACATTCATGAAAATGTTAACAGCAATTGTCATGGCCGTTAGCCTTTTGACCGGCAGCGGAATGGGCCAAAAGAAGTACGAACGTCCCGCCGTCAAAACACCGGATGTCTTTCGTGGGGCAAATACCGTGTTGCCGCCCGGTACCAACTCAGTGGGCGATCTCAAGTGGTTCGAAGTCTTCAAAGATGAAGCGCTGCAAGAACTGATTAGAACGGCAATGGTGCAGAATTACGATCTGCGCGCGACACTTGCCCGTATAAATGCGGAGCGGGCAAACCTGGGTCTTGCGCGGTCCAATCAGTTTCCTCAATTTGAGGCCGGGGCTGACGCTACTATCACGCGCACCTCCAGAGACGGACAGGGATTGACCGTGACACAGGGAGGTCGGGCGCGATCGATTGGCCGCGTGTTTCTCAATCTACTCACTTTTGAGTTGGATATTTGGGGAAGACTGCGCCAGGAGACCAAAGCGGCGCGCGCCGAGTTGCGCGCCTCAGAAGAAGATCGCAAGGCCGTGATGACTACAGTTGTAAGCGATGTAGCGGCAGGATACTTTAGTCTTCTTGAACTCGACAGTGAACTTGATATCGCTAAGCACACTCTGTCGACTAGAGAGAATTCTTTGCATTTAATCAAGCTTCGGGAGCAAGGTGGGGTGGCGACGATGTTGGATGTGCGCCAGGCTGAAGAGCTTGTTTATCAGGCGTCGCAAAGGATTCCTGACACCGAGCGTCTAATCGAACAGACGGAGAACCAAATCAGCCTACTGTTGGGAAACAACCCCGGATCTATAAGTCGTGGTCAGCCTCTTTCTCAGCAACAAGAGTTGCCATCTGTTCCTCCAGGATTGCCCTCTTCTCTGCTTGAGCGTCGTCCCGATATTCGTTCCGCAGAGGAGAACCTTGAGGCTCAGCATGCACTGGTGTACGCAGCAAAGGCCGCTTACTTCCCCCGGATTAGTTTGACTGGATTGTTTGGTTTCCAAAGCAACCAACTCTCAAACCTGTTCACTGGACCAAACAAGAGCTGGAGTTTTGTGCCCCAGATTACCCAACCCATATTTACTGCCGGGCGACTCAAATCGAATGTGAAGTTCGCTCAGGCACAGCGGGAGTTGGCGGTTGTACAATACCAACAAGCGATTCAGTCGGCCTTCCGAGAAGTTTCTGACGCGCTGGTCCAATACCGTAAAGAGAAGGAGATTCGCGCCCAACAGGAACTACTGGTAACAACACTGCGAGACCGTTCTCGCCTGGCGTATCTGAGATACCAGGGCGGTGTTGATTCGCTCCTTAATGCGCTTGATGCGGATCGCGATCTGTTTGACGCCGAACTGAGCCTGGCTCAGACGAAACGTAACGAATTGTTGTCAATGGTTCAACTTTACAAAGCTCTCGGTGGCGGCTGGCAACAGTGAGGGATTTTGTATCAACGACTTTAGAAAATAGGAGGCTAGCGAAAGGGGGAAATGCAATGAGCAAGGGACTAACTGATTACGTAACGCTGGGACGTTCGGGACTGCGTATAAGTCCAGTCTGCCTCGGCACAATGACATTCGGAACTGAATGGGGCTGGGGCTCGGAGGAGGATGTTGCGCGGGCTGTCTTCAATAAATATCTGGAGGCAGGTGGAAACTTTATCGATACGGCTGATGGATACACCGAGGGTCATAGCGAAGAGTTGCTGGGGAGATTTATCGCCGAGCGCAATCTTCGAGACCGAGTCGTGCTCGCGACGAAGTTCACTTTCAACGGCGAACCTGGGAATCCAAACGCCGGCGGCAATGGCCGCAAGAATATTTTTCGCGCTCTGGAAGGCTCGTTAAGAAGGTTGCAAACGGACTATATCGACCTCTATTGGTTGCATGCCTGGGACACGATAACTCCGGTCGAGGAAGTGATCTCGACACTTGCCGATCTAGTGCATGCGGGAAAGATTCGACACTATGGCTTCTCTGATACGCCGGCGTGGTACGTAGCTCGCGCTCAAACACTCGCCGAGAAAGAAGGCAAGGAACGTCTCATTGGACTGCAACTTGAATATTCTCTGGTGCAGCGGAGCATCGAACGTGAACATGTGCCGGTGGCGCAGGAGCTGGGGCTGGGGATATGCCCCTGGAGTCCTCTCGCAGGAGGCTTTCTTACCGGCAAGTACAAGCGTCAGGGAAATACCGGCCAAGGAGAGGGTCGGTTGGAAATAACGAAAGACGTACCAAACCCAAATTTCCAGAGATTTACCGAAAGCAATTGGCGGATTCTCGACGTGCTTTTCGAAGTTGGGAAGCAGCTCAACAAACCGGCTGCCCAAATCGCGCTGAACTGGGTAGCAACGCAGCCTGGTATCACTTCGATAATAATAGGGGCGTCGAAACCGGAACAGCTGCAGGAGAACCTGGGGTTCAGTGAGTTCGACATTCCGGGCGAATTAAGAACGCGGCTCCAGGAGACGAGTGCTCTGGAGTTGGACCACCCGTATATATTTTTTAATCCGGAAATGCAGGGAATGATCAGCGGCGGCACGAAGGTATTCCCCTGGGCACCGGCGCGCATCTACGGACCACCAGCAGAGCCCGCGGGAGTGAAAGCACGCGCCGCCAAAAGTGAGCGCTAACTACAAAACCGAGCGCGGAAAAGACTGGGGTGAAAACTCTGAGTCTGCCTTGGAGCTTTGAAGCTGAGGATTTGGACACTTCAAGTTGAGTAAATTGCAGGTCGGATAGGGGGCAGTCGTTAGTTTCAAACTACGAACTTGGTTCGCAGAGACCCAAACTCACAATTTACGAATCGTTAAAAGTGCAACGTACTTATTGCGGGGGATGGTCTCGTTAGCGACAGGATAGGGATCAAGCTGTAACAACTTGATCTCATATCCGTAAGAAGTTACAGCTTTGGGTTCTAGATTTGTATTAAGTTCAACCGAGCTGGATTTTTTCCCGCGCCGTTCAATTTCTATCAGAACCCTGCCATTTCCGGCCCAGACGCAGTTAACATTCTTGGGACAACGAGAATCTTCAACGACTGAAGCAAAGCGGATTTTGAGTCCTGCGGTTTTCAGTCGCTGCTCTTCACCAATTTTGACTTTTATCTGGGTCGGGACGACCGTATCGCCGGGGCCCGTCAGAACGCCCATTAGCGCGCAAACGAAGACGAGTGCTGACATGACTAAATTCATTCCGTTTGATTTGGCATCTCCAAGAATTCGCCTTTGATCCTTGCACAAATTTTCGAGCCCATTTTACCATCATCTCGCCTTAGACCCGCGGTCTCAGGGAAGAGCGCCGTTGCACCTTAAGAGAGTCTGTCTGAAAAAGTGCCGTAGGCACGAAATGTATATAGACGAGAAGCGCCCTCTCATCTCACGCTCTTCCGAATTGAGCGAAATGCTAAGCATTTCGCTCAATTCGGAAGATAACAAAATGCAGGCGCACACGGGCTATAAATATTTCGCCGCTACGCGGCTTTAATTCCGACAGACTCAAAAGGAGCGATCAAGGAAAACGCAGCAAATAATGTGACCCTTAACAGCGTTAACGAACAGCGTTAACGGGGCCTTAATAGCAAGTGCGGCGTTCAAGGCGAGATACCCTGCTATAGAAGTTAAAAACAAACAGTAGTGTTAATAAAAGTGACATGGAACTTCATTTCTTTGTAGACTCAATTAAACGAGCCATAAACTGTACCTGCTAAACATTATTTGAAACCTGTTGCGCATCAAGAGGCACGGCCTGCAAGGTGCTTTCAGAGAATACGAACCAATGCTCAACACCAGGATACCTGCGTCCGTGCATAACAAACACTCTGGATGATCGAGCAATTACGCGATCGTCTTTATAAAAAACAAAAGTTGGGCTAGCCGTTCTCTTCTCTCGCGCAGCGACAACGGCTTGGATCAGTCTCACGGATAATCGACCTCGTTTGGTCTTGCCATGGATCGCGCGACTAATACCATTCTCGTGGTGAATAACAATCCCCTTCATTATTCCCCTCCTCGACGCTATTAGGCCGAAGCTACCCGATTCCTTACGCCCGCCCTGATCTGGTACGGCGGAGACGGGCACGTATCTTCTTCAATTGATGAGCGGCAGTGCGCGGCTTGGGATCTCTTTGCGCGACCCTGCGCGTAATCACATCCGCACCGGCAAAGGCTTTGATTACTTCATAACCCCAGCTCCGATGTGAGAAACTTTCGCGTTTTGTCGCAAGTTGCACTCGGGTATAATCCTCATCTGTAAGTGGTGGTGGCATGACTCTCCCCTTTCGTTTGTAGCAAACTTCTACTGGTAACGTCTCGCAACGTCACAACAAGCGCCTTGGCAGGGATATTGAGAACCTCTTCTAAGAGAGGCGGGGCAGGTAGTTAATGCACCAGCGGTAAGCGCGTGAGCCGCACCTGCAAGCGCGCCATGCATTCCATCTCAAGCGTTGTGCCACGATCTGGAACAGTAAAAACCCTCGGAAAGCGCCGGCTTCTGTAAAGGCAAACTTACGAGAGAATCAAACTGGCGGGGCAAACTGATGGTACGGTCAGATTGAACACCTTACACGATAGTTTACGTCGCGTATGAAGAGGGTGAACCTCACTTATTGCGATAATTCAAACGGATGGTCACTAGTAGAGAACGTTGCCCTTTTGCTGTCATACGATAGACCGTTTGCGGCGAAGGTTCGGTTTGAGTCAGATAGCGACTATTCTTTGCAACGGCCGCTTCTCTCTCTTCTTTGGTCCACGCTAGACCAGCGCCGCCTTCCAACTCAAACCGCTCGAACGCTGTACCCCACGATCGTTCCCACTGCAACACCTCAGCACTCTGGATCTGTAAAGGTTTATCGGTAATAGCGAGCCCGTTGATTGGTTGTGGCGTTAAAATAATGCTCAGCACCTCGCCGATTTGATCGTTTCGCGCAGGACTCGGCACCAATGTGAAATGGTTTGGGGTGTCTTCCAATGCCGGGATATCGATCAGCTTTCCCGGTGCCACCCTGTTATCCCCGCCCCGCGTTTTTTTCGTAGGGTAAATCAAATAAGCATCGCCAAGTGAACTGTCGGCATATCGTTCCCGGTCGACCACATAAAGATAACCACTACGCGGCGCTTCAATACTGATTCGTATTCGGTCACCGACCTTCAGCGGTGTATCGGCCTCTATTCGTTCCGGCGTCCATTGCGTTTTCGCTTCTGCCTGCATTACCAGCAGCCGCGCGTCCGCTTCGTCTTCGGGTCGGGAAGGCCGTAGACGCCAGATGGTGATGCCGATTTCTGTTTCTGGAAGCCGCGGGGCTTTTCCTGATGACGACAAAGGACGAGTTACACGACGATAGTGCGGATTTTTTGGCATTGCGCTTGGGGCGTTGCCGGCTGAAGTTTTGCTGACGGATGTCGATCCAGCCGGGCGTGCGCGGATAAACTCTTCCAGCACGATCTGCCGTGAGCCATCAGCTGGCGCCTGGGCGCCGGTGGTTGAGATAAAACAGACATAGCAGAGCAGTACCGGGCCGGCTCTCAAGATAAGCGAACGTACGAGTCTTGTTTCCAAAGCTAAGCCACCTTCAAGCATGCCGTGAAGCCAGCGCTTAATGATTAGAGTTCTCATCAGTGATGTTCCAACTCGATGGGGTCCACTAACACGTTGCTACCAGCCTTCACATTAGTTTGCTTCTTCGTGCTGTCTTTGTTACTTTCCGCTTTCGCTGCAGAGTGATGGACCATCAGGAACTTTTGCACGGCATCGGCCTGGTTTCTATCGTTGATTGCTCCTCGATCTTTTTCGTTCACAACTTGTCTGACTGCTTCGAGCTCAGACACGGCATCCGCACTCCAAACCATCCAGAACTTTTCCGTCCCCTGATTTTCATCGAAAACCATCCAGCCCGTTTGAGTCTTCTGATTTGCCGGGACATAGGGTGAACCAGAATTCGCGGAGGGGGCAGGAAACAGCAGGTTGAATGTGGTGTCGCCTCGTTCCGAGGGACCTTCGTTAAGTAAATACAGATACCCTGCCTGCGGACTGAAGACGTTCAGGCGAAACTTCCATCCGTTCTCAAATATCTCCTGGCCCGATGAATCAAACTCATTTTGGTATGGCTGGCCCTCGCGCATCTTTTGGACCGTAAGCCAATAGCTCAGGTGGCGTTCCGCGAGAGAAGAGTTAGTTGTGTTTGTCGATTTTGAGGTAATCGCGCCTTCTCTGTACCAGTACCACGTTCCCATCAGACCAAACAAGAGAAGTATCCCCGCCAACGCCAAAGCGAACTTGCTGTGGGCATTGGCCTGCTTGCTGGCCCTATTTGATGCGCCTGCTGCGAGCTGGACCATCGGAAAAGTCGCGATCACAGTCTTCGCAGGAGTAAGGGCGGAATTGTCTTTTTTGGGGATCAGTTCGGTGGGCGGTGGAGCAAATTGCGGCTTGCCAGTACGGTCAATGGATTCCGAGGTTAGCGCAGTGGTTATTAACGCTCGCGAAAGTTCATCTCCGAAATCGCGCGCCCGGGCGTAACGACTATCAGGTGCAAAGGAAAAGCGCGTAGACATCCGTACACGCTGAGACGGTCCGACCGCACAACTGTTCGGGGGCCATGTAAGACACAGTCCCCGCGGAAATATTTGTATCGGAGTTCGGCGCGACAACAGAGTCTTTGACCTTTGCAATGCCGAAGTCAATCACCTTTACCTGTTCTTCTCCGTGCCCGAGATTTTGCAACATCACATTCTCAGGCTTCAGGTCACGGTGGAAGATTCCCTTTTCGTGAGCGGCAGTCAATGCTCGTCCGATTTGCCGAATTATGTCGGCCGACCTGCTGAGATCTACTCCTTCAGGCCTCATCACCGAGCGTAGCGTTGTACCATTGACGTACTGCATTACGATGAACTGCTTGCCGTCTGCTAGTTCTCCCGAGTCGATGATCCCAACCACGCCAGGATGATCGATGCGACTTAAGGCCTCAACCTCCTGGTGAAACTTCTGCACGACATACTCGCTTTTGTAGTTATGTTCGAGCAGTACTTTGATGACAACTAGTCGCGAGTGAAGCTGCAGATCACGGGCGACATAGACAATGCCAAATCCGCCCCGCTTGAGTTCCCTCTCAATAAAATAACGATTGTTGAGCGTGTTGCCAGGAGTTAACGACACTGCAGCAACCGACGTATGCATCAGTGTTGTAGAATTGTTTTGAGAATCAGATGCCATGTTGTGGGATAGATTTAAAGCGGTGTTGCTGGCCAGGAGATCCGGCAAAACGCTCGGCTGCCAGCGAGTGGAGCGGTGGCGTCATTGGTGAGCACGCCTGAGGTGCTAAAAAAAATAGACTGAATCTTACTTGAGCTTTGCGGAACCAGAGTTTGTTGTCTGCAGATAAATTTGAAAGGCATTAGGCAGCGTGTAGTTTACGCCGCCATCAGCCACTGTTACGGAAGCGATATCACCAACGCATTCAGCGATCCTTGCGGCAATCTGGCTTTGTCCGTTGTAGAAAACAACGTGTTCGCTATGATCTTTGAGATTTCCTTTTTGTACATCGACCTGAGCGCTGGTACCTCGGAGTTTACCTGCGACTTTGCCCGCAATGTCCGCCAGGTTTACTCCACCTTTGTCGCGGTAAACAACCGTAATCTTCATTCCCCGTAGATTGCAGGGAGCTGTTTCGTCCGTATCATTTGTTACCAGAGGCAGCGAATAGACTCGACTGACTTCAAATGAATAAGTGAGTTGCCCCCAGGAGCCCTTGATTATATTGCCGCTTCGAGCAGCCTTAAACTCCTGCGCCTTAAGCCGTCCCGAGAGGGCGACGTTTATTGAGTTTCCTGCCTGACTCCATGTTCCCTCGAGCTTGTTTTGGCCGGCCACAAAGAGACTCATGCCACCTATGAAGTTTCCCGAGAAAACCCCGCCTCTGTTAAACCTCAACTCGTAAAACTTATCACCGCCCGGTGAAGTACCAACCCAAACCGAGTCGTCCAGGGAATCATCAAGTTCGTGCAAACGGTTTCGCGCCGCTGTGGCGAAGGTTCCGTTCGGATACTTCTTCAGGTAGGCCTTGATCTCATCACGGCCGCCCCCTTCTTTGATGGAGGACCAAAATGTCAGTTCAGCAAGTTGATTCTGCGCATCTGCGGCCTGGTTCACCGCTCGAGTGGTCTCCTCCGTTTTCGCGCTCTGCGCGCTGTTTAGTCGATTTCGCGCCAGCACGGCAAACTGCCCATCCGGATATTTCTCAAGATAAGCTTTGAAGTCATCAGGATTTGTGCTGCTTTTGATCGTGTCCCAGAAACTTAGTTCGATGGCTGCCGGATCGACAAAACTTCCCGAGGGAATTGCAGCTTGCGTCGCAGCAGTCGCGCCCGGCGCAGAGAGGATGAGTTCTTCTGCTTTGTAACCTTCAATGGTGGCGAACGGACGTTGCTGTTTACCGCTGCCCAGATCGATAGCGATACGCTTGGGCACTGCGTCTTGCACAAACTTCACTAGCTCAGATAGCGTCACTTCTCCGGCACTGTTCGCCGCTGCTCCTTTTAAACCCTCAACTATGGCCCAGGTAAAATAGCCTTGTTTTCTTTCGGTATATTCGTAAGCGCGTTGGCCTACGCCAGTCGCATAAATGGTTGCAAACGCCTGGACCTCGCGATTGCGCACATCGAAGTTAAAACCCTGCACGTATGCCTCGGTCAAAGGATTTGGTGCGTCAGCCCGGCCCCCTGGATCGTTACGGCAGGCGTCAAGTAACACCATTACCTGGCTCACACCAGTCGCCCTAATGAGTTCGCGCATCCTATTGACATTGACCGCCGTGTCCTCAAGAAATGAAATCTGGTCGCTGATCTGCGCATCGGAAGGAAGGAGAAACGCATGACCACCGCGTTCCATTCCATGGCCCGAAAAGGAGATCAATAGCAAACCATCTTTCGGCACCGCACTAACCAAATTTGAAAGTCTTCGTAAAAGATTAACGCGAGTAGGCTGACGTTCTGTCGGCTGGTCCGTTGCCAGCAGGATCACTTGATCCGAAGGGAATCCTGAATACCTCACAAGCGCTTCGGCCAGAGTGCGAGCGTCGTTTGCCGCGCCGCGCAACGGTGAGATTTGCGGGTCGGCATACTTGTCCACACCAACAACCAGCGCCCATCTCTTTCCCTTTGCCGGTAGCGCCTTCTGCTGTTCGATCTGTTGGAGCTGACGTGCTTCGGCGACGGGCGGCGTCGGACCAGGCGATGGCGACGGGGATACCGGTATTTGGGCGGAACTGAGGGACCAGCAGAAGTTGAGTAAAAATAAGTTAAGACTGGCTAGCTTTAGGAGCCGCAGCCATAGGGACGGGCACGAGGAATTCATCTGGCCTCCAGGGGAAGAGCTGTGGATTGCAAGGGTTTGGCAGGAAAAGAGCAGCAGACCTCTATACCAGCATATTGCGTAGGTGATTGTCTGTCAATAGTTTGAGCGACAAAGGGACCATTAAAGCCGAAGTTGTGCAATTCACTAGCGAAGCGCAGCGTGACCCGACGAATCGTTCAAAAAATTGACGGGCCGACGGTCTGGTACTCCACCTGGTTAACTTCCGGTTGTAAGGACGACTCTAAATCGTGCCTTGCCACTCATAATGCGCGGGTTCTGTGGTTCTCATTCCAACGATGCCGATGCTTTGGATTTTGTGTTGCCATCGTTGCGCTTGCTGAAAAAAATTCCTTCCGCACCAAACCAAGCGCGTTCCGCGAGTTATAAGAGAGTAGCGGACAAATCTCAAATGCATTTGTCTCCAGGCGCTACGCGCTTTTCGGTCCGCAAGCGGAACGGTGTATATTGTCGCCAAAGCCATACTTCGTCTCAAAGGGAGTCAAAGCACTATGAAAAAGTTTTTGGGGTTTTCTTCGCTTTTAGCGATCGCTGCAATCACGGCATTTTCCATTGGCGCTGTTACAGATACACCGGCCGTTGGCACAAACGCCCCAGAATTTATGTTAACCACGAACGACGGTAAAGAAGCGAGTTTGAAGGACTTTCGCGGTCAGTGGGTCGTGCTCTATTTTTATCCGAAAGACTTCACCAGCGGCTGCACTCTCGAGGCGCACAATTTTCAGACCGATATGGCAAAGTACCAGGCCATACACACAGTGATTCTGGGCGTTAGTGTTGACACCGCAGAATC
>WNFV01006638.1_pt1 | contig 13642 bp, 21 predicted proteins | sample 5400101 | NCBI WGS metagenome assembly WNFV01 (sample SAMN13153361, study PRJNA577476) | soil metagenome | isolation source: 115 cm soil or saprolite under grassland replicate 1 | place: USA:California | collected 2016-06-15
CTCTCGCGCCTCCAACCGATCCAGCAACGATCCCATGACCGTCTCCTCACACCACCTCAAGGAGCCGATCCTCACCCGCCACCCTCAGGCCCGCCAACTTCGCAGCTCACCCAGTCCCTGAGATGGAGCCACACCCATGGGACTTGGTCACCCCCAGCTCAGCCAGCAGGAACGCCACCGGCTTGGCGGTCATCGGCGAGCCACGGTCGGCGTGGATGGTGAGCTGCCCGTGGGCGATGCCCTGCTTGGCGACGGTGTCGGCCAGCAGCGCCTCGGCGAGCTTGGCGTTCTCGGCATGCGCCAGCATCCAGCCCGGCACGTAGCGGCTGAAGACGTCGACGATCACGTACAGGTAGAAGTAGGTCCACTTGGCCGGGCCGTGCAGCTTGGTGATGTCCCACGAGTAGACCTCGTTGGGCCTGGCCGCCAGCAGTTCGGGCTTCTTGACCGCCGGGTGGGTGGCCTGCCGGCGCCGCTCGTGTACCTCGTCGTGGGCGCGCAGCACCCGGTACATCGTCGGCACCGACGCCAGGTAGACGCCCTGGTCCAGCAGCTTGGCGTACACCGTCGCCGGCGCCTCGTCGACGTGGTCGGGGCTGTTGAGCACCCGACGAAGCTCGGTGCGCTCCACCGCCGACAGCGCCCGCGGCTGGGCTTGGGGCGCCCGCTCGGGCCCGGGCGGCGGCGGGCTTTGGCGGTGCCGGCGATACCAGCGCGCTCGGGCCTCGCCGACCGCCGCACACGCGCCACGCAAGCCCACCAATGCCGTCAGCTCGGCGACGGCCTGGTCGATCATCTCGTCTCGCCCTGCTGGGGCCCGGTCATGCTGTCGGTGGCGAGCTGCTCCAACAGCGCCGAGAGCTTTCCCTGGACCTCGATCACCTTGCGGGCCGTGTCCAGCTCGCCGGCCAGACGCTGGTTCTCCCGACGCAGCCGTGCCACCTCCCGGTCGCGGGGATCGGCCGGCTGGCGTCCGGCCGGCTTGGCCAGCGCCTGCAGCGCCCCTCGGTCACGCTGCTTGCGCCACTCGGAGATCAGCGAGGTGTACAGGCCCTCCCGCCGCAGCAGCGCGCCCTTGCCGGCCTTGTCCAGGCCCTCGTACTCCTCCAGGACCTGCGCCTTGTACTTCGCCGAGTACCGCCGCGGGCCGCGAGCACGCTGGGGAACCTCAGGGTCCGGATCGGTGGTGTCGCCCATGGCGCCAGCCTGGGCGTGCGCGTTCAAGAAATGGTCGGTCGTGGTGGTCACCGGGGAGCTCCTCCCCGCCCTCTCAGCTCAACGATTCAGCAGCTCGAACTGCCTCACCGGAGGTTGACACAGAGGGGTGCCGGTGTACTGGCGCTGCACCCCCACCGTGGCGGTGCCCTTCTTCAGGTCCCCGGTCTCGTCCACCACCAGCACCGCCCCGGGGTCACCCAGGTGCTCGGCCACGTAGTCGCGCACGTCATCACGCACGCCGTCCTCGTCCCACACCGCCCGGCCCAGCAGGTGCTGCAGCCCATCAGGGCTGGGGTCCCCGGCGTGCTCGGCCAGCGTCCAGCAGTTCTTGCGTGGCAGGTCCGCCAGCAGCCCCAGCACCAACGCCCGGGCGCGCCAGCGTGGCTCCACCCGACCGAACCGGCCCGCGATCCGGCCCAGCAGCTCCTCCAGGCCCGCCTGCCAGCAGGCAGGGTCGACGGCTACGCTGTGGCCCGCGGCCACCGTCTGATCTTCGGTTGTGCTCACAACACCGGATCATCAACGGTGGCCGCCCTGCCCTGCTCGCCGGCCCCACACCAGCAAGGTCACGATCTACGGTTGGAGTATTAGGGGAGCAGGACGTGGTCGACGATGTCGGCCAGGTCGTCGGGTTCCACCACCGACCCATGACCCCAACCGACCCAGCCGGCGCGGTCGGCAGCGCGGTTGCCGAGGCCTCGCGCGCCAGGGCGCCCAACCCTTCCTCACCGGCCGCGCCCGCACCCGGCAGCGCCTCAGCCAGGCACCCGGCTCAGGCCGGCCAGAAAGCTCTGAAAGTCACAGGCCGGCCCGCGGCGATTCCCGGGAATCCGGCTGGTCGGTATCAGTAGGCCGCCAAACAAGCGGCGCCGGAACCCGCAAAGCCCGGGAGAATCGCTATGTCTGAAGATGAACTCGCAGGCGCGACGGCGCTGATCACCGGCGCCAGCCGCGGCTTTGGCCGTGGCATCGCCACCGCCCTGCGCAGGGCGGGCGCGCAGGTCGTCGGGGTCGCCCGCGATCGCGCCCCGCTGGAAGAACTGCGCGCAGAACTCGGCGAATCCTTCACCGCGGTGTCCGCCGATGCCGCAGACCCGACCGTGGCCGGGCAGCTCATCGACGCCTACCGTCCCCGCATCCTGGTGCTCAACGCCGGCGCAACCCCGCTCATGCGTCCGCTGCAGCAGCACACGTGGGAGACGTTCTCGGTCAACTGGCACACCGACGTCCGCATCGCGTTCCACTGGCTGCGCGAGGCGCTGCTGCAGCCGCTGCCGCCCGGCAGCAGGGTGGTCGTGATCAGCAGCGGCGCGGCGCTGGCCGGGTCACCGCTCAGCGGCGGCTACGCCGGCGCCAAGGCCACCCAGCGCTTCCTCACCGCCTACGCCCAGGACGAGGCCAACCGCGCCGGCCTGGACATCACCTTCACCGCACTGCTGCCCCGGATCGCGCCGCTGACCGGCGTCGGCCGGCCGGCGGTCCGGGCGTACGCGGCCCGCGGTGGCCAGTCCGAGGAGGAGTACCTCCAACAGCTGGGCGGGCCGCTCACCCCTGAGCAGGCCGGCCAGGCGGTCGTCGAGCTGGTCACCGGTGACGCCCACGACCAGGATGCCTACCTGCTCACCGCCGCAGGCCTTCGCCCGCTGACCTGACCCCCACCCGATCAGACACCGAAAACCGGAGGAACCGACATGACCATCGCCGACAAGGCAGTCCTGGTGACCGGTGCCAATCGCGGCATCGGGCAGGCGCTGGTCGCCGAAGCCTTGAGGAGAGGCGCGAAGCGGGTGTATGCCGGTACGCGCCAGCCCATGGCCCACCCGGATGGGCGCGTCACGCCCCTGACCCTGGACGTGACCAACCCGGCGCAGACCACGGCGGCCGCCGAGCAGGTCGACGCGCTGGATGTCCTTGTCAACAACGCCGGCCTGGCGCTGTGCGAGGACCTGCGCGACCGTGCCGCGCTGGAGCGGCACCTGGCGGTCAACCTGTTCGGCACCTACGGCGTGACCCAGGCCTTCCTGCCACTGCTGACTGGTTCTCGGGGAGCGATCGTCAACGTCCTGTCAGTGGCGGCCTGGGCCCCCATACCCGTCATGCCGGCCTACTCGATCTCCAAGGCGGCCGCGTTCTCCCTGACGCAATCGCTGCGCGCTCTTTTGGCCGGGCGGGGGGTGCGGGTCCATGCCGTCCTGGCCGGCCCCGTGGACACCGATATGGTACGAGACCTCGACGTACCGAAGAGCTCCGCGGAGTCGGTCGCGCGAGCGATCCTGGAGGGGGTGGAGAACGGGGAGGAGGAGATCTTCCCCGATCCCATGTCGCAGGCCATGGCTGAGAGCTGGCGCAGCGGCGCGGCCAAGGCCCTCGAACGCCAGAATGCGGCGCTCCTAGCAGCAGAGCCCGTCAAGTCATAAACAAAGGTGAACGCCGGGACGTGAGACGGCCGCCGCGCTGGCGGCGATGACGTGAGCCGGCCCTCGACCAAGGAGGTTTTCGCATGCTCGGTGCCCACCCTGTGGACGTGATGCTGCTGGCCACCGACCTCGAGGTGGCCCGCAGGTTCTACGGCGACACCCTTGGCCTGGAGGTGCTGCTGGAGGACACCCAGTTCCTCACCTTCGGGTGTGGCGGCGACAGCCGCCTGGTCGTCACCAAGAGCACCACCGGAACCACCGACCAGGCGACCAAGGCCTGCTGGCGCGTCGACGACATTGCCGGCGAGGTCGCCGAACTCCGGGCGCGCGGCGTCCAGGTCCAGGAGCTCCCCGAGCTGGGCACCGTCGACGGCGTCGCCGACATCGGCTTCGCCCTGGCGGCCTGGTTCATCGACCCGCACCACAACTGGATCGGCCTGCTCCAGCTCAAGTAGCCGCCTCAGGGGACCGCCCGGCCACCCAGGACACCCTGGCGCGCCGGGGAATCGCCAGGCCGACCGGAGAGGACAGCCAGCCCCGTGACGCGACCGACCCGGCGCCCGACCGCCGGCAAGTCCGCCACCCAGGAGGGAGACCCGCCATGACCCGCAAGCGACTGTTCCTGCTCAACGGGGTGATCGCTGGCGGCTACGGTCTCGCGCTGCTGCTGGCCGCCGGCCCGATCCTGGACCTGTACGGCATCACCCCCAACCCCGAAGGGGTCTACATGGCCCGCTGGTTCGGGCTGGACCTGCTGGCCATCGGCCTGGTGACCTGGCTGGCCAGGGACACAGCGGAGTCCGCCGGCGGCCAGGCGATCGCCCGCGCCCTGGCGATCACCTACGGCATCGGGGTGGCCCTGGCGCTGTGGGGCACCCTGTTCGGCCCCTTCAACGTGCTGGGCTGGATCGCGGTGACACTGAACCTACTGCTGGGAGCGGGCTTCGCCTGGTTCCCGTACAGCAAGCCGAGGACAACCCCGGCCACGCCACAGTGAGCTGCGAGCAGCGGCACGACGAGGCCACCGCTGCGCGCTTGGGCAGCCGCCTGGCGGTGGTCAACGCCAAGTTCGACACCGGCTTCCCGCCCACCGCCGACCAGTTCGAGGTGGTCCTCGTCGACGCATGACCACTCGGTCACGCCGACGGCCCGCGTCAGAACGCCCAGGATATTCAAGGCTCCGGCCGTCAGAACGCCCCTTCGAGGTGATCGACCACGGGCGGCTGCCCCCTCGGCTAGGTGTGGACGTTTCTCTGAGGTTGATCAGCCTGTTCGGAGGCCCGATTGGCCTCTTCGAAACCGGGATGCACTTGCGGACGCGGGCCATATCATGCTCGCGCATGAGTGCTGCCAGGCGCTGGACCTGGTCGCTGCCTGGATGGCGCGAGCCAGGCGGTGGTGGCAGCAGCTGTTACACGAGCGTGGCCCAGCGGTTGGCGCTTGGCCCGGCGCTCGGGCTCAAGTAGCCGATGAACCAGATCGTCGAGGGCTGCCGGCTGGCTATTGAGACAATGAGAGTGTCCGTGATGCTTCTTCACGTGGGTACCCCGTGCAGCCAGCGGCCAAGGCAGATGAGCGCGCCGGCGGCGCGGAAGACGTCCCGGACGCGGTACAGCAGCCCGCGCCAGCGGCGCAGCGCCCAGGCGTTGGCGACGTGGCCGATCGACTGTTCCACCAGGGCACGCAGCCGAGCCTGCAGGCGGTTGTAGGCCCGCTTCTGCTGGGTGAGGCGGTCGATGGTGCGGCGGTCTCCGACCGGGGCGTGCCAGTGCTCGTGGGCCTTGGCCATGCCCCGAAACCCCCGATCCAGGAGGCTGGCGACCTCGACGCCGTCCAGCACCCCTCCAGCCCTGCCAGCGTCAGCAGCTCGTGCTCGTGGCAGCTGCCCGGCGAGCCACCATCGACCCACAGCAGGTCGCCGTGGATGGTCGACAGCGCCAGGCCCTGGGCGGTGTTGCTGTGGCGCTTGGCGTCGTACAGCACCTTCTGGTTGGCCACCCGCGGGGTCGCTGTACCCGGGTGGCCAGCCCGTCCAAACAGACCGCCTCGCCGGCTTGGGCCATCTCCGCAAGCCAGCGGCCAAGCTGGTCCAGGCTGGTGATGAAGGTCCCGTCGGGCTGGCAGAAGCCGAGGTCGCCAAGCGGGCCAAGCAGCAGGTCCATGCTGTCGCCGACCTCGGTCTTGGAGATCCCCGCCGCCCGTCCGGCGCGCCGGTACGACAGCCCGTCAAGCAGCACCGCAGCGACCGCGTCCAGGCGGACCTCCAGCGACAGCGGCGGGGTGCCGCCCTGGCCGGGTGGGCGTGCGGGGTGTAGGTGGGCCAGGCGAACGGTCAGCCAGGCCAGCACCTCTGCGGGCAGCGACGAGCGCGGGGCAATACGACAACGGGGAGCAGACCTCCGGGCAGGCTTGAGCACCTTGCCTCTGGTCTGGTCCCCGTCAACGTCAGGACGCACCGAGCATCACGAACACCTCAATCGGATGTCGGGACCACCTCGTAGTGCCCGATCCAGGTCTCCTTGAGGAGGTGCTCCTCGTCAGGGGTGATCACGGCCTCCTGCCAGCGCTCACCGGCGAACGCCCGGATCGACTCGACGCCCTCCCAAACCGTGACGTACACATACTCCGTCGAGGACGGGTCGCGGGGCTTGCCCACGTGCTGCGCCACGAGCCCTGACTGCCGCGACACGAGCGGTACCGCCGTGTCGCGGAGGAACGCCTCGAACTCACGCTGCTTGCCGGCGTGGACCGTCGGCCGGAAGGCGCGGATGATCATGGCCTTCTCCTCGCTCGGGTCAGCTTGGCGCGGACGGCCGCCAGCCGGGCCCGGCCGACGGCCACCATCACGGGGACCCCGCCGCTGACCAGCAGCAGTAGGAGCGGCGCCAGCCCCTGCTCGCCAGCGTGATGCGCCAAGGGTCGCATCGTCGTCAGCTCGTGTAGCAGTAGGAGTCGCTGGAGGCGTCGCCAGCCTGCAACCGCGTCTGGTGCACCCGCAGCCCGCGGAAGTCGTCGCCGTTGGGGAAGAAGCGCGCGTCCAGGGCCATCCCGCCCGCCTGCGGGTCGGCGTCCAGCTTGGCCGCCCAGGCGCCCACCCCGTCGGGGTAGAAGATGTCGTCCCAGGCCCCGTACAGCGAGTTGGTCACGTAGACGCGGCGGCCGTCGCGGCTGAGCTCGACCATCTGCGGGCCGCCGGCCAGGCGCATGTCCGGTGCGGCGGGGTGGGGCTGGCGCCGGACGATGCCGCCAAGCCGGACCGAGCCGGTCTCGCGCGGGCGGAAGATGTCGCTGACGTCGTACTGCTTGAGCTCGCCGGTGCCCCAGCAGGAGACGTACAGCCACTTGTCGTCGACCGACAGGTCGATGTCGGAGACCAGCGGCGGTACCGCCCCGAACGGCTTCAGCGCCGGCGGCAGCAGCTCGGGGTCGGCCGGCTCGGCGGGGATGGTGATCACCTTGCGGGCCGCCCAGCGGTCGCCGTCGCGGTGCCACAGCCACACCGAGCCCGACAGGTCCTCCACGCTGATGACCACGCCGACAAACCCCCAGGTCTTCGACGGGTCGTGGGCCGGCCGCATCTCGAACACCAGCTGGTGGGCGTCGCCCAGGTCGATCCGCTGGACGAGCTTGCGCTGCGAAAGCGACCAGAAGTTGAGGTGGTGGCCGAACCTGCGGCCCAGCAGGTCCTCGGGATTGAGGCCGTTCTCGAACATGGACGGCGTGCCCCACTCGGAGGTGATCATCGTGTCGTGGTTCAGGTGCCACCAGCCGTCGTAGCCGAAGTACACATCGCCGCGGTCCTGCTCCCACGGGCCGATCACGTCGAAGGTGTCGTGGTCCAGCAGCGCGATGCCGCCGGGGCCGTCGTTGCCGCCCGCGCCGCCGAGGTTGGACAGGAAGATCCCGCCGGGTCCGCAGTGGACGGTGTGGGGCCGGGAGTAGCCGGCCTTGGCCGCCAGCTCCTCGGCGGCGATCTCGCGGACCACCCGGGGGTTGCGCGGGTCGGGCTTGGTGTCCAGCACGTAGATCCGCGACGAGCGGATCCCCGGCACGATCAGGTAGCGGCGCTCCAGGGGCTGGCCGTGGTTGCCGTGGCCGGCGTGGCACAGAGCGCTGGAGCAGGCGTTCCAGCCGAAGTGGTGCAGCTCGTTGCCGGCGGTGGGCAGCTCGGACCAGCCCACCACCTTCCCGTAGCTGGGCGAGGACGCGTCGACGTCCAGCACCGCCATGACGTCCTTGGCCTTGCCGGCGGGGTCGTAGGCGGCCACATAGGCCAGCCGCTCGGGCGGGGCGGCGATGGCGTCGGCGGGGGTGCGGTAGAACGTGGGGTCGGTCGTCTGGGGCATCAGCCTTCTCCTGTGATGGGAGCGGTGCCGCTCCCTGTTGCGTTCCGCGAACCCGCCTATGCGCTGGACGGCTGCGGCAGCAGGCCCAGCTGGGTCAGCAGCGAGACCTGGTCGTAGTAGAGGTCCCCGCCGACCACCCGGCCGCTGGGGTCGAAGTGCCACAGCTCGCACAGCGGCAGCGCGAACGCCTTGCCGGTGGCGGGGAACGGCCCCAGCGGCCCGTCGTGGGTGCCGACGACGGCGAAGGTGCACACCACCGCCTGGCCGGCGTCGAAGTAGCGCGGCTCGCTGATGCGGATGTCGGTGGAGGCCGCGACCCACCCGGCCAGGAAGTCGTCCCTGAACTCCTGGGGCGTCCTGAACGTCCGACCCTGCGAGTGGTCGGTCCAGGCGATGCTGTCGGCGTAGTGCTTGGTCATGGACTCGAAGTCCCGCTGGTTGAAGGCCTGATGTCCGGCGCGGTGGCGCTCGACGTTGCTGGCTGTCATGACTCCTCCTCTGCGGCGTTGACCGTGATGGCAAGAGGATCGTGGCAGCCGCTGCTTGCGCGAACGCTTCCCTCACCTTTCCCCGACCTTTCCCTATCCTTGCCATCAGGGAAGGCAAGGACGATCGACCCAAGGTCGCCTGATGGTCAGCGGGTGGGCCAACGCCAGGATCCAGCTGTGCGGGCGCTTCGTCGTCGAGGTCGACGGCGCCCGCGTCGAGGACGCCCTGCCCGGCCGCAGGGGCCGGGTCCTGTTCGCCTACCTGGTCCTCCACCGCGGTCGTCCGGTGCCCCGCGACGAGCTGCTCATGGCCGGCTGGGGCGACGACACCGCCGCCGCCGAGGCCGGCAGCGCGCTGAGCGTGCTGCTGTCCAAGCTGCGCCACGCCCTGGGCGCCGACCACCTCCGCGGCCGGACCGGGGTCGAGCTGCTGCTGCCGCCGGCGACCTTCGTCGACGTCGAGGCGGCCCAGGAGGGCGCCCACCGGGCGGAGTCCGCCATCGCCGAGGGACGCTGGGCGCGGGCGTGGGGCCCGGCCGGGATCGCCTACCACGTCGCCACCCGGCCGTTCCTCGCCGGCCTGGACGCGCCCTGGATCGACCAGTGGCGGCGCCGGTTGGAGGAGGTCCGGCTCCGCGGGCTGGAGCGCTTCGCCGCCGCCGGCCTGGGCCTTGGCGGCCCGGCGCTGGCGCAGGCCGAGGAGCGCGCCAGGATGCTGACCGAGCTGGCGCCCTACCGCGAGACCGGGCACCGCCTGCTGATGGAAGCCCTCGAGCGGCGTGGCAACCCCGCCGAGGCGCTGCGCGCCTACGAGCGGCTCCGAACCCTGCTGCGCGAGGAGCTCGGGGCCGCGCCCAGCCCCGCCGTGCAGGCGGTCCACCGGCGGCTGCTCGGCGCCGACCGCTAGAGCTGCTCCGCCTGCGCGAGGATGTCCTCGCGGGTCACGTTGCCAACCAGCTCGGGGTGCAGCACGCCCATGTGGCCCTGCGTGTTGCGCCACAGCTCGTCGTCGTCCTCGCCCCGGATGACGTAGCCGCACATGCACACGATCCGCAGCGCCACCGCGAACCTCCGAATCAACCCGCCGCGATCTTCACGCGCGGCCGCCCAAGGGCACCAAGCACCGCACCGAGATCCCGCCGTGTCACATGCGACGGCCGGGACCCGTAATGACAATGTCAGGACCGCCGCACCATCAACCGCCTCAGCGACGCCCAGAGCAGGCATAACCGCCTGCAGGCGGGGCGCGCTGGTGGAGCAGTTGATCGCCCATCTGGCCAACGCCTGGTCGCTGCGCCGCTGGCGCGGGCTGCTATATCGCGTCCAGGAGGTCTTCCGGACCGCAGGCGCGCTCATCTGCCTTGGTCGCTGGCTGCACCGAGTCCCCACATGACACGAGCATCACGGACACCCTCAATGAGTGGCTGAGTCTGCGGAAGCAGACGAGGCTGCAGCCGGATCGCGCTACCAGGCCTCGAGCCGCCTGAGGGCGAGCTTCAGCACCTCGGCGCGGCTGCGCGCGCCGTGATCGGCGGCGATGAAGTGGTTGCCGATCCACAACGAGAAAAAGAGCATGCAGCGGGCCTCGACCTCGTCTTCGTCGTCACAGAACGTGCCGAACAGCGAACGCAGGTAGTCCATTCGCCGGTTGTCGACGCGTCGCAGGCGGCGCGCGACCCGCTTGTCGCGCCGAGCCCAGTCGCGGATGGCAAGGTCGATCTTCAGCGGGTCGGTTCCCAGCATGTCGTTTCGGGAGGACGCGATCCTGGAGAGGCGCCGCAGCTTTGCCCTGGCGTCCCCGCCCTGGCCCTCGACGCGCTTGATCACCTCGTCGACGCCCACCCGCTCCCAGGCGTCGAGCATCTCCTCGAGCAGCGCCTGGCGGTCGTCGAACTGCCAGTAGAAGCCGCCTTTGGTGACGCCGAGCAGCCGCGCCAGCGACTCGACCCGGACCGCGTCCGGGCCGCCCGCTGCCAGCGCCCGCAGTCCCTCATCGATCCATGCGCTGGAAGGAGTGCGGGTGACTGCCATCGCTTGTCCCCTTGTCCAGGGCGCGGTTTCCGGCATGCGCGCCTCGCTTCTATACGCTACCGTATTTATACGCTACCGTATGGAAGCTCAGGTGAGAGTGCTGGAGGATGAGGATGCGCAACCGTCATGAGCGTGTGATCTCGGCGACGCCGGAGCAGCTCGCCGGGCTGTTGTCGGACTTCGACGCGATCTGGCCGACGCAGATCGCGCCAGCGCCACGTCCGCTGGGAGACGGCCGCTACGAGGCGTCGCCCATGATTTGGGAAGAGTTCGAGCGTCCGGGTGCGATCCGCGCGTTTCGTGTCATCGTCCCGGAGGAGCTGCAGGGTCAGCACTGGTTCGAGGTGCAGGCGGTTGACGGTGGAACGCTGGTTCGATGCACGGTCGACGGCGAGGCGTTCGGTGAGTACCAGGCGATCTGGCGCGACAGGATCGAGCCCCGCCACGACCTCATCCTCGAAGCCCTTCTCGACAACATCGAGGCGGCCGTTGCCTGAGAACTCGGATCGCATGAAGGGACCCGCTCCCTGACGACAACGGCGTCGGTATCCGTCGTCGAGCTGGGAGGTGCCGATGGCTGTTGCGCCGTGGATCGTCTCCGACGGGTTGTGGGAGCGGATTGAGCCGTTGCTGCCGAAGCGGCAGCGGCGCTTCCGCTATCCGGGCCGCAAGCCGTTGCCGGACCGAGAGGCGCTGCAGGGGATCTTGTTCGTGCTGCACACCGGGATCGCGTGGAGACATCTACCGCTCGAGCTCGGCCTCGGCTCGGGCTCAACCTGCTACCGGCGCATGGTCGCCTGGCAGCAGGCGGGGGTGTGGGAGCGGCTGCACACGCTCCTGTTGGCGGAGCTGCGCGCCGCCGGTGAGCTGGAGTGGCTGCGCGCGGTCGCCGACTCCGGCCACGTACAAGCGAAAAAGGGGCCACCGCGACGGGGCCGAGCCCGGTTGACCGAGCCAGGCCGGGCTCCAAGCACCACCTCCTGGTCGACGCCACCGGCATCCCGCTCGCCTGGACGGTCACCGGCGGCAACCGCAACGACGTAACCCAACCCGTGCCACTGGTGGAGCGCGTGCCGCCGGTGCGCGGCAAGGTCGGCCGGCCGCGCCGCCGGCCTCGGCGCGTCACCGCTGATCGGGGGTATGACCACGACAAGTACCGGCGCGAGCTCCGCCGGCGCGGGATCGCGCCGGAGATCGCACGCCGCCAGACCGAGCACGGCTCCGGGCTCGGCCGCGCCCGCTGGGTCGTCGAGCGCACCTTCGCCTGGCTGCACCACTTCCAGCGGCTCCTCGTCCGCCACGACCGCCGCCACGAGATCCACGAAGCCTTCCTCGCCATCGGCTGCTGCCTCGTCCGCTTCCGCAGACCCAGCCACTCATCGTGATTCGAGCCCTAAGTACAGATCAGGTCCTTCACCCCCGGTCGGGACCCCGGCGAGCGGTCCGACCTCGCGGCCAGCGGCAAGGTCAGCCTCGATCCGCTTGGCGTCCTCCCTGGCCTGGTCGGGCACGACCGTAGCGAACATGTGCAGCGCCGGCTCCAGCCGGTCCAGCCGCTCAAGGACTGCGTCGACCGCCTCGACGGGTCCCAGCTCCCTCGCCGTGATGTGCCGCGCAAGCGCGGCCGTGTCCATCTCGCAGATCTGGTTGCTCGCCGCCATCGGCTCCGCCTCCTCACGTCCTGCCGGTGCCTGCCGGCCACGCGGGCCGACCACCAGCCAAGCACCCGTCCGAGGCTCCGACAAGGGCATGACAGGCACGCTCGGGCTCACTCGGGGCGGCTCGTGCGACGGGCTGCCGGCTCGGCACAGGAGCGTGGCCGAGTTCTTGGATTCGCTCCCACTCCGATTCGGGATGGTTCAACGCCAATGGCTCATCGGCAGCCCAGGGACCGGGGACCTGAAGGTGGGCAGCCGCGACCTGGCCCGGCGACCGGGTCAGCGGCGGGACCAATGCTGCGGTGCGACCTCAGTCTCGGCCAGCTCGAAGGTGGCGGCATAGCCGTCGAAGGCGACGTGGCGGTTGACCGCGTACAGCGCCTGGGGCGCGCACAGGAAGACGCTCAGGGCCTGGTCGTAGGCGAACCGGTCCAGATCGGTGGTGAGCTCGGCCACGACCCGCTGGTCGGTGGCGACGGCGAACCGCCCCAGCAGTTCGTCGAACTCCGGGATCGGGGGGCCGGCCCGGAAGGCGCCCGTCCTGGAGAAGAACTGGCTGTGCATGAACGCCGGCGGCGCGTCCGACGAAAGGTCGATCCAGGCGTGGACGAGCACGTCGAAGGGCAGGGGTAGCACCTTCTCGACCAGGGCGTGCTGGGCGGCCAGCAGCTGGTCGGCCGGGATCAGGGTCAGGTCGACCTCGACCCCGAGCGAGGCGGTGAAGTCCTCGGCCAGCCGCCGGGCCACAGCCCCCAGGTCGGCGGGAGCGGCCAGCCGCAGCTCCCGCCCGGCCGGCCAACCCGCGGTGCCCAGCAGGTCCCTGGCCTGGTCGGGGTCGTGCTGGTAGGGCTGCTGGCCCGCCGGCACCCCGGCCGCATAGTGCGGGGTGAGCCCGGCCAGCGGGGCGGCGTAGCCGCCGAACACCTCCCGGATGAGCCGGCCCCGGTCAACGGCCAGGTTGAGGGCCCGCCGCGCCCGCACGTCGTGCAGCGGCACGCCCTCGGCGCCCCAGTTGACGATGCCGGCCAGTACCCGCATGGCGTCGACCTTGACCAGCTTGGCGTGCTCGGAGGCAATGACCGGCTGGGCGTCGGCGGGGGAGACCTCGGTGACGATGTCGACCTCCCCCTCGCCACCGCAGACCAGCTCCAAGGCATCGGCCGGCGGCAGCTCGTTGCGGAACACCACCCGCTCCAGGCGCGGCCCGCGCTCGCTGTTCCAGTGGCCGCGGTTGGCCTCCAGAACCACCCGCTCGCTGCGAGGCGTACCCGTATCCAGCCAGACGCAGGTCAAGGGTTCGGCCTGGATCAGCCCGATCTCGTTCTCCAGCGACGAGAAGCCCTCAACCAGGGTGAACGGACCGGTGCCCCACGGGCCCGGTGCGTCGATCACTCACCAATGGCCTTCGGCCGAGCCGAGCTTGCGGTAGCCGAACCCCTCCTCCTCCCAGAAGCGGGTGCTCGGCAGGTGGAAGCCTCGGAACT
>WNFV01010951.1_pt1 | contig 13637 bp, 12 predicted proteins | sample 5400101 | NCBI WGS metagenome assembly WNFV01 (sample SAMN13153361, study PRJNA577476) | soil metagenome | isolation source: 115 cm soil or saprolite under grassland replicate 1 | place: USA:California | collected 2016-06-15
GCGCGATCGTGAAGAGATCGCATCCCCCCTCAGGGCCCTCCCTCGTGATCACGAGCGAGCCAGGCGAGAGTGGTTCTGCTGTCGCGGTCGTCGTCGATCCGACGTCGCTTTGCACGCGGTAAGCGAGCAGCACGTTCGCGCCTGTATCAACGTTTGAACCGAGCAAGAGCACCGCTAGGTCGGCCGCTACAACCTCGAATCCCCAACCTACGTACTTCTGACGGCTGATGTTGCTCCATCCACCGTCACTGTAGATGGTCATCTGCCCGCAGTACTCGCCAAAGACGGACTCGGACACAGAGACGCTTCGCGGCGAGCACTCGAAGTCCTGGAGCGGCACGCGCTCGACACGGCTCCATTCGTCGGTATCTGGGTCGTAGGTCTGCGATCGGTTCAAGTAGTCCCACGCGATCATCCGCTCCCCGTTCCAAGCGGCGGTCGATACCTGCGGCGAAAGCTCCGAGTCCGGAAGCAGTCGCCAGCTGTCCGTCGCGGGATCGTAAGCGCCTCCGATCGCCGTCTCCGACTCGGCCTTGTTGCCGCCGTGCAGCGCTGCGCCGAAGACGATCAACTCATTGCCCGTCCAGACCGCCGTGCCGTCCGTTAGCTCGAGCGGGGCATCGGCGATCTGCCGCCAGGAATCGGCGGCGGGGTCGTAGGCCGCGCCATCGACAAGGCGCGTGTCTCGCCACCGGCTCCCCCACACGAGCAGCTCGGATCCGGTCCACACGGAGAAGGGCATGCGAGCCTCGATAGGAGCCTGCGGCAGCGCACGCCATCCACCCGACGCTGGATCGTAGGCAGCTCCGTCGTCGAAGAACCTGTCGTGGAGATCCCATCCTCCCCACACGATGAGCTCTGACCCTGTCCACGCCACGGCGGGGAACGCCCGAGCCGCCAGGGGGGCGGTCGGCAGCGCTCCGGCGCTTCCAGTGAGCGGGTCGAGCAGATACCCGCCGTCAACAGGTTCCTCGTCGCTGAAGCCCGTGTACACATAGCCTCCCCAAACGAGGAGCTTCGACCCGGTCCAAGCCGCCGCGGATCCTGCCCGAACATCGGGCGGCTCGGGAAGCTTGTTCCATCCAGCCGGCAGCTGCGACAGCGGATTGGGCGCGGGTGTCGTCCCGCCCGGTCGTGGGCGTCCGGAGTGGGACTCGAACGCGTTCCACAAGAAGAACGCGGCGGCGATGAAGACAGCGAAGGCGACGGTGGCGGCGGCGATCCGGCCCGCCGGCGGGAAAGGCGAGCGGGTGACCGGCTCTTGGACACCCTCCCCGGCAGCGCTGCGAAGAGCCGCCGACCACAGCTCCTCCGGGAACTCCACGCGGTCGACCTCGGTCAAGCGTTCCTTGAGCTCACGCATCCGAAACGTCCTCCAAGAGTTGACGCAGCCGTCTCCGGCCTCGATGAAGATGCACTCCCACCGCCGAGACGCTCGACCCGAGGACGCGGGCGATGTCCCGATGTGGGTGTCCTGCGTAATCGGCGAGGACTACGGCGGTTCGCTGGTGCGGTGTCAGGCGCGCCAGCGCGCGGAACACGTCGATGAGGCTCTCGGGCATCTCGTCCGGGATATCGTCGGGGAGCTCGATCAGGCTCCTCTGCCACTGAATCTCTCCTCGCGCCAGGCGGAACGCCACTTGCCAGATCCACGCCGCGGGGTCGCGGATCTCCTCACCTCGTCGGAGAGCCTGCGCGAACGCCTCGGACACGGCGTCGTCAGCCACCTCACGGCTGCCCGTTGCCAGGAGGAGCGAACGCCAAAGCCTGGGCGCCTCCTCTTGGAAGACGCTCTCGAGTTGCCTGTCGGCCCCGGTCTCCACGAGGTGCTCTCTCACCTTCACTAGTACTGGTTGATTCGGGGGACCGTTCCTTAACGCCCAGTCTCCGATCAGTACCGTTCTCCCGAGTGCCGCTGCCGCGCCGATCCCGACGCCCATCGTGGCCGAGCTGTCTCCACGGAATCTCCCCCTCGGTTCGAACGCGCCCCTCCCTCATCCAGGCACGCCGAGGGAGCCACGGGGGACCTCTCGGGGACTCGGACCCGTCACCGGTTCGCATGGCGGAGACAACTTTTCGTCTCACGGCGGTGTCTGGTAGGTGAGGACCGAACAGCGGATGACTGTGGTCGAGGTGGAGGAGGCTCTGCGAGCCGCCTACGAGGAGCACTACGTGCCCTTGCTGCGGCTCTGCGTCCTCCTGTGCGGAGACCGACAGGTTGCGGAGGATATCGTGCAAGACGCCTTCGTCAAGATCGCGCCGAGGATCGGTGAGGTCGCTCCTCCGCAGCTCGGGCCATACCTGCGGCGGGTTAGTCGCCGACGCCAGCCAGGTGGACCGAGCGGTTCTTCGTTCGGCGGTGCTCCGACTCCCGAGGAGGCAACGGGCGTGCGTCGTCCTCCGTTACTACGAAGACCTGCCCGAACGAGAGGTGGCCTCGCTGCTCGCGTGCTCCATCGGAACCGTGAAGAGCCAGACCAGCCGGGCGCTGGCTCGACTGAGGAAGGAGTTCGACGGTGAGGCTTGAGGAGGAGCTTCGCCGCGCTTTGCGGGAGGGAGTGTCCGGCGTCGGGACGTCCGAGGAGGCATGGGATGCGATCGAGCGACGTCTTGAGGGTGAAGCCTCCGGCCGCTCCGGGCGACGCTTCGCCGTCGCCGCGGTGGCCCTGACCGTTTCTGCGGCCAGCCTCGTCGGCCTATGGCATGCGTTCCGGTCTGCGCCGACCGACAGGCTCGGCGGTGAGCCCGTCGACCTCCACCCGCGTGTGACGGCGGTCGTCCCGGTTGGGCCGTCCCCAGGAGACGTCGCCGTGGGAGAGGGCGCCGTCTGGGTCGCCGTCCCGGCACAACCCCCCGCGCAGGATCGGCAGCTGATCGTTCGGATCGACCCCGCGACGAACGATGTCATCGCCCGCATCCCGATGGACGACTACATCGAGGAGCTGGCGGCCGGCGAGGGCGGCGTGTGGGCAAACGCCGTCGCCGGGACGGCCGCGAATCCGGTCTTCTCCATCGTTCGTATCGACCCCGCGACCAACGAGGTCGTCGCAACCATTCGGGACGTGAGCGGGCCACTCGCCGTCGGAGAAGGAGCCCTGTGGGCGGTGGACCGGGCCGGGGCCCGCGCTGGTCCCGAGGGGAGCACCCTGCTCCGGATCGATCCGGGAACCAACCGGGTCGCGGCGAGGATCCCGCTCGGCGTCGCTCTTTGGGAGGTCGAGGTCGGCGACAGTTACGTGTGGGTGCTCACGTTCGAGCGAGAACAGGGCGACGGCGACATCTTGCAGGTCGATCCGCGAACGAACGAGGTCGTGGCCCGCATCGACGTTCCCGTTCCCGGAAGCGTGTTCGCGCCGGCACTCGGCGAAGGGGCGGCGTGGGTCCCGGTGTGTTGCGTCGACAACGAGCTGAACCTCGTCCGCGTGGACGTCTCGTCCGGTCAGATCGTGGGCGTGCCCATCAGAGTGACCCAAGCCGGAGCTCCGGTGGCCGTTGCCGCCGGGCACGTGTGGATGGTGGCGGAGGACGGAGCCCTGTACGGCATGAATGTCGCCACGTCCGAGGTAGACGAGACCGTATCGGGCTTCGACTGGCCGGCCGGGACCTTCCCCGATCCCCCGGCGGAGCTCGACGCCGATCGGCTGGCGGTGTGGGTCGCCAACTACCACGGTATCGAGGCCACGGACGCGAGGGGTGGTATCGGCCCTGACGATGTCCTGATCGTCCTCGAGGAGTTCACCGCCCTGTGCCCATCCTGCCCCTCCGAGTCGTCGGGGCTTCCGATCACGCTCGGCAACGATGACTTCGAAGATGCCACCACGGTCCCCAAATGGTTGCCGCCGCTGACCGACGTTCCCCCTGACCACGCATTGGCGCGGAGGGTCTTCAACGTGGGGCCGAGGTACTTCGACCTTCGGGTCGAGTTCGGCAGCGCTCCCGCCAGGGACGAACTGGTGGCGGAGGTGAACCGGGTCCTTGCGACGCTGACCATCGGCGAGTGGGCCCCCGCCCGCAGACGCAGTGGCTCCGCAAGGTTCTGACGACGGCCGGATTCGAGATCAACGAACGTGGCGGTTCCGGCGCGTGGGTCGCCCGATCCGACAAGGTCCAGTTCTTCATCTGGGTCGAGGAGGCAGATGGCGTCTCGAACGATCACCTGGCGCTCCTCGAGGATGCGGATGCGTTTCCCGTTCGAAGGGACGTAGATGGCGTCACGGTGTACGGGAACGACCAAGGCTGGGAGTGGCGTGCAGAACGCGTGCACGTCTTCATCCGGCAGGGTCCCCACGGGTACACGAAGCTCCCCACGCTGGAGGAACTGAGCGCGCTGGTAGGCAGCAGCCTCGAAGTCCCGTACCCACCGGCGTAGGCGATCCGCACGTGTGGCCGGTGGCGGGCGGCACCCGCTTTGGGGATGGCGACGTCGCCGGATGGCTGGCACATCAACGGGCGGACGTCCCCCACGCGCGTTACTGGCCCCGACGGTCTGCCTCGTGCACGGGGGCGGCGGGACCTGGTGATGGTACGGTCAGCGCGTGGCATACGCGGATCGCAGGACTCTGATAGAGGCCATCGAGGCTGCGCGCAGCGGTCCCTACCTGAGGTCGATCCGAGTAATCGTGTCCTCGTAGTTCGCGACCCAGATGGTGCTCGTTTCCGCATCAAGTACCGCATGCACGGTGGAGTCCTGTGCCACTGAGGCGACACCAACGGAATGGTCCACCTCAATCGTCTCGGTGTTGAGGCGAGAGACGGCGGGACCCGCGCGCTGGTCCACGAACCAGACACCGCCTTCGCCGAACGCGAATGGATAGAACCAGGCAAGCGGGATCGGCTCACCCACGATCTCGTCCTTTCGCGGATCGATGCGGAGGACCACCGGTCGATCCCCCGAACCGGTCCCTACCTCCGGCTCCACCGTCGAGAGCCAACCTTGGACCCACGCGAGACCATCCCCGGTCACCACGTCCAGGCCGGCGAGACCCGGGATCCTCCCAGCGACCTGGTTCGTCCCCGGGTCGATGTGGATGAGCGACGGCTCCTCACGGATTGTGGAGGTCGAGTCGACGACCCAGACACCGCCCTCCCCGAGCACCACGTCGCGGATGCGGCCCTCCACGGGAATCCGGGCGACGATCTCGTTGGTCGCCGGGTCGATGCGGATCACCTCGCCTGACCTGCTGTCGATGTCCCGCGTCACCCACACCCCGCTCTCATCGACCGCCACATCGAACGCCAGGCGACCGACGGGGATCGTGGCCACCACCTCGTTGCTGCGGGGATCGATCCGGACGAGGACGTCCCCTCCCTCGGGAAGTCGGTCGTCCAGACGGCGTCGGATCCGACGGCCAGGTGGCCCGCGGAACGGACCGGGATGGTGGCCGCGATCTCGTTCGACGCGGGATCGATCCGCAACAACGAATGCGTCTCCTGCTCGCCCTCGGGGAAGTCGTTGACGGTGACCCACACCGCTCCCGCGCCCACCGCGATATCGCGTGGGAAGGACCCGACGGGGATCGTCGCGGTGATGTGCGGGGTCACCGGCGACACCGGGGTTGTCTCAGCGGGCGTCGGCGTCGCCACGGCTGCGCGAACGGGCTGCCAGGCGGGACAGCAGCCGGTCGCCCCTTCGGCAATCGTCTGGAGGTCCATTCCGTCGGCGTTGATCGCCAGAACCCGCTCGGTGCTCCAGTCGAGGAAGGCGATCTTCGACCCGTCCGGCGACCACGAGGGCATGGTCGGGAAGCCCAACCCTTCCGTCAGCTTTGTGATGCCGCCCCCGTCGGCGTTCATCACGTAGATGTCGTACTCGAACTCGGGCGGTCCGCCGCTCACCCCCGCGAAGGCGATCCGCGAGCCGTCCGGGGACCATGCAGGGAAGCTTAGGGACACAAGTTCCTTGCTTGGGGCTAGCAGCTGTCGACGATCCGTTCCGTCGGGATCAACAAGCCAGATCCCCTCATCCCCGGCCTCGCATCGAACGGCGAAAGCGATGCTTGAGCCGTCCGGCGACCAGCTGGGTTCAAGATCCGCGCAGGTGCGCTCTCCCTCGTAGCGGGTGACGAGGCGGAGGTCGGTCCCGTCCGCGTTCACGACGTAGATGCCGTTGATGGCGAAGGCCAGCATCGACCCGTCAGGCGACCACGTCGGAGCACCAGGATTCTGCAGCTCGCCCTCGAGCGTTGCGAGGACATGCCCGTCCGTCCCGTCCGCGTCGATGACCGATATGGTCTTCTCGCTCTCAGGCTTCTCCGGGTCGCCGGTGCGGAACGCGATCCGAGTGCCGTCCGGCGACCAAGCTGGTGTGCGGCCTATAACCAGCCTCTCGTCACCAGAGCCGTCCTCGTCTACCAAGTGGATCTCCGTGGAAGCGCCGTGCCCCGTCACGAACGCGATCCGCGCCTCGTCCGGCGATGCTCCGGGCCGAGGGGGCGTTCCGCCGGTGAAGGCCCTCACCGCGAACGCCAGGCCGGCCACGGCGACGGCCAGCGCAATCCCGGCCACCGACAACCTCCGTCGCAAGGGGGGTTCGCGAAACTGTGTCGGCTCGCGGTTACCGAGCTCGGGCCAGTCGTCGGGAGGTCGGACCCGGGTCAGCGCTCGGAAGTGGTCATCGAGGCTAGGCATCGTCGGTCCTCAGCAGTTCGCGGAGACGCCTTCGGGCGCGGGAAAGGTGTACGTGGACGGCCGCCGTCGTCGATCCGAGGATCTCGGCAACTTCCTTCGCCGGATAACCGACCGCGTGGTGCAGGACCACGGCGGCCCGCTGCTTCTCCGAGAGCTTGGCAAGCGCCACCACCAGGTCCCGTGTGAGGTCGTCCATCTCGTAGGTGTCATCCACCCACATCGCCACGTGCCTTCTCCTGTCTTTCAGTTCCCCTGCGGCGATCCGGAAGATCGTTCGCCAGATCCACCGTTCGGGTGAGCGGATCTCCTCTCCGCGCCTGAGCGCCTGCGAGAAGGCCTCGGCCACAGCGTCACTCGCCACCTCCGGGTCGCCCGCGAACGCGAAGACCGCCTGCCACATCCGGCCGCGGCGCTCCCGGTAGAGGCGCTCCAGCTCGGCCCGCCGGCTCGCATCCACGCGCACGTCTTGCACTCTCTCCACATAGGAGCGGACTGGCCCGGAATCCTGAACGATCCAGCGGGATTCTCGTGGGTCTGCTAGATCCTCTCGAAGAGCCTCACGGGCCTCGATGTGAGGCCGGTTCCCCTGACGCCGCGAATGTGTTCGCCGGTCACGCCCTCACTCCCGTCCCGGAAGTGTCCTCAGAGTCGAGGCCCGCCGATCCCTGCTCCCATGAAGCTTGGCCCTCGCGACAGCCCTCCTGACCTGCACTCCCCGAGGGCTCCCCGGATTCCTCCCCTTCAAGGCGTAACGCTTCTAAACCCGTCGCGCGCCTTTGTATGGGTGATGGACGCGATTCGGAACCGGACCGCCAAGAGGGCCCGCCGTGGCGGTCGAAGCGTGGCACCGCCTGACCCGCTGCCTCGTGGGCTGCGACGCAAGTCCCGGACGGGTTCCGGCCGAGTTCCCACCGAGTTCCCGCCGCCGGGCACAGGTCCCCGACAGGAATCCGAGTTCCGTGGTGGGGGTCCCGCTTCCCCAGGCACGGGGAGGAACTCAAGGGGACTGAATGGGGACTGGATCGGAACCGCGATCCCTCACGATCGAGCCGAATGGGGAGCGATTGGGGACTGAGTGGGGACTCGGACCCCTCACGATCGAGCAGACAACCGAAGACGTGACGGCGATCCACCGCTGGCCGCGAGCAGGCTCCGAGGCGAACGACCGTCTCGCCACCGGCCGCCGGCTCGGCAACCGAGCGGAGATCCGCGGGAAGGCCGGTGCCACGGTCCATAACGCGAGCCGAACAAGCGATCAGGACGGCCCCGAACCCGGGCACCTCACGAGGGAGGCGCGCTCGGAGCAACCGGGAGGCCGGTGGAGCGCTCAGACGGCGAGCGAATGGGACCGGAGCGCCGGCAAGGACCGCGGAGGTCCGCCAGGGAGCTCGTGCCGGATAGCCGAGGTGAGCTCGGCCGGCGACCTGAGGACGCGTGCGAAGCGGCAAGGAGGGAGGTGAGCACGGGCACGAACTGAAGATCCGTCGACCCGACGGTATGCGCGCACGCGCACTGGCGCGGCGTCGCGCTCGCACGCTCCGTTGAGACGCGGCGCGTGGGCGGCGCGACGGCGCCGGGCGCGAGCCGGCAAAGCCGCAGGTCACGGGGCCTCTTCGCCGAAGGCCACGAACCGAAGGAGGGGGGCTGTGCCCAAAATATGGTTCGAGCAGAACGAAACGTTCGCGTGGTCTCGCTCGATGAGCGAGACCACGCTCTCCTGCTCAGCCTTCTCGAGCACAAGGTCCTCTCGACCACCCAGATCAAGAGTCTCTACTTCCGTTCCTTCAGACGGTGTCAACACCGGATGAAGGAACTGAGAGATCTTGACTTGGTCTCATCGTTCTCGGTGGGGAGGGGTTTCGGGGAGGGGAGGCCGCCGACGTGCTGGTACCTCACGAAGCCCGGCCTCGTGGAGATCGCCGACGCGAAGGAGATCCGCGTATCGGACCTGCCCTGGGTCCCCGACCGCAGCTACCGGACGAACACGCTGCTCGCCCACCGCCTGGGGGTCAACGCGTTCTTCTGCGCCCTTGCCGAGGCCTCCAGGGGCCTTCAGGGCCACTGCCTTGCCACCTGGCGGCCCGAGCACTGGGTCCGGACCCAGGCCGCCGAGGTCAAACCCGACGGGTTCGGGCGGTACGTGCACCCGGGCGGGGCCTGCGAGTTCTACTTCGAGTACGACCGTGCCACCGAGGCGTTCGGCGCGCTCTCGCGGAAGCTCGAGGGCTACCTCCGGCTCGCGGCGGGATGGACCGAGGAGCAGGAGCTCACGGGGTTCCCCAACCTCCTCATCCTCGTCCCGGAGGCAGAGCGCGAGCGGAAGGTCGAAACGGCCTTTCACCACGCGACCGGGGCACTGCACGTCTCGGGGTCGCTCGCGAGCTCGTTCCCCCTCTACGTGGCGAGCGAGGACGTGCTCACCCATGTCGGTGTAATCGCGCCGGCCTGGAGCCATCTGCCGACGAAGAGCGATCGACTCTCGCTCCTCGATCTCCCAGCCGGACCCGGAGACCAGTATCGAACAGGACCCTGTATCGGAAGATACTTCACAGACGGTGACGATCTCCGTCGGCGGCGCAGGATCTCCCCGGTGTCCGCTCCACTCAGGTTCCCGATCGTCGGTCCGTAGTCCATGGCCTCGCGCGATCCGCTCGTCCGTCGTCAGGTGGCCCGTATCGGTGGGCTCACCCGTGCAGCCCGCTACGACGGACGCGAGATCACGAGCGCGGCCAGACGTGGCTTCATGGCACGGTTCGAGGAAGAGGTCGATCCCGATCGGCGGTTGCCCGCGGCTGAACGGCAACGCCGCGCACAGGCCGCGATGCGGGCCCACATGGCGCGCCTTGCCCTTCGATCCGCGAAGTCACGGAGGAGATGCTGACCGAAGGCTGCGTCGGACTCTCGTCTACGCTGCTCTGCGGGTGATTCAGTGATGGCGAAGGACGGCTACACCATTCGACCGATGGTCGTGTCGGACGCGGGTCACGTCGCAGAGCTTTGCGGCGAGCTCGGCTATGACGTGGTCCCCGCAGACGTCGCGGAACGGTTCGCGGGGACTGCCGACGACCAAGATCACGCGTTGTTGCAGAAGCGATGGACGGTGCGATCCTCGGCTGGCTGCATGTTCACCGCACGAAGCTGCTCGTGTCGCCACCGAGTGCCGAGATCGGCGGCCTGATCGTCGGATCGGGATCGCGCAGACACGGCGTCGGAGCCGCGCTGATGGCAGCGGCGGAAGAGTGGGCGCGAGGCGCTGGGTGCCAACTCGTGCGTCTCCGCTCGAATGTGGTCCGAACAGACGCGCACGCGTTCTACGAGCGTCTGGGATACATGAACGCGAAGACGTCCCACACGTTCGAGAAGCCAATCCAGGCCTAGGCAGAGCAGCCTGGAGCGACCAGGGGCGGCGCACACGGCATCTCCGACCGTCATCGCTAACACGGCTGTCCCTAGCTGCTGCAGCCGTCCGTCAGAGTCTGGGCAAAGCCCGGGAGGAGTGGCGGAGCTGCCGCCGTCCCTGAAACCTTGCCGAGCGGGGTCGCGACACCGCCTCGCAGCCCGTAGAACCGCTTCGTCCAAGTGACGTCACCGTCAGCCAACCGCGCCGTGACCTGAACGAGCTCTCGCAGCCCATCGTCATCCCAGTCCTCGCATCCCCACGCCAGCCCGGTCGTAGGTCCGTGGTCCTGGAAGTCATCCAGCCCATCGACCAGAAGAAACTCGCCGCCGTCGGGGAGCGTCACCTCCACGAGGCCCTCCTTCTTCTCGTACACAGCCAAGGCGCCGAACGCCATCGACACCGACGTAGCGCCGAAGACCACCTCGGCCTTCCCGTCTGGTTCAACATCCACGATCAGGAGCAACTCTGTTTGTCCCTTGCCTGGGATGGATGGTTCGCCTCCCGTGGAAAGGCATGCTCCGAGAACCGCGTCGCCTTCGATCCACGCGTGATAGACGCGATCCACCACGCCGTCACCGTCGATGTCTGCCTGTTCGACCCCGCCCCCCGCGCAGGGGCCTTTCGCCGGAGCCGGCGACCAGGACGAGCGAGCGATGTCGGCTGGTGCCGTCTCCGCTGCATCGGGCGACCGCGCCAGTGCGCTGTCGGACGGGACCTTCGTCGGGAGCGGCTGCCACTTCGGTGCCAGTCCGTCCTCCTCGGTGATCGCGACAACCTCGGAGCCGTCGGCAGACACGGTCCAGAGACCCTGCGGCCTGAGCGGGCTGAACCCGCTGAAGACGATCGACGTGCCGTCGGGCGCCCAGGAAGGCTGGACGTCGACGCCGTCCGTGAGCCGCCGCTCGTCGGTCCCGTCGGGAGCGATCGTGAAGATCCCGTCGGTGGAAACGCTCCTTGTGAACGCGATGCGATCTGCCGTCCAGGACCAGTCCGGCCACCCCTCGTTCGCCTGAGACGTCCTCGTGACGTTCGTCAGTCCCGAACCGTCCACGCCGACGGTATAGATGTCGAGCGTCGCATCCGATGGGACGTCTCGCTCGCCGGCGTCGAAGGCCAGCCTCGAGCCGTCCGGGGACCATGTCGGATGGCTCCCGCCGACGTCGTCGGTACCGGGGATCAGCTGCACGCCGCGCCCATCCGCGCCCATCACGTAGATCCCGTACGGTGGCTCGGATCGCGCGAACGCGATCGCCGTGCCGTCCGGTGACCAGGCAGGCGCGGTCACGGGACCCGGGTCCGTCAACCACGTCGGAGATCCGCCTTCGATCGGGATCGTCGCGATGACGGCCTCACCGGGATCGAAGGACGGGATCGTGTGAACGACCGCGATGGTCCGCCCATCCGGCGAGATGGACGATTCGAGATATGTCGCGTTGCCCTCGGGAGTCAGTCTGCGAACGTCAGAGGTGCTCGGGTCGAGCGCGAACAGGTGCGTCCCGCCCGTAGGAAGGACCCTCGAGTAGACGATCACACCGTTGCGCGGCGTGTCGGTCGGAGTCGTGTCCCCGGGTCGTCCGCCGTCCGTTCGGAACGCCTTGGTGAGGAGGAGGAACGTCGCCGCGCTGCCGACCACGACCGCGACTACGAGCGCTCCCGACCGAACCTTGCGGAGCGCCTCGCGGTGGCGCTTGCGTCTGGAGAGGCGCTCGAACACCGCATCGACCTCGACCGGAGCGACCGACCTCTCGAGCCGATCCCGGATGTACTCGTCAGCCTTCATCGTTCGACACCTCGTCGAGTTCGTCGATCCTCAGCGCCGAGGCCAACCCCCGGCGCGCGTCGGCGAGCTGGCTCTTCACGGTGCCGTCGCTCACCCCAAGCGCCAGCGCTGTCTCTCGGGTATCCATGTCGAGCAGGTAGCGGAGGACGGCGACTTCGCGCTGTCGCCTCGGCAGGCCCGCCAGCGCACGCTGGACGTCGACCGGATCGCCCGAGGGTTCGGCCAGGGTGCCGGCGGACGCCGGCACGATCTGTCGCCTCGCACGGCGCTCCGCGATCGCGCGACGGATACCGCTCCGGCTCAGATTCAGTGCGACGGTCGCCACCCAGTTCGGCAGCGATCCGATCTCATCCCCCCGCTCCACGCGCTCCCACGCACGTAGGAGCGCCTCTTGGACGGCATCCTCAGCCGCAGCTCGGCTCCCCGACACGAGCGCGACGGCTGCGACGACGCGCGGGTATTGATGCTGCAGGAAGCGACGAATCTCCGGTTCGAGCAGCACGATCCCTCCGCCGTTCGCCAAGCTTAGGACGCACGAGCGCGCCGATCGGTTGGGTGCTATCGAAATGGTGCGATAGTCCTGTCAGGCACCCGCTGGAGTGACTGAGATTCAGAGCGACCGTCGCACCAATGAAGCGGGGCGCTGTGCTGTTCCTCTAGAGCCACTCCCCCATCCCGACCCGCTGGTACGCCTCGTGGGCCCGCTCATCTGCTGCGCTGGCTCCGTAGCGGTGGAGCATGCTCCGGTCCCGCCAGCCCATCAGCCGCATCACGCTATCGTCGTCGACTCCCTTCAGGCGCAGATAATGCGCGACGCTGTGTCTCAACTGGTGAACGTGAACCTCGCCGATGCCCGCCTGCCTCGCACGGCGCTTGACGGCCTCCGCGGTGCCGTAGGACGAGAGCGCCCCCTGTCCGCCGAGCCATAGAGCGGCGAGGTCGCGGTCGGGATGCTGACGCCGTGCGACCAAGTAGCGGTCGAGTGCTCGGACGGCCTTGGAGCCGATCGGGTTCGTCCGGTAGCTCCCGCCCTTGCCGAGGAACCTCACCGTGCGTGCGTCCAGGTTCACATCGGCCAGCGTGAGACCGGCCACCTCCGACAGTCGGGCGCCCGTCGCGACGAACGTCCGGATCAACGCGCCGTCCCGCACGCCGAAGAAGCCGCGTTCCCGATCCACCGTTCGCAGCAGCGCGGTCAACTGTTCGACCGTCAGCACGTCGACCGGCTGCGCTGGGACCTTCGGCGGACCGAGTGAAGCCATCGGGCTGGGGCGGGCCTTCCCCCACCATCCCGCCTCGGCGTGCTCGGCCGCGATCCACTTGAAGAACTGCTTGAGCGAGGCGTGCCGCGCCCTGGCCGACGACGGGCGCAGGCGGGCGAGCTGATCGGCTTGGAAGGACTCGAGGTCGCCCTTCGTGATGGCGCCCGCCTCTGTCGGCAGCCCGGTGGCGGTCAGGAACTCGTGCAGCCGGTGCACGGCCTCGGTGTAGGACTTGATCGTCCGCGGGCTGAGGTTGTCGGCCGCGAGGTGCCGGCGGAACGACGGGAGAAGATCCAGCAGCGTTGGGCTCGTCAGGTCCTCAATCGCTGCTAGGCTCTTGCGGGTGACCCTGGTCATGGCCCCTCCGAGTTAGTTGGCCGGACGAGCGCAATGCTAGCCGACTCAGTTGGGAAAGTCCAGGTCACACGGTGGCCCGTGGGGTAACGGTAGCCCGACTGACTCTGGATCAGTTAGTCCTGGTTCGAATCCAGGCGGGCCAGCCAGTCGGCTCGCGCGCCGCCCTCCCCTATCCTCCCCGAGCGGCTAGTCTCGGCTCTCCCGCATCAGG
>WNFV01006642.1_pt1 | contig 13636 bp, 14 predicted proteins | sample 5400101 | NCBI WGS metagenome assembly WNFV01 (sample SAMN13153361, study PRJNA577476) | soil metagenome | isolation source: 115 cm soil or saprolite under grassland replicate 1 | place: USA:California | collected 2016-06-15
AGTCTCGTCGACGTTGACGACCGCGCCCGCACCCATCCTCTCGGCGAGCCCGAGCCGGAACGGCGTCCGGTCGGCGGCCATCACCACGGCCGCGCCGGAGGCACGGGCGATTCCGATTGTGAACAGTCCGATCGGCCCGCAACCCAGCACCGCAACGGCCCGGCCGGCGAGATCCTGCTCGCTGGTCGCGAAGACGGCGTTCCCGAACGGCTCCTGGATCGTCGCGATCTCGGGCGGAAGCTTCGAGCGGTCGTTCTGCCAGATCACCGACCCGGGCACGGTCACGTAGCGGGCGAAGGCGCCGTCCCGGTCGACGCCGAGGATCCGCGTGCGCTCGCACATGTGCGCGTGGCCCGTCCGGCACTGAAAGCAGACGCCGCAGGTGATGTGGCTCTCGGCGGAGACGTAGTCGCCCGCCGCCACGTTACGCACGAGCTCGCCGCGCTCGACGACCGTGCCCGCGAACTCGTGCCCGAGCGTGAGCGCCGGCACGATGCGGCCCTGCGACCACTCGTCCCAGGCGTAGATGTGCAGATCGGTTCCGCACACGCTCGCCGTCTCGACCTCGACGAGCACCTCGTCGGGGGCCGGAGTCGGAACCGGCACGTCCTCGAGGCGCAGGCCCGGCTCCGCGGCGGTTTTCCTCAGAGCGAGCATCGTGTCGGCCACCGCGCAATCATGCCGATCCCTGACCCGGGTTGCGGATTGTCACGGATGCCGAGGCGCGGCCCGTCGGCGAGCCTGAGGCCATGGCAATCAGCTTTGACGGCTTGCGAAGCGCACTCAACGTGAAGGCACACGCACCGTGCCCAATGTGCGGGAACGACAGCTGGGCCGGCGGTGATCGTCTGACGGAGATCGCCGGCGCCGGTGAGCCCCCGATCGAAGTGCTGCCGTTCGTGTGCATGAACTGCGGGTTCGTCCGCCTGCACGCCGTCCAGCCGCTCGAGACGCTCGACGACTGAGACCAGCTAGCGTGCGCTCGGTGAGACGCCTTCTGGGGAGCCGTGTTGCGCTGTTCGGGGCCGTCGGCATTGCGGCGGTCGGGATCGCGGCCGGCCTGATCGTCGTCAGCGTCGTCGGGTCGAGCGACAAGAAGACCGAGGCGACCACGATCCCGTCCACGACGGCTCCCGCGACGCCGGGTGCAACCACGCCCGGCTCGACCACGCCGGAGCCTGGGTTATCGGTCTCCGGCGCCGCGGAAACGGCAAAGCTCTTCCGAGGAATCCCGCAGAAGGGGCAAACCCTGGGCAACCGGAACGCGCCCGTGACGATGATCGAGTTCGCCGATCTCCAGTGCCCGTTCTGCCGCGACTTCGCCCTCGAGGGGCTGCCGGCGATCGTCCGCGAGTATGTCCGCCCCGGGAAGGTCAAGCTCGTCTTCGCCGGCCTCGCGTTCATCGGGCCCGACTCGGAGACAGCCCTGCGGGCGACGTACGCGGCAGGTCTCCAGGACCGCCTCTGGAACTTCCTCGACCTGCTCTATCGCAACCAGGGCCCCGAGAACTCGGGCTGGGTGACGGACGCGCTGCTCCGCGCGGCGGCCAAGGCGGTCCCCGGCCTCGACGTGGGGGCGCTGCTGGCCGCACGGCAGACGACCGAGGTCGACAACGCGCTGCTCGCGGCGCAGCAGCAGGCGACCTCCGCGAAAGTCAACTCGACGCCGACCTTCTTCGCCGGCCCGACCGGCGGCACGCTCAACCAGATCAATGTCACGTCACTGGCGCCGTCGGCGTTCCGCCCGACGCTCGACGCGCTCCTGAAGTGACCGACCGGACACTGCGTGGCACGATCGCCGTGCTCGCGCTCGCCGGCGCCGCCGTCGCCGCCTACCTCGTCTACGCGCGCTACACCGGCACCCGGCTCGCCTGCACGACCGGCGGCTGCGAGACGGTGCAGCACTCGAAGTACGCGAAGGCCGCCGGGATCCCCGTCGCGGTGCTCGGCCTGGCCGCGTACATCGCAGTCTTCGCGACCACGCTCTCGGCCCGGCTCGAGGCGGCCGCGATCGGTGCTGCGATCGTACTCGCCGGGCTCGCGTTCGGCGTCTATCTGATCGTGATCCAGGTCGCCGTGATCGACGCGATCTGCCAGTGGTGCCTGGCGAGCGACGGCATCCTCGCCCTACTCGCGATCGCCGCCGCCGAGCGGCTGCGGCGGGCTGCGGCAAAGCCGTAGCGCGATTCAGCAGGTGCGCGGATGGTAGAGCTCGGCCGGTGCCTCACACTCGCACCATGGAGAAGTTCTGTGCACTGAGCCAGAGGATCGGCAACGACGAGGAGTGCCCGCGGGCATGGTGCGCGTTCTGGGAGCACGGCGGCGCGGTGATCCAGCCCGGCTGCGCGATCGAGAGCATGGGCCTCGACCTCCGCAACATCGACCTGGCGCACTACCTGCTGGACCTGCGCCGGGCCCTCGACAACGCGCGAAACGAGGACGAGGCCCGGATCGCGCGCGAGCGGCTCGCCGAGCTCGTCCCGCCCGATTTCTCAGGCGCCTAGATCGTCAACCGCCCGTCGCGGGAAATCCGCGAGTCACCTCCGTTCCGACCCGGATGTCCGTAAGGCGCCGTACAGCCAAATTCGTAGTGCATGATGACAGCCAGACGGATCAAAGAAGCCGAGAATCGGTTGCGAGACCTCCGGCGAGAGGAATGGTCGGATCTCGCGCTCGCTGCCCTTGTCTGGGGACTTGCGCTCGGCGCCTCTGTGGTTCATTCACCGTTCGCAGGACCTCTGTTCGCCGGTGCGTTGGCGGTCGCCTTTCTCGCTGCCCGTGCGTTCTTCCGGCGGTGGAATCTCTTTGATGGGCTCTTGCTCGACCGCGACGCGTATTCGATTCCGGAGGTCCGTGGACGCGCCGAGCACATCGCATCAATGGAGAGCCGGCGGACACTCGCTGCGTCGGTGCGGAGCCGGCTGAAGCCGGCGCCCGGATTCCTGCTCCCGACGCGGGTTGCTGCTGTCGCCGAGGAGCTTGCTGCGCTTGCCGACGAGCTCGAGAACGAGGACCTGGCACTCGATCCCCAGTGTGCTGTCCGCTGCCTGGTGTTGCTGACCGACTGCACGGACAGCCCTCTGCTCAATGAACTGCTTCCGGCGCAGGACGTTCAGGTGCGAATCCGCCAGATCCGCGCCGGCTTCGAAGAGCGTCGGCTTGCAGCGTGACGCGACGCTCCTCGAATTCCTTCTCCAGGTTAGGCGGCGACCGCCACCGGCGGCTTGACTTCTGCGAGCGCGGGTTCAGCGTGACCGCGGAGGGCACGCCCTCGGCGCCACATCACACTCGCGCCATGCAACATAGGATCGTTCGTCTGTGGCCGATTACCTCGACCTCCAGGGAAAGGTCGCTCTCGTCACGGGAGCGGGCTCTCAGATCGGGATCGGCCGCGCGATCGCCAAAGCCTTCGCGGCGCGCGGAGCTGTCGTCGCAGCAAACGACGTCGTTGCGGATGACCTCGCACAGACGGTGACCGAGCTGCACGAGGCGGGCGCCGAGGCGAGCGCGCACGTGGCCGACGTCGCGGAAAGGGCTGCGGTGTCCGCGATGGTGAAGGAGGTGGAGAAGAAGCACGGTCGCATCGACGTGCTCGTCAGCAACGCCGGCATCGCAAAGCGCGCGCCGTTCGCGTCGATGTCCGAGAACGAGTACCGCCGCACGCTCGACGTCAACCTCGGCGGAACGTTCAACTGCGCGCAGGCGGTCGTGCCGGGCATGATCGAGCGCGGCGCCGGACGCATAATCAGCATCTCGTCTTTGATGGGCGCGGCGTGGGGCTGGGACGAGCACGTCCACTACAACGCGTCGAAGGCCGCGATCGAGGGGCTCACGCGCGGCCTCGCCGTCGAGCTCGGTCCGCACGGGATCACCGTCAACGCAATCGCGCCGGGCTTCGTCTGGACGGCGCAGGCGACTTCCCGCGAGCACTCGCTCGGGCCAGAAGGCCTCGAGGTCGCGAAGGACTACGTGCCGCTCCGCCGCATCGCGGAGCCCGAGGACATCGCGGGCGTGGTGCTCTTCTTCGCCTCGCCCGCCGCCCGCTACGTCACCGGGCAGACGCTGCTCGTGGACGGCGGCGTCACGCTCGGCGATCTGCGCAAGGCGTTCGAGCCCCTGCTCAGCGGCTGAGCAGGATCACCCCGCCGATCACGAGCCCGGTTCCGATCACGCGCAGCAGGGTGATCGACTCCGAGAGGAAGAGCGCCGAGCCGGCCAGCGTCACGACCGGGTACGCAGAGCTCGCCGGCACGACCGTGTTCGCCTCGCCCTTCGTGAGCGCGTAGAAGAAGAGGATGAGCGCGGACGACATGCCGACCGCCGTGACGGCAGCCCAGCCGCCGCCGGCGCCGAGCGGGAACCGCACACCGCGGAGGGCGATCACGAAAGCCGAAAAGAGGATGTACGCGACCGGCACCCACAAGACGAGCTGCTGCCATGTGATCGTGCGCAGCGCGAGCTTCGCCGTCACGCCTGAGGCGCCGAGAATGATGATGTAGCCGAGGGTCGGCGCGATCCATGGGGCCATGCCGAGACGCTCCTTCATGTCGTCGCTTTGATCTCGCGGAGCACTCGCTCCGAGACCTCGAGCACGTGCTGGATGTCCGCCTCCGTGTGCGCCGCCGAGGTGAACCCTGGGTGGGAAGGGGTCATGTAGACACCACCGGCGAGCAGCCCGAGCGAGAACGCACGCTGGCGTTCGGCATCGGCCGTCATCGCGTCGCGGCGCGTGCGGATCGGACGGTCGGTGAAGAACAGGCCGAACCACGAGCTGAGGCCCGTGACCTGCAACGGCAGGTCGAGGTCAGCGGCAATTGCCCGCCAGCCGTCTCGGATCGCCGCGGCGCGTGCGTCCGCGATCTCGATCGCGTCCGTCCGCTCGATCTGGTCGAGCATGACGAGACCCGCCCGCATCGAGGCCGGCGAGCCGGAGAACGTCCCCGACTGGAAGATCGTCGCGGCAGAGTGAGGGTCGCCGGCCCGCGGGGTGACCACGCCTTCCATCACGTCGCGCCGGCCTCCATAGATGCCGATCGGGAAGCCACCCCCGACGGTCTTGCCGAAGACGTGTAGGTCGGGCGCAAACCCGAAGTGCGCGGCAGCCCCCCCCAGGGCGAGCCGGAAGCCCGTGATCACCTCGTCGAAGATCAGCAGGATGCCGCGCTCCCACGTGAGCTCGCGCAGCGAGCGCATGAACTCGTGGTCGGGCTCTTCCCCACCGATGTTCGAGAACGGCACCGGCTCCAGGATGATCGCCGCGAGCTCGTCAGCATTGCGGCGAACGACGGGAGCCGTCACGTCGATGTCGTTCCACGGCAAGACGACCACCTCGTCGAGCACGCTCGCGGGGATACCCGCGCCGTCGGCGGCGGGCTCCGGGTCGCGCTCGCTCCCTGCCACGTGCGCGACGCTGACGAGCGCGGTGTCGTGCTGACCGTGGTAGTGACCCTCGAAGCGTGCGATCCTCGAGCGGCCGGTGAACGCGCGCGCGGTCCGGAGTGCCATCATCGTCGCCTCGGTGCCGGTGGTCACGAAGCGCATCTGCTCCATGCTCGGCACGAGCCGCGCGATCGTCTGCGCAAGCTCGACCTCGAGCGGCGTCCCGATCGCAAGGCTGGTGCCGTGCCCGATCGTCTCGCGGACCGCCTCGATCACGACGTCGGGCGAATGGCCCAGCATGTTGGGGCCGAAGCCCATGATCAGGTCGACGTACTCGTTCCCGTCGACATCGACGAGGTGCGAGCCCTTCGCCTTCTCGACGTAGAAGGGCTGCCACGCCTTGAAGTGCGCGCTGACGCCGCCGCTGAGAACCTTCCTCGCTTCCGCGTGGAGCGCGTGCGACCCGGGCGTCTGCTCCGCGAGCTGCTCCAGGTAGGCCGCCGTCAGCTCGCCGATCGTTGCCGCCGTCTGCTGAGCCACTCTCTACACCTTCTTTCTATGCCGTCCCGAGCGGACCCTCGCCGCCGGGATAGCAGAACGAGATGGAGGGAGAGTAAAAGCCGAACGTCGTCGTGAGCGGTTCCCGGGGCCTCAGCGCGTGTACGGGGTGGGCCGGATCGAGGAACTCGACCGAGGTCGGCTCGAACGTCTCGGCGAAGTCGCCGACGAACGGGTAGCGGCCGCTCACCATCTTGCCGTCGACACGCGTGATATAGCGCAGCTGCCCCGTCGCGCGCTGCGGCGTACCGACCCTCACGTGCGCCGTCGATCGAATGATCGCCGTGTCGTCGGAGAACGTCGTCGCGACGAGCGTGTCGCCGTCGAGCTCGAGCGTCGTCCGGCCAGAACCCGCCGGCACGCCGCGCTCGGCCGCGTAGCGGCTCATGTTCGGCGAGCTGTTCAAGTAGTGCGTCCACCAGCGGCCCGGCGTACCGTCCTCGGTGTCGAGGCCTGCTAGCTCGACGCCGAGGTAGGTGAGCGAGTACGCGCCGAAGCCGTCGGGAGACGCGGCGTTCGACGTCTGCCCCGCGTCGTCGACGACGTACTGGTTGATGTAGACCGGCGAGCCCTCCGCAGCAGTCAGATCGTCGGGGACGAGCGCTGCCGCTGCGGAGGGATCCTCGGGCAGCCAGACCAGGTAGAGCATGCGCGCATCGGTGATCAGCTGCGGCGCGTGCACCGTCACGCAGCCACCGCCTGCACCTCCGGGATGATCTCGCGCCCGATTACCTCCATCTCCTCGAGTCGGCCGTTCAGGTAGCAGGGCGCAACCTCGTCGAGGCCGACCGCCGAGAGCGCGTGCAGCATCTCGATTATCCGCTCGGGGGGCCCGTTGAACGCGTAGTCGTCGATCACCTCGGGCGGATACTTGTCGCGCTCGGCGCTCGGGTCGAGGTGCGCCGCGTAGTCGTAGTGATCGCCCCGCAGCTCGGCGAGGCGCGTCATCGGCGCCGGCATGCCGTGGTCCGGCACGTTCCGCACCACGTCGGCGACGTGGTTTGCCGTACATGCTGCCGACCACTTTGTCATCCGCCGGGCCTCGTCGAGGTCGTCGGAGACGTACATCGCGGTGTAGAGCGTCGTCTCGATCTCCGCCGGGTTGCGCCCGGCCTCCTCCGCTCCCGCGTGAACCTGCTCGAGCCCCCACTTGACCGCGGCCGGGTTCGTCCCCACCTGGAGCATGACGATGTCGGCGAGCGCCCCGGCAAGCCGCAGGTTCCGCGGCCCCGTCGCGGACATCATAATCGGGACGTCCTGGGCCGCCCAGTGGATCGAGATTTCCGTCCCCTCGAAGTCGACGGAGCGGCCGGCCATCAGCTCGCGGAGCTTGGGCACGACCTCGCGCAGCTCCTTCGTCGGGAAGGGCTTCAGCCCGAGTGTCCGGACCGAGTTGTCGCCGCGTCCGAGCCCGAGGATCACGCGCCCGGGATGAATCTCGGCGAGCGTCGCGTGACCGTTGGCGGTGACGCTGAAGTGGCGCGTGACCGGGTTCGTGACCGCGGTCCCGACCTCGATCCGCTCAGTCGCGGCGAGCGCGTGCGTCATGTAGACGTAGACGTTTCGCCACAACAGCTGTCCCTCGACGAGCCAGGCGCGCGAGAACCCGCACTCCTCCGCCTTCCGGATCGACTCCGTGAACACCGGCAGGTCGCCCGGCATGAACTGCGCGCTGATCTTCATCGACTCTCCTCCGATTTGTCGTTTGCCCCGTCAGTGGCCAGCTCGCGGCCGAACGCGTCGAAGAACTCGCGGAGCATGCTCTTCGCGATCCCTTCCATGAAGCGCTGGCCGACGCCGCTGAGCGTGCCACCGGCCTGGAAGATCATCTGCGAGCTGACGTTCGTTCCCTCGGCTTCCTCCACGAGCTCGAACCGGGCGTCGCCCTTCACCCAACCGAGTCGTCCTTTCGCCTCGCCGCGCAGGCGGTAGCTGTCGATCGGCTCCTTCTCGACGATCGTCACCGTGCCCTCGTAGCTGCCGGTGATCGCGGGCACGAGCATCTTGACGGTGAGGTTGCACGTCTCCTCGCCGACCGGCTCCAACCGCTCGATCCCGGGAAGCGTGCGCGAGAGGAAGCCGAAGTCCATCAGCTTTTCCCAGACCTGCGGCCGCGGATGCGGCAGCAGGCGCGTCTCCGTCACCTCCATCGCTACGCCGTCGCCGCAGCGGGCTCGCGCAGGAGCTTCGCCGCCTCGAGGATGGACGTGACGATCAGCTGGTAACCCGTGCAGCGGCAAAGGTTGCCGGCGATCGCGTGCCGAATCTCCTGGTCCGATGGATCGGGGTTCTCGCGCAGCAGCTGCAGCGTCGAGATGACGACGCCGGGTGTGCAGAACCCGCACTGGAGTCCCTGGTGCGCGACGAACGCACGCTGAATCGGATGGAGATCGTCAGGCCCGCTGCTCAGCGCCTCGATCGTCGTCACCTCGTGCCCGTCGACATCAGCGGCGAGCACGCAGCACGACTTGACCGTGCGCCCGTCGAGCATCACCGTGCACGCGCCGCAGCTCCCCGTTGCGCAGCCGACGTGACTCCCGGTGAGCCCGAGCGTTTCGCGGAGCATGTACACGAGGATCAGGCGCGTGTCGACCTCCAGCCGGTGCTCGTCGCCGTTGACGGTGACCGTAATCGGGGTTTGCATCGTTCCTCCTTCAGTTCCGAGCTTGTCGTTCGAGCGCCGCCTCGAACGCGCGCCGCGCGTACACGCGCGCGAGCGACGTCCGGTAGGCGGCCGTGCCGCTGAGATCGCCAAAGGCGTCGTGACACGCTTCGGCGGCCGCTTCTTCGATCTGCTCCGGGGTATCCGACGACGCCGTCTCGACGAGCGCCGGCTTGCCGGTTGCTCCGCCGATCGCGATCGTCGCGCTTCCGTTCGTCACCACCGCGGCGGCGTTCACGATCGGGAAGCTTCCTTCCAGCCGGGCAAGGCGAAGGTAGGCCGAGCCGCTGCCGTCGGGCAGCTTCGGGATCTCGATCCCAACGAGCAGCTCGTCCAAGCCGAGTGCGGTGCGCATGATGTCGACGAAGAAGTCGCGCGCCGGGATCGTGCGGCGACCGCCCGATCTGGCGATCTCGATCGACGCGCCTGCGGAAACCAGCACCGGCAGGTAGTCGGCGGCCGGGTCCGCATGTGCGGCGCTGCCGCCGATCGTGCCACGGTGGCGGACCTGCACGTCGCCGATCACGGACGCCGCCGTCAACAGCAGCGGGCAGTAGCGGGCGATCAGCGGATCGCTCTCGATCCGGTCGTGCCGGACCATCGCGCCGATCCGCAACGTCGCGTCGCTCTCCTCGACGCCGTCCAGCCCGGTGACGTGGTTGAGCGAGATGACCGCATCGGGACGCGAGAGGCCGAGGTTCATCACCGGCATCAGGCTCATGCCACCGGCAAGCACCTTCTTCTCGCCCATGCTCCCGGCGAGCAGCTCGAGCGCCTGCTCGACCTCGCGTGGCGCGTGGAACTCGAACTCTTTGGACAGCATCAGACCACCGTCCTCTCCCTGGCCCGCTCGATTGCCGAGTAGACCATGCTCGGGGTGAGGGGCAACTCCGTCAGCTCGAGGTCGAGCTCCGGCAGCGCGTTCTCGATTGCGCTGCAGAGCGCGCCGAGCGGCGCTCCGACGCCGGACTCGCCGACGCCTTTCGTCCCGAGTGGGGTGAAGGGCGTCGGTGTCTCCTGGTGTCCGAGCTCGATGTTCGGCACCTCGATCGCGGTCGGGATCGTGTAGTCCATGAACGTCGCCGTCAGGGGCTGGGCCGCCTCGTCGTAGGCGATCCGCTCATACAACGCTGCGCCGAGTCCCTGCGCGACTCCACCGTGCAGGTTCGCGTCGGCGAGGAGCGGGTTCACGATCTTGCCGGCGTCGTGAACCATGCAGTACCGAAGCACCTCGACGAAGCCCGTCTCCGGATCGACTTCGACGATGCACGCAGCGACCGCGTTCGGCCACGACGGGTACGCGCTGAAGCGGCCCTGCTTCTCGGGCTGGTGGTAGACGTTGCCGATCTTGAAGTGCCGCTGCGCTTCGAGCGCGGGCTCGATCCCCTCCATGTTCGGGCCGTGCGGGTTGCGGTAAACCTCGCTCGCGACGTCATCGAACGCGACGAAGCGATCCGGCGTGCCCTTGACGAAGATCCGGCCGCCCTCCGCTTCGAGGTCGTCTGCCGCCACTTCGAGCATGTTGCCGGCGACCGTCAGCATCTTGTCGCGGATGTCGTTCGCGGCGAGGTGGGCCGCGGAACCGCCGATGATGATGCTGCGCGCGCTGTAGTTGCCGAAGCCCCACGGACACGTCTCCGTGTCGCCCTGGATGACGCGAATGCGCTCGATCTTGCAGCCGAGGACGTCGGCGACGATCTGCGCCATCCCGGTCTCGTTGCCGCTGCCCGGTGAGGTGACGCCCGTGAGCACAGTCACCTCGCCTGTCGGGCTGACGCGCACCTCGGTGCCGTCGCAACCGTTGAGGAGCAGCGAGCCGGGCATCGAGCACCCCTCGGGGATCAGTTCTTGACCGATTCCGAGTCCGAGGAAGCGACCCTCCGCCCGCGCCTCTTCCTGGAGCTGCGGGAAGCCCTCGTAGTCGATCATCCCGAGCACCTTCTCGAGCGCGGCCGCGTAGTCGCCGCTGTCGATCATCGCACCGGAGACCTGCGGGAACGGGAACTCGTCCGGCTGGATGAAGTTCCGGAACCGGACCGTCGTCCGGTCGATGCCGGTCACCTTGGCGACGTGGTCCATGATCCTGTCCATCAGGAACGACGCCGCGTCCTTGCCGTAGCCGCGGTACGCGTTCCACGGGCACTTGTTCGTGACGACCGAGCGCAGGTGCGTCTCCGAGTTCGGGATCTTGTAGACGCACGGCAGGCAGTACCACGTCACGAACGACATGCCCCAGCCGCAGAGCGCAGTCGGCGCGCCGACGTCCGCGATCACGCGCAGGCGAATGCCCGTCACCGTGCCGTCGTCGTTGTACGCCGCCTCGTAGTAGAAGCGCGTGTCGCGCGCGTGCCCGCCGGTCTGGAAGTTCTCGCTTCGCTCCTCGATCCACTTGACCGGGCGGCGCAGCTTCCGTGCGAGGTACGCGACGAGGGGCTCCTCCTGGAAGGTCGGGATCTTCAGGCCGAAGCCGCCGCCGACATGCGGCTGGATCACGCGGATCGACGTGTCGGGGATACCGAGCGTGCCTGCGATGTAGTTGCGCAATGGGTGAGGGTTCTGCGTCGAGTCCCAGAAGGTCAGGACGTCGTCGTAGGGCTCGTACGAGGCAACGCACCCGCGCGGCTCGATCGCGGTGCCGGTGATGCGGGCCGAGCGGATGAAGCCGCTGATCGTCCCCTCTGCCGCCGCGAAGGCAGCGTCGGGGTCGCCGAGCACGATGTCGCGGCTCGCCATGATGTTGTCGCCCCACTCCGGCTCGACGAGCGGCGCGCCGGGCTGCATCGCCTCCTCGGGGTCGGCAGCGACCGGCAGCTCCTCGTAGTCGACGCCGATCAGCTCGAGTGCCTCATAGGCGGTGAACTTGTCCTCGGCAACGACGGCGGCGACCGCCTCGCCGACGTAGCGGGCACGGTCGGTGCAGAGCGCGTACCACTTGACGCCCTTCGCGCCGACGGCTGCGGTGTCGTACGTCTCCGGGATCGGATTCATGTTCTCTGCAACCTCGCGCCCCGTGATCACGTGCACGACTCCCGGCAGCGCCTCGGCGGCGGAGGTGTCGATCGACCGGATGCGCGCGTGTGCGTATGGGCTGCGCAGCACCGCGAGGTACGTCATCCCCGGCAGCGCGATGTCGTCGACGAACCTGCCCCGACCGGCCACGAGCCTGGTGTTCGTCAAGCTCGGGACTCTCTGCCCCACGTAAGTCATGTCCTCTCAACCTCTCTTTCCTTCGAGGGTCTCCGCAGTCGCGCGGTCGCGTCCCAGTCGATCTCGAGCGAGTCGTCGAGAACCTCGTCGGTAAAGGCGACGCGGTAGACCTCCCGCGCGCGTTCGAAGCTGACGAAGCGGGCGAGCACGTCGTCGCGCACGCGCTCCGGCTCACGCTCGGCGGGCGGCCCGTAGCCGCCTCCGCCGCTCAGCAGGTGGCCGAGGAGCTCGCCGGGTGCGACCACGACCTGCGCGATCGGCTCGAGCTCTTCCTCGGAGCCGTCCCGGCGCACGGTGAACGCGATCGACGATGCCGCCTCGGCGCCGCCGCGGGTTCCGCGGGGAGGGTAGTGGTAGCCGTCGGTCACGTACGCCGCCGTCATCGGATCGTGCTTCGGCCCGAACGTGACGCGCGTGCCCGGGGCACCGCGCCGGCGACCGGCGCCTTCGGAGTCGGTGCGCACCCGGATCTCGTGGATGCGGATCGGATACTTCTGCTCGTCGATCTCGACGCTGTCACGGAACATCAGGCCGTTCGTGACGGCGTTGCCGTACGTGAGCCAGCCGTCGTGCTCGTCGCCCGCCGGCCCGCCCTGTGAGCCGAGGAACTTCTGGTTCACGTACGGGTCGTGGTCCTTGCGCCAGTCGGTTCCGGAGACGACCGCGAAGCCCGGACCGATGCCACATGCGCCCTCCGCGAGACCGTAGCCCTCCCACGCGTCGGCGATCGTCCGCTGCGTGGTGACGACGAGACGCTCGCCGACGTTCGTCGTCGCCACCGAGCAGGAGTGCGGGAAGCGAGGAATCCCGACGACGCAGTTCTCGCGCAACCTGACCGTGACGCGGCGGAACGTCCCCGCGTTGTGCGGGATGTCCGGATCGATCGAGTTGAAGATGCCCGTCATGCAGTTGTTCAGCGCGCACGTGCGGGACTCGTTGACCCCCGCGGGCAGGCAGTCGATGTTGTCGGTGAGATCGGCTTCGATCATCCCTGCCTCGGGATCGACCGAGATCTTGACGTTGATCGGGATTCCGTCCGGCGCCGGCCCGAACGGGTCGTGCATTCCGTGGCCGACGATCGTGCCCTTCGGCATCTGCGAGATGACGTGAGCAATCCGCCGCTCCGAGTAGTCGAACCACTCCTCGACGAACCGGTCGAGCAGGTCGAGGCCGTACTTGTCGCACACTTCCTTCAGCCGCGCCTCGCCGATGCGCGCGGCGCCGAGCATCGCCAGGTAGTCGCCGTACCACTGATCGGGAACGCGGATCCGGCGGCGGCACATGCGGATGACGTCGTCGATGTCGCGATTGGCGCGCTGGACACGCACCGCGGAGAAGATCAGGCTGCCCTCCTCGTACACGTCGCGCGCGTACGGCATGTAGGTCGTCGGCTGCGCGTTGCCGCAGTCGGCCTGATGCGCCTTCGCGGCGGCCGTGAACACGTGTCGCCCCTCGGCGAAGACCGGAACGAGGATGACGTGGTCGGCCGGGTGCGTATTGCCGAGATAGGGGTCGTTGTGGAGGAAGGCGTCGCCCTCGGCCAGGTCGTCGTGGAGATCCGTCACGGCTTCGGCGACGAACTCCATCCCGATCACGTGCACCGGCAGACCCTCTGCGGAGGCAAGCAGCCGGTTGTCTGCGGTGATCAGCGCGCACGAGAAGTCGCGCGCCATGTTGAGCACGGCGGAGCGGCCCGTTCGGAGCAGCGTGTTCTCCATCTCGCGCACGATCGAGTCGAGGCGGTTGCCGATCACGGCGAGCGTGACCATGTCGAGGGAGCTCATCGGGCGACCGCCTTCATGCCTCCGGCCTCCGTGCCGCGCCCGTCGG
>WNFV01008238.1_pt1 | contig 13635 bp, 20 predicted proteins | sample 5400101 | NCBI WGS metagenome assembly WNFV01 (sample SAMN13153361, study PRJNA577476) | soil metagenome | isolation source: 115 cm soil or saprolite under grassland replicate 1 | place: USA:California | collected 2016-06-15
AACTGTCCCAGAAGCCCGGCTTTCAGTCCTACACGGTCGTACGCACGGCTGAAGACGAGGTCGTGGTCATGACCGTGTTCGACACGCGAGAACAGCTCGAAGCGGCCGTGCACGCTCTGGCGGAGTTTGTTCATCAGCGCGTGGCGCCACTACAGGCTGGCGAGCCCGAACGGCGCGCCGGGGACGTCCTCTATCACACGCGGGCCTGAGCGCGGCGGCGGGGTCAGTCCAACGAGCTCATGATCGCGTCCTTGTCGAGCCGCAAGTAGATGTTGCTTTCATCTACGCGCTCCACGTCCGCTCGATCGATTTCGCGCGTCTCACCGCCGCCGAAGAAGGTCTGAATCGTTCCGCCGGCGCGGACGACCAATGCCTGCAGTCGTCCCGTGTCGGGGTCGAATCGCACGTCGTCGACGACGCCGACCTCATCCCCGGCGCGGTCACGCACGACCGTGCCTTTCTCAATAGCTGGCGAGAGCTCGCCATCGAAGTCATCGCGCCTCTGCGCGGCCGCTGGCTCACCGGGCCAGAGATACCCTGCCGGCCAGACAAATCCGGCGACCGGGTAGGCATAACCAACCGGCGGTTCCCAGCCGGTGGCCGGCACCGTGTAATCGGCAGGTTCGTACCTCGGCATCCCTTTCAGCTCATCGAGTGACAGGTCGAGTCGAATCGAGTCGCCTTCGCGACTTGCCGCCTCGAGGCGTTCGCGCGGCACGAGGACGTCGTGGCCGAAGAGACCGCCAGTGCTGATCACAAAATCGGTTACCTCGTTCGCTCCCGGATCGACGATGGCGCGCTGCACGCGGCCGGCGGCCTCGCCATCGCGCGTTCGCACCTTTGCGTCCAGGTCTACTCGCACGGTTCCCGTGCTCCTTGTCTTACGTAGGATTAATGGGCATAACCGCACACCGTATTCCAGCCGCCGCGGCTACGATGCCGCGGAATCAGCGGCTCGCGTCGTTGAGTAGCTGTTCGAGGCTCGCGTAGAACGCAAGAAGCTCTTCGGCTTCCGCTTGGTCCATTCGCTCGAGCGCCTGACCGGCATCGACGACTTCGTACTCGCCGAGCTGAATGCCCGGCAGTCCGACGGCGTGCACCCACATCGGCTGTTCATCGAAATCGACCTGCAGCCGATCACCGTCGACTTGCAGCACTCGTCGAGGAGTGGCCTGGCACATGGTTAAACCGCTGCTCCGCACATGACTGCCTGCGAAGCCGATTCGATCACCCGTCGGCTGGCGACATGCACCGCAGCCGCCACGGGTGGGCTGAGGCGGTCGCTCATCTGATCGCACGACAGGGGCTGACAACCGACGATCTGGACCTCATCGGGCAGGATCCCGAGGCTCGCGCCAACACGAACACACGCGCTGGTTCGGGCCAGATGGAGGTTCGAGAAGCGAGGGCGCCAATCGTCGAGATGGAGTGAGCTCGGCTCTGGAACCTGGGGCTCGAGCACGAACACGGTCCCAGGGGCGGCGCCACGATCAACCGCATCAACAACGATGAGTGCGCGTCGTGCCCGTCCGCTAGCTGCTGGACAATGGCCATGCCGCCGATGCCCGTCTCGATCAGGTCAACTCCGGCCGGCAGCAGCCCGCTCGCCGATAGATGGTCAGCAACAGCAACGCCGAAGCCGTCGTCGCCAGGCAGCACATTACCCACGCGTGCGACCAGGACTCGCCTCACGTCAAGCCGCCGCTCCGTCCGATAGACCCGGTTGCACTTCTTCGTTCTCGATCCTGAGCGGCACTGGCTGGAGATCGCCACGAGTCAACCGATCGTCGAGCCGACGGCCGTCCTGAAGATCGAACCGACGATGGTTCCCTCGAGTGGCATGTGACGACCTGGATCGTGACCACGGTGTCCATGCCGATCGTCGCCGCCTGGTCGACAGGCATAGTGTCTCTGATGTAGCCAGGCACAACTCGAACGCCGCCGATGATCCGCAAGTTGCTCTCGCCGCGAGCGTATCCGCATCCTGCCCAGGACGTCCGACTGGAGGAGACCCACATCTCGTGGGTTCTGTCGGCCGGGCGGTACGCGTACAAGCTCAAGAAACCGGTCGACCTCGGTTTTGTGGACCTTTCCTCGCGCAAGAAACGTGCTGCTGATTGCGCCGAGGAGGTCCGCCTGAACAGACGGCTCTGTCCAGACGTCTATCTGGGCGTTGTCGACGTGGTCGAGCGCGATGGACACGTGCGGATGGGTGGCTCGGGGCGAGCGGTCGAGCCCGCTGTACGCATGCGGCGGCTCCCGGATGATGGGATGCTGCCGCGGCTGCTCGCCACAGGTGCCGCCGACGAGCGGCTGATGCGGCGCCTGGCGAACCATCTGGCCAGATTTCATGCAACTGCCGCCACGGGACCTGGTGTGGACGAGTACGGCAGCCTGGCCACGATCCGAGCGAACTGGGATGAGAACTTCGCACAAACTGCGCCCCTACTCGGGCACAGCCTCGCCGAGGAGCTCGACCAGTCGATCCGCGCCCACGTACAGCGCTTCGTGCGCGAGCAGTCGGACCTGTTCAAAGGGCGTGTGGCGCGCGGGATGATTCGCGACGGACATGGCGATCTGCACGCGGCGAGCATCTGCGTCGAGGGCCGCCGCGTGCGCCTATTCGATTGCGTCGAATTCGCGGCGCGGTTCCGTTGTGCCGACGTGGCGGCAGAAGCAGCGTTCCTGGCGATGGACCTGGCGCACCGCGGACGCGCGGACCTCAGCTTCGCGTTCGTTGACGCCTACATGCAGGCGAGCGGCGACCACGAATTGCTTCGGCTGATCGACTTCTACAGCTGCTATCGGGCCTACGTTAGAGGCAAAGTGCTGGGTATGCGCCTGGGCCAGCTAAGTTTGGCGCAGGACGAGGCGTTGGGCATCGAGTCCGAGGCGCGCGCGTACTTCGATCTCGCCTGGGCGTACGCGGTCGGGTTCGGTAGGCCGCTGCTGCTGGTGACTATGGGCCTGCCCGCGAGCGGCAAAACCACGTTGGCTGAAGCACTTGCTGGACGCCTCGGACTCGTCCATCTGTCATCGGACATCGTGCGCAAGGAGCTGGCCGGCGTTGGGCCGCGGCAGCGTCAGCGCGGGCGGTTCGGCGAAGGCGCATACAGCTCGTCGATGACTCGGCGCACGTATGCGACCATGCGCCGTCGGGCGGCGCGGTGGCTGCGGCGCGGTGTTTCGGTGGTACTCGACGCGACGCACGGCAAGCCCGAGGAGCGAGCAGCGGTGCGACGGCTCGCTTCACGGCTGGGCTCGCGCTTGATGGTCTTCGTTTGCGAGGCTGACGAAGCCGAGTTGCGTGCTCGACTTGCTGGGCGTGGAGAATCGACCGTTTCGGACGCCCAGCTGGAGCTGTGGCCAGCGCTCAAGGCGGCATACAGCCCACCGGCCGAGCTAGCCAACGCGGTGGTTGTCGACACGTCCACCTCGTCCTCGGAGGCTGCCTCACGGGCTGTTGCAGCCGTGCGAGGTGTCACTGGGTAAGCGAAGCCAGTGGCGCGCGCTCTGCGGCAAGGACAGTATGGCCAAGAAGCAGTTGAGCGTCCACAAAGCAGCCAGTCCCAAATCGCGACAAACCGATGCGCCTACTGGCCAGGCAGCCAGGGGCGGTCGTAAAGAAACCGCAAACAGCAAACGGATGACCCGCCAGGGCCACGCGCGCGAGCAGACGATTTACAACCCGTGGGAGGAAGACACCCGCGGCACGCCACCGCCACTCTAGCGGCACGTGGCTAACCGGCGGCGGAGCGCAAGCGATCGGGTGAGTCTTGCGCTTACCACATCGTAAGCAGCGGCGGCGGAGTCTTTCGCCTCGCCGATGAAGTCGGCAGTCCTGGCAGGACATTGGCCGCTCGAGCGGCGGGCGGAGCGGCAAGACCCTGGCGACCGACCTGGCGCCGGGCCACCTGCGGTCCTCGACCATCGGGATGTTCTAAACGGTGGTAGCCTCAGTAGCCTGGTTGCGGGTGTCGTCGCCGGCCAGTTGTGGAACGCTGTGAGTCCAGCGGCGGCGTTCCTGGACGGCACGGCCACCGCCGTCCTGGGTGCGGCCCTCTTTTGACACTCGTGCGTGGCAATTGGCGCTGAGCGATGCAAGACGACCTGGTGATGGCGCTCCTGAAGCACAAGGGCGTGACGTTTGACAAGCAGGCAGGCATCAAGCTGGAAAAGAACACCCCTGCCGTGCTGTTTCAGCACCTGTACATGTCGCTGCTGTTGAGCGCGCGTATTGCTTACGGCAACGCGATCGAAGCGACGCGAGCGCTCATCAAAGCGGGCCTGACGACACCGCAAAAGATGGCGGCTGCTTCCTGGCAAGACCGCGTGGACGTCATCACCTGGCACGGCTACAAACGCTACGACGAGCGGACCTCGACGATGCTGGGCGACACGGCGGCGCTGGTCCTCGACAAGTACCGTGGCGACGTTCGCAAGCTGCGCGACGCCGCTGGAGGGGACGTCAAACGCGAGCACGCGCTGTTGCAGGAATTCAGCGGAATCGGCCCCGTCGGAGCAGACATCTTTCTCCGCGAGGCCCAGGCGATCTGGGACGAGGCATTCCCGTATGTGGACCGCAGGGTTCGGCGTGCCGCGGGACGACTTGGCCTGCCCTCCACGGCCGAAGGACTGTCGCGGCTCGTTCCCAAGCATGACTTTGCAAGACTCACCGCTGCTTTGATCCGTACAGAGCTCGACGATGCCTACGACGAGATCCGTGAGTCGGCGAGACACTCGCGGTAAGCTAAGTCCTCGAAAACGCGCGCGCTGCGTGGCGCGCTTCATGCACGCCGGGCTCAGGTGAAAGGAGGAGGCTCATGGCTATTTACGAATTCGAATGTGGTGAATGCGGCAAGCGCTTCGAGGTGACCAGGCCGATCCACGAGCACGAGGAGGTGCGGGATCATCCACCGAGCTGCCCTGAGTGCGGCGCGCAAGCGACCCACGAACGGGTGCCACTCGTCGGTTACCGCACTCCGAGCAGCTAAAGACCGAATCGCTAAGGGCGATCCACGGCGGACGAATCAGGCCGCGGGCCGCTGCGGTGCGGTTTGCGCCTCGGCCGGGTGCCGCACAAACCAGTCGCGCGCGAGGCGAGCAACCTGGTCGAGTGTGCCGGGCTCTTCGAACAGGTGCGTGGCGCCGGGCACGATCTCGCGCGACGAAGCGTTCTCCTCGCCGACAGTGACCGCCGTGCACGTACCGCCGGCATCGGCTGGCAATCATTCGACGAGACGCTCCGGCGCGAGGGTGTCGTCGTTGGCGGCAACTACAGCTCGTTGGCTAGTAGGGTGTTCCGCATCGGACACATGGCACGCAGGCTGACGAGCGCCTCGTGCAACGTACCCTGGCCGCGGTGGCGGCCACTACGGCCGCGGTAGTTTCAACCCGGACTCGGGGACACTACTAGCTAGCTAGACGCAGTTGCGCGCGAAGGCGTCAGCGCTCTGATCGCGCTCTGCTATCACGCGCGAGCGAATCCAGGCCCTGGTGGATGGTCGCTTTGGTGCCGTAGCCACTTTCGACCTCACTGAGGAGAACTCGGATGCGTCGTGAGGCTTCCTCCCACACGGCGTCCCGTTCGGCCAGTTCGGCCTCGTAGCCCGCCAGCCAGTTGGTGATCTCGGCCATGCTCATATGGCCGTCGCGATAAGCATCGAGCATCGGTCGCAGCTGCTCGAGTGCCTGGTCCACGGAGTGCGTTGCATGCATAACGTCAGTCTCCTTGCTCGTTACCAGACAAGCCCGCAGAAGGCATGCCGCCAGCCCGCCTGAAAGGCTGTGGAACGCATCCTGCCGGCTCTAATTCGGCGAAAGATCATGAATAGCCGCTACATCGTCGATCTCAGCGAAATGTCGGCTCGCGACACGAACCGCGTTGGCGGCAAGAATGCCTCGCTGGGCGAGATGATTCGGAACCTGCGGTCGGCGGGAGTCGATGTGCCGCCAGGTTTCGCAACCACCGCGGAGGCGTACTGGGACTTCCTCGACGCGAATGGTCTGCGCGCGGAAATCGAATCGGCTCTCAGCCACCGCCCAACTGGTGCGGCGCTGAACCGGGCTAGCAAAACGGTTCGCCGACTGTTTGCACGGGCTCAGTTCCCGCCAGAGCTGGCCAGTGCGATCGTTGATGCTTACCGCGACCTCAGCGCGAAGTTGCAGCGCGACCAGGTCGATGTTGCGGTGCGCAGCTCAGCCACTGCTGAAGACCTGCCCAGCGCCAGCTTCGCAGGTCAGCAGGAAACGTTTCTCAATGTCGAAGGCGAAGAGGCGCTGCTGGAGGCATGCCGCGCCTGTTTCGCGTCGCTCTTCGCGGACCGCGCCATCGCCTACCGCGAGGAGCACGGATTCGACCACCGGAAGGTGGCCCTGTCGATCGGCGTGCAGCAGATGGTGAGGTCCGACAAGGCGGGGGCGGGCGTGTTGTTCACAATCGACACCGAGACGGGCTTCCCCAATACGCTGCTCATCAACGCGGGTTGGGGCCTCGGCGAAAACGTCGTTCGCGGCACCATTGAGCCCGACCAGTACGTCGTGTTCAAGCCGCTGCTCGATCGACCTGAGCTCTGCCCCATCATCGACAAGACCATTGGCCAGAAGCAGCGCAAGCTGGTGTATGCCAACCGCTCAGCAACGCGCAATGTGGCGACAACCAGAGCAGAGCGCCACGCGTTCGTGCTCAGCAACTCCGAGATCCTGACGCTCGCGCGCTGGGGATGCACGATCCAGGCACACTACGGCCGCCCGATGGACGTCGAGTGGGCGAAGGATGGTGAGACAGGTTCGCTGCACATCGTGCAGGCTCGACCCGAGACCGTCCACTCACGCGAAGCCGCGGGCGTGCTGCACACCTACAAGCTCGACCAAACCGGACGTCGACTGCTCAGTGGCCTGAGCGTTGGTGGGTCCGTTGCCACTGGACAGGTGCGCATCATGCGCTCGCCCAGCGAAGGCAACACGTTCGAAGACGGCGCCATCCTGGTGACCGAAATGACCGATCCGGACTGGGTCCCGATCATGAAGCGCGCTGCCGCGATCGTCACCGACCACGGTGGCCGCACCTCGCACGCGGCGATCGTCAGTCGAGAGATGGGCCTACCTGCCGTCGTCGGCACGGGCAGCGCTACCGAAGTGTTGAGGAATGGCCAGGAGATCACCGTCTCGTGCGCCGAGGGCGACGAGGGGCACGTGTACGAGGGCATCGCCCACGTCGAGAAGCAGGAAGTGCATCCTGAGCAGCTGCCCGCGACACGAACGCAGGTCATGCTGATCCTGGCTAACCCTGCCGAAGCGCTGCGCTGGTGGCGACTGCCAGCCGATGGCGTCGGCTTGGCCCGCATCGAGTTCATCATTGGCGACCTGATCAAAGTGCACCCTCTCGCGCTTACGCATTGGGAGCAGATCCGTGACCGCGCTGTCCGCAAGCAGATCGATGAACTGACGGCAGGCTACGCCGACAAAACCGAGTACTTTGTCGATCGGCTCGCGCATGGCGTCGCCAGGATCGCCGCGGCCTGGCACCCGAAGCCGGTGATCGTGCGCACCAGCGACTTCAAGAGCAACGAGTACGCCAACCTGATCGGTGGCGCCCAGTTCGAGCCAGATGAGGAGAACCCGATGCTCGGCTTCCGCGGCGCCACCCGCTATGCGAGTGAGCAGTTCCGCGCCGCCTTCGCGCTGGAGTGTCGAGCCTTGCACCGCGTTCGCGACGACATCGGGCTGACCAATGTCGTCGTCATGATCCCGTTCTGCCGCACACCTGCGGAGGCCGACCAGGTGCTCGATGTGCTGGCCGAAAACGGTCTGGTGCGCGGCGTGAACGGGCTCCAGGTGTACGTCATGTGCGAGGTGCCATCCAATGTCATCCTGGCCGAGGCGTTCGCATCACGCTTCGACGGCTTCTCCATTGGCAGCAATGACCTGACGCAACTGGTCCTCGGGGTCGACCGAGATTCGACCATGCTGGCGCCACTGTTCGACGAGCGCGACGAGGCGGTGATGACGCTGATCCGCGATGTCATCCAGCGTGCGCACCATCATGGAACTGAAGTTGGTCTGTGCGGGCAGGCGCCCAGCGATTATCCCGAATTCGCACGCTTCCTGGTCGAGGCGGGCATCGATTCACTGTCGGTGACGCCAGACAGCTTCGTGAGCGTGAAGGAGCAGGTAGCCGCGGCTGAGTCGACGCTGCCTCACCCTGCCTAGGACGGTACGCGGGGCTGAATGCCGCCGAATCAGCCCCAGTCGATCGCAATGTTCGTCTGCGGCGATGTGATGACCGGCCGTGGCGTCGATCAGGTCCTACCCCATCCTGGCCTGCCAGTTCTCTACGAGTCGCACATCCGTGATGCCTGCGACTACGTGCGACTCGCCGAAAAGGCCAGCGGCCCCATCGCTCGGCCGGTGGACTTTGGCCACATCTGGGGCGACGCGCTCGAGGAGCTGCATCGGGCGGATGTCAGGATCGTCAATCTCGAGACCTGCATAACGTCGAGCGATGCCGCCTGGCCGGCCAAAGAAGTCCTCTACCGCATGTCGCCGCGCAACATCGACTGCCTCACGACAGCCCGCATCGACTGCTGTTGTCTGGCGAACAATCACGTGCTCGACTGGGGGTACGCCGGCCTAAGCGAGACAATCGACAGCCTCGATCGGGCGGGCATCCCTCACGCCGGCGCCGGCCTGAACGCGGCTCGAGCTGCGGCTCCCGCTGTGCTGGACATCCCTGGAAAGGGACGCGTGCTGGTCTTCTCAGTCGGCTCGACCACTAGCGGCATTCCGCATGCGTGGGGTGCCACGTGCGATCGCCCAGGCGTCCACTTGCTCGACGACTTCTCCGAACAGAGCGTCCGGCGGATCGGCGGTCAGGTCCGTGAGGCGAAGCGCCCAGGCGATGTCGTCGTCGCTTCGGTTCATTGGGGTGGCAACTGGGGCTACGCGGTACCCGCCGAGCAGATCCACTTCGCACGCGGTCTGATCGACGAAGGGGTTGACCTCGTTCACGGGCACTCCTCGCATCATCCGAAGTCGCTCGAGGTCTATCGGGACCACCTGATCTTGTACGGGTGCGGCGACTTCGTGGACGACTACGAAGGCATCCGTGGGTACGAGGAGTTTCGGGACGAGTTGAGGCTGGCTGTTACACTCGAGGTCGATCCTAAGCACGGCCAGCTCGTTGAGGCGCGGCTGGTTTCTCTGCAGGTCAGCCGCATGAGGTTAGAGCGCGCCTCAGACGCGGACGCGAGCTGGCTATGCGATCTTCTGAACCGGGTCTGCGCACCATTCGGCACCGAAGTCAAAATGCAGCCTGATAACAGTCTGCTGCTGCACTGGTAGAGCTGCGGATGTGATCGCGGATCGGCTGGTACGCGGTTTGCGGCGAGTCAGCACGTATGCAAGTGGACGGCAAGCGCACGCACAACATGGAAAAGCCGGGAGCATGCGTTACCGTGGTGCGGAACCTCAACGCATCGCGGCGGACGGTGTTCGCTGCATGGACGCAGCCGCCCCTGATGCAACGCTGGGCAGTTGACGCCGCCTCCGTTGATCCGCGGGCTGGCGGCTCATTTCGTCAGGAGACGCGCAGCGCCGACGGGGTACACGTGGTGAGTGGCGAGTATCGCGAGTTCGTCCCGGAACGGCGGCTGGTCATGACCTGGAAGCACCAGGCGCGGGATGACATCGAGCCGAGCAGCGAGACACTGGTGACCGTAGATCTCGTCGAACGCGACCGGGATCGCACCGAGCTTCACGTACGGGAAGAGCCGATCGCCCCCTCGGAGCGAGCGGACGCCGAAGCCGCGTGGAATGGCGCACTCGACTCGCTCCAGACCCTGGTATCCACGTCAGCAATTCAGCCCTGATCTCGCGGCGCGGTCTGGCGCCTTTCGAGACACACGAGCCTCGATGTAGCCGGATGCGCCCTGTTACGAGCGCTTGTGCAACAGCCGCCGCAGCAGCGCGGCCAACCGCTTCGGTCGTCGGCGATGCCGAAGCGCCAGACGGTACACCTGATTGTGTCGAATCTCGATCTTTTCCATGGCGACGGTGGCGTTGCCTCCAATCACCAACCGTCCGAACAAATCGTATCATTATCCGTGCCAACCAGGCCGAATTAATCCGACCAGGTATGACTACAAACCACCTAACGACGGCTGCCAACACCGGCAGCTATGCTGCGGCGAAAAGCGGCCCGATGGCATCTCCACGCCAGGCGAGCACTTAACCGAGACGAGTTGCTGAACGTCCTCGTGCTCGACCAGCTTGGCGGCGCCTCGAATAGCGTCGCCCGTCGGACTCTTGTCGGCAGCTTGCATGGCGCGCTCATCTCGCCAGCTGGTGTCCGGTGGAATAGCGGCCAGCCTCTGAGCACCCCTGGTGACGCCCGGCAGGACCAGGGCGCCATTGTTCACGGAGACGTCGTTGATGTCCGGACGTCGAACAGCTGGACTCTGGCACTGGCGATCGGCGAGCCGTCCACAGTCACCAGGCCACTCACGATTATCCTGGCGGCAGCGCAGCGGTTGGCGATGCAAGCGCGCGGTAGCCCTCCACGAGGAACCATGCGACATGTACAGCCGGCGCCTACATCCGCGCTACCGTATCGAGCAACTCCTGCCGCCAGCCGGGCCACGGATCGCCAGGGCAGCGGGTGTCGTACGGCGCATCCTTGTGCCCGCTGATAGACAGCTCACGCCCGAGCTGTCGCTGACACCACGCGATTGCGCGCCCGATTCCTTCGATCTGGGCTCGCGTCGGTTGATCGTCGCCAGCGTAGCAGACGCTAATGTGTGTCGCGTTGTGGTTGGCGCCGGCGTTGTGCCAGGTCCGCAGCCCTATATCATTCGCGTAATAGACTGCGCCGCTTTCCTCCACGAACAGGTGATAGGCGAGCGTTGGAAAAGGCACACCGGCTTTGGTCTGTTCACGCGCGTCCTCTGACACTTGATATTGCGCTACTTGCCGGACGGTTTGGTTCGCTGCCCCAGCAGTGTAGTGCACATCGACACCAATGATATCGGCGAACGGTCTTGAATGATACGTCTGACGATCAGCGCCGTCGTATGTCGGTAGTTGCCCACGAAGATCGATCGGCGCCCAATGATCGTCTAGACGTCGCCTCCAAAAGGGCCCAGGTTCTCCCAATTCCCAGAGGCGTTGGAGCTAATGTAGAGCCCTTTCGTACCCCAGCATCTCTCGTATTGACTTCCGTCTTCATTGAAGCCCTGCTCATGGCCATAGACAGGATGGTCCTGCAGGCTATCCATGAGCTCCTGCATACCTTGACCGACGGTGATGCCCATCGTCAGTTGCGCCTCCCGACTAAGGACTCTCTCTCGCTCCCCCCCAAGGGACCACGGACGAGCGTAGGAGAGGCAATCGCCGCTGTCAAGGCTGGCAAGAATGAGGCTGCGCGAGGGCCACTCGACGTTCCACCTTACCTATAGGTTCGTCTAGGTTCGTCGCTGTTGAACCACTGAACTTGGCTTCGGGAATCGGTTGACAAACGTCGGCCCGTGCCTCACTATATCCGGCGCCGTCGGCGGGGGTTGACAGCTGCTCAGAGGGACGTCGGTCGACTGAGGGTAGGGGGATCCATGACTCCACGTGAGGAGATGTTCGAGCCATTGTGGCAGGCGTACCTTGTATCGACGGGTCAAGCTCGGATCGGGTTCGACATCAACGACCCAATAACTCAGGCTTGGCTCGATTCCTATCGTGATTGGGGCAGTCCGATTACGGCCCCGAAAGACGTTGGCGGAGACTACGTAGTGCAGACGTTCACTCATGCTGTGGTGAGTTGGCACCCAACCGCGGGAATCGCGGTCGAAACGGGTGCTGGATGAGCAGCCTATTAGTCTTGCAACAACAGATGGTCCCCAAGACACCAGCGCCCACGTGCTGGGACTTCTGGACAGCAGACACCATGCATACCGTCACGCAATGCCCCCTGGACGATATTTCCGCGGCATGGCCAGCCATCTACGCCGCCCTGGAGGCCAGGGGAATTGCCAGCCAAGCCGTGTGTGCCGCGGCGATTGCGACGATTGCAATCGAGACAGCCTCGACGTTTAAACCAGTACGCGAGGCGTTCTGGTTAGATGAGGATTGGCGGAAGACGAATCTTCGATACTACCCATGGTATGGCCGCGGCTACATCCAATTGACGTGGGAGACGAATTACACAAAGTATGGCAAGTTGTTGGAGGTCGACCTGATCGGCAATGCCGAGTTGGCGATGGACCCCGAAGTCGCCGCCAAGGTTCTTGCCGAATTCCTCGCGCAGAGTGGGGCAGCAGCGGCAGCAGACCGCCACGACTGGGCGGAGTGTCGCCGTCTGGTTCAAGGCGGAGACGACGGTCTGCCTCGGTTAAAAACCATCGTGCACGCCTTTGGCTTGCCGATCTAAAGGATGGCCGCGCGGCATTCTCCGCCGTATTGGGTGTGCATGTCTGCTAGCAATAGTGACGCTCACGCCAGGCCACATAGTCGCAGATCAGACCGACCGCTGCGCCCCAGGGCAAATGCCGACACTGCGCGCTGGTTTCGGAAGTTTATCCCAACAGCTGGGGGCCGCGATGGGTACCCCGACGACCTGTGAGTACGCCGATCCGGCGGGCACCGGCGATGTCCATCAAGATACGACTACAGGTCTGGCTTTCTGGCGCAAGTCAACCAACACACCCACGTTCACCAATGGCTTCGATCACTGGGCTCTGACCGAGCAGGGAATCACGTACTGGACAGGTAGCACAGTTGATCCGCCAGTCGCCGCACCAGGAACCGCCGGCGCCGGGTTTTCGGCGTTCGCAGGTCTCTGGGCCGGACATGGGCGTGTGCTCGAAATTGGCGGTGACGGTGCCGCGTTTATCTCATATCGTACGTATCGCGTCTGCGGCCAGGAGCCACCACCATGCGACACTGTCAACGCGAACCAGGTATCGGTCGGTGGGCATATCGCGGTCCAGCTCAATTCCGCATCGCCAACCGAAGCAGTCGGAAGTATTCTGTCGAGCTCTGACCCGGAATATCCTGTGGGCACTTCTGCGTCATTCGTGCTCGACCCGCTGGATGCCATCAACGTGCAGTTTGGCGGCGCCACCTTTGGAAATTTCTGCGGCGCGCGCTCGCCGGTCGCCTACTGCGGAGCGTAAGTGTCGCGCCTAACGAATCGTTGAACGTCGGACCCATGTACCGCTCCTGAGTACGCTGGACATTTTCGACTTTCCGTCCAGCCCTCGATCGATAAACGCCAAGACAAGAGGCTGGCCATGCTCGGGTGCCTCGTGTCGAATACCGCCAAGGCATCTGGTCGCTGAAGGCTGGCGCGTCTACCCAACATTGCTATCGCGACGACATATTCCACAACTTGGTTTTCCGCCTACAACGCCTTGTCCGCGTGCGACCATGAACTGGCAGATAGTGCTGAGCTGGGCGCCCAGCTCTGGAGCAGCCACCACATTTCAGATCGAGGGAGTTGAATCTATGCGGCCGTTCACCGTCTCGCGCGTGCTTGTCCTCATCGCCGTAATCTTGTTCGTCTTGGCAGGCTTCCGGCTCGCGGTGCCACTGCCAGTAGAACCCGTCGCGGCGGGACTTGCGTTCTGGGCCGCTTCTCAGCTCGTGTAA
>WNFV01006644.1_pt1 | contig 13634 bp, 14 predicted proteins | sample 5400101 | NCBI WGS metagenome assembly WNFV01 (sample SAMN13153361, study PRJNA577476) | soil metagenome | isolation source: 115 cm soil or saprolite under grassland replicate 1 | place: USA:California | collected 2016-06-15
GCCAACCGCGCGGCTGACGTAACGCGCCCGTGCCTCGTTGGTGTCGGCCAGCGCGACGAGCTGCGCCGTGGCCGGGAACTGCTCGACGATCGGGCGAGCGTACATCTCGAGCGCCCGCGCGCCCGCGCCGACGATGCTATAGTGTCTCATCGCTCTTGCCCCTCCGACGGCTGCGCATCGCCGCGCGGATCAGGGCCGCTGGCCCGCTCCGCCGCCACGCGCAACCATTGCTACAACCACGCAAACACCGCATCCTGCATCGCCAGGTCAAATGTGTGCGGGCCGGGATAGAACTCACCAATGTACGCCTCGGGGTGGTCGGCGTGGCGATAGTGCGCGCCGATGCGCTCCGCTTCGATGACTTTGTCTATCGATCCTCCATCCCGCTCAACCATTGCAGGCTTGTCCGCGCGGCATGGAGGCCGGTGGCGCGCGTCGCTGGCGGGCGGCTGCCATGGCCGTGCGGAGGCGTCTCTACGGTCAGGAAGCCATCATACCCAGCGGCGCGCAGCGCCACGAACGTGCGTTCCCAATCGACATCGCCCAACCCGCAGCAGACATGCGCGTTCACGGCGCCGTCATAGTCTTTAGCATGCACCGCGGCGATACGGCCCGCGACGGCCGTCACCCAGTTCTCAGCGAAGCTAGGGCCGACGCTCATGCCATTGCCGAAATCGAGGTAGGCCTGGACGGATGGATGATCGATATCGGCGAGGTAGCCCGCGTATTCGCCAGGGCTGCCAAGCAGACTCGTGCGGACGTTTTCGACGCCCAACGTGACGCCTGCATCGGCGGCGATCTGCGCGGCCTGGCGCATCGTTTCCACCGATGTTGTGTAACTACGAGTATATTCGGTCTGCGGTTCCTGCTGCCCTGCGAGAATCAGCAGGACGGGCGCGCCATATGCTTGGGCGACGCGGCAGCCGTCGCGCACGAGTTCCAGGCCGTTGCGCCGCACAGTCTCATCTTGGGATGCGAGATTGTAGCGCCAGAACAGCGCTGTGCCAATGCTTGGCGTTTCCAGATGGCATTCGGCCAGGAGGGCCGAAAGTTCCTGGCGGCGGTTGAGCAAGATTTCAGCTGAGTTCGCGCCATCGTCGATCACCAATTCCACGCCTTGGCTGCCCATGCGCGCCAACGCCCGCAACACGTCCGCACTTACCGGTTCCGGCAGATTCCACCCATACACCGTCCAGAGATTGACCGCGAGCTTCATGATACATGTCCTTTGTTGGCTCCAGATTGGCGCTCGATAGCCATAGGCTACGTAGCGGATGCGACGCGAAAGGCCGGCACGGAGGCCAAGAGCCAATGGGTAGCGCAGGATACAAGAAAACGTGTTACTGCTGCCGTAATGGTAACAGCGTGTCGTATTGTAGCACCTCCTTGCGAGGATGAAGCGGTACGCCATACCCATGTGCCACGCGGGTGGATGGCGCCTGAGCACGTCGTTCGGCTACTGCACGATGTTGCCGCTGCCTGTGATATCGTTGGCCTTGCAATGACCGAGTACATGCCCTGGAAAGCGATCGCGACGCGCAGGTTGTTGCGGAAGCTCCCGCTGCTTGGCGGCAAATGTGACCCACTAAAAAAGTAACGGTGTCCTGCTTGTTGAGGACAACACGATAGTACGGTATCGTCTCACGAGCGCATCGCTGATCACCGTCGAAGGCGGCTGGGGAAATGGTTCAACTTCTGGTGGCACTTCAGGATGGCCAACGGCAATGTCTCGAACATCCCTTCCCGCCTCATCGTCCACTGGGGTCAATCATGGGGCCAAAGAATAAGGTTGTCAGTCACATCAAAAAGATTGACATTCTTGCCGTCGAATCGCCTATGCACTGAGTAGATCAATGACGCATTGTAAGGCCAACCCTCGCTAGGATTCAATAATGTGCGCTATGATCAATCATGAGGTACTGGTCGTTGGGGTCTTGTCTCTCACACGCAAACGTGCGCCCAGGCTGCGACCCATTCGTTTGGTTTCCAACGGGTTGAAGGCGCTGCTGAAGCCAACCTTGCAAAAGACGCATGTACCAGAGGTTACGAAGGGAAGGAAGGTCGGCCAATGAAGCGGGACAATGCAGGAGCTGGACGCCGTGGGCTACGGGCGACACTCTCGCCAGCGTTGCTCGAAGCGGTTCGCGACTCTTATGGACTCGGCAGCGTGGCTGGCGTCGTCGATTTGGGCGGATCCTCTAATCTCAACGTCCTTGTACAGGATGGGAACCGTCGCTACGTTGTCCGGGTCTACCGCCCGTACGTCACCCAAGCTCGACTCCGCGATCTCCAGTTTGTACGACGCGAACTTACTGCTGGTGGTGTGCCCTGTTCGGATGCCTTACCAACACGGGATGGCCAGCCATGGATGACGATCGATGGCCGCCTCGTGGAGGTTGAGCACTACGTCGAGCGCGATACAAACATGGACTCATGGGAACGCCTGGAGATCGCTCTGCCGATGTTAGGACGCATCCATACCTTTCTTCAGGATGTGGAGATTGGTCTAGACGGTAAACATCCACTGTTCGCCAATCACATTGAACCACACGATGTGCTGGACACGACCTTGCGCGGCACACAGCGCATTCGAGGCTGGGCTTCCTCACGTGCCGAGCGGTATCTCGCAGATGCTGCCGACGAGCTTGCGCATCTCGTAGCCGCGGCAGAGCGTGATCTGGTCTCGGCGCTGCCGCGGCAACTCATCCACGGTGACTTTTGGGACAACAACGTGTTCTTCCGTGATGGTCGCGTCGTACTGGTGACTGATTTTGATTTCATGGGTGAACGCGCTCGCATCGATGACGTAGCGCTGACGCTGTATTTCACGAGCTTGAAGTACACAGAGACTGCGGCCTCCGACGCTCACCTCTGGAGATTACGAAGACTTGTCGACGCCTACGACCGCGGGTTGGCCAATCGCTTGTCGAGTGCCGAGCGCGCGGCCGTGCCACTTGCGTTGGCGCGTCAGCCGCTCTGGTCGATTGGTGGATGGGTGGCGCTGCTCGATGATGCGCAGAGCGCGCGACACCACGCTCTTGGGAGCGTATGGGCAGTGGGCTGGGCGTTGGGAATCACTGGCGAGCTCGATAGATGGCAAACAGCATTTGCGTAGATCAGCGGACACGCCATCGGTCGTCGGCACGGCAGCCGTGCGACGTGTAGTGCAGCTACCCTCTATCGGCTCGTGCCGAACAATGCGTCGCAGTGACAGCTTCGGCCGGCACCATCATTCTTGTCTGAGCACTTCCAGCTCTTCACTGCTTCATAGGACAAACCAGTTTCCGGTCACTCTATCAGTATGCTATGCGATGAGCCTTGATGTAGTCGAAGTTAATGTCTTGTCCTAAGCCTGGCAATTGTGACACGTGCACATTGCCCTCTGCATCCATCGGGTCGACGAGCACGTTCAGCCAGGGTGAGGGCCGATCGTAATCGAGGAACGGGTGCAGGAGGCCACGCTCGTAGAATCGACCTGGGAAGCCCATCGCGCACAGCCCGTGCAGGTTGCCGACGCCGTTGCCGTGAACTTCCAGCTGCACATTAAACGCCTCGCACAAGTGGACGACCTTCATAAACGGTGTGAGGCCGCCGACATCCCACACGCCGACGCGACTGATGTCCGAGGCCCCGCGCACGATCCATTCGGCGCGGGTATACATCTTGCCGTCGGCTGTCTCTGGACCGCAGATCGGCAGCGACACCTGCTCGGTGAGCCAGATGTACGACGAAGTGCTGGCTTCGTCCATCGGCTCCTCCATCCATGCAAAGTTCAGCGCCTCCAGATTTTTGGCGAGAAAGCGTGCCTCCTCGCGGCTATAGTAATGGTACGGATCGAGCATCAGCGCCATCTCATCGCCTACCGCCTCCCGCACCGCTTGGCAGGCGGCCACGTCACGGCGGGGGTCGGGCGCGCCAGGAATCGGTGGCTGCCAGGTGTGGAGCTTGAACGCAGTGTAGCCGCGCTCCTTGCACCGGAGCGCAAAGGCCGCGAATGCCTCGGGCGTATCCAGGCCATCTTTGAGATCATCACCGCACATCGTGCTGGCATAGGCTGGAACCTTGTCGCGCGTCGCGCCCAGCAGTTTATGCACCGGAAGGTTCAGCGCGCGCCCTGCCAGATCCCATAACGCTAGGTCCACCGCCGCTAGTTCCTTGTCCGAAAGCGCGCCCTTGTGCAGCCGCTGCCATTCTTTGAGTCGCTGCCACAAGCGCTCGCGATAGAACGGATCTTCACCCAGCAGCGCGGGGCGGACGATCTTCTGAATGGAAGCGGGATTGCCACCGAAGCAGTAGCCCTCGACTCCCTCGTCGGTGACGATTCGTACCATGCTCTGGGTCGCCTGGTGGGCCTGCCCTGGATGCGAATGTCCTTCTGCGTCGCGCTCAACCTCAGAGGTATAGGTGAATACCTCGGCGGCCACATCGATGATTCGCATGGAGGTTTCCTTTCGTGAAACCTGAAACGTGCAGGGAGGCGTTGAGCGCCTCACGGATAGCCTTCGCCACCTGGTACGGCGCTCTATGGCATTATAGTAGCTCCATCACAACCGTCAACCTGAAGGTGTATCGGGTAACTCTGGCCTGCTGATGATATGATTCTCTACCACAAACCCATCGCGTTAGCGGCAGTCGTGCGGAAGGCTGCCAGCACGTTGGCGTGTCGTATGTGCGCCGCTCAAAGCGCTTGTCGGTCAGCTCCTGAATACATCGCTGCAGGGGATTGAACAGCGCGGCAATGGCGAGGGTCAAGGCCACGATCGTCAGCTCGGAGCCGCTCGCCAACGGCGCAATCAGCGCCGGCATTGTCGCTCGGGGCCAGTGATCGCGTAGATGGTATGCAACCTGAGTGACTGTAACGCACATTATCATGCGTGAGCCGCGGAACAAATAAGATCCGCTTTACTTGTTAGGTTGCGGAGTGACTCGTAAATATGGCTTGTGCTTCGCGAAGCCCTTCGGAAACCGCGTGCGAGCCTCGTCGTCGGACACGCTCGGAAGCACAATCACATCGTCCCCGTCCTGCCAATTGGCGGGAGTGGCGACCGCGTACTGCGCGGTGAGCTGGAGTGAGTCCAGCACGCGCAGTACTTCCTGGAAGTTGCGTCCGGTGCTGGCCAGGTAGGTCAAGGTCAGCTTGACTTTGTGGTCGGGGCCAATGATGAACACCGAGCGCACCGTGGCCGTCTCACTGACGTTGGGGTGGATCATGTCGTAGAGCATCGCGACGGTACGATCGGGGTCGGCGATCATTGGGAAGTTGACTATGTTCCCGGTCACATCCTGGATATCGCTTTCCCAGCGCTGATGCGCATCGAGCGGATCGACGCTGAGACCGATCACTTTGGTGTTGCGCTGCTCGAATGCCGCTTTGAGTCCGGCGACGGTGCCCAACTCGGTCGTGCAGACCGGGGTAAAGTCGCCCGGATGCGAGAAGAGGACGGCCCAAGAGTCGCCTTTCCAGGTGTAGAACTCAATCGAACCGTGAGTGGTGTCGGCGGTAAAGTCAGGCGCGAGATCGCCTAATCGAAGTGCCATGGGAGACCTCCTGAGATTGAATGGTTTGAACCATGCCTCAGTGTGTAATTGTGTCGATGATCCGGCCGCAAGGGTGCTGCTGCAGATGTTCTTTCAGCTGGTTGATCGTGTTCTCCCTTTAGAGTAGAGCTGTCCACGCTCCGTCTCCTGGGGCATCCTTTTAATGAGCGCCGAATCTTCCTCGCGCGTAACTGCTGTCGGCTGGGCAGCCGACCGATGACAAGGCCCAGCTGTCGCCGTCACAACGCGACAGCTACCGGTCACGGTATCGCCGCCCTACCACGCCCCGATGGCGGGTGCTTCTGCGATGTCGCTGTCACCGATCTTGGACGTGCTCTCGGCGCTGTCAAGGTACCATGACGCCTCCATAGCGGCCAGCGCACCGATCGCGGCTTCGACCTGGTCGCGCGGGAGCAGAGCGCAGACATCGAGTTTGGTCTGGTCGATGCCAGGGCCGCCCGCGTCGGTGCTTGCGCTGGGGCTGGCGGGCGACGGGGCGCGCGGCGCTGCGGTATCCGCGCTGCCCGCCGAGCCACCGCCGCAGGCCGCGAGGGTGGCCATGAGCAGAATCGCGCACAGGATGAACCGGGCGCGACCGGTGAATATGATTGTGCGAACCATTGGAGTGTTCCTTATCAATGAGCCGCTTGTTCAACCCAGCGGCTGCCAGTGTTGACGAGTGAGGGGCGCGCCATGTTTCGCCACGCCCCCGGTGCAGCGCCCCCTCGCGTGGTGAGGGTTGAGGGGCGCGAGTGGGTTAGAACTGGATTTTGCTGTTTTCACGAACGAGCGTGAAGTTGAGGCCGTTGCGGAGCGGACTCGTGCCATCGAACGTTGTGCGCGGCGCATAGTGCCCGTTGCTGTCCGCGCCCTGCGTGTCCGCTTTCCAGGTATTGCCGACAGCACTCACAAGGTTTCCATTTCCACTATTGTCAATCACCACGCCTTGATTGACGTTATCGAAAAGGTTCTGGCCTGGTTCGGCAGCCGTGCCTAAGTCGGCACTGTGACCGCTAAGGATGATCCCAGTGCTGTTGTTCGCCACCTTGACCAAACGAAGCCTGAGTGTACGCGCGGTAATAGCCGTCTGATTTCCGACCAAGTCCGATGTAGTGACGGTTATCGAGGCATTCGGCTTATCCGAGAGGAAGCGCGCATCAATACCGGTTTGGTTTGAATTGATACTGGAACCAGTCATAAAAAAGGTCGTGTTGCTGGTGGCCGAGCGTTCGGTCAGCTTGATACCCGCAGCGGTATGACCTTCGATCAAGCTACTGCCATTCACCGTAAGCGGCGCATCGCTCTGCCAATCAATGCCGATGCTAGTGTTGAACACGCCACCCGTCATCGAGAGATGCGCCCCTGCTAGAGTCAGCGTGGTTGAGCCAACACCTTGAATGCTGGGCTTGGGCGCACAGCCAGCCGGGTTCGTCCGCGTGATGGTCGCCAATTCGAGCGCCGCCTTGGCGGTATCTTTCAGCGACAGTGCCACACCAGGGATGTTCTCCAAGATCGCGCCGTTCTTCAGCGTCACCTGTGCGGCATTGCTTGCCGCAATGCCGCCCCCGCTCTGCTCGCAGTTCGGGCCGCTGCCGTTGATCTTCCCGCCGTCCATCGTGAGCCGTGCCTGCTCAATCAGTCGTGCGCCGATACTCCCGCTGCCCATGAACACGTTGCCCTTCGTCAGCGTGGCCTGCGCCGCGCCTTTCAGATCGACGTTGACGCGGTTCAGGATGAAGTTGAGGTTGCTGAGGGTCAGCTTGCTCGTGCTGGCCGAGAGCGCCGTGCCGAACACGTCCAATTCCAGGTCTCTCACGGTCGCGTCGCCTGCAAAGGTCAGGCCGGTTTCGCTCGCCGTGCTCGATGACGCCGAGAGGAAGCTCTGCTTCGCGCCGTTCGACGCAACTGTGCCCACAATCGTCACCCCGGCGGGCACCAGCACGGGGAAGGTGTCGCCGCTGCCCTGTTTGCTGTAGTTGCCCGGCAGCAGCTTCACCGTATCGCCTGCCACTACCTTGGTGAGCGCCTTTTTGAGCGTCTTGAAGGGCTTAGTCTGCGTGCCATCGTTGCTATCCTTGCCGTTCACCGCATCCACAAAGATGGTTTTCGCGGTCAGCGTGCCGGTAGTCGTGACCTTCAACGCACCAACCCAGGTGCCGGTGCCTACGCCGCTGCGCCCCTGCACTGTCAGCGCGCGGTCGTCTGCTTCCAGTGTGGTGCTAGCCGCGAGCGTCAGCGTCCCGCTCGCGCCGTCGGCGGCGGCCTCGAAGCGGCTGCTCACGCCGGCCTGCACGCCCGGCAACTCAAACGTCGCGCCGCCTAGGTCGGCTTGAGGCTCGACGCGTACTGTCACCCTGGCTTCCGCGCCGGGGGTTAGGTTCACGCTGTCCGGCGTGAAGCGCAGGTCGGGGACCACGCCACTGCCTCGGACGAGCGGCAGGAAGATCTGGCCGCTTTGCTGCAGGGTGGGCGCACCCGGGTCGTCCGCCGCCAGGGCCAATGTGTGGTAGGAACCGGGTGGCCAGAGCGCCGTGAGCGCCAGGAGCGCTAGTATGCCTAATCGTACGATCGACGGTTCGATCCGTCGTATGAAGGTTTTCATGGTGATATGTTCCTTTCGATGTATTTGATGGTTTTGTCGAATAATCTATTTTGTGGTGTATCACTTGTGGCAGAGCATAGCAGGGTCAGCGCTCGAATGGCGCCTTTTGTCAGCATGTTTGCCATGTGGTCATAAAGCTCTCCTGGCTACCCGGCGTGATCTGCACTGCTGGCGAGGTCAGTGAGCAAGTCCTGCAGATCGAACGGCTCGGCCTTGAGGATCCAGTGTCCCTGGGCATCGAACCACTCCTCACGTGGTCGGTCGTAGTACAGCTCGATCCCGTTGCCCTCGGGGTCGCGCAGATACACCGAGACCGTGCCGCCATGATCGCGGGCTTCATCGATCGGGTAGTCGCAATCGACCAGCCGCCGGACTGCGCGCGCCAGCTCGTGCCGGTCTGGGTACAGCAGCGCAAGGTGGTGTAACCCGGTATGGCCGTCGGGTGGGGATGTGCCGCCGGCACTTAGCCAGGTATTCAAGGCGACATGGTGGTGATAGTCGCCGACGGCCAAAAAGACCGCCTGGAGGCCAAACGTGCGCCCATCGATCGTGACAGTGAAGCCGAGCACGTCGCGGTAGAACCCAGTCGCTCGCTCAAGATCGGCGACGCGCAGGTGGACATGGCCGATGCGGACGTCCGGGTGAAGTTCTGGCTGGTTCATCTTTATCTCCATTTAGAACGGCTTGAGAATCATCAAGACAAGAATGACGACCACGATCAGCAGCTCAACCATGCGACTCCGTGTCACCACCTTGTCGGCGAGCGCTCCTCGCAGCTCGGGCGTAATCGTGCCAAGTGTTAGCGCGGTGTCGAGGGCGGCCATCCGGACCTTCCGTCGCGGGATCAGCACCCCCATGACGATCGGTATCGGGAGTGCGAAGAGCAGTAGCGAAATAAGCAGCCAATTTGAATGTGCGCCCCCGAATGTACCGAGCAGCGGTTGGCCCTGTAGCCAGGCGCTGAGCAGACCGAACGCCAGCACCGCCTGGCTCCCCGGGACGACCATCCAGCGATCGAAGCGATCGCTGAGCCGGAGCAACGCATCAGCAGTGTGGACATCGCTGGCACGCTGCGCCTGCGCGTAGGCCAACCACCGCCCCAGCAGACCGCTGATGAACCAGATGCTACTCAGGATATGTAATAAACGCATGATCAGCATGAGCGCTCCTCGCCACGTCCGCCGCACCGCGCGGCCAGTCGCTTCAAGATCGCGACGGCGCGCTTTCGCAGTGTCCGCCGCTCAGCACGCATCGTTGGCACACGCTCGCGGTGCCGTTCCCTGGCCGCGACGCTCCCGTCTCCATCATCCCAGGTGTGTGCCTCGAATGCGTATATATGCACGTAGCCCGAGTAAGCACTGCTCAAGAAAATGATTCGCATAGTAAAATCCTTTTATGCTGCACCATGCAGAACGAGCGTATCCGCGACAGCGAAGAGCGCGTCGGCAAGGGCCTGCGCTTCTCGCGCCCGTGCCGCGACATCGGCTGGCGTGGAGAGTCCCATTTCGGCGATGAGTCGATCAAACATGGCCTGAAAACGCGGCTTGTCTGCTGCTGGTGCATCGCATTGAATGGCTGTGTTGGCGAACAGCAGAAAGCCGCTGATCCAGAACATGGCTTCGTGGTGATACCCTTGGTCGATCATTTCGCGCGCGCCGTCGACGAGGTAGGGCCGCACATGCGGCTGCAACTTGGCCTGGAACGGCACCGGTGTACGTGTCACCACCGCGGCGCAATCAAACGCCGCTGCACAGTCGTCCAGGTACTGCTCGACACCCTGCCGCTCCAACCGGGCCCAGCCAAGCAGGCGCAGTACCGCCTCATGCAGATGAGCATATCCCTGCGCGTGGAGTACTTCACGCATCAGCACCAGGCTCCGGCGATGCGTTAGCGCCTGCAGGTTGGCCTCGGCCAGCAGGCCGGAGAGAAACAGGGTCGCGCTGGTCAGCAGCCAGAAGGCTTTCGCTGGCGCGGCTTCATGGTGTAATCCAGCCAGAATCCGCAGCACCATCTGTTGCTCGTAACCAACCCGCGCTGCGACCCAGCGCCGTTCGGCATACTGCGAGGCGACCACCTGCTGGAGCGGCCCGAGCAGACCGTGCGGATCGGCCAGGATGCTATCTCGCGCCAGATTCGCGGCCAGTTCGGGGTTCGCCAGGACATCCTCCGGCGTGCGATATTTGTCGACGCTGATCAGGCTATATTCCACAATCAGACCGTTGTAGGTATCATCGTGCGTCGTCGTCTCCTCGACACCGTCGCACACAATATTGAGATCGACATCGCGGTAGGCTGGAAACGGCGCATCGTGCGGGAGCGTGAGGATCCCGCCCATCAGATGCGCTGCTCGAAAGCCATCGATGTGCATCCCATGTCGATCGACCCATTCCCGAACCGATTCAATGACTTGTCCAACGTTCATAGCCCCTCCTTCAAATATGCGTTCTGCTACTCATCCTCGCCGTGCTGCTGCGCGACAGCCAGCAGTGGTAAGCCGAGGTCGCGGATTTTGATCAGCAGGCCGTGCAGCGCCGCTTGATCGACCAGCGGCCCGGTCAGCACGGTTTTTCCATCTGGCTGGTTGGTGATCGTCATGCCGTCGAACCACGCCGACCAATGGCTATCGAGGTGGCCTTTGACCCGAATCTGGTAGATGTCTGGCATTGCCGGTGATCCTTTTACATGCGGCGGCTTGAACGGCCGCGCAGTTGTGTGTTGGGACAACTCTAGCAGCCAGGGGGTGGGTAGTCACTGGCCAGGGGGGTGGGCAGGGGGGTGGGTATTTTTTGTGGATAACAAAAAAGCAGCGCGGATGCGCGCTGCTGCCGTGTAGGATACCTTGAAGCAACCGTTAGAGCAAGCCTAACTCCTTCGCGCGGGCGAGGGCTTCGGCGCGGCTGCTGACGCCAAGCTTGCTGTAGAGGTTATTGATATGCCACTTGACGGTACTGCGCGCCACCACGAGCCGGTCGGCGATCGCCTGGTTCGAGAGCGCGGCGGCGAACAAGCGCAACACCTCGCGTTCGCGCTCGTTGAGTGGTTCCACCAAAGCGTTCGAGCGTTCGGGCGCAGAGGCGGGAACAGGAACGATACTGCTCCGAGAGTGCCATGCTGCGCGCTGCTGTTCGGGAAACGCGGAAAGCAGGCGCGCGATGTAGCTGTGACGTATGTCGTCGGGCGTTGTGCGCGCTGCGCTCTGCGCTAGCAGCTCAGCTATTGGCGCGCCCTCGTCCACGAAGATGCGCACATACCCTTCCCCTTCGGCGAGGGTGAGCGCCTGCTCCAGTGCCGTCAGCGCGCGGTGGCGATCGCCGAGGGCGCGGTAGGCCAGTGCTTGAAGCACCAGCACCTCGATCAGCGTGCCGATGCGACCTCCGGCTTCGGTGGCCGCGGCCAGTCGCTCAAGCAAGCCCAACGCCTCCGCATACGCTGCGCGCCTCACAAGGACGCGTGTCAAGATGATCTGCTCGGTTTCGTGCTGGTAGCTGATGGGCGTGTCACTATCGATGCCATTGCGCGTCACCCAGTCTGCGACTGCCGAGCTATCGCCATGAGCGAGCAACGCGCGGATACGCTGCGACGAGTCCAGGGTATGTACAAGACCCGGCGTGAACTGGTGCGCCTGCGCCAGCAATTCACTCGCGGCCGTGTGGTCGCCTTGCGCCTGCTTGACCCGCGCTAACGTGGTGTAGGTGGCCACAAGGACGTCTGCGCTGCCAAACAGCTTGCCAAGCACGATCCCTTCGGTCAGGTGCCGTGTTGCTCCGTCCAGATTGTTCCATTCGCGGAGCACTTCGCCCAGGCCGACATGGATCATGCCCACCGATGGAACCGGCACAGTGGCAGCCATACTCTCCTGGAGGCTTTGGCGATAGAGCTGCGCGGCCTCCCGCAGCCGGCCCTGGATGATTCGGATCTGCCCGAGGCTGGACGCCGCCATAATGCGGCTATGCAACTGCTCGGGGGAGCGACTGTCGGCCCAGACCTCGACAAACGCCTCCCCAGCAGCGGCCAAGTCGCCGCTGGTCGAATATGCCGCGCCCAGGAGCCAGGCGACGGAGGAGCGCAGAAAGAGAAACTGTTTGGGTAACTGGTCGAGTGCTGTGCGGGCGAGCGCGATAGCGCGCGGCAGATCGTTCTGGGCGCGCGCCACAAAACTCCGCAGCGTGCCAGCCGTACCGGCTACATCGTCGAGCCAGCCCAGATCACCAGCCGGCACTGGTGGTGTTGCCATCTCTTGCGGCCCCACGATCACGCGGGCGCTCTGTGCGCGCTCGGCCGCTTGGATGAGCGGCTCGACGGCTGGGAAATTGCCAACCGTCATCTGCACGCCGGCCGCCGCGATAGCCAGGCGATGGCGGCTGTAAACCACCTCCTCCGGTAATGCCTCAATCCAGCGCTGCAGCGTGGTGATCTGGCTGCGCATGATCATCGCTTCGGCGTGCTGCTCAACCAGGTGCGCGGCCTGAGCCGGCGCGCCTGCGGCAAGGGCGTGCTGGATCGCCTCCTCGACGAACCCTTGCTGCGCAAACCAGGCGCTTGCACGCTGATGCAATGCTGCCACATCCGCCGCCGCCGCACCGCTGAGCAACCGCTCGCGCAGCACCTCGCCAAACAGATGATGGTAGCGATACCAGCGGCGCTGGTCATCCAGCGGCACGAGAAACAGATTGGCCCGTTCGAGCGCTTCCAGCAGCGCTTGCGTGTAGGCGGCGCGCGGATGCGGCGTTGCCGACGCGACCTGACGATCCCGATCACGCACCACCTGCTCCGCCACACCCATCACCGCATCGCAGAGCGGGCCGCACAGCCGATCCAGGATGGCGGTGTGCAGCAGAAATGTCTGGACATGCGCCGGCTGGCGCGCGAAGACTTCGGCGGCCAGGTAATCAACCACGAAGCGGTTGCTGCCCGTGAAGGCGCGGATAAAGCCCGAAAGATCCCGATGATCCTGCATGGCCAGCGCCGCCAGCTGCAAGCCGGCGATCCAACCCTCGGTGCGCGCTTCGAGCGCCGCCACGTCCACCGCCGTCAACGGCAGAACCATCACCTCGGTGAGAAACGCCGCCGCTTCGTCAATGGTGAAGCGTAAGTCCGCCGCGCGCAGTTCGACCAATTGGCCGCGCGCGCGCAGCCGCGCCATGGGTAGTGGTGGGTCGGCGCGTGTGGCGATCACCAGGTGCAGCGTCGGCGGCAGATGATCCAGCAGCACAGTCATGGCTGTGTGGATGGCCGGCGTGGTGATCAGGTGATAGTCATCCAACACCAGCAGGCTCTCCTGCGCGAGCGCGGCGAGGTCGTTGAGCAGCAGACGCAGCAGCGTCTCTGGCCCTGGCGGCTGCGGCGCCGAGAGCAGCGCCAACGTGGTGCCGCCAACCGTGGGCGCGATCGTCTGGAATGCGGCGATCAGGTAGCGCAGGAACGTGCCTGGGTCGTTGTCGCCGTCGTCGAGCGAAAGCCACGCTACCGTCGAGTTATGAGTTATGAGCTTTGA
>WNFV01006648.1_pt1 | contig 13624 bp, 5 predicted proteins | sample 5400101 | NCBI WGS metagenome assembly WNFV01 (sample SAMN13153361, study PRJNA577476) | soil metagenome | isolation source: 115 cm soil or saprolite under grassland replicate 1 | place: USA:California | collected 2016-06-15
GAGCCCGAGCCCGAGCCGACGGATTCGCAGACCGGAACAGCGGACCCGGCAGCGCCCATCGAGCAGATCGGCTCGCCTTCGTCGGTGAGGCCGTTGGGTCAGCTCGTCGGCGCCGCGCCGCCCCTTGCGACCCTCGTCGCCAAAGGGCGGCGCTGGCCGGTCCCGCTGCAGGGCATCTCGATCGGACGCCAGGACGACAACGACCTCGTGCTCGACGTCGAGCGCGCCTCCCGCCACCATGCACGGATCCTGCCGGCCGAGGGCCGCTTCTTCGTGGCCGACCTCGACTCGTCGAACGGCACCTACCTGAACGGGGAGCGGCTGGTCAACGAGTCTAGGTGGCTGAACGCCGGCGACCGGATCGAGATCGGCGGCGAAGCGCTCCTCTTCGTCACGGGCCAGGAGACCTACGTCGGAGACCTGATCATCGAAGAAGGGCCGAAGCGCCTCCGCTTCGACGGCGCGCGGCTGGCGATCGGCCGCGATCCGGCGAACGACCTGCACTTCGACTCGCCGAACGTCTCGCGCTTCCACGCCGAGATCGTCGCCGTCGACGGTCGCATCGAGCTTCGCGATCTCGGCTCGCGCAACGGGACGCGGCTGGACGGCGAGCCGGTCACCCAGGGCGAGGTCGTCGTCGGGTCGGAGATCGGGATCGGACCGTTCAGGCTGATCTTCGACGGCTCCAGCTTCACCGAGCGGGACGACCGCGGCGCCCTTCGGCTCGAGGCCTACGACGTCAGCGTCCAGGCCCGCGACCGCCTGATCCTCGACCGAAGCTCGCTCACCGTTCAACCGGGGGAGTTCGTCGCCCTGATCGGCGAGAGCGGCGCCGGCAAGACGACCCTGATCAGGGTGCTGGCCGGCGTCCGGCGCCCGACGAGCGGCTTGGTCTCGGTGAACGGCGAGCCGATCTGGAATCGGCTGCCCGACGTCGGCTACCTGCCGCAGGACGAGATCGTGCACCCGCGCCTGACGGTGGTGGAGTCGTTGCGTTACTCGGCGCGCCTGCGGCTGCCGCTCGACTCGTCGGACGCGGACGTCCAGGCGGCGGTCGAGCGGGTGCTGAGCGAGATGTCGCTGGTCGAGCAGGCGAACACGAGGATCGGCTCGCTCTCGGGCGGGCAGCGCAAGCGCGTCGGTCTCGCGACAGAGCTCCTCAGCCGGCCCGGATTGCTCTTCCTGGACGAGCCCACGACGGGTCTCGACCCCGGTCTCGAGGCGCGGATGATGGAGCTCTTCCGCGAGCTCGCCGCAGTCGGCCGCAGCGCGGTGCTCGTCGCGACGCACGCGACTCGCAGCCTGGAGCTGGTGGACAAGCTCTGCGTCGTCGGACGCGGGGGCCATCTCTGCTTCGTCGGCCCGCCCGCCGAGGCACGGTCGTTCTTCCGGGTCTCCTCGTTCGACGACATCTACGGCGCGCTCGAGGACCGGCCCGCGGCAGAGTGGCGGCGCGACTTCGAGAGCATGGACACCGCTTCGCTGCGACGGCCGCCCGAGCCTCCGGTCGTCGCGGTCGCCGCCCCCAGGAAGATCGTCGGCGACAAGGACCGGCTCCGGTCGCAGACCAAGGTCCTGCTCGCCCGCTACGCGAAGGTCTTCGCGCGCGACCAGCGGAACCTGCTGATCCTGCTGCTCCAGGCGCCGCTGCTCGGGTTCGTGATGGCGCTGCTCTTCAAGTCGAGCGTCTTCGATCCCGCAGCTGTCAGCCCCAACAGCGCCTCGCAGCTGCTCTTCGTCCTCGTCACGACGGTGATCTGGCTGGGCACGATCGACAGCGCCCGTGAGGTGATCAAGGAACGGGCCGTCTTCAGCCGCGAGCGCGCCGTGGGGGTCGACCCGCTCTCGTACCTCGCCTCGAAGGCGGTGCTCCTCTCCGTGCTGGCGTTCACGCAGACGGTGCTGCTGGTCTTCGTCGTGCTCAGCCTCCGGTCGCTCCACGAGTCGTCCGGCACCGCATTCCTGCTGCTGATCGAGCTCTTGCTGACGGCCTTCGCCGCGGTCGCGATGGGACTGCTGATCTCGACGGCCGTCCGGACCGAGGACCAGGCGACGGCGGTGATCCCGATCGCGATGATCGTGCAGCTCCTCTTCGGCGGCGCGATCGTGACGGTCAAGAACATGGGTTCCGCCATGGGCGCCTTTGCCGGACTCGTCTTCGAGCGCTGGTCGTTCGCAGGCGCCGGCAACATCATCGACATGAACGGCAGGATCGACCTCGACCAGACCAAGGCCGCGCGCAACAACTTCGGAACCTCGTTCTTCAGCCTCCCGGGAGTGGCGGCGCTCGCGATCCTGCTCGCGTTCCTCGTCGCGATGCTGGCCGGAACGCTGGCCCTCCTGCGCCGCCAAGACCGCGCGTAGCGCTCGGCAAGTCGATGTGGGAGGGTTTAGCCCGTCCCTTCCCGCCTAGTCCGAGGCCGACCCGATGCTCTGCGAGCGGTGCAAGCACGACGTTCCCGAGGGTGCTCGCTTCTGTCCGCGGTGCGGAAACGAGATGCCCTCGTCGGAGACGACGCGGGTCGACCTTCCCACTGCCGTCGAAGCGCCGGCCGAGACCCGGCCGGCCGCCGCCGCGCCGCCGCTGCCGGAGCCGAAGGCGGCCGAGACGCCGGCCCCCGAGGAAGCGCCCCCTCACGCGCCGAGCCCGCCTCCGCAGGCGCATTTTCAGCTGCCGCCAACCATCAAGGCGACCGCAGGGTGGACGGCCGAGGTGAAGGCGGCCTGGGGACGCGTCGGCTCGCCGCGCCTGGGCCTGGCGCTCGGACTCGTCGCCGCGGCGCTGCTCCTGTCGCTGATCAGCCTCGTCATCGCCTCCACGGCATCGCCGTTCACCAACTCGCCTTACCGCGCGTTCGTATGGGCGAGCTTCGCTGGCGTGCTGAGCGTGCTCGCGCTGGCGGCGTTCGCTGCGGCCCGCTCCGACGGAAGCGTCTGGACGGTCGAGACCGATCGCAAGATCGGAGCCGCTCTGGCGGCGGTCGCCGTCGTCGTCGGATTCGTCGGCGTGATCGTCGCCCAGTCAGCGAACGAGCTCCGCGCCTCCTTCAGCGTTCCTGCTTGGGTTTCGTTCGCCGACGTGTGGGCCTTCGCCGCCTTCGGCTGGCTCGTCTACACGAAGCCCATCCAGACTGACCGAGGGCTGAGGATCGGAGCCGGAGCGGGCTGCGCAGCGGTCGTGATCGCGATCATCGGCCTGGCCGTCGGGCTCGGAGACCGCGCAGACGTGCTCCGCAGCCAGGGATGGTTCGGCTGGGCGACGGTACTCGCCGTCCTCGCGGTCGCCGCGGTCTTCGGACGTCGAAGCGTGTCGTGAGACACGCGGGCATGTTGGGTGTCGGCAACGAGGTCGGCGGCTACACGATCGAGGCGCTGCTGGGCCGCGGAGGCATGGGCGCTGTCTATCTGGCTTCGCATCGGCGGCTCAAGCGCCGTGTCGCCCTGAAGGTGCTCGTCGCGGAGCTCGCGGCCGACGAGAGCTTTCGCGAGCGCTTCATCCGCGAGTCCGAGCTGGCGGCCTCGCTCGACCACCCGAACGTCGTCCCGATCTACGACGCGGACGAGCAGGAGGGGATCCTCTTCATCGCGATGCGCTACGTGGAAGGCTCCGACCTCGGGGCGCAGCTGAGGGAAGGCGGGCCGCTGCCACTGGCGCGTGCGTTCGAGATCGTCCGCCAGGTCGCCGGCGCCCTCGATGCCGCGCACGACGCCGCGCTCGTGCACCGCGACGTGAAGCCGGCGAACATCCTGATCGACCGGAGCGGCCACGTGTATCTGTCGGACTTCGGCGTCGCCAAGCGGACGACGACGGCCGGTCTGACCCGAGCCGGCTCGTTCGTCGGCTCCGTCGACTACGCCTCGCCCGAGCAGCTCGAGGCCCGTCCGGTGGACGCGCGAGCGGACGTCTACTCGCTCGGGTGCGTCGCCTACCAGTGCCTGGCCGGGGAGGCGCCGTTCGCCAGGGAGAGCGAGGTGGCCACGATCAAGGCGCACCTGCTGGATCCTCCGCCGTCGCTCGCACCGCTCTACCCGGAGCTGGCGGCACCGCTCGACGAGGCGATCCGGACCGCGCTCGCGAAGCTTCCCGAGGAGCGGTACCAGCGGGCGGGCGACTTCGCGTCGGCACTCGACCTTGCGGTTCGCTCTACGCAACACGCCCCGGAGCCGAAGCCCCCGTCGGCTAAGCCCTCGGCCGGGATGGGGGCTCCGACTACGGTCGATCAGCCCGTGGCCCCCGCGCCGGACCGTGTCGGCCGCACCGTCCGCGCGATCGCCCGGCACCCTAGCCTCAGGATCGGCGCGGCCGTGGGAGCGGTCGCAGTTGCATTGCCTGCACTCGTCGTGTTCCTGCTCAGCGTGCCGCGGATGGCGAGCTTGCAGGTGGCTCTCGGCACTCGGACACCCCTGGACGACCCCTCGCTCGGGACTCGCCTCGCGAGAAGCGTGCTCGCGCCCTGGCTCGTGCAGCGCAGCGAGGTCGGCTCCGGGTACGTCGGTCACTACCGCTACCTCTCGCTCCCGGCGACCGCCATCCTCGTCGTCGTCCTGGCCGCGGCAGCTGCACTGGCCCGCCGTCGGCTGCCGCGCGCCGGCTGGATGCGGCCCGTTGCACTCGTTGCTTCGGCGGCGTCCGCCGCGACGCTGGTGGCAATCCTCGCCGAGACGATCACCTACACCACCGGTGAAGGGGCCTCGGCAGCCACGTACTCGCACTCGGGTGGGCTCTACTTCGTGATCGCCCTCGTGGAAACGCTCGTCGTCGGCCTTTTTGCCTTCGGGATCGTGGGCAGGCTGCGGCAGCCGGTCCGCAGCGCCGTTAGAGCTGCCACGGTCCTGATGCTCGGCCTCTACCTTGCGGCGGCGATCGCGTTCCCGGTCGGCGTGATCGCCGGCGGGGTACGGCATGCTTCTGGAGCCGATCGCTCGGTGCGCGATCTCGCGGCCGCGGGCGACTGGAGCGCAGGCGCCGCGAGCGCGGCCGTGCCGCTCGCCCTCGGCGCAAGCGCCGGCCTGTACACCGACGCCCAGCCATCACCGTTCACGCATCTCACCGCCGATCGCACCCGGCTCTACACCTACCGGCCGAAGCTAGCGGCGTACACGGCTTCGCACCAGACGGGACGCCTATTCGGCTACGCAGGGACGGGCGGCGGACTGTGGCGAGCGATCGCGCTGCTTACCGCGCTCGCGGTCGCGGCGTGCTTTGCGCTCGTCTCGGCCTGGCTCGTTCGCCGGCTCGGGGCGCCGCGAGCCGTGGACGGACTTCGGCACGGGCTGCTCTTCGGCGGCTTCGCCGTCGCGGCCCTGATCGTGCTCAGCTGGCTCTCCGCGATGCGGATCGACACGACCGCGCAGGGCACCGTCGCCTCGGCCACCTGGGGCATGCGCAGCGCCGGCGTTCTGCAGACTGGCGTGGAGCTGCTGATCCTCACCGGGCTCGGCGGGCTGGTATACGCGGCCCTGCGCCCATCCGCATACCGCTACTCGCCGAGCCGTGGACTCCGCCGGCGGCGTGTCGGGACGGCCGCCGGCGGGCCCGACTCGTGCAGGCGATGCGGCATGCGGTTCGCGGGCGCCGACGACGCGTTTTGCCTCAGCTGCGGAGCTCCTAGGAGCTCTTGAACAGGCCTCTCAGCAAGCCCGGCAGATCGAGGCCGCGTTTTGCGTAGCGCTCGAGCTGGTCGACGAGGCGCGCGCCGCTGACACCCGTCGTCGCGAGGTCGGCGACGACCTGCTCTCGCGGGCGATGAAGCCGGCACGCGATCTCGTCGAGCGCGGCGAGAACGCTTCGTTGCCCGACGCCGTCCGCCCCGGCCCGTGGCGACGGCCGGTCCTCGCATGGCCCCAGCAGACGCGGTTTCTCTCCGAACGAGAGCGAGCCGCGAGCGAGCTCCGCCCCGATCAGCGCGACTGCCGCGAGCGAAGCAGCCGCTGCCGCTCGAAGAGCGCGACGCGGGTTTGCCCGGCTCGCCGGAAGCGCGAACGCGGGCAGCACCGCAAGCAGCGCGATCAGGGTCGCGACGACGAAGGACCGGCGGAAGCCGCGCGTGACGGTGGCCTGGACGACCGAGTCGAGCTCGTGGCCGATCGCAGTCCGGGCGGGGTCGTGATCGGGCTCGAGCTCGTCCGCGAAGTCGGGGAGCCCTTGACTCGTCGGACGGCTCAGGGCCGGAGCGAGGTCGACCGCCAGCTGCAGCTTCGTCGCGGCCTTCGCAGGCGCGTCGAGCACCGTCGCGATCCCCTCGAGCTTCGCCTTATCGCCGGCCCTCCCGAGATCGCCCGAGAGCACGGGCGTCAGCACGAGCAGTCCTACGACGAGGCCCGCATGACGCACCCAGATCGTCGCGGCGCCTCCGGCCGCCGACAGCCGGTGACCCGTGAGCGCGATCCCGGTCAGGCCTGGAACGAGGAGCCCCAAGCCGACGCCGGAGATCGAGAGCGACACCGCGACCCAGGCGACGCTGCGAGCCGGCAGGAACGCCATCCCGCCCAGACCGCCGGAGAGAAGCACCGCCCCCACGACCGTGGCCGACGAGCCCAGGCGTGTCGCAAGCTGCTGCGCTCCCAGCGTCGCGATCGGGATCGCGCTGACGACCGCCGCAGCTTCGAGCGGCGAGAGCCTCCAGACGTCGACGAGCAACACGACGGCGAGGAAGAGCACGCCGACGAGCGCGGCAGACGTGAGCGCGAGCCCGGCGTTCGCTGCGAGGCGCACCGGCCGGCTCGCGGCTCCGGCATCCTCCTCGCTCGTCTCACCGGTGGTGGACATGTGGACCAGGCGCGCCGCCGCGAAGGCGAGGGCTGCGATCGGCGCCTGGGCGAAGAAGATCGCGTGCCAGCTCAGGAGCTGGGTCAGCAGGCCGCCGGCCGCGGGCCCGAGCGCCGCTCCGAAGACGCCGGCACCGGCCCAGAGCGCGGTGCCGCGAGCAGGCGTCGTGGCGCACGCCCGCAGGAGCGGAAGCGAGCCGACGAGGAGAAGCGCAGCGCCCAGCCCCTGACCCGAGCGAAACGCGACCAGGGGCCAGAGCCCCCAGGCGAGCCCGCACGCAACCGATGCGATCAGGAAGAGAAGCGAGCCAGACCACGCGAGCCGACCGGCGTCGAGTCGCCGCGCGGCCCGGACGAGCACGAGAGCGGACACCGCCAGCACGAGGTTGTAGGCGGTGATCGTCCAGGCGACGGCCGGAATCGACACGTCGAACCTGCGCAGCAGGTCGGGGAGCGCGAGGACGACGATCGACGAGTCCGCGAAAGCGACCGCCACGCCGGCGAGCAGGCCTATCACCGTCGAGCCCCTCGCAGCGCGGCGAGTCCAGCCAGGCACTGATTCCACCCGCCGCACGATCAAGCATCCTCGCTGTGGGACTGGGCGATGTCCAGAGTTCCACGCCTGCTGTACAGGGAAGAATGCGTACGATGCACGTGGAGCGGCCGACCGTGATGCTGAAGGCGCATCGGCAGACCGAAGCATCTCGCCCTACGATCGGCATGCTCACGAGCAGCATCGTCGACCTCTACGAGCTCCAGTGGCTCGGCACGAGTGACGCCGCTGCCGCTCATGGCGCCGATCTCGTCTGTTTCGTCGGCGAGGAGCTCGCCCATCCGGACGACTTCAGGGCACAGGCCAACGCCGTCTACGATCTCGTCGGCTCGGAGCGGCTCGACGGCCTGATCGTCTGGACCACGACCCTCGAGCTCTTTGTCGGCCAAGAGCGGATGGCGGAGTTTCTCCACCGCTTCCAGCCGCTGCCGATGGTCAGCGTCGAGCGCGTTCTGCCCGGCTCGCCGAGCGTGTTGATGGACGAACGGCGCGGTATGGAGAGCGCCGTCTGCCACCTGATCGAGGCGCACGGCCTCGAGCGGATCGCCTTCATCCGAGGGCCGGCGAATCACACCGGCGCCGAGAGTCGCTTCCTCGGCTACCGGGACGCTCTGACGCGACACGGGCTGCCCGTCGACCCCGCCCTCGCTCAGGCGGTCGACGCGTGGGAGGTGGAGCAGGCGGCCAGGGCCGCCACCCACCTGCTCACTGCCGGATCCGACCGCGTCGAGGCGTTTGCCACCGCGAACGACGACCTCGCGCTCGGCGTCATCAGCGCGCTCGACGCTCTCGGCCTTCGAGTTCCGCATGACGTCGCCGTCGTCGGCTTCGACGACCACATCAACTTCATCCAGCACAGCGTCGGAACCGAGATGACGAGAACCGACCCGGTCGTCGTGCCCAGGGAGCGAGCCGTCGATCTCAGCGCGGCCGTCCTCCCCCTGACGACGGTGCGCGCGCCGTTCGCCAAGCTCGGCGCTACCGCTTTGGAGCTGCTGCTCGAACAGCTCCGCGGCAACCCTGTGCCAGAGGTCGTGACGGTCCCGACCGAGCTGGTGGTCCGACGATCGTGCGGCTGCTTCTCGCCGGCGGTGCGCGAAGTCTCACGTCGACCCATCGAAGCCGGGTCGCCTCAGAATGACTGGGAAGAGGTCGCGGCGGAGATGCGCTTTGCCCTGGCACGATCGGAGGCAGCGTTCCAGCCGAACTGGCCGGAGCGACTCGAGGCGGCCTTTGCGAGCGATCTCGAGGGAGGCACGACGGAGGCATTTCCGGACCTCGTCGACCAGCTCGCGCGCGCCAGCATCCGTGCCGGGGAGAACCCGGAGAGCTGGTGGCGAGCGCTCTCGTCGCTGCGCCGACACACGGCGCGGAAGTATGCGACGGCCGACGTGGAGGACTTGTGGCTCCGGGTTCAGACGCTCTTGGCCGAGCTGGCCGACCGGCTCTCCGACTACGACCACTTCGAGATCGCAAGACGCGATCGGATCGTCCGTCAGGTCGGCCGCCGGCTCATCACCGCACATGACGTCGAGGAGATCGCAGACGTGCTCGCCGAGGACATGCCGAAGCTCGGGTTCCCGAGCTGCTACCTGGCCCTGTACGCCACCGAGCCGGGCGGCGCCAAGCGGAGGCCGGTCGACGTGCGTGCGCCGTCCCGCGCTCTTCTCGTCCAGGAAGGCGACCGGCGACGGGAGCTCGGCGGCACGATCTTTCCCGCGCAGGAGCTTGCCCCGGTCGAACGGCTCGGGAGCGCGATTCCGGCGAGCCTCGTCGTCATGCCTCTGTACTTCAAGGACGAGCAGCTCGGCTTCGTCGTGCTCGAGGCCGGGCCAAGACTCGGCTGGGTCTACGGCGAGCTCCGGGAGCAGCTGAGCAGTGCGCTGCAGGCCGCCCTGCTCGCCAAGCGCGAGCGGCAGGCCCTCGCGGCCGTCGAGCAGGCGCACGACGATCTCGAGGACCGCGTCGCAATGCGAACCGCCGAGCTCGAGGCGGCGAACGAAGCGCTTGCCAGGGCGAACGAGGGTCTGACCGAGCAGATCATCGAGCGCGAGCGTGCCGAGGCGAAGCAGGCGAGGCTCGAGGCGCAGCTTCTGCAGGCGCAGAAGATGGAGGCGATCGGCCGGCTCGCGGGCGGCATCGCGCACGACTTCAACAACATGCTCGTCGTCATCAACGGCTTCAGCGACCTCCTGCTGGCTCGAACCGACGAGGGTGACCCGACCCGCGAGGATCTGGAGCAGATCAGGCAGGCGGGCGAGCGCGCGGCTGACCTGACTCGGCGCTTGCTCGCTTTCAGCCGTCAACAGGTCATTCAGCCGAGCGTGCTCAACCTCAACGACGTGATCTCGAACGTCCAGCCGATGCTGCAGCGACTGATCGGCGAGAACGTCGAGCTCGTGACGAAGCTCGCACCGTCGGTGTCGACGATCAGAGCGGACGCGGGACAGATCGAGCAGATCGTGCTCAATCTCGCGCTGAACGCGCGCGACGCCATGGGCGAAGGCGGCTCCCTGACGATCGAGACGGCCGACGTCTACCTCGACGAGCAGTACGCCCGAGATCACGTCGGCGTCGACGCTGGCCCGCACGTCCGGCTCCGCGTCAGCGACACGGGCATCGGCATGGACGCCTCGACCCAGGCGCGCATCTTCGAGCCGTTCTTCACCACTAAGCCGTCCGGCCAGGGCACGGGCCTCGGGCTCGCGACGGTGTTCGGGATCGTCCAGCAGGCGGGCGGCCACATCGAGGTGTCGAGCACGCCCGGTGTGGGATCGCGCTTCGACATCTACATGCCGCAATCGGGACAGCCCGCAACGGAGGCTTCCGAGGTGGAGGTCGCTCCCTCGTCGTTCGACGGCTCGGAGACGATCCTGCTGGTCGAGGACGAGCCCGGGGTCCGGCGCGCCTCACGCCGATTCCTAGAGGAGCACGGCTACCGCGTGCTCGACGCGAGCGACGGCGGCGAGGCGCTACGGCTCTGCGAGTTGCACGAAGGGGCGGTCGACCTAGTGATCACCGATCTCGTCATGCCGGGGATGAGCGGCCGCGAGCTCGCCGAGCGGATGGCGCGAATCCGCCCGCAGACGCCGATCCTCTACGTCTCGGGCTACCTCGACAGCGGCCCCGCGCGGGCCGGGCTGCAGGACGCGAGCATCCCGCTGCTGCAGAAGCCCTTCGGAGCAGACGTCCTGGCCCGGAAGGTCCGCGAGACCCTCGACTCGCGCTCGTCGTCCTGAGTTTCGTCTCTTCTTGACAAAGTTCTCGGGGAGGGCAGACACTCGTTTCGTGTCGCGCTCAGGACCATCGCCGGCTCGGAAGGCCAGCTCGAGGCAGTCGTGAGAGCCGATCGCGCGGGCAGCGCCGGCCTTCTCGGCCTTGCGATCGTCGTCGTCGCCCTCCTTGCTTCCGGACCGGCCCCGGCACACGTGCCCGGGCTCGTTCTCAAAGGGAGCGGAACCGCTCAGGTCGACGGGGTCATGGGCGCTCAAGAATGGAAGGACGCCGCACGGCAGGACTTCGCCGCGCTGGTTCCGGGCGGCGGCACCACCTCCGCGTTGATCTTCGTCATGAACGACGCGAAGAATCTGTACCTCGCCTTCAGGGTTGCGCGGCCGTCGCTCGGCCGGACCCACGTCGGGTTCTGGTTCGACGACGACCATGACGGAGTCTCGACGCCGGGCCGGGAAGACGGCGTGTCGTACGGGACCGGGGGCCTCCCCGGCTTCCTGGACGAGTTCCGCTGCCAGACAGGGTGGTGCCGGGACACCGATTTCGGCGGTCCGAGCGACGGCACCGCCGCGGCGAAGAACGAGGCCGGCTGGTCGTTCTACGAGCTCTCACATCCGTTGGCCAGCGGCGACCGCGGCCACGATTTCTCTCTCTCCGCGGACAGTCGAATCGGCTTTACGGCCGTTCTCGAGCTCCACGAGGCCGAGTCGCGGACTTCGTGTGTGGGTGTCTGCAACATCCTCGATCCGGCGAGCTTCGGCGACATCGTGATCGCACAGGCTCAAGCCCCGACGCCGACTCCGACTCCGACGCCGACCCCGACTCCGAAACCGAAGCCGGGGCCGAAGAAACCTCCGAATGTGCCGAAGCGAGGCGTGCTCCTTCGTGCCTGGATGAGCCTCCCCGGCCAACAGCGCCCGATCTCGACGATCGGGACGGCGACCGGGCTCCAGGCCAACTTCGTCTTCAAGACCGAGCCGGTCGGCGGCTCGAGGCTTCGAATGGTCTGGTTCTTCGAGCGGCACAAGCGCCTGACGTTCGTCTACGGGGTCAGGAACCCGGTCACCTCCCAGCTGAAGCGGTTCGACAAGCCTCTGGCCCCGGGCCTCTACAGAGCCGAGCTGAGCGTGCGTCCACCGGGCTCCTCCTACAAGAGAATCGGAACGGTCCAGGCGCGAGTCGGCTAGACGCCGCTACCCAGGCTTCGCCTTCGTGAGCGAGACGCCGTAGCCCTCGAGCCGTGCGAGGCTCCGCTCGAGACGACGCTCGGCCTTGTCGACAGCAACGAGCGCGGCCCTGTAGCCGGACCGGTTCTCCTTCGCGGCCGCGGCCGAAAGGCGGCCATACGCGGCGTCGGCCTGCTGGAGTGCCGCCACGACGGCTGCGTTCGCCGAGCGGACGAGCGGCGTGACCGGCGCTTCCCGCAGGCTCTGGGCGGCGGTTCGATGCGCAGTGGCGAGGCGGCGTGCGACCCCGGCCTGCTCTCGCGGCGTGTCGGCCCGCCGCAGCTCGCGCAATCTCCGGGCGCGCACGGCTTCGAGGTTCCTCGTCGCCCGGTCGACCGCGGCCACGTACTGGTCAGTCGGGAACGGCTCGTACGACGACACGCCCTCGAGGATGGCGCCGGCGGCGATCGCGTCGCAGCCGGGAGGGAGCGCTTCGGTCTTGGGCCCGAAGCACACGATCGCCTTCGACCCCTTCTCGGTCGGGATCACGAAGAGCGTCAGCTTGCCGGCAAAGCCGCTCGGCTCGAGCGCCCGGTAGCGGACCCCGAGCAGCTCGCCGAGCCGAACGGTCTCTCTGCGCTGGGCAATTCCGGCCGGGACCAGCTTCGTCAACCCCGATGGCAGGAAGCCGGGCGGCGGAGCGTCGACAGCTCCTGCGACGAGCCCGGTCTGGCTGCTGCTCCCCCTCGGCGCCAGCGACAACTCGTTGCGGAGAGCAAGCCCTGGGATGCTCGGAGCGTCGACGCGTGAGGCCCAGCCGTCGAGGACACCGAGCGTGAGCCCACCGAGGCTGACCCTGTGAGCTGCGGACGTATCGGTTCGTCCTTTGCCGACGAAGAAGCCGGGAGCACCGGCAGCGCCGAAGACGGCAACCGAGAGCCCGAGCGCGGCGACCCTCGGAGACATCCGTCGGACGCCGAGCCCTACCGTCCGGGCCCGCGCTATGAGCGGCACAGGCCGCGTCCCCTCGACGGCCAACGGGCCCACGGGCGTCTCGGCCGCCTTCGTCAGCGCGACCACCTCTGCGTTGGTGGGCGCCTGCCGGTCGACGCGCACCGTCGGCGCGGCGCCTGTCCTGGCGGGACTCGCGCCGAGTGCTTCCTCGACTTCGGCGATCAGCTCGGTCGCAGTCAAGTGCCGCACGGTCGGATCCTTCGCCATCGCCTTCTCGATCACGTCGTCGAGCGCGCGCGGGAGATCCGGGCACAGGGCGGTGACCGCGGGCGGTGGGTCCGAGACGTGCGCGTAGAGGACCGCGACGTCGGACTCCCTCGGGAACGGCACGCTCCCGGTCAGGCATTCGTAGAGGACGGCGGCCAGCGAATAGATGTCGCTGCGCGTACTTGCCGGGAGGCCGTTGATCTGCTCCGGCGAGATGTAGTCGATCGTGCCGACGAGCTGTCCGGTCAGCGTCAGGCTCTCCCGACCGAGCACCTTCGTCAGGCCGAAGTCGGCCAGATACGCGTACTCACGGCCCGAGCTGACGAGGATGTTCTGCGGCTTGAGGTCACGGTGGACGAGCCCGGTTTCGTGCGCCGCGTCGAGAGCATCGGCGATCTGCGCAAGCAGGCGCGTGGCGCGGCGAGGCTCGAGCCCGCTGCGGCCGATCGCGCCCTTGAGGTTCGACCCGCGGATCAAGCGCATCGACAGGAACAGCCCGTACTCGCTTTCCCCGGCCTCGAAGACAGTGACGATGTGAGGGTGCTCGAGCGCGCCCTGGAGCAGCCCTTCCCTTCGGAACCGCTCTCTGAAAGCAAGATCGCCGCTGAGCTTCGGCGACAGGACCTTGAGCGCGACGGTGCGCTCGAGCGACAGCTGCGTCGCCTGGTAGACGACGCCCATCCCC
>WNFV01006652.1_pt1 | contig 13620 bp, 18 predicted proteins | sample 5400101 | NCBI WGS metagenome assembly WNFV01 (sample SAMN13153361, study PRJNA577476) | soil metagenome | isolation source: 115 cm soil or saprolite under grassland replicate 1 | place: USA:California | collected 2016-06-15
TCGGGGACGCCAGTACCGAGGGCCGCGGATCCTCCGACGGGGCAGGCGGCCGCAGCGTCGGCACCTGTCTTGTTGTTGTTGGTGGTCATCACGACGGTCCACAGGAACGCGCGGGGCAGGCGCAGCGTCGGGTTCCGAAGAGGGAACTTGAGCGTGACGAGATCGGCCTGCGCCAATGCGCTTGCGCCATCAACAGGTTCACCTAAGGGGGCGCCGATCTCACTTACGGAGGGACGTGCCGACAGGCCGTCCCACCACAGCGCGCCGACGAGATCGGACGATCGGCGCTCGTAGATCCAGATGCGCCACTCGAAACTGATCCCCTCGCTTCGCTCGACCGACCGAAGATGTGCCGGAAGGTTCTCGACGGCGATCGTGACCGTCATGCTTCCGCGCCCTGCGTGGAGTGTCGCGGTACGGGGTCCTGCGATCGTTCCCACGTCAGTATCCGGCGGTGGTGGAGTCGGAAACTGGCACGACACCGTCCCTTTGAGGCGGCTCCGATCCGGGTTGTTGATCCCGCCGTCTCCGCACGCGGCGGAAAGCACGGCTACCGCCAGAGGAACCGAGATCCACCAGCGTCCTCGTACCATCGGCGACCCCGCGTGGCACCCGCGTCGCCCGGGGGCAGGCGACGGGAGTGAGCACAGGCGCTAGTCAATTCGCGTCGCCGAGGGTACCTGTACTGACGAGCGCCTTGGGAATCAGTGCTACGCGCCGTCCCGCTCACAACGACCGCGAGGACGCGCCGCGCGAGACGGCGCGTCCTCCGAGATCGGTTCTCCGCGTCTTACTGGCGCCCGTGACGAACGTGAGAGAGCCGGACGGCCAAGGCCGGGATCACGATGGCGGCCGCCACGACGTGGGACAACGACAGGGTGACACGGGTGGCCGTGTCGACGTCACTGGTGGCGAGGGGCGGCACGAACGACAGCGCCGTGAGCACCAGAGTGGTCACGACGAAGGTCCGAGCCGGACGCTTCGCCCGACGGGCGAGGACCGCGGCGAGGACGATGCCGACGGCCGACCACAACAGTGTGATGTAAGCGAATGCGATCAGCGGGATCGTGTCGCCATCCACCTCCAGTGGGACATCGAGAGCCCTCGCGCCGAGCGCGAACACCGTCGCCGCGACGGCTGCGAGCACGCCCGCGAGGGCACCGACGCGCCACACGGGGATCGTGGCGAGGTTGGACTTGGACCGGGTGGTGGAGGCGTGGATCTGGGTCGCGGTGGTCGCCATGATGAGTGCTCCTCTCTCGGGCGTCGCCGTCGAGGAGGTAGACGGCAGGCCGTCGTGAAACTCATCGGCCCCCCTCAGACTTTTCAGTTGAGGAGCAGCGTCATGTATGCGCTGTTCGCGCTCTCCCGGTAGTCGCCGAACGGTCCGCACGGCGCAAAGCCGGCGCGCAGGTAGAGCGAGCGTGCCGGCGCGAAGGCTTCCATGGTTCCGGTTTCGAGGCTGACTCTCCGGTAGCCGCGGTCCCGTGCAACGCCGACGAGATGGTCGACCATCGCTCGACCGACGCCTTGTCCTCGTGCTGCTTCGACCGTGTGCATGGACTTCAGCTCGCCGTGGGTCGCGTCCAGCTCCTTCAACGCGCCGATGCCCAACAGCTGACGATCCTGCCGGGCACTGAAGAAGCACACGAGCGGGCTCAGGAGGCCGTCGAGGTCGAGCGCGTGCACGTCCTGAGGCGGGGACTGCTCCTTGTTGAACGCCAGATGCCCGTCCAACAACGCGCGCACATCGCCGGCGCGAGGATCGTCGATCGCGATGACCAGGGAGCTCACCCCAGGTCAGCCTGTCGTGGCGAGTCGGAGGAAGTCGGTGAGGCGCGGGAACCAGTGCCCGCCGACACCGGGCATGCCGATGCACCCGTGCGGCGACTCCGGGTAGACGAGGAGCTCGGCTTGGTTCCCTGCCAGCTCCCAACGCGCGGCCATGAACAGCGTGTCGTCGACCAGGTGGTCGTCAGTGCCAACGGTGAAGATCGCGGGCGGCAGGTCGTGCAGGTCGGCGTAGAGGGGTGACACGTCGGGATCGCGGCGCTGCTCCGGTGACATGCCGGGCGTGAACATCTCGGCGAAGTGCTCGATCTGCTCGGGCGTGAGGATGTCGGGTCCCTCGGGGACGCCGCGCTGGCTCGGGGTGCGGCTGAGGTCGTAGATCCCGAAGACGAGGTTCGCACCCAGGAAGCGGTCGGCGGCGTCATGGCGGTCGCGCATGCGCAGGAGCGTGCACGCCGAGAGGTGCGCGCCGGCCGACTCGCCCCCGATGAGCAAGCGCGCCGAGCCGTACTCTGCTTCGCCGTGCTCGAGAAGCCATACCGCGGCTGCCTCGCAATCGTCCGGGCCCGCGGGGTAGGGGTGCTCGGGCGCGAGCCGGTAGTCGACGCTCACGAACGCGAGGTTGAGCTCCTTGCTGAGGATCTCGTGGAGCAGGTCGGTCATCTCGGGCGACCCGGCGGCGAACCCGCCTCCGTGGATGTGCAGGAACACCGCGTCGATCTGGTCGGGGACGAACATGCGGAGCCGCAACGGGCCGGCCGGGCCCGGGATCTCCCGGTCGACCGCCATGTCGGATCGCAGCACGCGCTCGTCGTGCGCGGCCCGTTGCTTCGCGATCCGCTCCGCCGTCGGGAGGGTCGGATCGTCCTCGAGCGCGAAGGAAGCGATGAACGCGTCGGCTTCCTCACGGAGCTGTGGTCGCAAGGCCTCGAGCTCGTCGTCCCAGAGCGTCATGGGGCGAGACGCTAGCCGCCGCCCCGGAGCACCTTCTCCGGGTGCTCGTCGAGGTCGCGCAGCTTCGTGATCATCTTGTCGAACGTGTCATCGAAAGAATGCTGCTTCCGCGCCCGCTTCAGCGGGTTAGCAGAGGAGATGATCTGCGCGCCGACGAACTCGTGCCAGGCGTCCATCTCCTTCAGCTTGTCGCTGACGGAGCGGACGAGTCGGTGTGCCTCCACCACCTTGGCGGCGCGGCCCTCCCGGACCGGCAGGCATTCGGTGAGGGGTTGGTCCGTGAACCCGTCGCATCTCCGCAGGATCGGCTCGTAGGAGCTGCCGGCCAGCCGGCCGTACTCGGCGTACGCGAGCCCGAGCGTGACGTAGTGCGCGTGCTGGACGGAGTCGGCGACCTCCGGATCGTCCTCCTTCATCTCCGGCTCGGCTTCCACCAGCTCGCGATAGATCGACAGCGCGACCGCCGACCGCTCCCGGATGTTCGGCTCCTTCTCGACGTTCAGCGTCAGCATCCGGCGCGCGATGTCGCCCGGCACGATCACGGCCGGGACCCGGCGGAGGCCGACCTCCTTCGCCGCCAGGTACCGATGCTGGCCGTCGATGATCTCGTACCCGTTCCCGTCGTTCCGCTCGACGACGACAACAGGGGCGAGGAAACCGACACGCTCGACCGAGTCGACGACGCGCTTCACGTGGGTGTCACTCGCCTTCCGTTGATGCGAGATGACCTCGAGCTTTCCGATCGGCAGGAGCGCGAACGTGAGCTCGCGGCGCGTCGACGGCTCCTTGAACGAGAAGCCGGCCTCCGAGACAGATTGTGACGATCGCGCCGGCACCCGCTACCTCCGCTCGACGATCCCGCGCACGAAGGCGGCTTGACCTACGTGCTCGGTGTTGTCGTTGATCACGCTCACGAGCCGCACGCCGAGCGTGACCGGCGGGTCCCATCCTTCGTCCACGATCCGATCCAGGTCAGCGTCGGTGACACGCTCGACGTAACGGATCGTCTGCTCGTAGACGGCGTCGTGATAGTCGACGAGCAGATCGCCGGAGTCGACCGTCACTGCTGCGACGTCCTCGGACCGGTGCGCGTACCCGGTATCCCGCAAGTCGAACGGCAGACCCAAGCGCTCCACCCAGCCCTGCGAGGCCCAGACCTGGTCGGTCCTGGCCACAGCCGCGATGTGATCGTCCTGGATGCGGGTCAGGTGCCACACCAGCCACGCGATCGAGTTGGCGTCGTCGTCGAGCCGAACCGCCAGCTGCCCCGGCGTCAGCCCCTCGACCGCGCCGTGCACGACGGCGCGGATCCGGCCGAAGGCGTCGACGAGGAGCTCAGCGCTGGTCATATGGTCAGCCCTCTCGACATCCGAGCGCGAGTCAGCTTCAACGATGCGAATCTCGGGTGGCGTGCACCACCGTGCTCGTGAACGAGACGTGGACGTCGTCGCCGTCGACGACCGGATCGAATCCCGTCGGCGGACCGCCGTCGAGCTCCGTGTGCAGCGCCGACATGACGGCCTGGCGATCGGCGACGTCCGTCATGATGTGGTGGACGGGGAGCGTGACGGGCTCCGTCGTCTCGCCGTAGCTGAGCGGGCCGACCGTCGAGCGGAGCAGGTCGGCGATCTCGCCCTCGAGCAGCACGCCGGCGTGGGACGGGTCGAGCTGTCGGTGGACCTCGTCGAACGCCGCGCGCTCGTCCGGGCTCGGCGCCACCATGTCCGAGACCACGACCCGACCTCCGGGTCGGCAGACGCGCGCCATCTCGGCGATCGCTTGGTCGGGGTGGGGGAAGTGGTGGAGCGCCCCGCGGCAGATGACCAGGTCGAAAGATGCGTCGACGAACGCAAGATCGGCGGCGTTGCCCTCCTGCAGGAGCACGTTGTCGATCCCGGCGGCGTGAAGGCGATCCCGTCCGAGGTCGAGCAGCGACGGCGTCAGGTCGACGCCGACGACCTGACGCACGTGGGGAGCGGCCTGCTCGGCGGCGTGGGCGGCGCCACAGGCGACGTCGAGGACGATCATGTCGCCGTCGAGCGGTTCCAGCCACGCCAGCGGCGACGCCGGCCGGCGCGCGAACGGTGAATCGTCGCCGGCGAAGAGCCCGACCTGCCGCTCGAACGACCGGCGGACGACCGCGTCGTGCTCGCTCGAGTCCATGGGGCATTCGTAACACTCGGCCGCCATGGGCGCCCGAGCCGCACGGACGGGCCGCCATTTACCTCAAGTTTCCTTGACTCAAGGCTCACTGAGCGAGATGCTCGAGGGGTGCCCCAGCCTTCGTTCGACGAACGAGCCCAGCGGTACGCCGCGCTCGGAGACCCGGCTCGGGTGGCGATCGTCGACGAGCTCGCGTCGTCGGACCGCACACCGGTCGAGCTCCAGGGATCGGTCGGCCTGAGCTCCAACCTGCTGGCGTACCACCTCGACATCCTCGAGGACGCCGGGCTCGTCGCCCGGTGCCAGTCGAGCGGCGACCGGCGCCGCCGCTACGTCTGCCTGCGCAGGGATGCGTTCGGCGCGCTGGTGCCGGAGCCGGTCGTCCGCCCGCAATCGGCGCTGTTCGTCTGCACCGAGAACTCGGCCCGATCCCAGCTGGCAGCTGCACTGTGGCGCCAGGTCGGCGCGGGCGCGGCCACCTCCGCCGGTACGCACCCGGCGCCGCGGGTCGCGCCCGGCGCGATCGCGGCCGGCCGGCGCGCGGGACTCGACCTCGGCGATGCCCATCCCCGCGACCTCTCCGACGTCGGGGCGCTCCCCGAGCTCGTCGTCACCGTGTGCGACCGCGCCCACGAGGAGCTCGACCCCGAGGCGGACTGGCTGCACTGGTCGGTGCCCGATCCTGTTCCCGTCGGGACGAAGGCGGCGTTCGACGCCACCGTCGACGAGCTCCGCGATCGAATCGGCGCGGTCGTCGACACCGACGCGTCTCAGGCGTGAGCGACCTCGCGCAGCTTCCCGAGACCGGGACCGGGCGCCTCCATCTCGACCTGGTCCGGCGACTTGCCGCCGAAGCCCTGGGCACGGGCTTGCTGCTGGTGGCCGTGGTCGGCTCCGGCATCATGGCAAGCCGGCTGTCACCGCACGACCTCGGCATCGAGCTGTTCGAGAACGCGGCCGCGACCGCCGCGGCGCTGATCGGATTGATCCTGATCTTCGGGGCCGTCTCGGGTGCCCACTTCAACCCGGTCGTCACCCTCGTTGACCGCGCGTTCGCCACGATCACCACCGTCGAAGCCGCGCTGTACATCACCGCCCAGGTCGTCGGCGCATGCCTCGGGACGATGCTCACGAACCTGATGTTCGACCTCCCGGTCGTCGAGCTGTCGACGAAGACCCGTTCCTCCGGCGGTCTTTGGTTGTCGGAGATCGTCGCCACCGTTGGGCTGCTGCTTGTCATCCACGGCTGCGTACGAACGGGACGCGCCAGCGTCGTGCCCTTCGCGGTCGGCATCTGGATCGGCGGCGCGTATTGGTTCACGTCGTCGACGAGCTTCGCCAACCCGGCGGTCACGGTCGGACGGACTCTCTCGAACAGCTTCGCCGGCATCGACCCGGCATCCGTGCCGATGTTCGTCGTGATGCAGCTCGTCGGCGCGGTCATCGCCTACGGGCTCATCCGACTCTTCTATCCGGTTCACGCGCCGCGATGAGTCGCGGCCGCCTCGTCACGCAAGGAGCGCCATGCCCACCATCGACGACCTGAGCACCGCCCAGAAGCACCTCATCCACGTTGCGTCCGTCCGCCTCCAGGGCACCTTCAACGGCGTGTTCGCGCCGGAGACGATCGAGCGGTACATCACCGACAGCCTCGATCAGCTCCTGCCCAACGCCGCTGTCGTCAGCTTCGTGCCGATCTTCGTCGAGCGCTTTGCCCGGGACCGGCTCAAGGCGCTCGCCAAGGTCGAGGGGAAGACGGTGACCGAGACGCCGAGCGTCTTGTTCCTGTGCGTGCACAACGCCGGTCGCTCGCAGATGGCGGCGGGTTGGCTGCACCACCTCGCCGGCGACCGGGTCGACGTCTTCTCCGGCGGGTCGGAGCCGACGAGCGAGATCAACCCCGCCGCCATCGAGGCCATGGCGGAAGTCGGGATCGACATCCGCACCGAGTTCCCCAAGCCGTGGACCGACGAGATCGTGCGCGCCGCCGACGTCATCGTCACGATGGGGTGCGGTGACGCGTGTCCCGTCTACCCGGGCAAGCGGTACGAGGACTGGGAGCTCGACGACCCGACCGGCCTCGGCGTCGAGGCAGTGCGTCCAATCCGCGACGAGATCCGCGTCCGAGTCGAGCATCTCCTGTCGGAGCTCGAGCCGGTCAGATCTTGAAGATGACGAGGTAGGTCGCGCCGGAGTCGGTGGCGAAGTCGGCGTGCGTCGAACCGGCCGCCGCCGCGTACCCGTCGCCTGCCTTCATCTCCTGACCCTGGTTGCGCACCGTGCCGTCGATCACGTAGTTGAACTCGGCGTACGCGTGCTCGTGCTCGCTACCGCGGTAGCCCGGCTTGGCCTCGACGAGCACGACGGTGTAGCCGTCGGCGGCGCCGAGCATCTTGGCGCGCGCTTCGCCGGCCGACCCGGTCCACGGCATCCACTCCGCCTCGTCGGCGCTGACGATGTTCCATCCGTCGAGCGAGATGTCCACGAGCCCTCCTCAGGAGACCACAGGATGTGTGCAACGGTCGGTGGCGGGCACATCCCCGGCCACCTCGACGCCGTCGAAGTCGGCCAGCGTGCTGATCCGGAAGCGTCGGTCGTGTTCTGACGCGCGCCGCATCACGTCGGCACGCGCCGAGTAGTACTCATGCCGCGTGTACCCCTCGCGTGTCGGCGCGTAGCTCGCGACCAGCACACGGCGCCTCTGGGTGCCGCGGTTCGGCTCGCTGTAGTGCGGCGTGAGGCCGCCGAGGAGCACGGCGTCGCCGGGCGCGAGCTCGGCCGGTTCCCAGCGCAGCGACGCGACGACGTCGCTGCGCACGACGCCGCGGTCGTCGGTCGGCAGGAGCTCGTTGACACCGTCGGCGACCCAGACGCAGCCTGACTCGGTGGTGCACTCGTCGATCGCGACGAGAATCGAGAGCACGTCGGTGACTCCCGGGTACGCCAGGCGGTCCTGGTGTGCTCGGAATCCGGCGCCGCCCGGGTGCTTGTAGTTGATCTTGTCCTTGAACGCGTCCACGGGTCGGCCGAGGGCGTCCGTCGCGATGGCGCGCAGCGGGCCCGCGACCAGCGCGGCGATGTCCGGGTGACAGGCGGAGACGTTCTCCGTTCGGCACACGGCGACGCGATCCGTAATCTGCTCGGCGTACTGGCCCCAGACGTGGCTCCCCACGGGCCACGACTCGACGGTGTTCGTCCAATCGGCGAGCGCCCCCGCGTCGCTTTCCGCGAGCACGTTGGTGCGCACGGGTGACGGAGCGGACATAGCACGCACAGTACGTGCTCGACGTGCCGGGATCGCGCGCTGCCGCGTCGGGTCAGGATGAGGGGAGCGCTCGTCCCGCGTCGGTGTGTCGCCATACATCCCATTCGGGTGATTGGCGCGCTCGTCCGCGCGGTGACGTCTACTGCGCTTGGTAGAGTCCGGGATGTCAGTTCGTTCGGGGCGGAGCGACACGACGCGAACCTCACGGTACGGCAGCTCTCGAATCGTCCCCGCCACGGACCGTTTGATAAATAGATGTCCCACGCCGAGGCTGACAACGGCTGAACGGGATGAAAGAAGGAGCACGCAACAGAATGGCAACCACCGGAACCGTGAAATGGTTCAATGCGGAGAAGGGTTTCGGATTTATCGCCATCGACGGTAGGGACGACGTGTTCGTCCACTACTCGGCGATTCAAGGTGACGGATATCGCACGCTCGACGAGGGACAGCGCGTCGAGTTCGACATCGCACCGGGCCGAAAGGGCGAGGAAGCGCAGAACGTTCGCGCGGTCTGAGCGAGCTCAGCCTCCGACGAGCCGGTGTTCCAGCTCGTCCACATCAGAGAACACTCCAGCCATCCCGATGTCCTGCGCGATCGAACGTGCGCGCCCGAGGAGTTCTTGGGCGCGCTCGGCGTCCTGAGCTCCAGGAGTGTGCGCCCCTCGGCGAGCAGCGGCTCGCGCGCTTCGTCGGGGGCGAGTCGGCGGACCTTCAGCGCCACGAGGCGGTCGTGCTGGCGGTCAATCGCCTGGACGACCTCGCTGTCGCCGCCGTGCCCGAGCACCTCGTAACGATCACCGATGAGGCCTGCCACGCCAGGATTGTATGGGCGAGCTCTGGTCGCTCATGTTCGGGGTTCGGGCTCGCCGAGCGATGATGAGGTGTGGGTGCCCGCGAGCGGCGTGTTGGGACCGACCCGGAGGGCGTGTTGCTCGCGCTCTACGACCAAGCCCTCCCTCAGGTGTACGGGTACCTCCTTCCCCGCTGCGGCAATGCGTCGCTCGCCGAGGACCTGACCGCCGAGACGTTCATGGCCGCCGTGACCGCGGCGAAGGAGAGCACCGTCCCGGACCTCACGGTCGCCTGGCTGGTCGGCGTCGCCCGTCACAAGCTCGCGGACCACTGGCGGCGGAGGGAACGCGAGGAACGCAGCCTCGGCGCCGTGCACGGCGGGCGGAACGATGTCGACGACCCGTGGGACGAGCACGTGAACGCCGAGCAGGCGTACGGCGCCCTTACCCGACTCCCGCCGCCGCAACGCGCAGCCCTGGCGCTCCGCTACCTCGACGGCCTCCCGGTGGCGCAGGTCGCGGAGCTCGTCGGTCGCAGCGTGCGCGCGACCGAGACATTGCTGGTGCGCGCCCGTGCCGCGTTCCGTCGCGCCTACGAGGAGTGTGAGGGCGATGGCGCCTGATCCGCTGGACACGCTGCGCCTGCCGATCGTGCCCGTGAGCCCGCGACCGGCATTCGCCGCCGAGCTTCGACGACGAGTCGCGGACGGGTTGGGCCGTTCGCAAGTTCGCAAGGAGAGGGCTGAAGAAAGGAACGAAGTGATGGCTGTCGATCCCAACCTATTGCCGAGCGTGACCCCGGTGCTCCATTACAACGACCCCGAAGCGGCGCTGCGCTGGCTCGACGAGACGTTGGGGTTGACGGAGTCGTGGGTGAATAGAGCTGCTGACGGCACGCTCCAGAACGCAGAGGTCCGCTGGCGTGCGGGCTTCGTCTCCATCAACCTCGCTCGCGGGCCCTACGAGGCGCGTCCCGCTTCGGTCTGGTTGACCGTTCCCGAGACGGCGGAGGTCGATGCGCTGCACGGGCGTGCCGTCGCGGCAGGAGCAAACATCACGGTGCCCCTCGGCGAGAGCGGCTACGGGTTCTACACGTTCACGGCCGTGGATCCTGAGGGCAACACGTGGATGGTCGGGACCGAAGGCGGCCTCACCGAGCTGCGGAAACAGCAAGCCGAGGCGTAGCCGCGAGACTTCTTCCGTGGCGACGTGGAACGACGTGACGAGGGCGGCTCCGGAGCTTTCCGCCGCGGTGCAACGGAGCTTCGACGCCCACATCCACAAGACGCTGGCCACCCTGCGTGTCGACGGCTCGCCCCGGATCAGCGGTCAAGAAGCGTCGTTCCGCGACGGTGAGCTCTGGCTCGGCATGATGCCCGATTCGCGCAAGGCGAAGGACCTGCGGTGCGACCCGCGGTTGGCGCTGCACAGCGCCACCGTCGATCCCGAGATGTCGGGCGGCGACGCCAAGCTCGCCGGTCGGGCCGTCGAGGTCACCGACCAGGAGACATTCGGCTGGTTCGTGGGGGAGGAGCGCGAAGAGAAGGGCGAGGAGCCGCCGCAGCCGTTCCATCTTTTCCGCGTCGACGTCACCGAGGTCGTGCTGATCACCCTGGGCGGCGACCCACCCGACCACCTCGTGATCGAGACCTGGCGCGAGCGGCACGGGGTGACCCGCGTCGAGCGCCGCTGATCTCGGCTCGCTACTCGAACCGTCGCTCGATCGTCAGGTCGGTCTCGTCGAGCGCGGCGAGGAGGCACGTTCGAAGCGTCGCGAGTTGCTCCGGATCCGGCTCCACGCCGTCCTCCAGCGCGCGCAGGAAGCCGGGGTCTTCCCAAACAGGGCCCCGCGGGCGAAGGTCGCCGGCGTGCCGAGGGAACAGGTGCCAATGGAGGTGTGGCGCGCCGTTCCCGAGCAGCTCGTAGTTGAGCTTCCTCGGCTGGAAGGCCCTGAATACAGCCTCGGCGATGATGGCCATCTCGTGCAGGTGCAGGTCGCGCTCGGCCGCCGGCAGCTCGTGCAGCTCGTTCACGCATCGCTTGGCGACGAAGATCGTGTAGCCCTCGTGGTATTGCACGTCGGCCAAGTTCACGTAGCCCGTCGCCGTGCGGACCACCGCGAACGGGTTCTCACCGCGCTCGGCTCGCTCGATCCGGGCGCACGGGTCGCAGGCGGCCGACACGGCCGGACGGTACCGCCCGAATCCGCGACACGGCGGCCGGCGGCGCCGATAGCGTCGCCCAACGTGCCTGGTGCTCCGCTGATCGAGGGACGCGGCCTGACGAAGCGCTTCGGTGACTTCGTCGCGGTCGACGCCGTCGACTTTCGCGTCGAGCAGGGGGAGGCGTTCGGGTTCCTCGGGCCCAATGGCGCGGGCAAGACGTCCACGATGCGGATGATCGGTTGCATCTCGCCGGTCTCCGATGGCGAGCTCAGCGTGCTCGGGATGGACCCGGCGAACGACGGGACCCGTATCCGAGCCCGTCTCGGCGTCGTGCCCCAGGAGGACACGCTCGACCTCGAGCTGACCGTGCGCGACAACGTGCTCATCTACGGCCGGTACTTCGACCTGCCGCGCAACGTGATCCGCGAAAGGGCCGACGAGCTGCTCGAGTTCGTCCAGCTGACCGATCGTCGGAACGACCGCGTCGACCTGCTGTCGGGCGGGATGCGCCGCCGGCTCACCGTTGCTCGCGCCCTTGTGAACCGGCCCGAGCTGATGCTGCTCGACGAGCCGACCACGGGGCTCGACCCTCAGGCCCGGCACCTCGTGTGGGAGCGGCTGTACCAGCTGAAGCGGCGGGGCGTGACGCTGGTGCTGACGACGCACTACATGGACGAGGCCGAGCAGCTGTGCGACCGCCTCGTGATCATGGACGACGGTCGCATCGTGGCCGAGGGGTCGCCGCGCGAGCTCATCGACCGGCACTCGACGCGCGAGGTCGTGGAGCTGCGCTTCCACACCGATGACGAGCGCGAGGAGGCCCTGCCCCGTGTCGCGTCGATGGGCCAGCGCTACGAGGCGTTGGCCGACCGCATCCTCGTGTACACGTCCGACGGTGAAGGCGACGCCGAGCGGCTCGCCGACGACGGCGTGAAGCCTGCCTCGGTGCTGGTGCGCCGAAGCTCGCTCGAGGACGTCTTCCTGACCCTGACCGGCCGCACGCTGGAAGAGTGATGGCGACGCCGCTCACGGTCCGGGTCGTCGAGCACCAGGCGCAGATCTTCCGCCGTTTCTGGCGCGGATCGGCCACGTTCTACGTCCTCAACCCACTCCTGTTCCTTGCCGCGATCGGCTTCGGCCTCGGCGGGCTCGTCCAGGAGAGCACGGGCAACGTCGGCGGGGTGCCATACGACGCGTTCGTGGCGCCGGGGCTCCTGGCCGCCAGCGCCATGCTCGGCGCCGCCGCGGAATCGCTGTGGCCCGTCATGGCGGGCACGAAATGGGTGCGGACCTTCCACGCCATGGTCGCGACGCCCGTACGACCGGCCGACGTCTACGCCGGCGTCGTGGCCTGGACGACCGTTCGGTCGGCGGTGGGCGCGTCGGTCTTCCTGATTGTCGCGGCCATCCTCGGCGCCGTGCTCTCGCCGTGGGGCGTCTTCGCAATCCCTGCCGCCGCACTCTGTGCGACCGCGTTCGCCGCGCCACTGACCGCGTTCTCCGCGACGCAGGAGACCGACGCCCGGTTCCCGGTGATCCTGCGGATCGGCATCATGCCGCTGTTCCTGTTCTCGGGGACGTTCTTCCCCGTCTCGCAGCTGCCCGACGTGCTCCGACCGCTGTGCTGGCTGTCGCCCCTGTGGCACGGCGTCGAACTTTGCCGGGGGGCGATGACGGGATCGATGGATTTCCTTCCCGCGGTCGCGCACGTCGCGGTGCTCGTCGGGTGCATCGTCGCCGGGTGGTACTGGGGGACGCGCTCGTTCACGAAGAAGCTGACGCAATGAGCTCTCTCTTCGTCCACGTCATCGAGCGCGACATGCTGGCGTACCGGCGCCAGTGGATGATCTTCCTCACCGGCTTCGCCGAGCCGCTGCTGTACCTGTTGTCGATCGGCGTCGGTGTCGGCGCGCTGGTCGGGACCGTGCACGTCGGAGGGGAGACGGTCGACTACGACACGTTCGTGGCTCCCGGCCTCTTGGCGGTGGCGGCGATGAACGGGTCGGTGTTCGACACGACCTTCAACTTCTTCTTCAAGTTCAAGTACGCGCGCAGCTTCGACGCCATGCTCGCCACGCCGTTGCGGGCGACCGACGTCGCGCTCGGCGAGCTCTCCTGGGCGCTCCTCCGCGGCTCCATCTACGCCGCCGCCTTCCTCGTCACGATGGCGCTGCTCGGGCTGGTCGCGTCGCCGTGGGGGATCCTCTGCCTCCCGGCCGCCATGCTCATCGGCTTCGCGTTCGCCGGCGCCGGCATGGCCGCGACGACGTTCATGCGCTCCTTCGTCGACTTCGACTACGTGAACCTCGCGCTGATCCCGCTGTTCCTGTTCTCGGCCACGTTCTTCCCGCTCTCCCGGTACCCGACCGGCCTGCAGTGGCTCATCCAGGTCACACCCCTGTATCAGGGCGTCGTCCTCGTGCGCTCGCTCGCGTTCGGCGACCTGAGCTGGACCCTCCTCCTCCACGCCGCATACCTCGCGGTGATG
>WNFV01007997.1_pt1 | contig 13618 bp, 20 predicted proteins | sample 5400101 | NCBI WGS metagenome assembly WNFV01 (sample SAMN13153361, study PRJNA577476) | soil metagenome | isolation source: 115 cm soil or saprolite under grassland replicate 1 | place: USA:California | collected 2016-06-15
AGATCTGGAGCGGGTGGCTCGGATCCCTTGTGGTTCTCGCTGGTCGAGCGCAGGCTCTGATCGTCATCTGATCATGGAGCTCGGTCCGGTCGACACCTCCGGAACAGGGGTGGGCGAAAGACCGACCGAAGGCTGCCAGCGTCACGCTCCCAGAAGAGATTTAGGCGGCGATGGCGGGCCCGTCGCGAGCGCGAGTTCCGGCGCGCGGCGGGACCGGCGTTGCGGATGCCTGCGGCAGAGCGCCCACCGACGGGCTGAACCGTCCGTTCCGTACGGAGGGGGCGGCATGGATAGGGTCGCCTGCGGTGGCGGGGCCGTCGCTGAGCGGGACCAGCCTCTCCCGTTTCAGGGCCGCCACGAGCTCCTCGAGGCCCTCGTCCTCCTCGGACCGGGCGCCGGGGGAGAGGAGGCCGCATGCCTGCGACCTGAGGAACTGCGTCCAGGTCGGTCCAATCCGGCGTGGAGCCGGGCCGAGGCCGCTTTGGCGAAGCACCGTGGCGATGGTCGGGAGGGCGACCAGGCCGGCGTCGACGCCTCCTCCTCGAGAGCTCTCGGTGCCATCTGATGAGCGTGTCCTGGCCCACCGCGAAGCTCTTCCATCGATCCCGGGGCAGCAGCTCGGCAGTAGCTGCCAGGAACGCGCGATCGGCATCGGTGAAGCGGGGTCGGGTCCCTCCTCGACGAAGGATCTTCAGCTGGTGCCGGAGCACGGCCCTCTCCAGATCCCGCTCGTCGACGCCAAAGCGCAGGAGCAGATAGAACAGGCTGCGGAGGAGCCGGTAGCGCAACGACAGGAGCATCTGGCCAAGTCTGAAGGCAGCTCGACCCACCCGCCAAACGGCGAGGTCAGAGCGCCGATCGAGTTTCTTTACCCCACAGGTGGGACGCGCCGCCTAAATTCGTCCACGATCGCAACCCCGATTTCTGGTGGATGATGGAACTACCCCCAAGACACGACAATCAATCCAGCGATGAGAACCAACAGTCCGAAGAGGATGGTCGTCACCTTCTGGAGGTGCGGGTCCAAACGGTGCCGCATGCCCGGAAGCGAATAGATCGCCGGTGCACGGCGGTAGATCCACAGATGGAGCCGCATGTCGAGCCGGGAGAGAGCAGTTGGGAACAGGAGCTGGGCGACGCCGAAGACCACCATTGCTGCTCCCACGACCTTCATCCTCGTCGCCGCCACACGTGCACCCCGGCGACGGTGGTCTTGCCCAATGCCTCGTAGGTATATGAGGACTGGATCACCCCAGAGGTATCGGCAAGGCCGGCGACCGAGCAAAGGGTCGCCTAGACGTAGTAGCTGGCCGACCAACAAGAGCCTCGGGGCGCCGCCCGGATGCAGCAAAGGGAACCCCTCGCGCCGACACTTCAGAGGCAGCAAGAGCACGCCGAGAATGTTGGCATGAAGTCAGTACTTGATGACAAAGAGCAGTGTGACAGATCCCAGCGGTGGATAGCCGTGACGACGGTCCTCGTTCTGACCGCATGGCTCCTTTCCGGCTGTTCGTCGGATGTACGTCCTGACGCGAGGGAGCAGGAAACGTTCTCCGCCACGTATGACGTGAAAATCCTCCAGGGACGAGTCCGTGTACTGACCATCCGCTACTTGCTTCCTTCCGGCAAGCCCGAGGTCGTCAAGGTCCGGGAACGCAGGTGGAAAAGTGAGCTCATGCGGTTTCCGGATCGCAGTCGACTGGAATTGTTTGTTCGGGCGAAGGAGACCAGTGGGTTAACAACCATTCTTCGCAGGTAGCGCGGCCAACGGCTGCAGGGCGAAGGGAATCGCGGGGAAGAATCCGTTCCAGTTGGACTAGCCAAGGCTTGAAGCGGGGACAGGGGCTCTTGCAATGGACCTGCGCGAACGCAGCCGACGCAAGCGGGTCGCTGACGTGCTGGCTGTTGGCGCCCCGATCACGGTGGGACTTTCCATAGCGACGATTAGCGTCAGGCTCGTCGTCGAAAATCAGAGCCATGTCGAGTGTGGGAGCATCCGTGACTTCGTCGTGGGCTTTCTCGCGGGTGCGCTTCCAGTTCTTGAGCTGGGGGGAATCGCTCTCGGAGCCGCAGGCCTTGTCTTGGGCACCCGGTTCAAGGGCTACGCGATTCTGGGCATCCTTTTGGGCATTGTGGTGCTCCCCATCACCGCAGCTTTTGGCTTCACCACCTGCTACTAGAGAATGAGAAACTGGTGTCCGAGGGTCTAGGGCACAAAAACTCGGATCAGGCCCGTGACCAGGACTTTCTTCGAGCTCCCTCGACTTGCTCGGCCCCGGCGGCCACGACGGGGAATCCACACCGTTCAGTGGGCAAGACACCTGTTTCGTGAACATTGTCAGGCGATGCAGACAGGGTGGCTTGCCACTCAAAAACAGGGCGGAATCTGTTGGAAGCGGCAGCCAACTCATCTCGAACAGCCGAGTTAACGTGCGAGACCACAACGCATCAAGGCAGGAGAGGCCGCTGTCTCCGGCGCTCTGGGCCGATTTCCCGAGTTCGAAGAACCACCTCCGAGCGCCTGACCGCCTGTTGCATCACTAACGGGAAGGCCGTTGGCCCTATTCACCTGGTCTGCTGCTCTCGCGTGGGAGGAACACTCAACCTTCGACCCCAGAAGGGGCGGCGTAGAACAACGTCGGGAGCGAAGGCCGAAGTCGGCCCTCATTCCTTGGCGATGCTCTTGGCAAGGTCTCGCATCGAGACCATCCCCACTACGGCGTCTTCATCCATGACCGGCAGGTGCCGGAACCCGCCGAAGAGCATCTGATTCAGTGCCTCGGCCACCGTGGTGTCGGGCCCGATCGTCACCGGATCTCGGGACATCCATTGGGTGACCGATGAGATCCTGGCCAGGTCCGCCTTGGCCGAGTGGGCCAGGGCCCGGAGGATGTCTCGCTCTGTGAAGATGCCCACGAGGGAGCCGGATTTAAGCACGAGGACCGACCCCGAGCGGCCGGCAGACATCGCGTGAACGGCCTCCGTCAGGTTGGCCGAGGGTTCGACGGTGACAAGCTCGGTGCTCATGATGTCGCGAACAGTCGTCAACGCGCCGCCACCAGGATGAATCTGCAGGGGTTCAGTCGCTTCCATACCTATCATCTCGGTCAAGTCCCAGGCCGGCGAGGACGTTGGTAGGGCGCGAACCCTCTCACCGCGCGCATCCCTGCGTTCCTGGCGCGTCGAGGTCGGCCCAGTGAAGGTCGCCTTGGTCTCCGTCCAGCCTCCCTCCGTCCGGATCCTCCCCGAAGTCGGGGTAACCCGGATGCCCACGGATGCGACTATCGGTGGGATGAAGGCAAACGTTCCGACCGACCCCACCGACGCTGCACTCGTGGAGTCCGCCCGTGGAGGCGACCGAACCGCGTTCGCGGAGCTCTTCGAGCGCCATCGAGACATGCTCGTCGCGCTGTGCCGGCGGGCACTCGGAGGTTCTCAGGTGATCGAGGACGTGGTCCAGGACACGGCGCTCGCCGCCCTGCTCGGGATCGGCACCCTTCGGGACCCCGAGCGGTTCGGGCCGTGGCTTTCAGGTATCGGGTTGAATATCTGCCGACGATGGCAGCGTGAGCGGTGGGATCGGTGCTGGTCGTGGGAGGCCGTGGCGGGCGGGGTTCTCGCCGACCGACTGGTGGATCCTCGGCTCGATCCCGCTGAGATGGCGGCGGAGGGGGAGTTCACCCGTCAGATCCGTGGTGCCGTGGAGGAGTTGCCCCCCGGCCAGCGAGACGCCGTCGTGCTGTTCTACTTCTCGGGCCTGACCCAAAGGGAGATGGCCGTGCTGCTGGGTACCGAAGTGGGCGCGGTGAAGGCTCGGCTGCATAAGGCCCGGAAGAGCCTCCGGCAAGGGCTGTGGTCTGCATGGAAGGAGGAGGAGATGGGGACGGTCCAACAGGCTGGGATGGTCCGGATGCGGCCGGGCGATGTGGTGCGGCTGCCGGCCGAAGGCGATAGGCCGCCCGAGTTCGTGATCATGTTGGAGGAGGTCGACGGGGACCGCCGGCTGCCGATCTGGGTCGGCCAGAGCGAGGCGACCTGGCTAGCGATGGCGCTGGAGGAGGTGGAGCTTCCCCGCCCGGGACCCTACGCCATGGTCACCGGCTTGTTGTCGGGTCTTGACTGTCGCGTTCGCGAGGTACGGATCGAGCGTCTAGTGGAGTCGACCTATTACGCGGTCATCGTCGCCGAGCGAGAGGGGTCGGTGGCAACCATCGACGCACGGCCAAGCGATGCGCTCAACCTGGCCGTCCTCACTGGATCACCGGTCCTCGTGGCCGCCGATGTGGTCGTGGATTCGGAGGCCGGCCGCGAAGGTACTCCGATCTACGCTAGGCTGAACCAGCACGTGCGCGACGGGACGGCGGCGAGCGCAGGTGTGGTCGCCTCGGAAGCCAGGGAGAACTGGGAGAAGTCGCTCGCGGAATTTTCGAAGCACGAGGAGCCCACCTGAGGGGATCGCTGTCGGTCGAGGATCTTCAGGCCAGCGAGTGCGTAACGCCTCGCACTGTGAGCACGAAGAAGGCTGGTGCCAGGGATGGGCCTGCTCCTTTCGCGCCATAGCAGCAGGCCAAGCGGGTAGCTCATGACAAATAGCGACCACAAAAAGACCCCGCCCTTTGCCGGCCTCAGTCAAGCTGGGACTCGTCCTTAGATCTCAAGGACCTCGACCAGGATCATCGGTTCTTCGTCCAAACCACTTCCTCGGATAGCCCGGCTTGCCGCCGCGAGCAGGAGTCTGTCAGGGCGATGGAGACGAGGGCGTTTCACCTCCCGCTGCAGCACCTTGACCTCGTGCCGGAGCACCAGGAGTTCGATGTCCTTCTCATCTTGTGGGCAACTTTCAGTTCCGAGGAGACGACGGACGAGGAAGTACAGGAGCGAGAACAACATGGAGTCTCCTTCCGGTAGAGGAGAGCGCATGCTACAGGTGCCGTAGTCTCCGAATCGGGGAAATTGAACCCTTCAAGCGAGCAACCGTCACCGTTCTCGCTTCGTTGTGTCGACCCGCGGCGAGGGCGGGGTCAGACGAAGGTCGTGACGACCTCGCCATCCTTCCAGCGGAGCTCGAGCCGGACGACGTCGCCGAGGCTGCCGGTCCGAACCCTCTCGCCGTTCACCTCGAGGTCGACCGCGCCGGCGCTCCCGAGCTCCAGCTCCAGGATCCGGTCCGCGCGGAACACGACTCGGTCGCCGGCTTCCAGCGTCCTTCCCTGTTCGAGTGTCGCTCCGTCGGCGAGGGCAACCACCCAACACCGGTCCTGCAGCTGCAAGATCGCACGGATGCCTTCGATCCGCGGCGGGAGCGGCGGCTGCGTCACGGAGGATCTACCGGGAGACTCCTCCGCGGCCGCTGAGGCTGGTGGCGATATCCCCGGTCCTTGCTCGCGTCCGCCCTCCAGTCGCGCAACCGCTATCGACAGCAAGGCGAGGAGCGAGGCGACCACCAGCGCGCCTGCGACCGCCCGTCGCCGCGGTGGAGGATCGGGAAGCGGCTCGATGATCGGATAGTCCTGAACGGGATGGTCCTCATCGAACCGGCGGACCATGCCCTCCGTCTCGAGCTCGAGGAACTCCGCATACGCGCGCAGGAAGGACCGGGCTTAGATCGGGGCGGGGAACTCCTCGAGCGAGGCGTTGCCCTCGAGCGCCTGCAGGTACCGCTCCCGGATCCGAGTTCCCTTCGCGGCGTCCGAAACCGTGAGTTTTCGCGCTTCCCTCGCTTGCCGGAGCGTGGTGGCGACGCGCCTGGACGTCACGGAGGTCGAGCCCTGAACCCCCGGGAGATCGAGCACGTCGATGAGGTCGCCGGGTGTTGCCGACGGTTCAGGTTCAGGTCGCCGGCCGCGAGAGCGACCTCGGCAGGCGATCGCTCGTTTGACCAACGCAGACCGCACGACCAGCAGAGCCACTCGCCGAAGGCGCCGCTTCCGCCCGCAGGAGCGCTGCTGCTCCGGAGCTGCAGCACGGACTCCGAGGGACCGCCGGCCATCGCCGGCACGACCAGCGCCGATCCACAGCGAGGGCATTCGGGGCTTGGGGCCGCTCGATCCAGGTAGTGGGACGTCAGCATGCCTTGCCCCGAGCTGCTCGGCGTGCGAGACACCGTTCAGCGGCCGTGCAGGAAGGAACGGGTACACACGCTACGCGAAACCGCTTCCCTCGCATCCGAACACCCGGCCATGGGGACGTTCGGATCGACCTTAGGCGCGTGCTGCGCTCGAAGTCAACGGCGGTCCTGTCGTGGCGTCGCTGATCGACCGAGCGATCGCTGCTGAGCCGAGCGATCCGGCGTTGATGGCCGCCCGCTGCGGGTTCACACGAGGGATGGAACCATCACGAACCATGACACTGACGAGGGCCGAGCGCGACTCGGCGGCCATGTGTCGCGTGCTCGACATCGCCGCGAGGGTGCTCCGCGGCCTGGCGATCCTCGCGATTGCCTTGGTTGCCGCGATCGCGATCGCCTGGGTCGCGTGGGTGGCGCGAACGCCGCCTGTGGGGACCACTATTCGGTTCACGCTCGTGAGCAGGGCATTTGGACCACGCTCAGAAGCAGAGCTCGGCCGGTCCGTGGAAGCTGCCGGGTTCCCGGACCGCTATCACACGGAAGCTCGGCCCTTCGAAGTTGAGCGGAAGGCGCTCAGGATTGGACCCGAGTCCTCAGTCGGAGCCGGCCGAGTCGGGCCACTCGTCACCCCCGCAGGGGGACTTCCCCCGCCCCAGGAGTTGGCCGCAGGCCTCGAAAGAGACCAGGTCAGCGCCCGGATCTCAATAAGTGCACCCTTCACGGTCGAACCCAGTAGGTAATCTCACCGTTCCCGAACTCCAAGTCGATGTCTCGGAGCGAGATGTAGCCGAGTGCGTCACCGCCGGTGCTGATTGCCCAACTGGTGTCGGACTCATTGGCCCATCGCTCATGCCATGATTCGATCCAACGCTGAGCCTCTTCGGCGTCGAGGCACCGTAGATGCCATCGCTGGATGTCGGGATCGAGGTACGCATCGACGACCGCTCCTACATCAGTCTCGGTCCACTCGCGAAGAGAGATTCCTTCGTCACCGGTCAGGGTGGGCTGAAGGAGAGGAGCCGTGCGGAAGAACGAGCCGGTCACTGCGATCGACCCGCGATTCAGCGAGCCGGGTGCGGTTGTCACCAGCTGGGATCAGACCCGCAGCGTGATTGATACGGCCGAGCTGTTCTGGATCACGACCGTCCGGGCCGATGGCCGGCCACACGTCACTCCGCTTGTTGCCGTGTGGCTCGACGGGGCCATCCACTTCTGTACGGGTGCCCACGAACAGAAGGCCGTCAACCTACGTCGCAACACGCACGTGGTCCTGACGACTGGCTGCAACAACTGGGAGGCAGGGCTCGACGTCGTCATCGAGGGCGAGGGTGTCCAGGTAGCCGACGATCTCAGGCTTCAACGTCTCGCCGCGGCGTGGGCTACCAAGTGGGACGGACGGTGGCAATACGAGGCGCGCGCCGGCAGCTTTAACCACCCGGATGGCCGTGCTGCGCTCGTGTTCTCGGTGACGCCAACCAAGATCCTCGCCTTTGCCAAGGGGCCAGTTCAGCCACACTCGATACCTATTCCAATCAACGGCTTGAGCGTTTCTCGCCGGGCCGACCGAGAACGAGACTGAACTGGCCCCCGGGAGGACGCCGGACCTGATGGCGGCGACCGACGCGATCCGCCGCTGGATCGAGGATCGGCCCAAGGCCTCCGAGCATGTTCAGGACCTGAAGTTCGTGCAGACGACGAGGCCGCTCAGGTCCGTGAGGGGCGGCGCGGGCAGTCGTCGTTCGATGAAAAGCCGCAGCTGGTCGAGGGCGGGCATCGCGAATTACCCCGGGCTGCTCGAGGTACGCGACGGACCCGCGGGCGGGCTCCTCGACGATCACGTCGGGAGGATATCGGGACCCGGGCTCGCGAGAACGTTCAGCCCTTTTGCGCGCCTCGCAGGCATAGGGTAGGAAACGCGCATGGGCGCCGATGCGACGGGCGTTGTCGAGGCGGCGAGAGGCCTGTGGCCCATCCTCCTCTTCGTCTTCCTGATCCTGTTCATCGTGCTGTTCCGGCAGCAGTTGGCCGCACTGCTCGGTCGTCTGGAGGGTCCTCGGATCCGGCGCGGCGAGACCGAGGCTCAGATCGCTCTACGCGAGTCATCGATCGTGATCGTCGAAGAATCGGAGGTCCCTCCACCAGAGAAGCTATCTCCTCCCGAGGAAGAGGCGCTAAGGGAGGCTAAGACGAGCCCCGATGAGGCTGCCTTCATCGAGATGATGGGCGCCTACGAGGAGGGCAAGGTCGAGGAGGGCGAAGCTGCCTATCGTCGGCTCCAAGCGGCTACGGCGGATCCACCAGAACAGGTCGCGAACGAGGCGTGGCGGGACTTCTTGCGGTATGGCCGAGCGCAAGATGCGAAGGCATTGAACCGACTTCGAGTGCTGGTCAACGACCATCCCGACAATGCCACCGCCGCAAGCCTGCTTGGTCATGTCCTCAAGCAAGCAGGTGACAATGAGAGTGCGGCGGCGAGTTTCCAGGATGCAGCCCGAGTCGTTGACGACGCCCGTGCTCGCGCGTCGCACCTTGGTTCTGCTGCGCTCGCCCTTTTTGAGGGGGGTCGTGAGTACGATGGCTTCGAGCTGTTGTACACAGCGATCTCCCAAGAAGACGACCCGCTCGCCCTCTCGGGCCTGCATCGAGGACTTGCTGAACTGTTCGATCGGGGCGGCGAGACGGAACTGCAGGTGGTCGCCCTCGAAAGGGCGACCGAACTGGCGCCGAATGACGCTTCTCTCCATTTCTCGGTCGCGTGGGCGCTCAGTCGCGTTGACACAAGATCCCACCTGGCGCTCCTCCACTATGCCGATGCGCTGCGGTTCAAGGTCGACCACGCCGCCGCGCTCAACAACCTCGGTGTCCAGTACGACCGATTCCTCCTCCCGGGCAAAGCCGTCGACGCATACAGCAAGGCCGCCGCGATGGGCTTGACTGTCGCGATGGGCAACCTCGCATCGAAGCACCTGTCGGAGGGTTTCGTGGATGACGCCGCGAGTCTCCTCACCGAAGCGATGAAGACGGGAACCACTCATGAGCGGGTCGTGACGGTGTTCGAGCGGCTCAAGGAGACGGAGCGGGACGAGGAGAAGAAACAGGAAGATCTCCTCGAGCACGGGCGACGCGTTCAAACCTTCATCCGGCGGATGGCCGAGAGGGCGTTCTCGGCAGGATCGCCTGGTGACCTTGAAGGTCTTTGGAGTGGGAGTCGCGGCGAACGACTGGAGTTGGAGGTGGCGGGAGAGACGCTCTCTGGGCACTTCAAAGAGTCGCCCAAAGACGCGGGTCTATCGGTGAGTGGCTCGTGTCTGCACAACAGCGCCGTGGTGCTGCTTCGGCGGGCTGGAGGTACAGAGAGGAAGGGTTACCTATATGGCGAAGCCGATCAGGCGACCCTTCGGCTCATGCAGGAAATGCCAACCGGGGACTACCAAGAGCATGAGCTTTCGCCCACGGCAGGGACGAGCGGATCATAGGATCTGTTTCCTCCTCCAGATGCGGCAGCGTGAAGGGCACAGAAACTCGGATTCGACCCGTGAGCAGATGTCTCTTCGAGTTCGCTCGACCTGCTCCGCTTCGGCGGCCACGACGGGGGATCCAGACTGTCCACCGAGCGAGACACCAGTCTCGTGAACATTGTCTGGGCTCTCTGTGCGTGAAGGGTGCGAGTACCCGGATTCGATCAGGCTGCGGCTTCGTATTCATGGATCAGGCGGGCGAGATGTCGCGCCGAACGACGCGGGTCCCGTGTTTCAGGCCTCGCTGGCGACACTGAGACGAATGAACCCACGCCTGCCCATATCTTCGGACTGTACTTGGCGACCTTTCGTGCATTGGCTTGCCCCAGCGGTCGACAACCCCCGGATTCCGCCACTTCTTCCGCATGAAGAGCGCTACCTGAACGGTCACGAGGCAGCCCAGCCAGCCCCACCACAGGTGGCGTATCTGCGCCACGTACGTGATGAATGCGACCCAAACTAGGAAGGCGAAGAAGAGCCATGTCGGCATCCGGGGCACTCGAGGGTCTTGGGAAGGTAGCGCCATTCCTGCGTTCTCGGCATAGGGCGGTTGAGGTTGAGGCGGTATGAACGAGAGTGTCAGCCCGACCGCAGCCCACTACAGGCTCTCGCGTCGACCTTGCCGGACGCCAAAACGAGCGAGGATGAGCCATGATGTCTGGACCGGGCGAAGTCGCGAGCTCGACGTCGGCGTCTCGGCGCGACGAGCCGGATAGGGCGGCCTTCCGGGTCCTAGGCGCTGTGCGGATCGCGGCTGCGGCCTCTCGGCGGCGTCGACGCTTGCGCTCGGCCTCCTGCTCGCGGCGTTCGAGCTCCTGGCACTCCGCCGAGCAATAACGCGTCCCCTGCGAGCCGACGAAGACGTAGAGAAATCCCAGCCGGGCGCAGGAGCGGCGCGGTCCGCCTACGGTCGCCCGGAGTCTCGGCGGAATCCGTGCGATCTCGACGGTCATCGGGAGCATCTTCCCGCGCCCGGTCTAGGCCGTCGAGGTCGGGCGGCGGCCGCGAACGGTCGGGTACATCCGGAGATATGTCTCTCCGTGCGTCGCACGCAAGAAAAAACGGGGACCTGGAACCAGCGTGGTCGTTGGCGCATCATAGGAATGTGCGAACGAGCTCTATCGCGTCGCTTATTGGCCTAGCGGTCCTCGCCTCGGCGTGCGGCGGTGCTGACCGATCAAGCGAGGGCTCCGAGGTATCGAGTGGGGGGAGCGCATCCTGCGCATGGATAGCCTTCCTCGACGGCCACGAATACCTAGGCCGGAACGCAGTCGTGCACCCTGTTCCGGGGGAAAGTGTGGGCGAGATCAGGATTCCTGGGTGCAACGACACGGGGCAGTCTGAAGCTCCCCCCGATGAGTGGAGAAGGGTCGCGGTCTTGCCTGGCGTCGACGCAAGCGTCGCCGTCGTCGATGCGGAAATGCCCGAGGTCATCTATGTGCGAGCGGACCTCGACTCCTACCCTTCGGAGATCGATCGCTACTTCGCCGCCCCTGAATGTGTTTCGGCGGATGAACCCATTGATCTTGAAGGTCCCTGGCTCTCGATCCCCGGCACGGATGCGAACAAGGAGCCCGATCCCGTCCCGCCGTACCGAGTCGAAGTCCTAGTGGTGAAGTCCTCAGCATCGCGATACGCGAACGCGGAACTTACGATCGCCGTGCCACCGACACTCGGGATGCCGATCACACATGCGGACGTAGAAGAGTCATTGTGGGGGGGCGGGAGCCTACGTGTTACCGCGGTGTGTGATGGTGAGCGCTTCATTGCGGAAAGCATCGAGGTCATCCGGCCTGTAGCTAGCTGACCCGTATCCGAGGTCTTGAAGTCGACGGTCGAGGTCATTACGGCGCCGGGATGCCTGTAGGGTGCGAAAACTCGGATTCGCCTCCTGACCAGGGATTTCGCGGGAGCGGGTTTCCTACTCCGGCCTGGGCGAGTCACCTGTTTTCTCAACATTGTCGGGGGACACCGGAGCCCATGTCCCATCTCCGGATGGGTGGAATGCATCGCCGCATCATGGGGGACCGCAGGCAATCGCATCAGCCTCGGAGGAAGCCCGCTGGTCATGCTGCCGATCGGAATAGATGCACCCTTTCACGCTCTGCAGACACCCAGAGCCGGGGGTGCCCCCTCGTGGAAACTCCCGAGGGCCTAGGTCTCGGAGCCTAGGAGGCTGCCAAGGCCTCGGGTTCGGTACATTCGAGCTTCGGCTCGATTCCTTGTCGCGCGAGCGGAGGGAGGACGCAGATGACCTCAAAGGCCGACTACACGGAAGAGGAGTGGGTCCGACTGCGACGTGCGCCATTCGTGGCTGGGCTGGCCATCTCGATCGCCGATCCGGGCGGGCCGATCGAAATTGCGAAGGAGACGATAGCGACCCTGAAGGCCGCGTCGAAGCCGCCCAGCCAAGAGGAACTGCTCGTCGCGGTCTCGCAGGAGATCCTTTCGATGGTGAATCAAAAGCAGAACCCGATGGCGGGCTTCAAGCCGGACAGCTCCGCGCTCGCCGGCAAGATGATCCTCGACGAGCTGAGGGGCGTGAACGAGATCCTGACTGCCAAGGCAACGCCGGAGGAGGCGGACGCCTTCGCCGGTGGCTGCTTGCCGCTGCACAGGCCGCGGCCGACGGGGCGAAGGAGGGCGGCTTCATGGGGTTCGGCGCCGAGCTGATCAGTCAGGGCGAGCAGCGGATGCTGAATGAGCTGCGCGCAGCACTCGGCATGCCCGAAGGCTGACACGCCAGCGCGCGATCACTTCCTCTCGGCGGACTCAAGGGAATCGTCCAGGATCTCGCCTATGGAGCGCTGTTCGCCGATCGATGTCCTGGGTGGCCTGACCCACGGCTACAAGGCAGTGGCTGCGTGATGGATCCATCACGCCCGTCAACCCCTCTGGGCGGCAGTCAGTCAACCCAGTTCAGCTCCCTTGCAGCACCTATCGGCAGGTCGAGCACTCGCGGTACTGTTGGGACATCCCGATCCGCTCAAGGAGCTCAGCTTCCAAAGCCTTCGACGTCGCCAGGGGCACGAAGCATCGGGCACGCGGCAGCGGAGCGTCCGGAGCACCGAAGCGCCCCGAAGGGCGTGGAGGTGCGGAGGGCGCGGAGCGGAGGCCGATGCTCGACGCCGATGGCGATGCCTGTGGAGGATGTAGAGGGCTGGAACCGAGGTTTCTTCTGCGGCGTAATAGGGACAAGCAATCGGTTCCTCCGAGGGAGAAGCGACGGTGACCCAACCTGGTTGGCTCCGTTGGCAGCTCTTGGTGGTGACGGCCCTGGCGCTCGCCACGGCATGCACATCCCCAAGAGGGCTCGAGCCCAGTCCGAGCCTGCCGGGGGACCCGGCTCCCGGGTTGCTGTCCGGGACCTGCCCGGTCACCCGGCCCGTGCCTCCACCGGGTCCCGGAAACGGTCAAGAGGGTGATCAGGGCCGGAAGCAGTGAACCCACGAAGGTCACGTTCAACGACTGGTACGGCAACGACGTACTGTGGGTGGCGCTGCCGCCCGGGGCCAAGATCGTCAAGCCTCCGGGCGAAGAGTTGAGCGAGAAGTTCCCCTGGGTGCGGCTCATCGGGAACCTGACCATCGAGGGGCGGCGGCTCGACGACGCATCCGGGCTCGCCCGCCTCTCGGTCCCAAACGGCTACGGGGTTGGTTCCGGATTCCAGACGAGCGGCATCGCCTTTCCCACTGAAGGCTGCTGGGAGGTCACCGGCAAGATCGCCCGCCAAGAGCTCTCCTTCATCGTGGAGGTTCGCCGGGGGTAGGGGTGAACGCGTGTCCGATCCAGCGTGAACCAGCCCAGATCGACGTGGATCGTGCCTGTACCTGAGCGGATCTGAGGGCAGGAGAGCGGAGATCGCGCAGCAGCGCGCGACGGCCAGCAGCGCTACGACCGCTCAGCGCGACGGATCGGGCCGGCTGACAGATACAATCGACGCGATGGATGCCTTCACGTCGGTAGATCCTGACAACCAGGCGATCCGCAAGGTTCGCGAGCAGTCGATGCGGCTGTTCGTGGCGACCCTCGC
>WNFV01014715.1_pt1 | contig 13616 bp, 11 predicted proteins | sample 5400101 | NCBI WGS metagenome assembly WNFV01 (sample SAMN13153361, study PRJNA577476) | soil metagenome | isolation source: 115 cm soil or saprolite under grassland replicate 1 | place: USA:California | collected 2016-06-15
GAGTGGGCTGGTTCGACACCGACTACCTCGGCATCGACCAGGGGCCGATCCTCGTGATGGTCGAGAACCACCGCACGGGATTCGTGTGGAGCGTGATGCGCAAGAACCCGCACCTGGTGCGGGGGCTGTGCCGCGCGGGGTTCACCGGCGGCTGGCTCGCCGGGCGCTGCCCCTAGAGGTTGCCCACCCCGTTAGATTTCACCCCGCATGACGGACATCCGCATCACCAAGACCGCCTCCGAGCCGGGGGCGACGTCGCTCGCCGTGACCGTGCCCGCCGAGAACGTGGCGGCCGCCGAGGAACGGGCGACGCGCACGTACCAGCAGCGCGCCCGGCTGCCGGGGTTCCGCAAGGGCAAGGCGCCGACCGCCATCATCCGGAAGCAATTCGCCGACGACATCCGGCAGGAGGCGCTCCAGGAGCTGGTGCAGGAGAGCTGGCGGGCGGCGCTGGCGCAGGAGCAGCTCAAGCCGATCGCTGACCCCCACATTCACAACCTGAAATGGGAGGCCGGCGCCCCCGTCACCTTCGAGTTCCACGTCGAGGTGAAGCCCGACTTGAAGCTCGGGCAGATCGGCGGGTTCAAGCTCAGGCGCACCGCGCCGGCGGTGACGGCGGCGCAGGTCGAGGCGCAGCTGAACGAGCTGCGGGCGCAGCGGGCGCCGTGGACCCCGGTCGAAGGGGAGAAGCCCAAGCCCAAGGACCTGGTGCAGGTCACGATCGCGACGCGCGCGGGAGCCGAGATCAAAGATCCCCAGCCCTATCAGATCGTCCGGGGCGAGGGCCGGGCGATCCCGGAGGTGGAGGAGCGGAGCATGAGCCTCCTGCCCGGGGAGACCGGGGAGGCCATCCGCAAGGAGGTGGAGCGCGAGGCCGACGCGCGGGTGCGGGGGGAGCTGATCGAGCAGTTGGTCGCGGCGAACCAGGTGACCGCGCCGCGCCCGCTGGTCGAGCGCGCGCTCTACGTGTACGCCCAGGCCTACGGGGTGCCGGAGGAGCGGTGGCCGCAGTTCGCGGAAGAGTTCCGGCCGGTGGCCGAGGCGCAGGTACGGCGCGACCTGGTGCTCGACCACGTGGTGGAGACGCACGGGCTCAAGGCGACGGCGGCCGAGCTGGACCAGCGCATCCAGGAGCTGGCCGCAAAGCGGGGCATGCCGGCGGAGCAGCTGTACGCATCCCTGGAGAAAGCCAAGCGGCTCCGTGACGTCGAGCGGAGCATCACCGAGGAGAAGGCGTTCGCCTTCCTCCTCCCGCAGTCCACCGTGGAGCAGCCGTGAGCGACAGCCAGCTTTACCCGCCCTACATCATCGAGCGCTCCAGCCGGGGCGAGCGCACCTACGACATCTTCAGCCGGCTCCTCATGGACCGCATCGTGTTCCTGGGGACGCCGATCAACGACGATGTCTCCAACATCATCATCGCCCAGCTCTTGTTCCTCGACGCCGACAACCCCGAGCGGGACATCTACCTGTACATCAACTCCCCGGGGGGCATCGTCTCGAGCGGGATGGCGATCTACGACACGCTGCAGTTCCTGCGCGCCCCCGTGAACACCATCTGCATGGGCATGGCGGCCTCGATGGGGTCGTTCCTCCTGGCCGCCGGCCGCAAGGGGAGGCGCTCCGCCCTGCCACACGCCCGAATCATGATGCACCAGCCGTCGGGCGGGACGCAGGGCACCGCGTCGGACATCGAGATCCAGGCGCGCGAGATCCTCTACCTGCGCGGCAAGCTGAACGAGCTGTACGCCAAGCACACCGGCAAGCCGGTGGATACCATCGAGAAGGACATGGACCGCGACCGCTTCATGTCGGCGGAAGAGGCCAAGGAATACGGGCTCATCGACAACGTCATCTCCAACTTCCAGCAGGTCGCCGATGACGGGAAAAAGAAGTGATCCCTTGCGCGGCCCGGACGCGACTCCCATACTAGGGAACGATGTCCCACGATAAGCACCTCCGCTGCTCGTTTTGCGGCAAGTCCAAGGATTCGGTCCGGAAGTTCATCTCCGGGCCGTCCGTGTACATCTGTAACGAGTGCATCGCCCTGTGCAACGAGATCCTGGCGGAGGACGAAGAGCGCGAGGTCGCCGAAGCCATCACGCAGGTCCCCACCCCCTCGGAGATCAAAGAGGTGCTGGACCAGTACGTGATCGGGCAGGAGAAGGCCAAGAAGACGCTCGCCGTCGCCGTGTACAACCACTACAAGCGGATCAACTCCCACTCGGGCCGCGAGAGCGAAGTCGAGCTCGACAAGAGCAACATCCTGCTGATCGGCCCGACGGGCGTGGGGAAGACGCTGCTGGCGCAGACGCTGGCCCGCATCCTCGACGTCCCCTTCACGATCGCCGACGCAACGACGCTGACCGAAGCGGGCTACGTGGGCGAGGACGTCGAGAACATCCTGGTGCGGCTGCTGCAATCGGCGGACTTCAACGTCTCCGAGGCGGAGCGGGGCATCGTCTACATCGACGAGATCGACAAGATCGCGCGCAAGTCGGAGAACCCCAGCATCACACGCGACGTGTCGGGTGAGGGCGTGCAGCAGGCGCTGCTCAAGATCCTCGAGGGCACCGTGGCCAGCGTGCCGCCCCAGGGCGGCCGCAAGCACCCCCAGCAGGAGTACATCCAGGTCAACACCAAGGACATCCTGTTCGTGTGCGGCGGGGCGTTCGACGGCCTGGAGAAGATCATCGAGCAGCGCACCGGCCGGCGCCAGATCGGCTTCACCAAGGAAGAGGTCGAGAAGGGGCTCGCCGAGAAGCTGAAGCGCAACCCCTTCGTGGACGTCGAGCCCGACGACCTGCTGCGCTACGGCCTCATCCCCGAGCTGGTGGGGCGCCTTCCCGTCACCGTGCCGCTCGACGCGCTCGACGACGCCGCGCTGATCCGCATCCTGGTCGAGCCGAAGAACGCGCTGGTCAAGCAATACCAGAAGCTGTTCGAGCTCGAGGACGTGCGGCTGACCATCGAGAAAGACGCCCTGGGCGCGATCGCGCTGAAGGCGATCAAGCGCGGCACCGGCGCCCGCGGCCTGCGCGCCATCCTCGAAGAAATGATGACCGAGATCATGTTCGAGCTGCCCAGCCGCGACGACGTGCGCGAGGTCGCGATCACCGCCGAGTGCGTGACCAACGGCCGGGCCCCCCTCCTCGTGACCGAGCGCCCGCGCCAGAAAAAAGAAGCCTGATCCGGGCAGCGTTCGTCAGCCATCATCCCCACATGCGCATGGGCGGGCAGCGCAGCATGGCCCTGCTCATCGAGCACCTCGACCGCCGCGTGGTGGAGCCCCTCGCCATTTGCCCGGGGCCGGGCGAGCTGACCGACCACCTCCAGGCGCTCCAGTGCCCCGTCGTCCACATCCCGCTGTACCACATCAAGCCCCGCACCCTCCTCCCCATGTGGCGCTCGGCCCGCGCCATCCGCCGCGTGCTGCGCGAGCGCGCGGTCGACATCATCCTCCCCGACGCCTCGCGCGACGCGCTCACCTGCGGCCTCGCCAAGTTGGGCACCCGTACCCGGATGGTCTGGTTCATCCGCCAGACCGGCCACTATGGCCTGGACCCGCTGCTCGAGCGCCTGGCCGACGGCATGATCGGCGACTCGACCGACGCGGGCCGCCGCTTTTCGCGCCGGGCCCGGGCCAACGGGAAGTTCCGCGCGATCTGGGCCGGGACGGACCTGCGGCGCTTTCACCCGCCGGACGACCGCCGCGCCGCGCGCGCCGCGCTTGGCCTGCCCGCCGAGCGGTTCCTGCTCCTCTTCGTGGGACAGGTGAAGCGCGCGAAGGGGGTGCTCGATATCGTGGACGCCCTGTGCCTGCTGCGCCGCGAGCCCCCCCCCCTCCCCCCGCCTTCGGGGAGGCCGCCGTTGCTGCTAATAATCGGCACCCCTGATCCGCCGGCGATCGTCGAGGAGATCGGCCGACGCGCGACCGACGGCGGCGTCGCGGCCGACGTCCGGGTCCTGCCGCAGCAGCAGGACATCGAGCGCTGGATGCAGGCCACAGACCTGCTGCTGAGCGGGTCGTACCAGGACACGGAAGGGATGTCGCGGGTGCTGCACGAGGCCATGGCGTGCGGCGCGGTGCCCGTCGCGACGGACATCCGGGGCAACCGCGAAGCGCTCACGCCCGAGACCGGCATCCTGGTCCCCGAGCGGGCGCCGGCCGAGCTGGCCCGCGCCGTCGGCGAACTTGCCGCAGATCCCGGGCGCCTCGCCCGGATGCGCGACCACGCCCAGCAGCGCGCGCGGGCGTACTTCGACATCGCCTTGCACGCGCGGGGAGTGGAGCGCTTCTGCCTCGAGCTGCTGGGGCGCGCCTCCTGACCGAGACCCAGTTTCTCGGCTCGTTCCCGCGAGCCGACGTCGCCCTCCATCCGCCGCTGCCCGAGGTGGCGTTCGTTGGGCGCTCCAATGTCGGCAAATCGAGCCTGCTGAACGCGCTGGTGGGCTCCCGGGTCGCCAAGGTTTCCGGGACGCCCGGGAAGACACGGATGATGAACGTGTTTGCGGTGAGTGGGGCGTGGGACGTGGGTCGTAGTGACGCCCCACGCCCTACGCCCCACGCCCTGTACTTTCTTGATCTTCCGGGGTACGGCTACGCGCGAGCCAGCAAGACGGATCGGGTGAGCTTTCGGCGGCTCGTGCACCACGCCCTGCGCCGCGAGCGGCTCGCGGGGGTGGTGTGGCTGCTCGATCTTCGCCGCGAGCCGTCGCCAGACGATCGGGAGATGCAGGACCTCCTCGCGGAGGGGGGCAGCCGCGTGCTGGCGACCCTGACCAAGGGGGACAAGGTTCCCCCGGGCGAGCGGCACCGCCGGGAACGCGACCTGCGCGCCATACTCGGCGCGCCGGAGGATCAGATCATCGTGACGAGCGCGCGCTCGGGTGAGGGCGTCGCGGAGCTTCGAGAAGCGATTGCGGGGCTGGTGAAGGGAGCGTTGGAATGATGGAAGGTTGGAAGGTTGGAACGTGGGGACGGAGGGGTCAGCTGGTGGCCCTTCTAGCCCTTTCCAACTTTCCAACGTTCCAACCTTCCGCCCTCGCCCAGGATACAGTCCCTCCCGGCTACGGCACTCTCAAGCGCGACGAGATCGTCGTGCGGTTCGCGACGGGGACGGTCGAGATCCAGTTCCTCCCGCTCGACGAGCAGGTCATCCGCCTGCTCGCTCCCGACACGTATCGCTCGCTCGCACAGCTGATCCAGAGCCGGCGTGACAGCATCTCCGCCGCGGCGGCGCGCGCGGGAGAGGCTCATCCGACGCTGGCAATGGTCACATTCTTCGGCCTGGTGCCGCAGGCGCGCTTCAGCCCGGAGGACGTGAACGTCACGAGCCGCGGACGTCTGTTCCGCCCGATCGGCATTGTCCCATTGTCGCCCGCCTGGGGATCCTACCAGCTCGAGGCGCGCCAGCAGGCGGCGGCGATCTACGTCTTCGAGGACGGCATCAGCTTTCGGGAGACGCTGAGCGTCAGCTACCAGGGCCAAGCCAACGACGCGTGGAGCCGGGCCCTGCGCGTGCTCGATCAGGAGCGGGCGCGCGCTAGGGCGCGCGCGCAGGTCGGTCCCCCGCCCTCCCCTGCCCCCCCCCCCGGGCGCCCTAGGGAGCAGCACCCGGCCCTCGAGGTCGGGGGTCCAGCGCACCCCGGCGGAGTCGGCGCACACGACGCTCAGGCGCCAGAAGAACTGGCCGCCGAGCTCGAGCAACGCGCTGTCGGCCGCCCCTGCTAGCGCCAGGGCAGCGCGGTCGAGGGCATATCCCTCAGCGATCGCGCTGGAATCGAGCGCGATCCCAGGGGCCAGGCGCAACTTGCCGCGCCGGAGGTGGGCTCCGCCAGAGAAGAGCGAATCCACCAGCTCAATGGAGTCGCGCGCCTGATCGAGAGCGCGCTCGAGGCGGGCCGTGTCGGCGCCGCGCTTCCCGCCCCAGGCCGCGACGGACATCATCGTGCCCATCGCCGGCCAGACGCGCGAGACGGCCTCGTTGCCGGGGTCGCCGCGGCAGGCGGCGAGGATCAGAAGCGCGGCGAAGCTACGGCGGGTCTTCATACTCGAACGTATTTATCGGATTTCGAGCGGTCAAGTTTTGCTCCGCGCTGCCCGCACCCTTAGACTGGGCCCCTGTGGACCTCGTCCTACAGCATCCCATCCTCACCGCGTCCCTTGCCTTCGTCACGGTTACGCTGGCCGGGGTTTTGTGGCGCGTCTGGAGCCGCCTGGTGCGGTCGGAGCGCGAGCGCCGGAGCGCGACGGACGAGTTGAACCGCCGCCTGTCCGAGCTCTTCTCCCTGCAAGAGTTGTCGTACGTCCTCTCGGAATCGCTCGAGTTGGACCGCATCGTGGAGCAGGTGGTGCGCTACGCGCTGCGCTTCCTCGACGCCCAGGCCGCCCTAGTGGCGCTCTCCGGCGATACGCCGGGCGATCCGCTGCGCATCGCGGCCGCCGAGGGCACGCTCGCCGCGCACAAGGGGCGCCAGATTCCGTCGGACGACCCGGGCCTGGTGGCGCGCTCCACCGCCCGGGAGCACCTCGAGCTGGTGCGCAACTCGGGCGGCGACCCCACACCCCTCTTCGGAGACGTCCAGGCGGCGGCCGCCGCCGCGGTGCCGCTGCGGGCTCACGGCGTCGTGATCGGGACGCTCGTGATCGCCGACCCGCGCGGCGGTGTCTTTGCCGCCGAAGACATCCGGTTGCTATCCACCCTGGCCACGCACGCGGCGATTGTGATCGCGAACGCGCGGTTCTTCGAGCTGGTGCGCCGCGCCAAGGAGCAGTGGGAGACCGCGTTCGACGCGCTCAGCGAGGGCATCGCGGTGGTGGACGAGGAGGGGCGGGTGCGGCGGGCCAACCGCTCCCTCGCCGAGCTGCTCGGCGCCCCCTTGCCTGCCGTCATCGGCACGCACCTGGGGAACGCTTTGCTGGGCGAGTCGCAGGCGTTGCTGGACCTGCTCGACGCGGCGCGCCGCGGCTCCCGCCCGTCCGCTCTGGTCGCGCGGTCCGAGCGGCTCGAGCGGACGGTACGGGTGAATGCGGCCCGCATCCCCAGCGCGTCGCCCGAGCAGAGCGTCGTGGTGCTCGTCGAGGACGTCACGGACCAACAGGCGATGGAGACGCAGCTGATCCAGAGCGAGAAGCTCGCCGCCGTGGGACAGCTGGTCTCGGGCGTCGCCCACGAGCTCAACAACCCCCTCACCTCGATCGCGGGCCTTTCGGAATTCCTGCTCGAGCAGAAGGAGCTGGGCAAGAGCGACCGCGGCCACCTCAAGGTGATCCAGGAGCAGGCCGAGCGGGCGGGGCGGATCGTGCGCAACCTCCTGACGTTCGCGCGCAAGGAGGCGCCCGAGCGCGAGCCGGTCGACCTCAACGACGTCGTGCGGCGTACGCTGCTGCTGATGGACTACGACCTGAAGCTGAAGGACGTCGGGGTGAGCCGCGACCTGGCGGGCGGGCTCCCCGACGTGCTGGGCGACCGGCACGGGTTGCAGCAGGTCGTGCTCAACCTCCTGTCGAACGCCGGCCAGGCGGTGGTCGATAACCCGCCCGGCCGGCCCCGCCGGGTCATCGTGTCGACGTGGTTCGACGGACACGTGCACCTCCGCGTCGCCGACACCGGGCCGGGGATCTCCGATGTCGTCGCGCAGAACGTGTTCACGCCGTTCTTCACCACCAAGGAACCGGGCCAAGGCACAGGGCTCGGCCTCTCGATCACCTACTCGATCGTCGAGAGCCACGGCGGGCACATCGTGCTCGAGCGTCCGTCCGCGGGTGGCGCGGCGTTCCGGGTGGACCTGCCCCCGGCGCCGGCGGACGCGCTGCGCCCCGCGCCGCGGGCTGAGACGGCCGAGTCAGCGCCCGCCCCGTCCACCGCGAAGCGGACGATTCTCCTGGTGGACGACGATCCCGCGGTCCGGCGGATGGTGAAGGCGTTGTTCGGGCGGGACGGGCACACCGTGGAGGTCGCGCGCAATCCGCAGCACGCGTTGGAGCTGGCGCAGCGGGGCGGGTTCGACCTCGTGATTGCCGACGCCCATGCGGCGGCCCGTGGTAAGCTGTTCGTGGAGGAGTTGGTGGCGCGCGTCCCGGCGCTGCGCGATCGGACGATTGTGGCGACCGGCGACGTGCGGCCGGCGACGGAAGAGACGCTGACGCGTCTCGGCGTGCGCTACGTGCGCAAGCCTTTCAACCTGCGGGATCTGCGCGACGAGGCGGCGCGTTTGTGGGCGGCCGCCGCGCTGTCATAGGCTTCGGCGGGCCAGCCGTACGTCCCCAGGTTCACCGCCCCACCTGGCGCGAAGCGCACGTCTTCGCGCAGCAATAGCGCCCGTTGCAACACGGCGCTGTGATCCTGACTCGACAACGAGATGCGCCCCGCCGCGTTGATCACGCGCCACCACGGCACGTCGGTCTCCTCGGGCAGCGCCGAGAGCGCCCAGCCGACTGTGCGAGCGGCCCCGGGGCGGCCGGCGAGGCGCGCCACGACTCCGTAGGTCGCCACCCGTCCTTTCGGGACATGCCGCACGACGCGATAGATGCGGTGATAGAACGGGTTCACGGCACTTTAGCATACCCTCAGCACGTCGTCCAGCAAGCCCGCCTCCCCACCCCCCAGTATTGACAAAATGTCCTCCAGTGCTCTGCGCTCCCGGGGCCACGCGAGCCGCCTGGCGGCCTCCGCGGGCGCGAGCCACTCGGCGCGATCGTGCTCCGGGGAGAGCCGCGGCGCTCCGTCCGCCGCGACGAACGCCGCGAACACGGGAATCAGCGCCACTTCGTCGGTGCGGTGCTGATAAAACGCTTCCGTGCGACTCAGATTGTAGAGCCGCTCGGGCGCGAGCCCCGTTTCTTCGCGCAACTCCCGCAGCGACGCCTGCACCGGCGTCTCGCCCGCCTCGATGGTGCCGTGCACCGTCTCCCACGACCCCGGACAGCGGCCCTGCGGACCGCGGCGCAGCACCAGCACCTCCAGCCGCGCGCCCGCGCCGCGCAGGGCGTACGTGTCCACGAACGCGACGCGGACGCCGGTCACGCCGAGCCTAGCGGCGGCGGCCGAGCACGGCTTCGAGACGCGCCGACAGCGCGCGGGCGCGGAACGGCTTCGTGAGGAAGTCGTCCGCGCCCAGCTCGAAGACGCGGACCTCGTTATCTTCGTCGCCTTTCGCGGTCAGGACGATGACGGGGATCCCGGCGGTGGCGGGACGCGAGCGCAGGTGGGACAACACGCCATAGCCGTCGAGGCCCGGCAGGTTCAAGTCGAGCACGATGATGTCGGGACCCACGCGATCCACCTGGTCGAGCGCCTGCACGCCGTCGCGCGCTTCCGTCACCGCGTACCCGTCCCGCTCGAGCAGGTCCTTCATCACCTTCCGGAGCCTGTCCTCGTCGTCGACCAGCAGGACCTTGCACGCCGGCTCGCCGTGCGGACCGGACTTGCGCGGCGCCGCCGCTTCCTCCAGCAGGTCGAAGTGGGTCGATACCGGCTCTGGCGGCAGCGTGACCGTGCCCGGCGGTGGGGAGAAGCGCAGCGCCTGGCCGCTGCCGGAGCGGCGGCCGGCGGCCGGCGCCGGGTGCGGCGCGGCGGCCACGCCGGCTTCTTCGTCCTCGGCCGGGATGTCCACGACGCGCATCAGCTCGTCCAGCGTGGATTCGCCGCGCACCACATGCGCGAGCCCGCTGTCCCACAGCGACTTCATACCGCCGCGCCGCGCGCTTTCGGCGATGCGGTCGGCCGGGTCTCCCGCCGCGATCCGCCGCTCGAGATCGGGCGTCATCGTCAGGATCTCGAGGATCGAGAACCGGCCGCGGTACCCGGTCATCGCACAGTCGGGACAGCCCGCGGCGCGGTACAGGGGCGTGCCCGACGGGATCCATCGCCGCAGCCGCTCGGGCGGGGCCTCCATCCAAACTTCCTTACAGGTGGGACAGAGTTTTCGCATCAGCCGCTGCGCGACGACCCCGCGGAGCGCGGCCGCGATCTTGTACGCCTCGACGCCGATATCCACGAGCCGGGTCACGGCGTTGGCGGCGTCGTTGGTGTGCAGCGTCGAGAGCACGAGGTGGCCGGTGAGCGACGCCTGCACCGCGATCATCGCCGTCTCGCGGTCGCGGATCTCGCCCACCAGCACGACGTTCGGGTCCTGGCGCAGGATCGAGCGGAGCGCCGCGGCAAAGGTCAGCCCCGATTTCTCCTGCACCTGCACCTGCACGATCCCTGCCATCCGATACTCGACCGGGTCCTCCACGGTCACGATGTTCACGCCTTCGCTCTTGATCTGGTTGATCGCCGAGTAGAGCGTGGTGGTCTTGCCGGAGCCGGTCGGTCCGGTGACGAGGAGGATCCCTTCGTGGTTCTCGAGCAGCCGCTTGATCGCCTCGGCCTCCCCGGGGTTCAGGCCGAGCGAGTCGAGCGATTTGACGGTCGCGCGCGAGTCCAGGATGCGGATCACGACCTTCTCGCCCAGCTGGGCCGGGAGGGTCGAGACCCGCAGGTCGATCGGCTGCCCGCCCACCGCCACGCGGGCGCGGCCGTCCTGCGGCCGCAGCCGATCCGCGATGTCCAGCGCCGACATGATCTTGATGCGCGAGATCAGGGGCAGCCCGGCCTGGCGCGGGATCTTCATCACCTGGCGGAGCACCCCGTCGATCCGGTAGCGCACCGCCACGCCGCCCTCTTCCGGCTCGATGTGGATGTCGCTCGCCCGGGAAAGGATCCCCTCCGAGATGATGAGATCCACCAGCCGCACGACCGGCCGCCGGCTCGCCTCCTCCTCCGAGATGGTCAGCTCGTCGGGCCCCGCCTGGTCGGCCAGCTGGACGAGCTCCGCCCCGCCCTCCATCCCCTCGAGCAGCTTGTCGAGCGCCTTCTCGGGGCGATACATCTCGTCCAGCTTCGCGCTGATCTTCGAGGGCGGCAGCAGCAGGATGCGGATCTCGCGCGCCGTCGCGAACGCGAGCGCCTTCTCGGCGTCGAGATCGAAGGGGTTGGCGGTGGCGACTTCGAGGAAGGAATCGGTGAGGCGGATCGGCAGGACGCGGAAGCGGCGCGCCAGCTGCTCCGGCACGCCCTCGCGCACCTTGGGGTCGATCACCGCCACGTCGGCGACCTTCAGGCGGAAGCGCGCGCATAGCTTCTCGAGGATCTGGTCGTCGCTCAGGACCTTCGCGGCGACGAGCGTCTCCCAGAGCGTGCGGCCGGGCTCCGCCTTCCCCCGCAGCTCGACCAGCAGCTCGGGAGTGACGACGCTCTCGAGTGACTGCGCCAGCCACTCGTCGGGAAAAGCGGTTACCGGCATGGACGCATCAATCCTAACCTAGTCCTGTCGCCGCTCCAGTCCAGCCTACCCTCAGGCGTCTCGGCGTCTCGGCGCCTGGTCTTTCACAGGATGTCCCAGAAATCGCGGGTCACATCGAAGGCCACGCAGAGGCGCCGGCTCTGCAGCCCGTAGCCCGCCTCCACGCGGAACACGCCCAGCCACTCGAGGCCGAGACCCAGCGTCGCGCGCGGGGCCCCCTCAGCCGTCGCTTGCCACGGCGTCCCCGGAACGGGCCGTGCCGTCCACCCCGCCGCCACGTAGGGCGCGAGCGTGACTGTGCCCGGCGTACGCGCGTACGGCCCGGCGGCCATGCGGATGAAGGGCACGGGCGCGCGCCACTCGAGCTGCGCGAGCGCGGCGCGCCGGCCGCCCCAGCGCCGGAACGCGTCGCCGAGCAGCGTGCCGCGGCCACCGAGCACGAAGGCGCGATGCGGCGGCAGACCGCCGCCCGCCGCGCCGCCCTGCACGCGCGCCAGCAGGCGCGTGCCGCCCAGGGGAACGAGCACATGACCCGCCGCAGCCACGCGCACGTATCCCGCACCGTCGTCAGCCTGTCCAGCTTCCAAGGTCACCTCGGCCGCGAGGTCGCGGCGCACCGCGAATCCTTCGCTGCGGCGGCGCACGGTCAGCGCGGCAACAGAGAAGTCGTCACCGCCGAGCGCGGGATTGGGCCGGAAGCGACCCGTGGCTGGCTCGGCCCGTACCGCGAGCGAAGCGACCCGCTCGCGTGCGACGGCCAGGCGCCACTCGCCGCGCGTGCCGAACGCCCGCCGCACGGCCGCCCGGGCGCCGGTGGCAAGATAGTAGTCGCCGTAGTCGTCGCCGAATTCCTGAGAGGCGATGGAGTTGAGCAGCGGCGCGATCACCGCTGCGTCTCCCACGTCGCGCACCTGGCGGTAGCCCGCCAGCTCCAGCCCGTCGCCCGACGTCACCGCCAGGGAGCCCTTGACCCGCCGGTCGGCGAAGCCGTAGCTCCCGAGGGCGCGCACTTCGAAGCCGTCGCCGGGAACGCGCCAGACGACGCCGCCCCCCGCGGCCAGGCCCTCGACCCGGTTGGCGTGCAGCAGATCGCTCATGCCCCGCACGCCCAGCCGCTGCGGCCGCAGCCCAGACAGCGCGCGCCGGCCGGCGATGCGGGCCACCTCCGCCCGGACGGCCTGAAGGTCGTTTTCCCGCACCGGCTCGGCGATGTCCTGCAGGGCGGCGGCGAGCGGGCCGCTCCACGGGAACGAGTCGCGCTCGCTCTTCGGGGCAGCGACGATCTCCTCGCCAGCGAACCAGGCGTCCGTCAGGCCGAGATTGAAGACATAGCCGTCGATCTCCCAGCGACCCCGGATGATGCCGCGGGCGGGAATATCGAGCCACGTGGCACGCCGCCGGATCTCGATCTCCTGGCGGTAGGGGAGCCAGAAGCGCCCCTCCCACAAGGCGTTCTCGAGCACGATGCTCACGTCCTCCAGCTGGGGATCGAGGTAGGCGCGCGGCGTGAAGTTGAAGGTCAAGCGCACCAGCTCCGCGGTCTCCACGTCCACATACAGCGTGCCCACGAGGCGGGGCTGGCCGAAGTCCTTGGGCCGGACGCGCAGCGCCACGACCCGGACGGCCCGCTGCGGCAGTGCCAGCGTGACGGTGTCCCCCAGCGCGAAGTCGTACAGCTCCAGCCCCCCGGGGGCGAGCGGGTGCGGCACGTCCCGCACCTCGTCTCCCTCGCCGAGGCGCACGACGCGGCCGAAGTTGTTCTGCACGATGCCGAGGTGATCCCGGTGATAGTTGATGTCGGTGGGGAGCTCGGCGCGGTCGCGCCAGCCGACGATGCGCTGCTTGCTGAGCTGCGGCGCCTTCCAGTACACTTCCAGCTCGAGCTGATCGGCCTTCACCAAGCGGGGCGGCTCGGTCAGCCCTTCCCCGAACTGCCCGAGGAAGAAGAGAAACCCGTGAGCCTGTGCCTTGTAATCGCGGAGCGCGGTATCGCCGGCGGCGCGGCCGCGCCGCGCGATGGCGCGACGCGCCAGCGCCTGCGCCGAATCGCTGTTCCAGTCCTGAGCGGCAGCGGGGGGAGGGGCGGCGGCGGGCGCGAGCGGGAGCACCACGGCGGCGCACCAGTACGCGACGGGGAGCAGCGCACGCATCGGGGCGAAATCTAATGAGCGCCCCCGATCCCCGCGCCGCCTTCCTGGTGCGCGCCGGGCAAGCGGGCGGCGGCATGGTCCCCGTCGTGCGCGAGGTCGTGCTCGATGCCGACACGCCCGTCGCCGCGCTCGCCAAGATCGCGCGTCCGCCCTTCGCGTTCCTGCTTGAATCCC
>WNFV01006656.1_pt1 | contig 13613 bp, 13 predicted proteins | sample 5400101 | NCBI WGS metagenome assembly WNFV01 (sample SAMN13153361, study PRJNA577476) | soil metagenome | isolation source: 115 cm soil or saprolite under grassland replicate 1 | place: USA:California | collected 2016-06-15
CCGAGTCCGCTTCGATTTTCTGGCGCAGACGGTAGACCAAATTCTTAAGCGTTGAAAGATCCACATCGCTGTTGTATCCCCAGATGCGTGTGCATAGTTCTTCTGCAGTGAAAGTACGGCCTGCTCTGCTTAGCAGAGTATATAAAAGACTCAGTTCCAGATTGGTCAGCTGGATGGATTTACTGTTATTTAGAATTACGGTTCTATCAGCCGGCAGCAACTTTACCTCTCCAACCTGTAACGGATCGAGCACATCGGTAGAGATGTTCCAGGAGTGGCGCAGGCAGACCCTTATTTTGGCAAGAAACAAGGCCAGGCTTACTGGCTTTGTCGCGCATTCATCAACGCCCGCAGCATACACTTCAAGTGTTTGCGATTCATTATTTGTGGATGTCATGAACAGGATTGGGACAATTGCATAACTGCGCAATTTACGTACGAATTCGATGGCACTCTGATGATCTGTGGTTACGTCAACGACAATCACATCGGGTAATACCTGAGCAAACATCTGCTCGGCTTTCTCTGTACAAGGTGCAAGAGTCGTTTCGTAGCCATGCTGTTGCAAGTCCACTAACCGAATCCTTCCCGAGCAAAGATCGTCTGAAACAATCAAAATCTTAGATTTCTTGTTCTTCATACGTGGACCTTCTTTAAGATACAATGCTGTCGTCGACAAAGATGTGAACCCACTTGCCGGCTGAAATTGAGCGTGTTTGTCGATCAGGCATTCCTTCTCTAATTACTTACTACGTAATAATCTTGTTTCTGAATCTATCTTAATCACAAATTGCCCATTGGCGGGTTCGCTTCAGCTTTCTTCCCTATCTTCACGAGATTTCTTGCTAAAAAATCCTTTTCAGAAACAGAAGGCTTGTTAGGGTTGGTAGTTAAAAATTAAGAACCGGTGTAACTACCGGTTCATGAATTCAATCAAATGATCAGTTGAAAAAGAATAGGTGGTTGTGTTTGTTGACGCGTTGAAGATTACGTTTGAAGACAAACCTATGCCTTCAGGGACCTCGCAAAAATTTGATGTCCCAACCAGAATGCAATCCATACTCACCACAAGCTCTGCTACGAAAGGTGTTAGGCAAACGACACTTATTTAATTGTTTTTATGATGCGGACCTGATTAACAGTAATACCAAACCCGGTCAATCTGGTTTGTAAGCTTCTAAACCGGTGTCTCCCCGATCAAGCATGGAAGCCACCCATTGATGATTTTCTACCTTCTTTGTGACTATTTTTATTATAAAAACCAGGGTCTCAAATACGGTCATAATACCGGTCGCGACGGTCACAATTATTCTTAAGGTTTTAAAAGATGGAGTTGACTTGTGATGTCTATACCTATTTACAAGAAAAGATTTTTTTACAGAGTACCGCATAAATAACGAAATCGACATTCTGATTTTTACTTACAATTTGTTCCAGTAAGTTTAGTAATTTATGCAACAAGTGCCGCAGCTTCCATATAAACTGCATGGAGGCTGCGGTACAAGCGGTATATCACCGCTTGAACAGATAGCCATCCGTTTCTGTGAATATATGACGGGCCTCATTTGGATTGGGCTCGATTTTCTTACGCAGCCTGTAGATCACATTTTTCACCAACGCAGAATTCCCCCCGCCATAAACCCCCCAGACGCGCTCAGTGATCTCTTCATTAGAGAAGGGTTGGTTGGGATGATTCATGAGCAGATACAGAACACGAAATTCAAGGTTGGATAGACGGATCCGTTTTCCATCACGGCTCACGAGTTGGTGGTTCGATGGTTCCAAGGTTATCTTGCCAATCTTAAGTTTGTCAAGACTTTCGACGTGTACAGTCCACCCCCTTCGCAGCCATACCTTGACCTTGGCAAGGAATAAATCGGGGCTGACAGGCTTGATGACACACTCATCGGCGCCAGCCTGGTAGACTTCCAACGTATGCGATTCATTATTGATCGGAGTGAAAATCAATATGGGGGCGGCCACATGTTCACGGAGTCCCTTGCAAATCTCCACACCATTTATATCCCTGGATTTGACATCAATAACGATTAAGTCAGCAGCCGCGTCCTCTAGTGCGGATATGGCCTGTGGTAGTGAATTGGTAATAACCGGTCTGCAATGCAGGTCTGTCACTAAAAGCCCCCAAACCCTGCTAGTCGTCGGCTCGTCGCAAACAATTAATATGGAAGATTCAATCATAAAACCTCCTAACAATAAAAACCACTTTCTACTCCACTGATTTCATTATAATACTTATGACTACAGCATACAATCAGATGTTTCGATGGAATAATTACTTCATGTAATGATTCATTTATAGATAAAAGTCATTCTATTCAGGGCGGTTTGACCATTAGGGAAATATCTTCCAAAAGCTACAATATTTTTAGGAGTCCAATATGACCATCATTGTAGCTGATACCACTTGCGGCCTGCCACGTGCCCTGCTCAAACAGCGCGGCATTCCGCTCATCCCGCAAATTGTCATGTTTGGCGAAAAAGCCTACCATGATGATCAAGACCTTGATACGGTAGCATTTCTGCAAAAGCTCAAGGCATCGAAGGAACTTCCAAAGACTGCTGCGCCCGAACCGCCACTGTATTATCCCGTTTTTGAGCAGGCCAAGAAAAAAGGCGAAAGTGTGGTGGTCGTAGCACCGACAAGTAAAGCCAGTGGAACGGTCCGCTCGGCAGAGACCGCAGCGCAGGAATTTCCAGGCCTCGACGTACGCGTGGTGGATACGCTGACCATCTCTTGCAACCTCGGCTCGATGGTTTTAGTCGCAGACGATATGGCTAAGGCTGGTAAATCTGCAGATGAAATCGTGGCAAAACTCAATGACCTGATCCCACGTGGGCGGATCTACTTCCTCGTGGATACACTCGAATATCTTGCCAAAGGTGGTCGGATTGGTGGCGCGAAAAGATTGCTGGCCGAATTGCTTGAAATCAAACCTATCTTGCAGATCAAAAATGGACAGGTCGAATCGTTTGAACAACAGAGGACTAAAAAACGCGCCCTCGCTCGTCTTGTGGAGGTAGTAGCGGAAAACTGCAAAGGCGGGAACGAAGCCTATTTGTGTGTCCTGCAGGTTGAGGCGGAGAAAGAAGCGGAGTCCCTCGTCCAGGAATTAAGATCGAGGGTAAATATCTCAAACATCCCCATCTATGAATTGCCACCCGCAATTGTCGTCCATGCTGGGCCAAAGGCAATGGGAGTGGGATTCTTTGTGGAGTAAATTCGTCCTGAGTGGAGTGAGGAGCGTTTCTTGCGACGAACGTAATCGAAGGACAAATACACGGGCAACTCTTCCTTCGACTACGCTCACCTGTGCCTGCCCTGTCCCGTCTGGGCCAGGACGGGGCGGCAAGGTGCAGGCAGGACGAAGATGACCGCATGGTATAATTTTTCTGTATAAGTGTAATTCCCCACGAACGTGGTTACTTGAAGGAGAACGGTATGTCAGGTCATTCAAAATGGTCAACCATCAAACGCAAAAAAGGTGCAGCCGATGCAAAGCGCGGCGCAGTTTTTACGCGTTTAACCAGGGAGCTGGTGATGGCAGCGCGCGAAGGCGGCAGCGACATCGATTCAAATTTTCGCCTGCGGCTCGCTATGGATAAGGCGCGCGCCGAAAACATGCCTAAAGATAACATCGAGCGCGCGATCAGGCGCGGCGCAGGTGAAGACAAAGATGCCGCGGCGTTTGAACAAATCATGTACGAGGGTTATGCCCCACACGGCGTAGCTGTGATGATCGAAGCCGTCACTGATAACCGTAATCGCACCGTCTCTGAGCTGCGCCATGCGCTCACGAAAGCAGGCGGTAACATGGGTGAACTTGGCTCGGTCGCATGGCAGTTTGAACGCGTCTGTTATTTCTCCTTTCCCTCGAGTGCGATGAACTACGATAAAGCCTTTGAGCTTGGCATTGAAGCGGGCGCGAATGATGTGATTGACGATAATGGCACAATCGAAATTATTGGCCCTGTGGAAACCTTCAAAGATATCGCCGACCGCCTGCATGCCGCGAAAGTTCTTCCCGAAGAAGCGGGCTTGCGCATGATCCCCAAACAGGAAATTGAACTCAGCCCAGAACATACCGTGCAGGTGATGAAAGCCATCGAAACCATTGAAGAGCTCGACGATGTGCAGAATGTCTATTCAAATCTCAGAGTCTCTGACGACGCATTAGCAGCTCTTGAAGCGGCATAGGATTTAACCACGAAGGACACAAAGGGTCACAAAGATTTTCCTTGGTGTTCCTTCGTGTCCTTTGTGTTTAAAAATGACTCTTGCACTAGGCATTGACCCAGGGACAGCAACAACAGGTTATGGACTTGTCCGCCTCGAACCGGATGGAGAACTGGTCGCCGTTTCCTATGGCATTATCTCCACCCCAAAAGAATCCTCCGCCCCCGCGCGGCTGGTGATGCTCTATGACGAATTGTGTGCGCTGGTCGAAAAGTACAAGCCCGAGCTAGCCGCGGTGGAAAAATTATTCTTTCAACGTAACGTCACTACCGCTATCGCAGTGGGACAGGCGCGCGGCGTGATCATGCTCGCCCTAAAGCAGGCGGGGATAGAAGCTTTCGAATACACACCCAACGAAATCAAACAAGCTGTCGCAGGTTATGGCTCTGCGGAGAAAAGGCAGGTGCAGGAAATGGTGCGTGCCTTGTTGCAACTTGATTCCATTCCCAAGCCAGACGATGCTGCCGACGCACTCGCGGTCGCAATTACACATCTCAATACAAATAGATATGGATCGTTGGTCGAGTAGGCGGCGTTCGCCCGAAGGGGACATATCGAGACTATGGGATTTATCCTTTTTATCCGTGTTCATCTGTGGTTAAATAGAACCCATGATAGCAACCCTGCGTGGCGAAATTTCCCAAATTGAAGAAAATGCCCTCGTCGTTGAAGTCGGCGGGGTAGGATTGCGCGTTTTTGTCCCTGCGCCATTGCGCGGACAAGCTAAGGTCGGCGAGGCCGCGTTTTTGTTCACTCATCTCGTCGTCCGCGAAGACGCGTTGACACTCTACGGCTTCGAATCCCAAGTCGATAGAGATTTATTCAACACCCTGCTCGGCGTGGATGGAGTCGGTCCGAAAGTAGCGCTCTCCGTTCTATCTACGATGACTTTTGATGCCATTCAACGCGCAGTCTTTGCCGAAGAAGGTGACATATTGAGCCGTGTCCCTGGTGTTGGCAAAAAGACCGCGCAGAAGATGGCGCTTCACCTGAAAGATAAACTCAAGCCGATGGACGCATTAGCCCGGGTCGCGGCGATGGCAGATTACGATAGCGAAGTCCTCGCCGCGTTGACCGCGCTGGGCTACTCGGTCGTTGAAGCGCAGGCCGCGATACAATCCATCCCCAAAGACGCGCCGAAGGAAGTGGAAGAAAGATTACGTCTGGCATTGGGGTATTTTCAATAATCTGGTCGTCATTGCGAGGACGTTTTTCCCTAGCACCGAACGCTCCCTGACACTGGCCCGTCAGCCTGTCCTGCCTGTCGTGGCCGCCAGGCCGCGGGACGGACAGTCCAGGGGGACAAGTGCAGGACGGTGTGCCCGAAGCAATCTCCAAACCAGCGAGGGGATTGCTTCGGCGGAAGAACTCCGCCGCGCAATGACATAAATCTTTTAGTGGGCGGACATTACGTCCGCTCATTTGTTTTACATATGCTGTGTCAACAGTATAATGACAGAGGAGGTTCTTATGCTTAGAAATAAAATCACATTTATCGGGCCTGGCGTTATGGCCGAGGCGATGATTACTGGATTACTAAATAAAAAACTCGCTAAACCTGAAAATATTACTGGATCTGGTCCGCGCGAAGAACGCGGCGCAGAGCTTCGCAAAAAATATGGCATCAAAGTGACCACAGATAATGCTTCCGCTGCCCATGAAGCGGACGTGGTGGTGCTTTCGGTCAAACCGCAGCGACTCAGCGACGTGATGAAGGGACTTAAAGGCATTCATGCGGACGCATTGGTACTGTCCATTATCGCTGGCGCGAACATCAAGAAGATAAGCACTGGACTAAAACATAAGGCGGTTGTCCGCTCGATGCCAAATACACCCGGTCAGATTGGTGAAGGCATCACTGTATGGACTGCATCCAAAGAAGTGACTGATGAACAACAGAAAATAGCGCGTGCAGTACTCGGTGCACTAGGCCAAGAAGTCTTCGTGGAAGATGAAAGTTATCTCGATATGGCAACAGCTTTATCTGGCACCGGTCCCGCCTACGTATTCCTCTTCACCGAAGCCTTGATCGACGCTGGTGTACATATGGGATTCCCGCGCCGCATTGCAGAACAACTTGTATTACAGACGATCAAAGGCTCTACCTCGTTTTATGAATACGCAGGGAGGCATCCTGCCACACTTCGGAATCAAGTCACTTCCCCCGGTGGGACATCTGCTGAAGCCTTGTACTATCTTGAAAAAGCAGGCTTCCGCACGGCGATTTCGCGCGCAGTCTGGGCTGCGTATCAGAGGTCATTAGAGTTGGGAAAGGAAAAGCCTGGGCATATTCCAGAGTCGCATGTGGAAGAAGAAGCATGAAAACGCCCAAACTCGTCGAAACCCTACATCTCATCCTCCGCAAGCCGCGCATGGACGACGCACCCGCCATATTTGCAGGTTGGACACAAGATACCGAAGTAACGCTTTATCTAACCTGGCGTCCGCATCAGCGATTGGAGCAGACAGAAGAATTCATCAGGGGTTGTCTTTCAGCATGGGAAGGCGAGACACGTTTCCCCTATGTCATCACATGCAAAGAAAATGACACGCCCATTGGCATGATTGATCCGCGCATTGAAAGTCATCAGGTTGGAATTGGATATGTGATGAACAAGGCATATCAGCGCAACGGATACATGACCGAAGCTACATGTGCCATTATTGATTGGACGTTTCAACAACCATCTATTTATCGGGTGTATGCAACAACAGACGTGGAAAACATCGCATCGCGCCGCGTAATGGAAAAGGCAGGCATGCAATGTGAAGGAGTTTTACGGAAATATGTGATCCATCCGAATATCAGCGATGTGCCACGCGATTGTTATATGTATGCGATTGTGAAATGACCCACCCCCCTCCGCCTTCGGCACCTCCCCCAAATACGACACTGGAATTGACATACAAACCTTTTATGTCGAATTTGGGGGAGGCTGGGTGAGGGCAGGTCGCAATCCGCTCGCTTGTTTTATAATTCGGGGGCATTTCAAACTAAACGCGTTTTACACATTATGAATCACGCATTACTTTTCACTGGAAACTAATTACTGATCACTGCTCACTATGTCACTGATCACTGTCTCTTCCCTCACCAAATCCTTTGGCGCGTTCGACCTCTTTACCAACCTCACCTTCTCGGTTGCGAAGGGTGCACGCATGGCGCTCGTCGGTCCAAACGGCATCGGCAAAACGACCCTGCTCCGCATCATTGTCGGCGAGGACGAAGCCTCGTCGGGAACGGTAGCACGCGCCAAGGCAGTCCGAATCGGGTATCTCTCGCAAGAAGCAGATTTCAAAATGGAGGGCACTCTCTGGGATGCATGTCATTCTGTCTTTGGGGAATTGATCCAAAAACAGGAAGAACTGCATCGGCTCGAAAGCCTGATGGCGACGCAACCAGAGGTGATGGAGCGTTACGGAAAACTGCAAGAGGACTTCGAACGACGCGGTGGATACACATACATGACGCGCATCAAGCAGGTGTTGACCGGGCTGGGATTCGACGCGTCAGATTACGATCTCCCACTTGACCATCTCTCCGGCGGACAGAGGACGCGCGCCTTTTTAGCCCGCCTCCTTCTCGCGGATCCTGACCTGCTCCTGCTCGATGAGCCGACCAACCACCTTGACATTCGCGCCGTCGAATGGCTCGAGGGTTATCTCTCACAATGGGACGGCGCGGCGGTCATCGTCTCGCATGACCGGTATTTTTTGGATAGAGCCTGCAACGTAATCTTGGAAATGCTGCCAGGCACGTTCGAGTTGTATCACGGCAACTACTCTGCGTATCTGCATCAACGACAGGAACGCATGGAACGCAGGCAGGAAGTCTTTGAGAGTGAGAAAGAGAAACTGTTCAAGGAAGTGGAATACATCAAGAAAAATATATCGGGACAGAATACGCTACAAGCAAAAGGCAAGCTAAAGCGGTTAACGCGCGTTGTGCAAGCCATTGAACAGGTGGGCATGGAAACTGTGTTGAATTCCAACTGGTCGCAACTCGATGTGGAAACGACGACCAGTCCATTCAGTGTGGAAGAGGCGGAGCGACGCGTGCGTGCCTTGCGTTCTCCTGTGCGAACTCTGCCACATTTGCATCTACGACTCGGCTCCGAAAAACGTTCTGGCGATTTGGTGATACGGACAAAGGATTTACAAGTGGGCTACTCTGCCGTCGATGGCGACTCTGGTAAATTCCTTTTCCGCGCGCCTGACATCGAACTGCGCCGAAAAGAAGTCGCTGCATTGATTGGCCCAAACGGCGCGGGAAAGACGACATTCCTGAAAACAATATTAGGTCAACTCGAACCACTGGCTGGAGAAGTGATTCTCGGTTCGAGCCTGCAAATTGGATACTTCGCGCAGGCCCATGAAGGTCTCGACCCGAACAAGACCGTCATGGAAGAGATAGATGCAATCATGCCGAATTGGCTTCCCGGTCAGATCCGTGATTATCTTGGCAAGTATCTTTTCAGCGGCGATGACGCCTATAAAAAAGTGTTCCTGCTTTCCGGCGGTGAACGCGGACGGCTCGCACTTGCGAAACTAGCCTTGCAAGATACCAATTTGCTTTTGCTCGACGAGCCGACAAACCATCTTGATATTCCGTCACAGGAGGTACTCGAAGCTGTACTGGACGATTACAAAGGGACAATATTGCTCATCACTCATGATCGCTATCTGGTCGACGCGCTCGCGACACAGATTTGGGAAATCAATCCCGATGAAAATCAAATGACTGCTTTTAACGGGACATATTCCCAAATGAAAGAGGAAAGAGAGAAAGAGGCAGCTAGGTTGGCGGAGGAAGGAGTTCAAAGTCTTCGCGAAGCATCCCCGCGGGGCCAGACTTTGGCAGTAAGCACAAAATCCCGACGTCTCCCGACGTCGGAGTCCGTAAAGGCGGAAAGAAGAAAGATGGCGCAATTGCAGGAGTTGGAGAACACTATCGCCGCGCTCGAAGCACAGTTGGCTAATTTAAGCACACAACTTGAGAGTCCGTTTGTAAAACCAAACGAAGTCGCAGTACTAGGAAAAGAATACGAGCGCGTACAGAAAGAAATGGATGAGAAGCTGGCTGAGTGGGAGAAGATGCAGGTATAAATTCATAATTTTATGCTCTGTCAGGGGCTCAGCCCCTGACAGAGCAAATACCGGAGCATTGAGGTAATAATTAATGCCAGTTCGCCCCGACTTCAATCCAGATTATTTATATTTTGTCACAACCACCGCAGAACGACATGTTCACATCTTTAAGTACGAGCCTATAATCCGAATTATTTTAGACAGCTGGCATTTCCTGCGCACAAACAGACGGATGGAATTATTTGCCTTTGTAATTATGCCAAATCACATTCATTTTATTGGCAGGTTTAACAAGGAGCATACCCTCTCAGAAGTAATGCGTGATTTCAAGCGACACACAGCACGGCAGATCATCCGTCAATTTATGACAGGAGAACACTTAGAAAAATTGGGGTTATTAAAGAGTTTGAATCAGGATAACGGGCAAGAATATAAAGTCTGGGAAAATGGCTATGACGCCCGCGATATATTTTCTCAGTAGTTCCTCGAGCAGAAAATGGAATACATCCATTACAATCCATGTCGCCCGCAGTGGAATCTTGCAAAGTCACCTGAAGATTATCCATGGTCGAGTGCAAGTCTGTATATTTTGGACAAGCCAACTATCATTCCCATAGATGATGTGAGAGATTTATTCGTATGATCTGCTCAATGCTCTTTCGGGGGCTAAGCCCCCGAAAGAGCGAGAATGAGCGAATGGAGCAAAACATGGACAAACGCGTAAAATTCGACTTTGAAATAGACTTCACCAATGGCGGCAGAATTCAGGGACAGGATTTTCGCCTTGATATTGTGGATGATGATATTTCGGATATAGAACTAGCAAACTATCTTGTCAAAGACATGCGTCTGCTGATGGTGGGTGGGGTGCGTATTTTGAACAAGGAAATCATCAACGAGAAGCATAAACGCGGTTTGGTGGATTCTCCTGACTACATTGACTTGAGCCATACCATTTACGATGGATTAATTACCTACAAAGGATTGCCCGCGCCAATCATTTGCGATTACCTGAGCCGCGAAGCCTCCCGTGAACGCTACGCGCCAGGGACAGAATTCCAGATTGGCAAGATTGAAATGATCGCAAATACAGGGACATATGTGGATTGTCCGTTTCATAGGTATGAAGATGGCAAAGATTTATCTCAAGTAAGCCTAGAAAGATTCGCTGACTTGGAAGGGATTGTTATCCGCGCTGATTACCGCAAGGGATTGGCAGTCAATGCTGAGTTTTTCAAAGGCAAGGAAATCAGAAATAGAGCTGTACTAGTACATACAGGCTGGGACGAGCATTGGGCAACCGAAAAATACTTCGAAAATCATCCTTTCCTCACCGAAGACGCCGCTATATATTTGCGGGACAAAGGTGTCAAGCTCGTCGGAATTGACTCAATGAATATTGATGATACGCGCGGCAACTCAAGGCCTGCCCATTCCACTCTACTGAGGTCAGATATCCTGATTGCCGAGCATTTGTGCAACCTGGGCAATGCCCCTGATGAAGGATTCACTTTCAGTGCAATTCCACCCAAGTTCAAGGGAGTTGGCACCTTTCCCGTCAGAGCATTTGCACGCTTGAAATAATATCTTTCTCCTAAACCCACCTTTGCAGTTTTGTCATTGCGAGGCAGCGGGCGCGATGGTATAGTTCCATCACCTGAACTGTCTTTACAGGTAGGATGCTGTCTTGGAAAAACCCACCTCCTTGGCTTCCCCTGAGAAAAATATTAAATCTGAGACCTTCACGCATCGACTTTGGCGCTGGTTCATCGCGCCTTCTCCTCAGATTGAAGGACGAGATCAGCGCCGTCAGGCTACACTGCTCTCAGCCCTTCTTTTGGGAATCATATTTTTAGCTGTGATAGTTGAATCGATCACCATATCTTGATCGAAGATAAGAATTATACGGGCTATCGGCAAACCATCGCAGCGGTTTGCATAATGACCATCATTTATGCTATGAGTCGTACGCGTCATGTCCGGGTCGCCGGCGTTCTGACAGCCGTGTATGTTTCGATAGCTGGATTTGTTGCTGCCCTAGCTCAACCAAACGGAGTTCTTGGAGGACTGCTCGATTATCTAATAATTTCGATCTGGCTTGGTAGTCTATTTTTGAATCTGAGCGAGCTCGCCCTGCTCATAGCCGCTAATCTTGTCGGATTATTGGTTTTCCCGTCTCTAAGCCCAAGCGTTACGCTGAATGATATCCTGATCGGCCCTTTCAGTTTTATTCTAGTAACATCCGTCCTTCTCATTGTAATGACTCGACACCGAAACTCGCTCGAACAGGACCGCAGGGCGGAACTGGCAGAAAAAGAACAAAGCAGTCGCCGCGAGGCCGCTCGCACAAAAGCCTTGTTACGTGTGGCAGATCGTCTCAATACACAACTTGACCTGGATGCCTTGCTGATGGCTCTCAGTGAGGAGGTTGCTCAAGCAATTAACACACCGGCCTCCCTTGTCACTCTTTATGATCAAAAGCAAAATATTCTTTATACAAAAACAGGAGCAGGCATATCACCTGACTTGATCAAAAGTATTTTGCCGCTTCCAAAGAGTACATATGACCAAACCGTGAAAGAGCTAGGAAAGGTCTTTGCATTATCAGACCTGCAAACCCTTTCCAGTTTGCCCTACGTCAATGAATTCAAGAAACTAAATTTTCGATCCATCGCATTCGCTACGATGGAATATGAACATGAACTCATTGGCAGTTTAAATGCACTCTCATTTGGCGATAGGCGTGACTTTACGGAAGATGAACTCTTTTTACTGCGAGGCATTGCCGGCCAGGCTGCCCTAGCCATTGTCAATACCAGGCTTTATAAGGATGCCCACCGCAGGCTGGAAAACCTACAGGCCCTAAGAGCCATTGATGTTGCTATAGCCAGCAACCACGATCTGCGCCAGACACTCGAGGTTTTACTCGATCAAATCACCAAACAATTGATGGTGGATGCAGTAGTCATCCTGCTCCTTGATGAAACCAAACAACAACTAGCATATGGTGCCGGCCGAGGCTTTTACACACTAACATTGCGCTATACGCGTCTCCGCATTGGTGAAGGAATTGCTGGACGAGCCGCGCAACAACGCCAAATTATCAATATCCGTGATCTGAGCACAGATCCTCAGACCCTGATTCGTGCCGCTTCACTCGCCAAAGAAGGTTTTGTTAGCTACTATGCAGCTCCACTGATTACTAAGGGACAGCTCAAAGGAGTATTGGAGATTTTCCACCGCTCTTTCCTCGACCCGGATGAAGAATGGCTTAATTTCCTTGAAGCTCTTGCAGGCCAGGCTGCTATCGCAATTGAAAACACCACGTTGTTGGAGGATCTGCTGCGCTCCCACGATGAACTCTCGCAAGCCTATGACTCTACGATCGAAGGCTGGTCGCCGCCTTGGACTTGCGCGACAAAGAAACAGAAGGACATACCCGTCGCGTCACGGACCTGACCCTTGAACTGGCGAGAGTTTTTGGGTTCAGCGATGAAGAATTGGTTCACGTCCGGCACGGCGGGCTCCTTCATGATATTGGAAAGATGGGTGTTCCCGATAAGATCCTTTTGAAAGAAGGAGCACTCACTGCAGAAGAGTGGGTAATCATGCGGCAACATCCGGTCTTTGCGCACGAGTTGCTCCTGCCTATTGACTATTTACGCCCGTCCCTTGACATCCCTTATTGCCATCATGAAAAATGGGATGGTACAGGCTATCCTCGTGGCCTGAAAGGGGAAGAGATTCCTCTCATAGCTCGGATCTTCGCGGTCGTCGATGTTTGGGATGCCCTGACTAGTGACCGTCCCTATCGTGCCGCCTGGCCATCTGATAAGGTGCTGGCTCACATTCAGGAACAGACCGGTCAGCACTTTGATCCTCATGTGGTTGAAGTGTTCACAAACTTCATGAATCAAAAATCAGATACTGAAAATATATAATTATCTAAAGAAACAAAAAGCCTCGCATCGTTCCCCTGTGGGAAACCCCTGACCTTACCATCCCTTTAATGGGGACTTCTGTGGAAACGAAAAGCCTCGCATGTTGCGAGACTCTTGTGGGCGCAAAGGGACTCGAACCCCTGACCTCTTCTGTGTAAGAGAAGCGCTCTAACCAACTGAGCTATGCGCCCGTGTGCGCTATTATACACAATGTATGCTAAACTTGGGGCGACAAATTCTTGTCATGCTGAGCGGAGCGACACTTGCACCGCATTGCCCTGTCCCGTCCGGGCCAGCCTGTCCTGGACGGACAGTCCAGGGGACGGGGC
>WNFV01008561.1_pt1 | contig 13611 bp, 11 predicted proteins | sample 5400101 | NCBI WGS metagenome assembly WNFV01 (sample SAMN13153361, study PRJNA577476) | soil metagenome | isolation source: 115 cm soil or saprolite under grassland replicate 1 | place: USA:California | collected 2016-06-15
TCGGCCGCCGTCAGCAGCAGGTCGTCGGCCACCCTGGCCAGCCAGGCGACCTGCTCCGGGTCCAGCCGTTCCGGGTCGCCAACTTCCACCCCGACCGTCAGCCCGTCCGGCTGCTCCAGCGCCTCGCGGAACTCGTCGGTGTAGGACCGCAGCGAGGCGTCGGGGACGCCGAGGACGGAGACCTCCAGGCGGCCGCCGGCCAGGGCGGCGAGGGTGCCCGCCATGGCCGCCAGCAGCGGAGCGGGGCGGCGGGCGACGAGCAGCATCGCCCCCAGCCGCACCCGGGCGGTGGCGGGGGCGAGCGCGGCAAGGGCGGTCAAGGCCTCGAGGCGGGGTGGTGGCTGGCCGGGCTGGGCGCTATCGTCGCCCCAGACCGCGCCGATCCCGGCGCGGTCGCACATCCTGGCCACCTCGGTGAGCCGCTCGGCCGGGTTCCTGGCATCAAGGACCACGCCGAGGCGGACCAGGCGGCCTGGTGGAGGCAGCGTCGGCCGGAAGGCAACCATGCCGGAGATTGTAGGCACGAGCGGTTGGGAGCCACCCAGCTCCCTGCAGACCTCGCTGCTCGAGTTCTTCCACCGGCTGCGCGACGCGCGGGTGCCCGTCTCCATGGTCGAGGTGCTGGACGCCTTCGAGTGCCTGCGCCACGTCGACCTCGCCGACCGCACCCAGTTCCGCGCCGCCCTGTTCACCACGCTGGTCAAGCGGCCGGAGGACCAGCAGGCCTTCCACGTCCTGTTCGACGTCTGCTTCCCGCTCACCCACGGCCCGGCCGCGGCGGCTGGCGCCGGCGACGGCCACCAACATCCCCACGCCGAGGCGGGCGCGGCCGGCCAGGAGGGCGCGGCGGACGCCGCCGGGCCGCCCTCCGACGAGCTGCTCCGCGCCCTGCTGGATGCGCTCAGGCACGACGACGAGGCCGCCATGCGCACCCTCGCCGGCCTGGCCGTCGACCGCTTCGGCGGCCTGGAGGCCCAGCCGGAGGCGTCCGAGCGCTACTACATGTACCGCATCCTCCGGCAGATCGAGCTGTACCGGCTGCTGCAGCTGGCCCTGGCCGACGAGCAGGACCCGGATCAGGCCGGGCCGGAGCGTCAGGAGCTGGCCAGGCGCGTGGAGGACTTCCGTCGCCTGCTCGGCGAGCAGATCCGCCACCGCCTCTCGGCCAGCGTCGGCGCCGAGCAGGCGGCCGAGCTGTACCGCGACCGGCAGCTGGAGGACGTCGACTTCCTCGGCGCCAACGCCAGCCAGCTCCGCGAGCTGCGCCAGGCGGTGCGCCCGCTGGCCCGCAGGCTCGCCGCCAGGGCGGCGCAGAAGCGGCGCCTCAAGCGCCGCGGCCGGCTGGACGTGCGCCGCACCGTGCGCCGTTCGCTGTCCTCCGGCGGGGTGCCGGTCGACCCCGCGTTCCGGGCCGTGCGCGCCTCCAAGCCGGACCTGTACGTGCTCGCCGACGTCTCCGGCTCGGTGATCGAGTTCGCCAAGTTCACCCTGTCGCTGCTGCACGCGATGAACCAGGAGTTCGCCAAGATGCGCAGCTTCGCGTTCGTGGACGGCGTCGACGAGGTCACCGCCATCCTGGAGGACGGCGGGCACCGCATGGACCTGCGTGGCGCCTTCACCAGGGCCAAGGTCGTCTGGGACGACGGGCACTCCGACTACGGCAACGTGTTCCGGCGTTTCGCCGAACGCTACGGCGCCGACGTCGACGCCCGCAGCACCCTGATCGTGATGGGCGACGCCCGCAACAACTACCGCGAGCCGGGCCTGGAGGTCCTCAAGGGTCTGCGCGAGCGGGCCCGCCGCCTCTACTGGCTGAACCCGGAGCCGCGCGCCGAGTGGGACACCACCGACTCGGTCATGGCCGCCTACGCCCCCTGGTGCGACCGCGTGTTCGAGGTGCGCAACCTGCGCCAGCTGGCCGCCTGCGTCGACGAGATCACCTAGCTGGCCGCTCAGGCGGCCTTGGTGGCGTCGGCGGTGGGGCGGACGGCGCCGATGAAGTCGGGGCGCAGGAACGGGGTGATGCGCACCACCGCGCCCCGGTGGGGGGCGTCGATCATGTTGCCGGCGCCGATGTAGACGCCGACATGGTGGATGGTCGACGGGCAGCTGCACCCCGCCGGCCTGGTAGGCCCGCAGCATCAGCCCCGAGCAGTCGTAGAAGCCCTCCTCGCCGGTGGCGCCCCACCGGTAGGGGTGGCCGAGCTGGCTGTAGGCGAACTGCACCGCGGCGGCGGTCACCTCCTGGGCGGGCGCGCCGGCCGGCAGCCCCTGGGTGGCGGCATAGCCGGAGGCGATCGCCAGCACCCTGCTGACGTACCAGTCGGCGTGGTTGTAGGCGAAGACCGCCCTCGCCACGTCGCGGCCCTGCGCCGCGCCGTTGCGGCACAGGTAGCCGGCGGCGGTGAAGATCGCGTCGGCCGGGTTGTAGACGTCGGCGATGCGGTCGCCGTCGGCGTCCATCCCGTAGGTGGCGAAGGTGTTGCCTGCCTTGCCGCCGATGCCGATCTGCATCGGCCCGGCCGCGCCGGCGAAGTTGGCGCCGGTGGTCACGCCGGGGGCGGTGGAGCGGCCATGGTCGCTCTCGACCTTGCCGATCGCCGCCAGCACCGACCATGGCAGGCCGGGGCAGGTGTCGGCGGCCGCCTGGTAGAGCGGCAGGTAGGCGGGGGGGATGTCGCGCTGCGCGTCCCTGCTCGGCGGCCCGCCGCCGATCAGCGAGGTCGACAGGCCGACCGCCATCAAGGCCAGGACCAGAAAGATCGTGGCGGCGAAGGCGATCAGCAGCTTACCCATGGCGAGTTCGACAAGACTGGCGGGTTCGATGGTATTTTTAGGATTGTCGAGCCATCGACAGGATAGCCAGCCGACGGTGGCTCGGTCCAGCGAGGTGGCCAATGCAACGCTCATCGAGCACGTCCCGCGGTCCGGCCGCGAAGCCGCCCAAGCCCGAATCATCGCTGGTGGATGGGCTTGGTTCTCGCTCACATCAGTGTAATCTGTTGGTGTCCGTACGCGGACAGATCCCACCAAACACGCCTTCCTTTCGACCACGAAGCGCCTAGCGACACCACCGGGGGTGGCTTTGAGCCAGCAACCACGGCCCGCAGGGACCGGAGGGTCCGATGAGGCCCTGGTCCCGCTCGGCCCAGGCGACGACCAGGCCTGGGGCCAGGGCGAGGACCCCCGCGCGCCGGAGCCCCGAAGCACCCGCCGTGCCCGCACCGGTGTCACCAGCCCGGCCAGCGGACGCTCGACCGCCACCGCGGCCGACTTCACCGCCGACCGCTACCTGCGCAACCAGTCGCCCGCCCCACGCGACGGCTGGCGCCGCTTCGTCTACTGGCTGACCGGCGGGCGCGTCAACTTCGGCCCCAGCCCGGCGGAGGTGGCCGAGCGGGACCTGATCGTGCGGGCGAGAACGCCGGTCGGCGGCTGCCGCTCGATCGCGGTCATCAGCCGCAAGGGCGGGGTCGGCAAGACCACCACCACGCTGATGCTCGGCCACACCTTCGCGTCCCTGCGCGGCGACCGGGTGGTCGCCCTGGACGGCAACCCCGACGCCGGCTCGCTCGGCTACCGGGTCAAGCGCGAGACCGCCGCCACCGTCACCAACCTGCTCGCCGACGCCGAGGAGATCGTCCGCTACGCCGACATGCGCGCCTACACCAACCAGGCACCCACCCGCCTCGAGGTGGTCGCCTCCGACGACGACCCGCGCATCATCGACGCGCTCGGCGAGGAGGACTACCGCAGGGCGATCTCGCTGCTGGAGCGGCACTACAACCTGATCCTGCTCGACACCGGCACCGGGGTGCTGGAGTCGGCGACCAAGGGGATCCTGCAGCTCTGCGACCAGATCGTGGTGGTGATGTCGCCGAGCCTGGACTCGGCGAGGGCGGCCAGCTCGACGCTGGACTGGCTGAACGAGAACGGTCATCGCGAGCTGGTGCGCCACGCGGTCGCCGTGGTCAACGCGGTGCGCGAGGAGGGCCTGGTCGAGGTCGGCAAGGTCGAGCAGCACTTCGCGGGACGCTGCCGGGCGGTTGTCCAGGTGCCCTGGGATCCGCACCTTTCCGCCGGGGCCGAGACCCAGATCGAGCGTTTGCGTCCCGTTACCCGACGCGCGTACTTGGAGGTAGCCGCCGCCGTGGCCGATGGATTCACGGCATGACCCATCGGAGGACCCACCGATGTTGCGCCACCTGATCGCTCAGAACCGGGTGACCTTCACCCCAGACTTCAATGCCATCCCCGGCGCCGGCCCGGTCCAGCAGGTCATCAACGGCATCGGCGCCTTCGCACTGATCGCGGCGCTGGTCGGGATCATCATCGGCGGCGCCCTCTGGGGCGTCGGCTCGCTCAGTTCCAACTACCACCAGGCCGCCGTGGGCAAGCGTGCCACGCTGTACTCGGTGGTCGGCGCGGTGATCGTCGGCGCGGCCGCGGCGCTGGTCAACTGGGCGTTCTCCCTCGGGCAGTCGGCCTAGCAGCGGCGACCATGGACCGCCACCCGCCGCGTGGGATCCGGCCGGCGCGCCGGGCCTGGCTGGCGATGGCGGACGCGGATGGCGGAGCAGGTGATCACCGTGGCGGTGGGTGATCAGCGGGCCAGGGTGCTGTACCAGCTCCCCGAGCAGCGGCGGTGGCTCGGGTCGGCCGGCACCCCGGGCCTGCTGCAGGTGGTGCTGGCGCTGGTGCTGTTCGCCGGCGGCCTGGCGGTCGGCCGCGCCACCATGACCAGGCAGCCGGCGGCAGGCGGGCAGGCGGCCCCGACCGCCACCAGCGCCCCGGCGGCGACCGCGGAGGCTCCCGCCGCCCAGGCCGCCACCCCCCAGGCGGCCACGGCGGTCGGCAAGGCCGGTCCGCGGCGGCTGCAGCACGGCGTCCCCGTCGGCTACGCCCACAACGACGCGGGAGCGGTCGCCGCCGCCACCAACTACGTCACCGTCCTGTCCAGCTCGATCATCCTCGACCGGGACAAGCGCCACGCGGCCATCGAGGTGGTCGCGGCGCCGGAGGCGCGGGCGCGGCTGCAGCGCACCTTCGACCAGGCGGTCGCGTCGCTGGCAAAGGGCCTCGGCGTGCCCGCCGGCGCGGTCGACGACGGCAAGGTGGTCCTGCGGGCCATCCCCGTCGGCTGGCGGCTGGAGCGGTACGACGACCGCCGCGCCCGGGTCGCCATCTGGGCCACCGGCGTCGCGGGGACGCTGGCCGGCGTCCCCGTCCAGGAAGGCTGGGGCACCACCACGGTCAACCTGCGCTGGGTCAACGGCGACTGGAAGCAGCTGGACACCAAGACCACCGACGGGCCGGTCCCGATCGCCGACCCGGCCACCCCCACCGCGCCGTCGGAGCTGATCCCGAAGGCACAAGAGTTCAAGGAGTACACCTATGCACCGGGATCGTAGGCGCGCCTGGGCCCGCGCGGTCCTGGTGGCGGTGGCGCTGCTGGCCCTGCTGGTGGTCATCGCCCCGGCGGCGGCGGCCCAGACCGCCGACCCCACTCAGACGACCCAGACCACCCAGCCGCCCGCCAACCCGGGCCAGCAGGACCGCTGCGACACCATCCCCAACCAGATCGCCCGCAACGTCTGCAAGGCCGGCACCAACCCGGGCCAGGTGGTCACCAACACCGTCGCCGGCGCCGCCCAGAACGTGGTCCAGACCGCCGGGGACAGCGCCCTGCGCAGCTTCACCGCGGCGGTCGCCTCGGCCGGCAAGTTCTTCCTCGGCAAGGTCGGCCAGCTGATCAACGGCACCACCAGCCCCAACGTGGTCACCGCCAACTGGTTCACCTCCCAGTACCGGGTGATGCTGGCGCTGGCGGTGGTGATCGCCCTGCCGATCCTGCTGGTCTCGGTCGCCCAGTCGATCGTGCGCGCCGACGGCATGCAGGCGATCCGCTCGGCCTTCATCTACCTGCCGCTGGCGGCGATCCTCTCGGCGGTCGGCCCGGCGATGGTGCAGATGCTGATCGAGGTCAGCGACTGGGCGAGCGCGGCGCTCGGCAGCAACGCCTCGGCGGACGCGCAGAAGTTCCTGAGCGACGCCGGCAACGCGCTCGCCGGGCTGGGCGCCGGCACCGTCAACCCGGCGGCGCCCGTCTTCGGGGTGCTGCTCGGGTCGTTGATCGTGGTGCTCGGCGCCCTGTCGATCTGGCTGGAGCTGCTGCTGCGGGCCGCCGCCATCTACATCTCGGTGCTGTTCCTGCCGCTGGCGCTGGCCGCGATGATCTGGCCGGCGGGCTGGCGGTGGTGCCGGCGCCTGATCGAGTTCCTGATCGCGATCATCTTCGCCAAGGTCTTCATCGTGGCGATCATCAACCTGGCAGCCGCCGGCCTGGCCCGCGGCGGCCTCGGCGACAAGTTCGAGGGGGTGCTGGCCGGCGGCGCGCTGTTGCTGATGGCGGCGTTCACCCCGATCGCGCTGCTCAAGCTGATCCCGCTGGCCGAGGCGGCGGTGGTCACCGCCGGCCACCAGCGCGCCGCCCTGCGCCAGGCCACGCACGGGGCGACCGCAATGACCACCAGCTCCTCGGTGGTCTCCGGGATGATCCAGACCCGTTTCCGCAGCAGCCCGGCGGCCGCCGCCGCGCCGGCCGCCAGTTGGGCGGCGCCGGCCGCCGCCGCCGCCACCGCCGCCGCTGCCGGCGCCCGCAACCGCGCCACCTCCAGCTTCGCGGCGATGAGCTCGCTCGGCGAGTCCGGCGGCGACTCCGCGGCGACGCCGACCATCCGCTCCTCCGCCCCGCGGCCCGCGCCGGCCAACGCCGGCGGCAACGGCGGCGGCGGCGCCGCCGCGACCAAGCCGCTGAAGTTGCCAGAGCTGTCCGGCGAGCGAGCACCGGATGCGTAGCCCGCTGGAGATCCGCTACCGCTTCGGGCCGCTGGAGCGCCGCGGCTGGGTCGGCAGCCTGCGCCCAGGGCAGCTGGTGGTGCTCAGCGCGGCGGTGTTCCTGACGATCCTGGTCGTGCAGGCCTTCCGCAGCGGCTTCGGGCTGGGTCTGGCCGTGTTGGTGCTCAGCCTGGGCGGGCTTGGTACCTTCGTGCCGCTGCATGGCCGCACCCTCAACGAATGGCTACCCGTGGTCGGTATCTTCATGGCCCGCCGGGCGTCCGGGCGGCACCGCTACCGCTCCGGCGCGCCAGAGGCCGGCACCCGCTTCGGCAGTGGCGACGAGCCCGTCAAGCTGCCCGACTCGATCGGCAAGGTCGAGCTGCTCTCGTTCCCGTTCCGCGGGGTCGAGCTTGGCGTGCTCGCCGACCGGGCCGCCGGCACCTACTCGGCAGTGATCCAGGCCAGGGCCCGCTCGTTCGTCCTGCTCGACCCGGCCGACAAGGCCCACCGGCTGGCCGGCTGGGCCGGCGTGATCGCCGGCCTCGCCCGCGAGGGCAGCCCGATCAGCCGGGTCCAGTGGATCGAGCGGACCGCCCCCGACGACCCCGACGCGCTCAGCCGCTACCTGCGGGACGCGATCGACCCGTCGATCGGCCTCGACGCCCTGCCGCTGCAGAGCTACCTGCGCCTGACCCACGCGGCCGCACCGGTCACCGAGCAGCACGAGCTGTTCGTCGTCCTGCAGCTCAACGCGAGCAAGGCCGGCCGTGCGATCAAGCAGGCCGGCGGCAAGGACACCGGCGCCTGCATGGTGCTCGCCAGGGAGCTGGACACGATGGCAAGGCGCCTGGAGTCGGCCGAGGTCGAGGTGCTGCACGCGCTCGGGCCGCGCCGGCTGGCCGCCACCATCCGGCTGGCCTACGACCCGCACGCCCGCGCCAACCTGGCCATCCTCGGCAGCGTCGACCCCGACCGCCAGCAGGGCGTGTCGCCCCGCAACGCCTGGCCGCTGCAGAGCGAGGAGCGCTGGGGCTACTACCGGACCAACGACGTCGTCCACGCCACCTACTGGATCGCCGAGTGGCCGAGGATCGACGTCGGCCCCGACTTCCTGGCGCCGCTGCTGGTGCAGACCCGCTCGATGCGCGCCGTCTCCGTCACCATGGAGCCGGTGCCGCCGCTGAAGGCGATGCGGGCGGTGGGGTTCGCCAAGACCGCCGACGTGGCCGACGAGGAGCTGCGCCAGAAGCTGGGCTTCCTCGGCACCGCCAAGCGCCGCAACCAGGCCGACGCGGTGGCCAGGCGCGAGCAGGAGCTGGCCGACGGCCACGCCGACGTGCGCTTCTCCGGCTACATCACCGTCACCGCCGACAACCCCGAGGCCCTCGCCGAGGCCTGCGGCGAGGTCGAGCACGCCGCCGGCCAGTCCCGCCTGGAATTGCAACGCTGCGACGGCGAACAAGAACTCACATTTTCTTACACATTGCCTTTGGGACGTGGGCTGAAGTGAGGGTCAAGCCGCGCCGGCCCGCGCACCGGGTCACCACCGCCCACCTGCAGGCGATCTATCCGTTCATCTCCGAGGGCGGCTTGGGCAGCGAGGGCGTCTACATCGGCCGCGACGTCTTCGGCGGTTCATTTTGCTACGACGCGTGGACGCTCTATGGCAAAGAGATTACCGGTCCGAACATGCTCGTGATCGGTCAGATTGGCTACGCGAAATCGAGTTTAGTGAAGACCTTCACATGGCGGCAGCTGCTGTTCGGGCGGACCGCGTGGGTGATCGACCCCAAGGGCGAATACGACCAGCTGGCCGCCACCTGCGGGGTGGAACCCATCCGGTTCACCAGCGGCGGCAACCTCCGGCTGAACCCGCTGGACCGGATGATCGGCGGGGACGCGCAGCTGGCGCTGCTGCGGTCGATCGCCGCGGTGATGCTGGGGCGGAACCTGCGACCGGAGGAGGACGCCTGCCTGGAGCGGGCCCACCACGAGGCGGTGATCGAGGCAGGCAACCGCAACAGCCATCCGATCATCCCGCAGGTGGTGAGCCGGCTGCTGGAGCCGTCCGACGCCACCGCCCACGAGCTGCGCACCTCCACCGCCCGGCTGGCCGAGGACGGCCGCCAGCTCGCCCTGTCGCTGCGGCGGATGGGCGCCGGCGACCTGCGGGGCATGTTCGACGGGCCCACCTCGCCGGGCCTTGACCTGTCCGGTCGGCTGGTGGTGTTCAACCTGCGCGAGGTCAAGGACGAGGCGCGGCCGATCCTGATGGCCTGCACGGCCGCCTGGCTGCAGGGCTCGTGGGCGCGCAACGACGGGGTGCGCCGCATCGTGGTGCTCGACGAGGCCTGGGTGGTGCTGCGGCACCTGGCGATCGCCCGCTGGCTGCGGGAGAGCTGGAAGCTGGCACGCCAGTACGGGGTGCAGAACATCGCCGTCATGCACCGCCTCTCCGACCTGACCGCCGCCGGCGACCAGTCGAGCGAGCAGGTGCAGCTCGCCAAGGGCCTGCTGGAGGACTCCGAGACGCGGGTGATCTACCGGCAGACGCCCGGCGAGGTGGAGCAGGCCCGCGAGCTGCTCGGCCTCACCCAGACCGAGGTCGAGCAGATCCCCATGCTGGAGCGTGGGGAGGCGCTGTGGCGGGTCGGGCGGCGCTCGTTCATCGTCCAGCACCGCATCGACCCGGTGCTGGAGCGGGTGATCGTCGACACCGACGCCAACATGGGCCCACGGTCGGCCCCCTGGATGACCACGGAACCACCCGAAGCCGCCGACTCCGTGTCATGAGCAGCGTGCGGCCGGCGGTGCGCCGCCAGGAGCCATTCGAGCAGATGCTGCTGGCCGCGATCGCCCTGGTGCTCGGCACCAGCGTCATGCTGTGGCTGACCGGCGAGGTGGCCGGCTTCGTCCACTCCGGCACGTGGCCGAGCGTCTCGGCCAGCGAGATGGCACGGGTGGTCACCCAGGTGCCGCGCCACCCCGCCAACCCGGCCGCCGCCTGGCCGAAGGGCGACCGGGAGCTGCTACCGGGCCCGGTGATGTTCTGGGCGACCTTCGCGGTGCTGCTGGCGGTCCTGGTCGCGGCCTGGATCTTCCTGAGCTCGGCGATGCGGGCGCTGCGCCGGCGGATGGGCACGGTCTCCGACGTGAAACGGGCGACCTCCGCGCCCGACCAGACCGACCAGGCCGGCTGGGCCCGCCCCCAGCTGTTCCGCGACCTGTACATCCGCGGCCCGACGCCGTGGCGGGTCACCCTCGGTCGCGTCAACGGCCGCCTGGTCGCCGCCGAGCCGCTGCAGTCGGTGATCGCGCTGGGGCCGACCAACAGCCAGAAGACCAGCGGCCTGACCATCCCGGCCGTGCTGGAGTGGGACGGGCCGGTGCTGGCCGCCTGCGTCAAGCCGGACCTGATCCGCTCCACCATCGCCCGGCGCTGGCAGAAGGGCGAGGTGTACCTGTACGACCCGGCCGGCGCGACCGGGATGGAGGCCAACACCTGGTCGCCGCTGCCCCGCTGCGAGACCTGGGAGGGCGCCTACCGGACGGCGCTGTCGCTGGTGAACGCGGCGCGCCTGGCGGGCCAGTCGGCCCAGGAAGCCGATCCCATGCCGGGCGCCACCACCAACGTGCTGGCCGCCATGCTGTTCGCGGCCGCCATCTCGGCGCGCTCGATGGTCGACGTGCTCCGCTGGGCCCAGCGGCAGGACCGCTCAGAGGTCAACGCCGCCCTCAACGTGGCCGGGGAGCCGGCCGCCGCCGACGCCTTCCAGTCGATCTGGTCGCTGGCCGAGCAGCGCCGCAGCCAGGTCTACACCAGCGCGCTCGGCGTGATCGCCGCCTACACCGACCCGTCGGTGAAGGAGGCCTCGGTGGCGACCCAGTTCAGCGCCGAGCGGCTGCTCGACGGGGTGGCCAACACCGCCTACGTGAGCGTGCCCGCCCACGAGCAGCGGCGGCTCGGCCCGCTGGCGGTCGCGCTGCTCCAGGACGTCATCGACCTCGCCTACGAGCGCGCCCGCGGGCAGGGGGCGCCGATCGATCCCGCCCTGCTGGTGGTGCTCGACGACGCCGCCAACTCGGCGGCGCTGCCCCAGCTGGACCTGTACGCCTCCAGCGCCGCCGGCCACGGTGTGCAGCTGCTGACCGCGTTCCGGCACCTGGGCCAGATGCAGGCCCGCTACGACGACCGGGCCGAGGCGGTGTTCGCCAACCACCGTGCCAAGGTGATCCTCAGCGGCGTCACCGACCAGCCCACCCTCGGCCTGCTCTCCCACCTGCTGGAGGACGAGACGATCCGGCACCTGGCCACGCCGGCGGCGCTGGCGAAGGCGGGCAAGGAACGGGAGGGCGAGTCGGCCCGCTCCCGCTACGCCTCGCCGGCGGAGGCGCTGCGCTGGATCTCGGCGGGCCAGGGGGTGCTGCTCTACAGCCACCTGCCGCCCGCCCACCTGACCCTGCGGCCGTGGTTCCGGGACCGGCAGCTGGCCGCGATGGTCGCCCCCGCCGAGGCCAGCGAGCCGCACCGCCGCTGACGGCGCCTGGTCAGCGGCCGGCGCTGGCGGTGGCCTGCAGGGCGCGGTCGGCGAGCTCCACGACCACGCCGGGGAACGACCGCCAGGCATCGTCGTCGGTGCCGTAGGCGCCGGCCGCGTAGCGGGCGTGGACCCCCTCGAGGATCACCGCCAGCTTCCAGTAGCCGAAGGCCAGGTAGTAGTCGAGCTGGCCGAGGTCGCGGCCGGACCGGGCGGCGTAGGCGGCCGCCACCCCGGCGCGTGCCGGGAAGCCTGGCAGCGCGGTGGGCGCCGACCCGAGCGGCAGGACGTCGCCCGGCTGGTTCCAGTAGACCAGCAGCAGGCCGACGTCGGCCAGCGGGTCGCCGAGGGTGCACAGCTCCCAGTCGAGCACGGCGAGGACCCGCCCGGCGGGGGAGAGGATCGTGTTGTCCAGCCGGTAGTCGCCGTGGACGATCCGGGCGGGCCCGACCTGGGCGGGGACCGACGCCGCCAGGCGCCGGTGCACCTCGTCGAGGGCCGGCAGCTCGCGGGTGCGCGACTGCTCCAGCTGGCGCTTCCAGCGGCCGAGCTGACGCTCCAGGTACCCCTCCCTGCGGCCGAGCTGGCCGAGCCCGACCCGGTCGGGGTCGACCTGGTGGAGGGCGACCAGGGCGTCGACCAGGGACGCGGCGGCCGCGGCCCGCGCCCGCTCGTCCATGGCCGCGGCCACGGTCGCCTCGTCGCGGGGGACGACGCCGTCGACGTGGGCCATGACGTAGAAGGGGGCGCCGGTGACGGCCGGGTCCTCGCACAGCCCGAGGGCGGCGGGCACGGGCACCGCGGTGGCCGCCAGCGCGGCGATGATGCGGTGCTCGCGGGCCATGTCGTGGGCGGAGGGGAGCACACCGCGCAGCGGCGGGCGGCGCAGCACGTAGGCGGCGCCGGCCGCGTCGCTCACCCGGTAGGTCAGGTTGGAGTGGCCGCCGGGGATCAGCTGGAACCGGAACGGCGGACGCGCCCCGCCGACCTCGGCCCGCAGCCAGGCCGTCACCCGGTCCCGGTCGATCCCTGGCGCGCCGGCCGCGCCGCTCACGTCGCTTCGGCGGCGTGGCGGACGGCGTCGGCCACCGCCGGGGCCACGGCGCGGTCGAACACGCTCGGGACGATGTAGTCGGGGCGCAGCTCGTCGTCGTGGACGCAGCCGGCGATCGCCCTGGCCGCCGCCACCTTCATGGACTCGGTGATCGACCGGGCCTCGGCGTCGAGCGCCCCCCGGAAGACGCCGGGGAAGGCGAGCACGTTGTTGATCTGGTTGGGCTCGTCGCTGCGGCCGGTGGCGACCACCGCGGCGTGGCGGCGGGCGCCGGCCGGGTCGACCTCGGGGTCGGGGTTGGCGAGGGCGAACACGATCGCGCCGGCGGCCATCGACCCGACGTCCTCGGGGTCGAGCAGGCCGGGGCCGCTCACCCCGACGAACACGTCGGCGCCGGCGACCGCCTCGCGCAGCGAGCCGCTGCGGCGCTCCGGGTTGGTGTTCTCGGCCACCCACCGCTTGCTGTCGTCGAGGCCCTCGCGGCCGGGGTGGAGCATGCCGGCGCGGTCGCAGGCGATGATCTCGCCGGCGCCCTCGGCCTGCAGGATCTTGATGATCGCCACCCCGGCGGCGCCGGCGCCCGACAGCACCAGCCGGGTCCCGGCGAGCTTCTTGCCGACCACCCGCAGGGCGTTGGTGAGGGCGGCCAGCACCACGATCGCGGTGCCGTGCTGGTCGTCGTGGAAGACGGGGATGTCCAGCGAGGAGCGCAGCCGGCGCTCGACCTCGAAGCAGCGGGGCGCGGCGATGTCCTCCAGGTTCACGCCGCCGTAGGCGGGGGCGAGCAGCTCCACCGTGCGGACCAGCTCGTCGGTGTCCTGGGTGGCCAGGCAGACCGGCCAGGCGTCGACCCCGGCGAACACCTTGAACAGCAGCGCCTTGCCCTCCATCACGGGCAGGGCGGCGGCCGGGCCGATGTTGCCGAGCCCCAGGACGGCAGAGCCGTCGGTGACCACCGCCACGGTGTTGCGCTTGATGGTGAGCTTGCGGGCGTCCTGCGGGTTGGCCGCGATCGCCATGCAGACCCTTGCGACCCCCGGCGTGTAGGCCATGGACAGGTCGTCGCGGGTCCGCAGCGGCACCTTTGAGGCGACCTCCAGCCTGCCGCCGAGGTGCAGCAGGAAGGTCCGGTCGCTGACGGTGTGGACGCGCGCCCCCTCGATGGCGCCGACCGCCCGG
>WNFV01006659.1_pt1 | contig 13610 bp, 11 predicted proteins | sample 5400101 | NCBI WGS metagenome assembly WNFV01 (sample SAMN13153361, study PRJNA577476) | soil metagenome | isolation source: 115 cm soil or saprolite under grassland replicate 1 | place: USA:California | collected 2016-06-15
GCGTAGCCCTCCAGGCCGCGCAGGATGTTCTTGGACAGCTCCATGCGGTCGACCCGCACCACCAGCTTGCGCCTGGCGGCCAGCTCACGGACGCCGCGGAGCTGTCTCTGGGCCTCGGCGCCCGCCAGGCGGGCGCGCAGGTCGTCGCGGTCGATCCCGAGCGGGTAGGAGCGCACCTGCACCGTGCGGCCGTCGCCGGCCAGGACGGTGCGGTGCTCCCGGTCGACCACGTGGCCGGCGTCCTGGCAGCAGCGTAGGAAGTTGCGCGCCCAGCGCGGCACCAGGAAGCCGAGCAGGTCGGCGCCGAGCATGCCCTCGAGCAGCTCGGCGCCGACCGTGCTCGGCAGCATGGCGAAATAGCCCGGGTCGGCCCAGGGGCAGTGGGTGAAGTGGGCGATGCCAACGTCCGGGCGGCGCGCGCGCAGCATCGCCGGAGCCAGGCAGAGGTGGTAGTCCTGTAGGAAGACGGCGCCGCCGGGGTCCACCTCCTCGTCGCAGGCAGCGGCGAACCGCTGGTTGACGCTCTGGTAGCTCGTCCAGGCGAAGCGGAAGGTGCGGTCGAAGCGCGGGTGCCTCGGGACGTCGAACAGGTAGTGCTGCAGGAACCAGATGGTGCGGTTGGAGACGCGGTTGTAGTAGGCCTGGTACTCACGCGGGTCGAGCACCAGGCTGCGGAGCTGCACCGGGCCGCTGAGCAGGTCGATGCGGCGGCGGTGGCCGCTGCGGGCGGCCCGTCTGGCCGCCACCCGGTCGCCGTCGCTGATCGCCGCGGCCACCCAGGTGCCGCCCTGGCCTGCCAGGGCGGGGCCGAGCGCGGCCGCCATCCCGCCCGCCCCTCGTCCCGGACGCAGCGTGCCGTCGTCGTCGACCTCGAACTGCACCGGTCCGCGGTTGGAAGCCACTACGAGTTCAGCCATCTACCTGTGCCTTTCCGTCCCGGCCAGGGTTGCGTATGCGCCGGGCCCTCTTCATATTGTCGACACCGAGGGCAAGTCCTACGAACGTCCAGTTCGCGCCTTGTTGTCCCTACCGACTGGGCTCGGGACGGCCGCAAGCGTCGAGGAGCGCGCATGACGCAGGGAACCGAGGAGCTGTCGCGCGCTCGCGTCCTCGAGCCGAAGCAGCAGCGGGGTAGCGGCTACGACCGCTTCATCCGCTTCGGCATCGCCGCCTGGGCCGGCATCGGCATCCTCCTGCTCGCCTGGCTGCTGCTGCGCGTGCTCGGCTTCGCCCGCCCGACGCTGGCGCCGCTGCTGATCGCGCTGGTGGTGGTCTACCTCCTCAACCCGATCGTAACGGCGCTCGAACGCCGCGGCACCCCGCGGGTGGCCGGCGCGGCCGTGGTCTACCTGCTGTTCATCGGGATCGTGGCGCTGGTGCTCTCGGTGCTGGTGCCGGTGGTCGGCCGCCAGGTTGCGGCGGTGGCCAACGACTTCCCCGCCTACGTGGCGGACGCCCAGGGCCAGGTGCAGCGCCTCGGTGAGCGCTTCGGCCAGCACTGGGAGCCTCACCTGGACGCCAACAGGGTCAGCCAGTGGCTCAGCGAGGCTGGCAACCGGCAGACCGTGACCAGGTACCTCATCGGGCTGCGCTCGTTCACCACCTCGCTGCTGCACGCCCTGGTGGTGCTCGTCCTCGGGCCCATCATGGCCTTCTACCTGCTGGTGGACCTGCCACGGCTGCAGCGGGGGGCGCTGGCGATGATCCCGCCGGCCCACCGCGACGACATGCGCGAGCTGGGCGACCGCGTCGGCAGGACGGTGGGCGGCTTCTTCCGCGGCCAGCTCCTGGTGGCGCTGTTCGTCGGCATCGCCTCCAGCCTCGGCCTGTACCTTGTCCACCTGCCCTTCTGGCTGCTGGTGGGCATCGTGGCCGGCCTCTTCAACCTGGTGCCGCTGATCGGTCCGTTCATCGGCGGCGGCCTTGCGGTGGTGATCGCGCTGCTCAGCGGCAAGCCGGTGGTCGCGCTGCTGGCCGTGGTGGTGCTCACCGTGGTGCAGCAGATCGACAACCACCTCATCTCGCCCAACGTGATGGGCCGCACGGTGCGGCTCCACCCGGTGGTGGTGATGCTGGCGCTGCTGCTGGGCGCGACCGTCGGCGGCCTGTTCGGCATGCTGGTGGTGGTCCCGCTGGTGGGCGTGGCCAAGATCGTCTTCCTGTTCTCCTGGACGCGCCTGGTCGACTACGGCGGCGAGCTGGTCGAGGCTGCCCCGGCGGCCGAGGGCGCCGGCCAGCCCGAGCGCGCGAAGCGCTAGAATCCCGCCCGCCCTCCCGCCCGCATGCTGGTGGCGCCGTGAGCCGTCCGGCGATGCACGCCCACGCCGTCGTGCTGGCGTCAGCCGCCTTCCTCGTCGAGCTCGGCCTCGTCATCTACAGCCGCTACTACCTGCAGGGCAAGACCGGCCAGTCGTGGGGCAAGCGCGTGGTGCACCTGCGCCTGGTGCGCATGGCCGACGGCCAGCCGATCGGCGGCGGCATGGCCTTCGTGCGCGACCTCGCCCACACCGTCGACGGGCTCATCTGCTACATCGGCTACCTGATGCCGCTGTGGGACGACCGCAGGCAGACCGTCGCCGACAAGCTGCTGAACACCGTGGTGCTCGACGAGCGCTGACCAAGGCCCCCAGGTCCGCAGTGCCAGGCCGGCCCAGCGGCCGACGAGAGCGGTCAGGCGTTGGCCCCCGCCTGCCTGCGGGCGGTGAGCGCCCCGACCGCCTCTGCCCAGCCCGCGCCGGCTGGCGACGGGGTGACCACCACCGGCACCTGCAGGTCGCCCTCGGCGGCCGCCCAGGCGCCGTTGGCGACCAGGAACATCGCCCCGGTGACGCCGCCGACCTCCAGGTCGGCCGGGGCGTCGCCGACGGCGGCTGCCTGGCTGGCCGCGAGCCCCCGCCTGGCCAGGTAGGCCGCGGCGGCGGCCGCCTTGCTCACGCCGGCGGGTGCCAGGTGGTAGGCGTGCGTCTCGCCGTCGCCCAGGTGCGGGTAGCCGCCCCGTAGGCGGCCGTTGTCCCGCAGGCGCGCCCAGCCGAAGCCGGCGGCGGAGAGCGCCTCGTCCGCCTCGGCCACCGCCACCTGGCCGCGCAGCAGGGCGGTGCCCTGGCGGCCCTCGGTCCACGGCGTGTGGGGTTCGAGCCGGCCGGGGAAGGCGTCGAGCAGGGCCGCCAGCGCGCCCGAGCGGGCCAGCGCCGCCGCCGGGGTGGCGCCGAGGTCGCGCGGGCAGGCCCCCCATTGCAGCTCGGCCTCGCGCCCGAGCAGCAGCACCGCGCCCAGCTCGCCGATGGCGTCGCGCAGGCCGAGCAGGCGGCACGCCTCGAACAGCTGGGCACGGGTGCGGCCGGAGACCAGCACCACCTCGAGCCCCGCCTGGCCGGCGGAGACCAGCGCCTCGGCGGCGGCGAGGCTGGGGCGTCCGTCGAGGTCGGCCAGCAGCGACCCGTCGCGCCCGACCAGGGTGCCGTCCACGTCGGAGAACAGCACCACCGGGTCGAGCCGGTCGAGCACCGGCCCCGCCTCGGCCAGGGCCAGCGGCCGCATGGTCAGGCGCTCGACCCGGCGGCGAGCGCGCTGCGACGCTGCCGGTAGCTGTCGACGGTGGCCATGGGCGGACGCTGCGCGATGGCGATCTCGCGCGGCTCGATGTTGTACTCGCGCAGCCGGTTGGCGAACTGGAGCAGTGTGGTCGACCAGCTCTCCGGGGCGACCTTGCCCTCGTCGACCAGGCGGCTGAGGGCCGCCTGGATGATGCCGAAGCTCATCCTGGACAGCGCCTGGACGTCCTGGTTGCGGTGCACCCGGCGCTCCAGGTCGACCTGGGCCATGGCGTTCACCCCGGAGTGGCGGGCGATGTCGATCAGCAGGCCGAGCTCGACGCCGTAGCCGGAGAGCATCGGGATCTGCTCGAGCACCTCGCGCCGGCCCGCGTACTCCCCGGAGAGGGGCTGCACGAAGCCGGCCAGCTCGGGCCAGAACAGGTTCAGCAGCGGCCTGGCCACCAGCTCGGTGACCCGCCCACCGCCGGTCGCCTGCAGGGTCCTGCGCTCCTGCAGCGGGCGCTCGTAGAACGCCTTGACGTAGACGATCCCCGGGTCGTCGAGCAGCGGCCCGAGCAGTCCGTAGACGAAGCGTGGGTGGATGTTGCGGATGTCGGCGTCGATCCAGCACACCAGGTCGCCGTGGCAGACGTAGAGGCTCTTCCACAGCCCCTCGCCCTTGCCGGTCACGGAGCCCAGCTCGGGAAGCACGTCCAGTTCGCGGTAGACGGCCGCTCCCTCGGCCTCCGCGATCTTCATGGTGTCGTCCTCCGACCCGCCGTCGATGACCACGAGCTCGTCGACCAGGCGGGACCGCTCAACCAGTGCCCGACGCAGCACGCGCACGATCGGGCCGATGGTGGCTGCCTCGTTGCGGGCCGGCAGGCAGACCGAGATGGTCACGCCGGCACGCTCTCGAGCTGCCCGCAACTTCGCAAGCGGCTCGAACTGGCTGTAGTGGAAGGTCCGATTCCCGAACCACTCCCACGTGTCGAGTTCGGTCAATGCCGTCTCCTGGCTAGGGGTGGCGCTTGCGCTCCACCGCCTGAGCTACCCTTGTTCCCCCAATCATCGGGGTTGACGCCGATTCGCGTTGACGGTTTCGAACATGCCAGGGCAAGCTGGCAGTTGACAAACCGAAGACGGCGACGCATCGAGAGGGGCGGAGGGACTCGGCCCGAAGATGCCCCGGCAACCTCCCCACCAGTGGGAACGGTGCCAACTCCGACCCCGGCCGGCGCGCAGTGTGCCACGCCGGGGAAAGATGCGCGAGCGGTCGGGGTGACCGTGGCGCACGCGATCGCCGGAGGCAGCTGAGCTGCCTCGCAGACGCGTAGGAGGTCACCACATGACCGCACCCCTGGATCGTGATGGTTTCGTTGCCGAACGGGGGGCCGAGCACCCCGAACGCGACGTCCAGGCCGCGGTGGTGCTGCGCTGTCGCGGCTGCCGCACGCCCTACCCGCCGGGGCTGCGCCATGCCTGCCCGGCCTGCCTCGGCCCGCTCGACGTGGACCGCGGCCCCCTCCCCGCCGCCCGGCTCGACCCGCGCGCGGTGGCGGCCGGACCGGCCTCCATCTGGCGCTACCAGGAGCTGCTGCCCGCCCGTCCGGGCAAGGGCGACCTCGCCCCCGGGCTGACGCCCCTGCGCCCGGCGCCCCGGCTGGCCGAGGCGCTCGGCGTGCCAGGGCCGCTGTGGCTCAAGGACGACACCGTCAACCCGACCAACTCGTTCAAGGACCGGGTCGTCGCCGTTGCCCTCGCCAAGGCACGTGAGCTGGGACTCTCCACCGTGGCCTGCGCCTCGACCGGGAACCTCGCCGGTGCGACCGCGGCCGCCGCCGCCTCCCAGGGGCTGGAGTGCGTGGTGGTGATCCCGGCGGGGCTGGAGGTGGGCAAGGTCGCCTCCGCGGCCGCCTTCGGTGCCACCGTCGTCGCCGTCGAGGGTTCCTACGACCAGGCCAACCGGGTCTCGGCGCAGGCGGCCGAGGAGTTCGGCTGGGGCTTCGTCAACGTCAACCTGCGGCCCTGGTACGCCGAGGGCTCGCTCACCGTCGGGCTGGAGGTGGCCGAGCAGCTCGGCTGGTCGCTGCCCGACCACGTGGTCGTCCCGGTCGCCTCCGGCGCCCTGCTGACCAAGCTGCACCAGGGCTTCGGCCTGCTGGCCGAGGCTGGGCTGGTGGACGGCGGCCCGGCGCGGGTGCACGGCGCCCAGTCGGACGGCTGCGCGCCGGTGGCGACCGCGTTCGCCGAGGGCCGCGACCAGGTGCTGCCGGTCAGGCCGAGCGGGATCGTCAAGTCGCTCGGGATCGGGGACCCGGCCGACGGGGCCGAGGTGCTCGCGGTGGTGCGCGAGACCGGCGGGCGCCTCGAGGCGGTCTCCGACGAGGAGGTGGTCGAGGCGATCGGCCTGCTCGCCCGCACCGCCGGCGTGTTCGGCGAGACGGCGGCGGGGGTGACCATCGCCACCCTGGCCCGGCTCGCCGCTGCCGGGGCGCTGCGGCAGGGCGAGCGGGTGGTGGCCCTGGTCACCGGGCACGGCCTCAAGACCATCGAGGTGCTCGACGGCCGCGTCGGCCCCACTGTCACCATCCGTCCCAACGTCGACGCGCTGGAGGCGGCCCTCCAGCCGATCCGCCCCGGACTGCTCACCACGTCCTGACCTGAGCATCGTGGGTCCCCGGCTGCTTGACCGCCGGCGCTGGGTCAGCCGGGAGTGTGACTGCCAGGGAGGGAGGAAGGGAGGGAAAAGGTGACCAAGGAGCACGACCTGATCGTGATCGGCCTGGGGGTCGGCGGCGAGGAGGTCGCCGGCCGCGCCGCCGAGGCTGGCATGGACGTCCTGGGCATCGAGCGCAAGCTGGTCGGCGGGGAGTGCCCCTACTGGGGGTGCATCCCCTCGAAGATCATGGTGCGGGCGGGCAACTCGCTGGCCGAGGCGGCCCGGGTGTTGCGCCTCGCCGGCGACGCGCGCGTCTCGCCGTCCTGGCGGCCGGTGGTCGAGCGGGTGCGCGAGGCCACCGCGAACTGGGACGACCAGGTCGCCGTCGACCGCCTGCGCGGCAAGGGCGGCACCTTCCTGCGCGGCCAGGCCCGGCTCACCGGCCCCCGCGAGGTCGAGGTCGACGGGGAGCGCTACCGCGCCAGGCGTGGCGTGGTGGTCGCGACCGGCGGCGAGCCGGCCGCCCCGCCGATCGACGGGCTCGCCGAGGCCGGCTACTGGACCAACCGCGAGGCGATCGAGGCCGACGAGCTGCCCGCCTCGCTGGTGGTGCTCGGCGCCGGGCCGATCGGGCTGGAGCTGGCCCAGACGTTCCACCGCTTCGGCACCCAGGTCACCGTCGTCGAGGTCGCCGACCGCGCGCTGCCCATGGAGGAGCCGGAGAACGGCGAGGCCATGGGCGAGGTCCTGCGCGAGGAGGGCATCGTCCTGCACAGCGGCGTCGGCGCCAGCGCCGTGCGCCGGGCCGACGGCAAGGTCACGGTGGAGCTGGCGGACGGCCGCCAGGTCGACGGCGAGCAGCTGCTGGTGGCCACAGGCCGGCGGCTGGAGGTCGGCTCCCTCGGGCTGGAGGCGGCAGGGCTCGATCCCGAGACCAGGTCGGTCGCGGTCGACGAGCACCTGCGCGCCGGGGACGGCGTCTGGGCCGTCGGCGACGTCACCGGCAAGGGTGCCTTCACCCACCTGGCCGTCTACCAGGGCCGGATCGCGGCGGCGGACGTGCTCGGGCAGGACCACGCGCCGGCCGACTACAGCGCGCTGCCCCGGGTCACCTTCACCGACCCGGAGGTCGCCAGCGTCGGCATGACCGAGGCGCAGGCGCGCGAGGCCGGCCTGACGGTTCGCACCGGCGTGGCCGCCACAGCCTCGTCGACGCGTGGCTGGATCCACGGCCCAGGCGCCGAGCACGGCGTCGCCAAGCTGGTCGCGGACGCCGACCGGGGCGTGCTGGTCGGCGCCTCGGTGATGGGGCCGGCCGCCGGCGAGGTCCTCGGCCTGCTGCTGCTCGCCGTCAAGCGGCGCGTGCCGCTCGGCGCCCTGCGCGAGCTGATCTACCCCTACCCGACGTTCGTCCGCGGCCTGGAGGACGCCCTGCGCGAGCTGTCGTAGAGGAGAACCTTGACACTGTCATATAACAGTGTCAGATTGGAGGCATGGACCAAGCCCATGCCCCCTGGACGCTGGCCGAGCTGACCGACCGGGTCGCCGACGCGCTCGCGGTCGGCTACCGCGGCCAGCGCAGCGGCCGCGTCCGCGACGTGCCCGACCAGCGCGCGATCCGCTGGTACACCACCCTCGGCCTGGTCGACCGTCCCGCCGCCATGCGTGGCCGCACCGCCCTCTACGGCCGCCGCCACCTGCTCCAGCTCGTCGCTATCAAGCGCCTGCAGGCCGAGGGCCGTTCCCTGGCCGAGGTCCAGGTCGAGCTGGCCGCCGCCGGCGGCGAGCGGCTCGAGCGCATCGCCCGCCTCCCCACCGCCCCGACCCCCTCGCGCGGCGCGACCACCACCCTCGCCCGACGGTCCCCACCACCGCACGCCGCGCCCGCCGTCGTCCCCGCCGGGCTGGGGCTCGCGGGCGAGCCCAGGGCCACCACCGAGCCGGGAACCGCGGCGGTGCCGGCGACCACGCCGGCGACCACCGACCGGGCCAGGTTCTGGGCGGCCGGACCGGCCGGCCCGCCGCGGGAGGGCTCGCAACTCGTCGGCGGGCCCCCGCCGCCGCCCGACCGGCCAGAGGTCGCCCAGCTCCAGGCGGTCCAGCTCGGCGACGGCGTGACGCTGCTGCTCGGCGCGGCCCAGCCCCTCGCCGGCGACGACCTCGACGCCCTACGCGCCGCGGCCGAGCCCCTGCTGGCCGCGCTGCGCGCCCGGGGTCTCGACGACCCCGCCACCACTCGAAGGGAGCTCCCATGACCACCACACGCCTTCCCCTGCTCCCCGACCACCAGCTCGCCCGGCTGCTGCCGCCGGGCGACGAGCCCGGCGTCGGCGCGCTCGCCACCGAGCGCGGCAACCTGCCGCTCGAAGCGATCGACGTGCGCGCCGCCGTCGCGGGGCTGCTCGCCCGCACGGTGCTCACCCAGACCTTCGCCAACCCCTACGACGAGCCGCTGCAGGCCACCTACGTGTTCCCGCTGCCCGACAGGGCGGCCGTCACCGAGTTCCGCATGGAGGTGGCCGGCCGCGTGGTCGACGGCGTGCTCGAGGAGCGCGCCAAGGCGCGGGCAGCCTACGACCAGGCCATCGCCGAGGGCCGGCGTGCCTCGATCGCCGAGGAGGAGCGGCCAGGCGTGTTCACCATGCGGGTCGGCAACCTCCTCCCCGGGGAGCGGGCCACGGTCCGGCTGGCCATGGCCGGGCCGCTGCCGTACGGCGACGGCGAGGCCACCTTCCGCTTCCCGCTGGTGGTGGCGCCGCGCTACGTCCCGGGCAGGCCCCTGCCCGGCCAGTCGGTGGGGGACGGCACCGTGCCGGACACCGACGCCGTGCCCGACGCCTCCCGCATCACCCCGCCGGTGCTGCTGCCCGGGTTCCCCAACCCGGTGCGGCTCTCCCTCGAGGTCGAGGTCGACCCCGCCGGCCTGCCCCTGCGGGGCCTCGCCGCGAGCCTGCACGCCGTCCAGGTCGAGGAGCGGGACCGCCTGGTGGTGCGGATGCAGCCGGGGGAGCGGGCCAACCGCGACTTCGTGCTACGGCTCTCGCTCGGCGAGGAGGCGGTCGCCACCGCCCTCGCCACCGTGCCCGACGCCGAGGGCGACGAGGGCACCTTCGCGCTCACCATCCTGCCGCCGCCGGCCGAGCGCGCCGCGCGTCCCCGTGACGTGGTCCTGGTGCTCGACCGCTCGGGCAGCATGGCCGGCTGGAAGATGGTCGCCGCCCGCCGGGCGGCCGCCCGCATGCTCGACACCCTCGGCGACGCCGACCGCTTCGCCGTGCTCGCCTTCGACAACGTGGTGGAGCGCCCGCCGGCGCTCGACGGCGAGGGGCTGGTGGCGGCGAGCGACCGCAACCGCTTCCGCGCGGTCGAGTTCCTCAGCCGCATGGACGCCCGCGGCGGCACCGAGATGGCCGAGCCGCTGCGCCAGGCGGTCGACCGCCTGACCGGCGCGCCCGCGGAGGAGCGCGCCCGCGACCGTGTGCTCGTGCTGGTCACCGACGGCCAGGTCGGCAACGAGGACCAGCTCATCGGCTTGCTGGGCCCGCGCCTCGGCGAGGTGCGCGTGTTCACCGTCGGCGTCGACGTGGCTGTCAACGAGGCCTTCCTCAAGCGCCTGGCCGGTCTCGGCGGTGGCGCCTGCGAGCTGGTCGAGTCGGAGGACCGGCTGGACGCGGTGATGGAGCGGATCCACCGGCGCGTCGGCACGCCGGTGCTGACCGACCTGGTCGTCGAGGACGCCGGCCTGGGGATCGAGCCGGACTCGCTGACCCCGTCGGCGCCCGGCAGGGGGTCCGGGGGGCTCGAGAGCGAGGCCGCAGCCCAAGTGGCGGGTGGCCAGGCAGAGCCGAGCGGTAGCCCCCCAGTCAACAGGGGGTCCGGGGGGCTCAAGGAGCGGAGCGGTAGCCCCCCGGTGGGCAGGGGGTCCGCCCGCCGCCTGCCGGTCCTGTTCGCGGGGACGCCGCTGGTGGTCACCGGCCGCTTGCGCGGGCGGCCGGGCGCCGCGGCCTCCGACGGTGCCCTGGTCGTGCGCGGCCGCCTGGCGTCCGGGCGCGAGTGGCGGGCGGAGGTGCCCGCCCGTCCCGCGGACAACCCGGCGCTGGCCGCCGTCTGGGCGCGCGGTCGTCTGCGCGACCTGGAGGACGCCCATGCCGCCGGCCGCGGCGCCGACCAGGAGCTGGAGCGCCGCATCGTGGCCACCTCGCTGCGCTTCGGCGTGCTGTGCCGCTTCACCGCCTTCGTCGCGGTCGACAACCGCGTGGTGAACGAGGGCGGGCGCCTGCGCCGGGTCACCCAGCCGGTGGACGCGCCCCAGGGATGGGACATGTTCGGGCCCTCGCCCGTTGGGGCCGGCGTGGCCGGTGCGGTCATGGCCGCGCCGGCGGCGACCGACCGGTCGAGGGTCGTGCGCCGCGCCGCGCCGGCGGGCGGGATGGTCCGCCCGCTGCTGGCGAAGGCCTCGCCGGTGCCGCTTCCCGGCCGCCGCGCCGCCGCGCCGGTGGTCGTCCCCCTCGACGCCTACCGCCGCCGGGCGCGGGAGCTGCGGGCGCGCTTCGCCGAGGCCGGCGAGGGCGAGCGGGCCGGCCGGCTGGCCGGGCTGCGGCGGCAGCTCGGCGAGCTGCTGGACGACCTGCGTTCGGTCGGGGCTCCCGCGGAGGAGCTGCGCCCACTCGACGAGCTGCTGGCCGAGCTCGCGCGCCTCGACGGCGAGCCGCTGGCGGGGGCGGAGGTGCTCGCCGGGGTCTGGGAGCGCGCCCTTCAAGTCCTGGACGCCTTCGCCGGCGCGGAGGGGGTGGCCACGCTGCCCGGGCCGCAGCGCGGCCGTACGGCCGACTTCTGGAAGCGTCCACCGCGCTGAGCCCGGCCGCGCCTTCCACGGCGCCGGCGACGCGCGCCGCCCGGGCCGTCGCCGGCGCCGCCGCGTCCGGCTGGCGACGGCCGATGCACCTGGTCAGGTCAGGGACAGCCTGGCTCCACGGCTCAACGGCGAGTCGTGCAGCTCGACGGCGAGCGGGCGGAAGCTCGTCGGCACGTCGTAGACGAGCGTTCCGCTGACCGAGTTGCCGGGGTTGATGCGCGCGAGCAGCAGCTTGCTGCCTGCCCGCAGGGTGGCGCCGGCGTTCACCTGGTTGCGGGTGCCGCCGACCGCGTAGAGGTACTGCGCGTCCGCGTCGATGTTCCGCGGCTCGCGGCCGATGTTGCGCACCTGCATGGTGAGCAGGCAGAACTTGCCCTGGGCGCGGATCGCGGAGGTGCCGGCTCCCAGCGTGCGCGGACCGCAGCCGAACCGGATCACGCGGAACTCGAACTTCCCGTCCCGTACCGGCTGGTACCGCGTGCGGCCCGCCCGCGGGCCGCTCGTGGCCGGCGACCGCGCGACCGGCGCGCCGCTGATCGAGTCCGAGCCGTCCTGCCCGTCCGACCCGCTGCGGTCGCCCCCGTGGTCACCGTTGTTGAGCGAGGCAAGCACGCCGAACACGACGATGGCAAGGGCCACCAGCACACCCCGGAGCCGCGCCTTCCCAGGCACCTGCCGCCCGACCGGCGGCGGCGCGCCCCAGCCCGTCGGCCGCGCCGGCCCCTGCCCGGACGGCCACCCCGTCGGCCGAGCCGGCTCCTGCCCGGACGGCCAGCCCGTCGGCCGCGTCGGACCCTCCGGCCTGGGCGGCCCGCTCGGCTCGGGCCCGGACGCCCAGCCCGTCGGCCGAGCCGGCTCCTGCCCGGACGGCGACCCCGCCTCCTGACCGGGCGTCCAGCCGGTTGGTCGGGCCGGTTCCTGCCCGGTAGCCCGGCCTGTCGGCCTTGCCACCTCCTGCCCGGACGCCCGGCCGACTGGTCGTGCCGGCGCTGGCCTGGGCGGCCCGCCCTGCTCGGGCCCGGTGGGCTGCCCACCGGGGCCCTGGTACCCCGCCCTCCCGGGTGGTGGCAGGGGAGGAGGAGGCTGCGGTGCCTTCGGCAGCTGCGCCCACGCGGGCGCTGGCTGCTCGCCACCCGCGCCGGGGTGGTGGAGCCCGCCGCCGCGGGCTCGGCGGCCGGCCGGCCGCTCGGCCGCCGCTCCGCGGGATCGGTCCGCACCGGCTCCTTGACCCAGGTGCGCTGCAGGACCTTGGTGACCTCGGAACGCACGGTGCCGGGGTCGGACGGGTCGTCGAGCAGCTCGGCGAGCAGGTCGCGGGCGCTCGGCCGCCTGGCGGGGTCCTTGGCCATGGCCAGCTCCACCAGCGGCCGCAGCGGCTCGGCGAGGCCGTCCAGGTCGGGCGGCTGGTGCACGATCCGGTAGGCGAGGACCTCGACCGGGCCTCTGCCGAACGCCAGGCGCCCGGTGCCCGCGTAGGCCACCAGCCCGCCCCAGGCGAAGATGTCGGCCGCCGTGGTCACCGGCGCGTTGCCGAACTGCTCCGGCGCCATCCAGGCGGGCGTCCCCATGACCGTCCCCACCCTGGTGATCGCCGTCGAGGCGTCGTCGAGGGCACGGGCGATGCCGAAGTCGATCACCCGCGGGCCGAAGTAGGAGAGCAGCACGTTGCCCGGCTTGAGGTCGCGGTGGACCACCTCGGCGGCGTGGATGCCGGCGAGCGCGGCGGCCACCCCGACGGCGAGGCCTTCCAGGTTGGAGGCGGCCAGGGGTCCGTCCCGCTCCACCACCAGGTCGAGCCGGACGCCGTCGACGTACTCGGTGACCAGGTACGGGGCGGTGCCGTCGAGGTTCGCGTCGAGCACCTGCGCGGTGCAGAACCCGGCGACGCGACGGGCGGCGCCCACCTCGCGCCGGAAGCGGTCGAGGAAGGCGACGTCGCCGGCCAGCTCGGGGCGGATGACCTTGATGGCGACGCGCGCGCCGGCCGGGCTCTCGGCCAGGTAGACGGTGCCCATCCCGCCGGCGCCGAGACGGCCGAGCACGCGGTAGGGCCCGACCTCGACGGGGTCGTCCGGCCCGGTCGGCGGCGGGTGGACCGCCCGGCCGACGCCGCGGGGATCGTCCAACGGGTGCTCGCTTTCGACCATGATCGGCTGCGCCGGACCAGCCGTCCGACGGTCGCCAGTATCGCGCAAACCACCCCACCCGCGCGTGATCGCCCCGCCCGTGCATGAGCCCCGGACCCCCCTTTTCATCCGGGGCCTACTGCTTCGCTACATGAGCCCCGGACCCCCTTGCTCATCCGGGGCTACCGCTTCGCTACATGAGCCCCGGACCCCCTTGCTCATCCGGGGCTACCGCTTCGCTACATGAGCCCCGGACCCCCTTAGCACTCGCATGGTTTGAGTGCTAGCATCCGCCTCGGCATACCCGCGAGCGGGTTGGACGCTCGCCAAGTGGACACCGAAGGCAAGCCACCTAGAGGGAGGTAGCCACGCATGCCCAAGATCATCGCGTTCGATGAGGACGCCCGGCGGGCGCTCGAGCGGGGCATGAACCA
>WNFV01006664.1_pt1 | contig 13606 bp, 14 predicted proteins | sample 5400101 | NCBI WGS metagenome assembly WNFV01 (sample SAMN13153361, study PRJNA577476) | soil metagenome | isolation source: 115 cm soil or saprolite under grassland replicate 1 | place: USA:California | collected 2016-06-15
CCCTCTGTTGTTCGCGCTCGGCACCGCATCGTTGACGATGGTAGGCACCAACGTGGGCGCGGGCCAGATGCGGCGCGCGCGGCACATCGCCTGGATCGCGGCGTTGATCTCGGCGGGAGCGATGGGACTCATCGGACTTGCCGCTGCACTGGCGTCCGCTGGTTGGATTCGCCTCTTCAGCGATTCACCCGAAGTGATTCGAGTCGGCGTGGATTATCTTCATCGCGCTGCGCCGTTCTATGCTTGCTACGGCTTCGGCATGGCGCTTTATTTCGCGAGCCAAGGAGCAGGCAGGGTGCTCTGGCCGTTCATTGCCGGCTGCTTGCGTCTTGCCGTGGTGACCATCGGCGGCTGGTATTGGATCACCGTGTTGCACGGCTCGCTCGAAGGCTTGTTCTGGATCATCGCCGCCAGCTTCGTTCTGTTTGGCATTGTCAATGTGGTGGCTTTTGCAACCGGCCTATCATGGAGGAAGCTGCCTTCGCTCGCGTCTCGCTAAGGCCGCGCCGATCAACACCCAAAGCCGCGCATCCGCTAGTGCGCGATGTTGATCACCACCGTGCCATGACGCTTTCGACTTTGGAGTAGCGCGGATTCGCCGGGACCGCCAGTGGGATGGTGGACATCTTTTTCTCAAACCTCACCAATTTTCGGTAGGGCGTTGAGCGCAACGGGAGCGAATCTTGAGCGCGGTGACCGAACTGGTGCCGGCTATGGCGACGCGTCGCGCGCTGCGCGCTCTGGGTGCTGCACACGCCACTTGGTATCGACGGCGCATGCCGCGTGGGCAACGCGCTGCTCGCCCGCGGCCGGCGCCGCCGCTGGCTCTTTCGAGCGGCGAGCGCCAGTGCATCGTCGATACGCTGAACAGCGCGCGTTTTGCCGATTGCACCGCGTACACGGCGTGGGCGCGCTTGCTCGACGAAGGCACCTACCTCGCTTCGGTGCGCACCTTCTATCGCGTGCTCGCCGCCGAGGGCCTGCTGCACGAGCGGCGCGACCAGCTCGTGCACCCGGCGCACGCGAAACCCGAGCTCGCGGCGGGCGCGCCGAACCAAATCTGGAGCTGGGACATAACGCGGTTGCGCTCGACGCTGAAGTGGCAGCACTTCTATCTGTACGTGCTGCTCGACATCTTCAGCCGCTGCGTTGTCGGGTGGCTGGTCGCCGGCGCCGAGAACGCCGGGCTGGCCAAGGCGCTGATCGAGGGAGACCTGCGGCAAATACGGCATCACGCCTGACACGCTGACGCTGCATTCGGATCGTGGCAGCCCCATGCGGGCGAAGAATACCGCGGAGCTTCTGGTCGACCTCGGCGTGGCAGCGAGCTTCTCGCGGCCACGCGTATCCAACGACAACCCGTTCTCGGAGGCACAGTTCAAGACGCTGAAGTATCGGCCCGAATTTCCTGAGCGCTTCGAGAGCCTCGAACAGGCGCGCATTCATCTGCGCCACTTCTTCGCCTGGTACAACGACGAGCATCGCCACTCCGGCATCGGCTTCATGACGCCGGCGATGGTGCACTTCGGCCGCTCATCGGCGATCGACGAACAACGCCGTCGCGTCCTGCGTGCGGCCTACGCCGCGCACCCCGAGCGCTTCAAAGGACGCCTGCCGACGCCGCCCGCGTTGCCCGACGTGGTCGGCATCAACTTGCCGCAACCTCAACCCACGGAGACACCCAATGCCCTGACGACGACCCCCGCGTTGCACACTAATTTCTCAACCGAGGTGTCTCAAAGTCATTGACATATTCCGTCACCAAGGCCGGCAATAGCTCGGCGCGGCGCGCACTGGTGGAAGCAGCATGGTCCTATCAATACACCGCGAAGGTGAGCGCACTGATCGCGCGTCGCCAAGCCGATGTACCCAAAGCCGCGCTCGACATCGCCTGGAAGGCACAAGTGCGGCTGTGCGCACGGTTTCGCAGACTTGCGGCACGCAGGATCAACCGCAACAAGATCGTGGTGGCGATCGCGCGCGAGCTCGCCGGCTTTGTGTGGGCCATTGCGCAACACGTCAAGCCCATTTGATTGATGCACCTCGACGAACGCAGAAAGGAGGCCGCGCACCCGTAGCCTTGACCCTTCAGCTCGATAGGCGAGGTGACGCGCTCGCGGTTGGAGAATCCTCGGACGGATTATTGGATCGCGATCGCTGCGACACCCCAGACGTTAGAGCGAGGCAGCTCCGTGACGAACAACAGTCTTGCGGCTAACCAACGCCCGCATATCAGTTTGATCGACCGTCGTCACAGATGAGCCCGTCGCCTCGCCTATCGGGCTTGCTTGTCCCTACGATGCTCGGGAAGGCAGAAGTTCTCGCGCCCTCTTGACAACGGAAGCCATATCAATCCGCAGGTCCCAGGTTCGAGCCTTGGTCGGGGAGCCAAATCAATCATGCGTTGCGCGCGGATTCTGCGTTACGTTCTACTCGCGGTGTGCCCAAAAATGGGCCAAGAAAATCCGCGGGTCGTGGTCGACTTCGGCAACTCGCCCGAGTTCTGGCTGAATCTGCAGGCCGCGTATGATCTGCGTGCAGCAGAACGTCACGCCGCCGCGAGAATCGAGCGCGAGGTGTCGCCGCGAGAGGCGGCATGATGGTGGATGAGCACGCCACCAGGCGGCTTGCGTCGAGGAGTCTGCGCGTGAGAATCGCGTAAATCAGTCCGGCTCAGTGGCGCTCAGTGCGGAAGAGGTGCGAGGGCCGCCGCAACACAAGGGATTGATAATAATGGCACTTTTTACCAAAGAAAAAGCTACGAACCAGGGGTCGTGGGTTCAAATCCTGCCGGGCGCGCCATTTTTTAAAGGTCCATTCCGGACACATAGGTAACGGTTTATACCGGAGACATAGGTAACACTTTTGCGGCGAAAGGGTTCTCGGCGCTGGCGAGTCGACCCGTCTCGTGATCGAAGAAACCCAAGTCGTATTCCATAAAGCTGACGAGCCAGATTTTATCGCTGACCTCCTTGATGCCGATGTTCTGGCCGGCGAAGACGGTGCTGAGATTGATCTTTCGCCGGCCGACGCAGATGCGACCGCACTGCGTGACGGTGATGGTTCGATCATGGAAGGGGTAGTGAAGCTCGCTTAAGCCGCGATAGGGTCGAGGGGAGCGGTGGTGGAGCTCGGCCGGATATTTCATGTTGAGCGCCTGGTGCGGCCGCTCGTTGTTGAAGCAGTCGATGAAGTCGTCGAACTTCGCTTGCTGCTGGAGGAAGTTCTGTGCTGCCGGCTTGGTGGCTTCTTTCTTCAAGGTGAGGTGCATGCGCTCGTGGCGGCCATTCTGCTGGGGATGACCGGGCTTGATACGCTCGATCTGAATACCGAGGCGCAGCCACCAGACAGCGAGCTTGCTCAAGCCGAACACCGCATGTGGGCTGGCGAAGGGCACGCCGTTGGCGGTGCGGATGGCTTGCGGTAAGCCGAACTCTTTGAACGCACGCTCGAAGACGCTGAAGGCGTAGATTTCCTGGGTGGTCGACAACGCTTCACAGCTCAGTAGGTAGCGGCTGGCGAAGTCGCTGATGGTGAGCGGATAGCAATAGCGTTTGTCGGCGAGCATGAACTCGCCTTTGTAATCGGCGCACCACAGATCATTCGGTCGGCTGGGGTTGGACAGCGTCGTGCCCTGCGCCTTGTAGCGGCGTTTGCGGCCGTGGTTGACCAGGCCATGGCGATCGAGCACCGCGTGCACGGTGCTGATCGCCGGAGTCGGGATGTCGCTATGGAGCCGCCTGAGCTTCTCGCGGATCTTGGGTGCACCCCAGCTCGGTCGCTCACGCTTGAGCTGAACGATCAGCTTCTCGATCTGGAACGGAAGCTGGTTAGCTTGCCGATAAGGTCGTCGACTGCGATCGGTCAGTCCTTCAAGCCCGCAATCCTTGTAGCGCTGGAAGATCTTGTAGCCGGTCTTGCGCGAAACATCAAACTCGCGGCACAGCGCCGCCATTTTCTCGCCATCGAGCAAACGCGCTACAAAGCGAAGCCGTTCGTCCATTTTGTAACACTCCTGCCACGGCATTTTGGTCTCCCCAAAGGCCTGAAGTGTTACCTATGTGTCCGGAATGAAGTGTCACCCTTGTCTCAGGAAGGGCAGGGTGCCTTACGAGCGTCGACTGCCTAATAATTAGGCAATTGGAGATATTCTAAATACCCAATTGGATTTATTTCACGCCCGCAATGATCGGCGTTTCGTTCGGCCGCACCGTCGTGTGGCACGTGACGAGATAAAGGCGGGGGCCAAAGCAAGCCGCGCCATGGGAAGCGCACCCTCCCACGACGTGCCGGTTGCGATGATGGGCAAGCTGCCGCTCCGATGCAAAACTCTCGCTCTCAGCCTGTATCGCGATTTCGACACCATTGTGATGGACGCCGACGGTATCGGGATGCCCAAGCAAACTCTTGGTCAGGTTGCCGATGCATTGCAGAAATGCGTTGCGTGCCACAATCCTTACCAGGTCAAGAGGGCGCAAGGCCAGTCGCCTGGGCCGTTGAATCAGATGACGCTGAGTATGGCGATGTACGTGACTTCTTTGCTGGTACCGAACCGCGCGTGATGAGGACTACCCCCGACGAGCGCGATTCGTCGGCTCGGCGTGAGCCGTCGGGCGGGCGCTTGCTCGCCGGACTGGCCGGCCTGTCGCCCGCGTATTTCGGCATGGTCATGGCAACGGGCATCGTCTCGCTCGCGGCTTACCTGCTGGCCATGCCAGGCATCGCGCGAGCACTGTTTCAACTCAACGTAGTCGTCTACGCCGTGCTGTGGTTGCTGACGCTGCTGCGCATGGCCCGCTACCCGCGCCTGCTCTTCGGCGACATGGTCGATCATCTCCGCGGGCCCGGATTCTTCACTACCGTGGCCGGGACCAGCGTCCTCGGGAGCCAATGCGTGTTGCTCGCGGCCGACTATCGCGTGGGCGCCGCGCTCTGGGTCGTGGCGATCCTGCTCTGGATCGGACTGACCTACACGATATTTGCGGGCTTCACCATCAAGGAGCGCAAACCGACCCTGGATCAGGGGATTAGCGGTGCGTGGCTGCTCGCAGTCGTGGCAACGCAATCGATCGCAGTTCTCAGCGCGCTGCTCGCAGCTCATATCGACCAGCCTTACAAACTGGAGATGAACTTCCTCGCGCTCTCGATGTGGCTGTGGGGTGGCATGCTTTACATTTGGATGATGTCGCTGATCTTCTACCGTTACACCTTCTTCCCGTTTTCCCCGGGCGATCTCTCGCCACCGTACTGGATCAACATGGGCGCGATGGCGATTTCGACGCTGGCAGGCTCGCTGCTCATCATTAATGCGCCCGACGCGCCCTTCCTGCTTTCGCTGCTTCCCTTCATCAAGGGTTTTACGGTCTTCTACTGGGCGACGGGCACCTGGTGGATTCCCATGCTGGTGGTGCTCGCCCTGTGGCGCTACGTGTACAGGCGCTTTCCGATGAAATACGATCCGCTCTATTGGGGCGCGGTCTTTCCCATTGGCATGTATGCGGCCAGCACCCACGAGATGATCGAAGCGATGGGATTCGATTTTCTCCGATTCCTGCCACCGGTCTTCTTGTATATCGGGCTTGCCGCGTGGACGTTGGCATTTGCCGGGCTTGCCTTCGACGTGCTGCGCCGCGTCGGCGCGCTTCGATCCTAGGCGTTCGTGAACCCATGCCAGCGGCGGGATGGCAATCGGGGCAGATCAGGGAAATGTTTCTCGGCTGCTGTGAGCCGGCCGCCGCAATCGATGCGCACATCAATGCCGGCGATGCACCAAGGCGGCCACCCAGCGGCCGATGGAAACGTGTTCAGCGCCACCAGCAGCTTGCGGCCACGGCGGTGAACGTACGCGATGCCTTCACGAAGGGCCGATACGTCGAAGTTGACTCCGCAGAACGTGCGGGCATTGGTTTCGTCGCGGAAGCCGACGTAGACGCAGTCGGCGCCGTTGTCGACCGCCGCCTTAAGCGCCGGAAGTCCCCCGGCGGGACAGGTTAGTTCCGGGCGTTGAGTGGGATATCCCGGGGCGGGTTTTGGGGGCGGGGGCACCGCGGAACGGTGGATGCCAGGCATCCGACTCGCGAATGCCTTGATGCCGATCAAGTCCGCCGCATCGGGCCTGACCACCGTGTTTTGGACCGGCCCGTGCTGTCTGGTTCACACGTCGAGGCTGCAGCACTCGGCCAAAAAAAAAGTCGCACAATGTCTCTGCAACCCCGCGCGGATCGAAAGGCCGGCGCCGTGAATTCCTTCTGGTCTAGCCACGCAATCCCGACAGCTTCTGGAGCTTCAAGCACGTATTGAAGTTCGTCTCCAAGAAGTCCGCATTTCTGCCTGTGGGTGGCGAAATTGTAGTCAAGCAGGAATCGGAATCTGAAACAGACCCCCGAGGCGGATCGGGACAAAGCTGCCGAGCCATGCCGAGTACGCCTTGTGCAACCACCGCCACCGCGACAAGCTTGAGCCCATGAAGCGCCGCTTGGCCCGCGGGCCCGGAAAGCTACGGTAATAGCGCTGCAAAGGCGAACAGCAACGCGGCCGATGGAAGCGTAAACGCGGCAAACGCGACCAGTGCGCCGGACCATCCGGCGCGCAGCAATCCAAGACTGAACCCGAGCTGACTGCTGGCCGGCCCCGGCAGGAACTGACACAGGGCGAGCAGGCGCGCGAACTCAGCGTCCTCGATCCACTTGCACCTCTCGACGAATTCCTGGCGGAAGTATCCGAGGTGCGCAATCGGACCGCCAAAAGAGGTAAGACCGAGCTTGAGAAACGCGCCGAACACCTCCAGGACGTTGTGACCGCTCGCCGCTCGCGGGCGCTCGCTCACGGATCGAGCCCGCGAATCGTCGCTCATCGCTCAAGCGTGCCTGCCCGGCACGACAAGGCACGCGTGCCGCGTCGCGCAGACGCGCGCAATCGGCCGCGGCTGGCCACCAGCCGCCGTTCTTCTACCAGCTTCTCGCATGGCACGGGACGCTGCATCGCATTTCGGTGGAGCTTGCGGCCCCGTCGGCATGATGCGCATCCTCGGCGCAGCAGCGTTACCAAGCTCGCAACGTGACGCCCATGCACGCATTGAGCGTGCACTCGCGAAGGTATAAGCGGGCGCTGCGGCAAGCGCCGCCTGCTCGAGCGGTCAGTCCTCGAGATAGATTCCGTTGTGGCCCACCGAGTGGGCGGCGCTCGAGTTCGGAAAGTACGTGAGGCCATGGGGACCGGCGTCGGTACGGATCGAGCGGATCACTTCGCCGCTCTTCGTATCGATGACCGCAACCTCGCCGTGGTAGCGGCCGGTGATCCAGAACTGCTTGCCGTCGGGCGATAGCTGCCCCATGTCCGGACTGCCGCCGATCTTCCACTCCTTGACGACCTTCTTGGAAGCGACGTCGATGACCGAGATCGATCCACCAAGGCGGTTGCTCACGTAGAGCAACTTGCGGTCGTGGCTCAGCAGGATGCCGTGCGTGCCTTTTCCGGTGGGGATGAACGCGATCTCCTTCCACTGGTCCGGGTCGATCACGTGAACGCCGTTCTTCTTCTGATTGGCGACGTACATCAGATTGCTTCCGGGAACGCGAACGACGTCAATCGGCAAGCCGCCGACTTTCATCGTGGCCGCGACTTCCAGCTTGCCGAGATCGACCTTGACGAGCGTGCCCGAATACTCCGTGCTCGTGACGAGATAGCTGCCGTCGCGCGAAAACGCCATGTGATCGACCCCCGGCTGCGGGATCGATACGCTCTTCACCAGCGTCCACGTCTTCGGATCGCGAAAGTCCAGCCTCTCGTAGCGCTCGGCGACGACGATCGCGTACTTGCCGTCCGGCGTGAAGTAGAGGTTGTAGGGGTCGAGCACCGGGATCTCGCCGACGATCTTCGCCGTCGACGGATCGATGACGGTCAGCGAATTGCCCTTCGTGTTGTTGATGTACAGGCGCGTCAGATCCCACGACGGCGTGATGTGATGCGGTTCCGTGGCGGTCTTGTAGGTGGCGATCACGCGGAACGTGCCCGGATCGATTACTTGCACGGTGTTCGCGACCGTGTTCGGCACGTACACGCGCTCCGGATAATGACCGAGCGGGCTCATTCCGTTCTGGTGCGGGTTCGCGACGGCGGGCAACGTCACCGGACCCTTCTCCTCGTAGGCCGGAGCGGGCCCTGTGGCGGGCCCGTGGTGCATGTGCTCGTGGGATGCCATGTCGGCGGCCTGGACGACGGCCGCGAGGCCGAGGACCGAACAAGCGACCAACGCCCGACGCCCGATGCGGAGTGCGCGTTTCATCAAGTTTTCCTTCAGCGATTTCGAATTGCGTGCGGGTCGACTGCAGCGTGGGAGACGCGATGTATTGAGCGAAGCGCATCCAACGTTGTCGGCACGTGGTCACGACGCTGTCACAGGCGCTTCGGGATGAGTTTGATCCACGACAAGGTCTGCAGTCGCGGAAAACGATCGGTAGGCTCGGGACAGCGGCTGCGGGCGCCTAGAAGAGATGCCAAAGCGCGCATTGGTTATCGGCCGCGAAGTCCGATTCCATCACCGGTACCGTCGGCACCAACGACAGCCGCTCGTCAATCGACGGATCGTGCGGCGCCCCTGACCAGTTGAGCCGGCGAATGGGACTCGCATCTATGTCATGGCGGACAAGAAGCCGGTACCGCGGACGCATAAAGAAACCGGCCTATCCGGACGGCGCGAATTATTGCGGAGGACAACCTTTCGGATTGCCCATTGTTCATCGACGCGAGCGCGGCCGAATGGGTCAAGCGAGTGTTCGGCCGCGAACTCGTGGCTTGGGCGGGCGGCGCAATAAAGCTAGTCGTCGCGTGCCACATACAAGCGCGCGACGAGCGCTGCAATGTCATCGACGAACTCACGATGATGACGACGAACCCGCAATGGATCCCGCTCGAGTAACTTTACGAAGCCGATGTCGTAGCGAAGCTCGATGTTGAGCAGCGAGCCTTCATCAGACCGCTTCGCTACGACGCGGCCGGCGCCGCCTGGTTTCCCAATTTTCTGCTGCTCGATGGAGGCGGCCGAGCGTTCGCGCTCGACATGCTCAGCGCATTTGCGAGCGAAGCCGATCGTGCCGCCAACCTGGACGCGATCGGCCGCCGAGAACCGAGGGGCTGGGTATGGGACACGGCACGCGTGCCGCGCACTTTCCGGGTCACGCTTGCTTCGGTTGTATGTTGAAGGCGCCCGATTGCGTAGTCGCGAACTGTGAGCTCATCTCGGCGTAAGGCGCCGGCGTGCACGCGTTCGCCGTACTGTTTTTCGTCTCGGTCGGCATGCTCTTCGACCCGACCGTTGTATTGAACGAGCCGCTGAAGGTGCTCGTCGTCGTCGCGATCATCATCGTCGGCAACCCGCTCGTCGCAGCGACGCTCGTGCTCCTCCTGCGATACCCGCTCAGCACTGCCCTCACGGTGTCGGCGAGCCTCGCCCAGATTGGCGAGTTTTCGTTCATCCTGGCCGGGGTCGGCATGTCGCTGGGTTTGTTGCCCGCGGAGGGACAGAGCCTCATCCTGGCCGGCGCCCTGATCTCGATCGCCTTGAACCCCCTCGTGTTCTCCATGCTCGATCCAGCGCTCGGTTGGCTGCGAAGCCGGTCGCAACTCGCGCGTAGGCTCGAGCGTTCGGACGATCCACTCGCGGAACTGCCGACGTCCACCGAGCAGAAATACCTCTCCAGCCAGGTTGTTCTGGTTGGATACGGCCGGGTAGGTCGGCACATTGCGAGGGCGCTCCACGATCGAGGCATTCCGTTCGTGGTCGCCGAGCAGAACCGGGAGGTGGTCGAGCAGCTGCGCGACGCCGGGCAAGCTGCGGTCTACGGCAATGCGGTCGAACCCGCAACATTGATCCAGGCGCATGTCGCCGAAGCGCGCATGCTCGTCATTGCGACACCGGAGACAGTCGAAGTGAGGCGGATGATTCAAACCGCGCGCGCGCTCAATCCCGGCATCGAGATCGTAGTGCGCAGCCACAACGAGGAGGAAGCAGCGCTACTGGAGGGCGAGGGCGGCGGGAAGGTGTTCGTCGGCGAACGGGAACTCGCCCAATCGATGACCGAGCATGTCATCGGACGCATTGAGGCCCGACACGCGTCATCGGAGGGCCGCAGCGTGGTTCAGAGCTCACGCGTAGGGCGGACAGCCGGTAGCACGAGCGAAGATGGACACAACACGCACCGATCGTGCGAAGAAAGCGGATGCGTGAAAATCGTGTGAATCCACCCGGCTCCGTGGCGCTCAGTACGGAAGCGATGCGAGGGTGGTCGACCTCGTGATCGCGGCCCGAATCGCTGCTTCGGGACGCCGGTCGCTCATTCGCCACTGACGCTAAGCTCAGTGACACGTTCTTCGCATGGCACCCGCGGCATTCGCACTGTGAACGCGGCTCCTTTGCCGGGGCCCTCGCTCTCGGCGCTGATGTGGCCCTGCTGCGCTTCGACCAGCGACTTCGCGAGCGCGAGCCCAAGGCCAAGACCGCGACGCGTGCGATCAAGCGGCGGATGACCTTGCACGAACACGTCGAAAATGCGTAACAACTCATCGCCGAGGATGCCATCGCCCGTATCTTCCACCCGCAATAGGGCTTCCGGCCCCTCGGTGATGACGCTCACGGTGATCGTTCCGGTCGCGGGCGTGAACTTCAGCGCATTGTCCACGAGGTTCGTCAGAACCTGCACCATGCGATCCGAGTCGGCGTAGATGCAGACGCTCTCGCCTTTCACGCTCAACTGGTGATCGGCGCTACGTCCTGTACGCACGAAGTCGCCCACGCAGGTGGCTGCCAGCTCGAAAAGATCGACCTTTTCACTCACCAGCGCGAACTTGCCCGAGGTGACGCGCGCCACATCGAGCAAGTCGTCGACGAGCTTCCTCAAGTGCTCCAACTGTCGCTTCATGATGGAGATCATCGACGGACCTGTGGCAGGCGTCTGCCCCATCACCGTGGCTGCGTTGCTGATGGCCGCCAGCGGATTGCGCAGTTCGTGTCCAACCATCGCCAGTAATTGATCCTTCGCCCGATTGGCCGCATCGGCTTCTTCCCTGCGCGCTTCGGCCGCGAGCCGGCGTTCGCGTTCGATCGCTTCCGCTTCCCGAGCGCGGCTGCCGGCATCGATTGCTCGATCGATTTCGACCAGCTCCGAAGACAAAAAGGCTGTACCCGGCAGGGCCACGGGTTTCCCGGACGCCTTGGCGGCCAACGCCAGCATAGGAGATCGCAGGCGGCGGCCGAACCACAACGCAAGAAGAATGCTCGTGACCAGGCCGATAACGCCAACCACGCCGGTGCGTAACAGCCCAATCGCCACTTCGCGGTCCGCATCGGCCTTCAGAACAGTGAACGCCACCGTCCATCCCGTGACAGGCGACCGAGCATAAGCAAGGTACGCGGGTTCGCCCGTAAGCGCCGTTACCGTGCGTATTCCCGTTGCCGGGCCTTCTTCTAACGGAACGCCGAATGTCGCCGGAACTTTTGTGGCGACCAATTCCGGTTGCAGCGAGCGCGCGACGATGAATCCGTTGCCATCGATTAGCGTCGCGCGTCGGCCCGCACTCTGCAGGTCGACGCGGATCAGATCGATAAGGCCTTGCGGCGGGAACGTCATGCTGACCACGTAGCCGATAGCGCCGTCGCGGACGACGGGTGCGTTAACCGCGATCACGGGGCGCTTCTGCGCAATGGACGTGAACAGGTGAGAGTTGTTAGCGGTGCCCACGGCAAAGACTTTGCGGATATCGCGAGCTGTGCCGATAGGAAGCTCGCGTTCTCCAACTGGTGCGCTATCCGTCGCCAACCGGTTGGGCAACGGCATCCCAGCCTGCAGGCTGGTATTGATGAGTTGCGGGCCCGAGCGATCGGTGAGTACGATCCAGGACCCCGGCCAACGCTCGGCCACCCGAGACGCTTCCCGGGAAAAAGCCGCTATATCGCCGCGGTCGATCGCCTCGGAATCAGCCAGCGTTTCGAGGCTGGAACGAACAGTGCCGATCTCTCGATCCACCGCTAGAGACAACGCTTCCGCTGTCCGCAACATGCCTTGATTGCCCGAGTCGCGCAGATCCTGGCCCCTCCACCACGCCAGCAATCCGAAAACGGCCACCAGTGGCAAGACGGCGAGCAGGACCAGCGCTATCTGGTAGCGGCTGAATGGCCAGGACTTGTTGATCGATGGGAGCGGCATTGCGGTTAGCTGATCACGTGGTCAACAGCTATGCCGGATCATTCGCCCTGGGGTGCGGGGTGTCAAACCCAACCTACCAGGTGATCATCGAGGGATATTAGGTGTGAGGGTATGTAAAGGGTCACGTTGCGTGAGAAGTGCGTGAGAATCCCGTAAATCAGTCCGGCTCAGTGGCGCTCACTACGGAAGCGATGCGAGGGCCGCCGTGGCGCAACTTGTTGATAATAGTGGCGCTTTTGACACCCTGCGAACCAGGGCGTCGTGGGTTCAAATCCTGCCGGGCGCGCCAGTCATTAACGAAGCTGGGCACTCACCCAGTTTTCTTTTTTGCATGAAACCGATGGCGTCCGCTACCCTGCGGTGACTGCCCTGAACGACGAGCTCGTTGCCGTCGAGTTTGATTTCATCGACGAGCAGCCGCAGGTATGCTTTGCCCAGGCCCGACTTCGGATCGGCGAATCGCTCTTTGAGCGCGAGGCAGAAGGCGTTGACGGTGTCGGCGTTCACGCGGCGCACGGCGAGCGCCTGCCGGTCTTTGAGCTTCGCCATTTCCGTTAGTATTTCGCAGCGACGCGCCTTGAGCTTCTGGGTGCGCGTGCGCAGCGTCTCGTCGATCGATACCGCGCCTTCCTCGATGGCCTGATACAGCCGGTCCAGTCCGATCGAGGCGCGTTCGAGTTCTTTGGTCAGCGTGATCAGCCGCGCATCTTCGGCGGTTTTCGCCTGCCGCTGGTGGCGCAGCAGTTCGTTGAGCATCAGCGAGACACGCTGCGGTGTGAATACGCGCTCGGAAAGCGCATCGAGAACCTTTGCGTCGGTCTGCTCGCGGGGGAGATTCTTTGCGGTGCAAGCGTCCCCGCTCTTGGCGAGGCGTGTAGTGCATTTGTAGTAGCGATAGCGGCCGCTCTTGCCGGACATTTGGGTCATACCCGCACCGCAATGCCCGCATTTGAGTAAACCAACGAGCGGTGCCGGCGATGACACCACGCGCGGCGGCGCGGTCTTCGGATCGCAGCTTGCCCTGCGCTTCGCCGCCCGCTCGAAGATGCCGGCATCGACGATCGCAGGGACGGCGACGGCGATCCATTCGGGCTGGGGGCGCTCCTTTCGCGTCCTGGAGTTGCGGCGGTTGAAGTAGAAGCATCCGCGGCATAGAGCGGGTCGGAGAGCAACCGGTTGATCTTCTGGATGCGCCAGGGACGTCCCCGCATGGTCACGCCTTGGCCGTTCAGATGAGTGGCGATCGCCTTCATCCCCAGCACGTTGCCGTCGTGGCCCTGAAGGTAGAGGCGGTAGATCTCGCGCACGCTTTGCGCTTCCAGAGGATCGATTTCGAGCCGGCGCTTGCGCCGGCCGCGGTTGCCGAGGGCATCGGTGGCTATCGCGCGATAGCCAAACGGCGGCAC
>WNFV01009742.1_pt1 | contig 13602 bp, 11 predicted proteins | sample 5400101 | NCBI WGS metagenome assembly WNFV01 (sample SAMN13153361, study PRJNA577476) | soil metagenome | isolation source: 115 cm soil or saprolite under grassland replicate 1 | place: USA:California | collected 2016-06-15
CGCAGCTGAGTACGCGGCGCGCGTACGCTGAAGGCGACGTCGACCTGTGGTTCGCACTCTCGGCGTTTGCCGACAATTCGTCGCTGTACGAACAGCTTGTGCGGGCATCCGTCAACACCGATGCAGCGGCGCTCGCAGGACGAGCGTTGATCAATGCGGCGCGGCGGGTTGATAGCGCAATGCAGAACGCTCGACCGTCGGCGGCGGTCCAGAGCTCGTGGGCGTCGATGCGACGGCAGCTCGCGACGATCGAACCGAGCTACTAACACTGACTTGGAAGAGCATTACTGGGCGCGCCGCTCGCCGAGTCTGGCGGGCGGCGCGCCGTTGTTTTTTGGGAAACGGATTTCACGATTGAACATCGCAGAGGCGGGAACTGCATATTGTTTTTCAGGGTCTTCTCCCGTTCGAGTGGGTCGTTCGGCGAACCACCCACTCGATCGGGAGAAGACCCTTTTTTCAAAATCATCAGGAAATGCTTCCAATCCGCTGCAATCTGTCTAATCCGTTTTCCAGTCTTTTAGTCCTGCCACCGGTTGCTTTCGCCGCATGGGCCGGCGCGCAGACACCTTCAATGCCGATGCGGATCGATCTGCAGAACTCCGCCGAATTCGGGTGGATGGCAAAGAAGGTGCTGGCTGCGCGCACCGTCGAGCCGATGACCGAGCCGGCGAACTGGGTGTTTCAAGGCACTGGCAAGCTCAGCTTTCTGCCCGCCACAGGCGCGGTGGGGAGGCCGGCCCTTCGCGTCGATATGGAGATGTTCACCGACAAACCCGCGCCGACTCGCAATGGACTTTCGTCGGTGAATCTGAGGCGAGTCTTTTCCGGGGAGGATTGGACGCAGTACAACCGGATCTCGTTCTGGATTCGGCCGCTGGTGTCCGGCTTCCCAATGCTTCCAATACAGATCGTTCTCCACAACGACGGCAAAGTCAAAGTGCCCGACGCTTATTATCGCGAAGGCATTCACTATGTCACTCTGCAGAACGACAAATGGCAGCAGGTGAACTGGGAGATCACTCCCCTCGCCCGCGACAAGGTGACGGCAATCGAGATCGGCTACTGGGTGAACAAGATGTTCGCCCAGCCAACGGATCGAGTCGCATTCGAGATCGGCAGGATCGATCTCCAAAGTGTCGAGCCCGATCAATACGAAGGGTGGTCAGTCGCCCCGGGCAAAATCTCCTTCAGCAATACTGGATACGAGCTCGGCTCCTCAAAGACTGCTCTCTCCAGTGATCTCACCGCCCACGATTTCAAGCTGCTCCGACTCGGCGAGAAGGGTGCACCTACCGTCGTTCTCGACAAGCCCGTTACCAAAGTGGTGACTCGACTCGGCACGTTCCAGCAGATGGACTTTTCCGGTATCCGCACGCCGGGCACTTACGCGATTCAGGAGGGGAATTCCCGCACCCGTCCGTTTCAAATCGGTGACAACGTGTGGAGAGGCACAATCTGGAAAGCGATCAACTTTTTCTTTGGTGAGCGATGTGGCTTTGCCGTGCCCGGCTCACACGGCGTGGATCATCTCGACTGGTTCGCGACTCACGGCGACCAGAAGATCGTTATGAGCGGCGGATGGCACGATGCCGGAGATCTCTCGCAGGGACTGGTGAACACCGGCGAAGCGACGTACGCGATGTTCGCTCTGGCCGCGCAGCTTCAAAAGAGAGGCGACGATCCCGATCTGTTGCGCCGACTGATCGAGGAAGCAAAGTGGGGACTCGACTGGGTGATGCGCGTGCGGTTCGACGGCGGTTACCGAATTGGCTTCGCGTCGCACAATCTTTGGACGAACAACATCGTAGGCGATGCAGATGACCGGATGCGCGAGGCGAAGAACAATCCGAACGTCAATTACATCGCGGCGGCGGCCGAGGCGATTGCTTATCGCGTGTTGAAGCGGAGCGAGCCCGAGCTGGCGAACCGCAGTCTCGCCATTGCGGAGGATGATTGGCGCGACGCGATCGCCGGAAAGGAAGGTCCTGAGACGTGGAGCACGCCGGCATTTGCGGCCACTCCTATCGAGCTCGCTGGCATCGGCATTCTCGCTTCGCTCGAGCTATACGAGGCGACTGGAAGGAAGCAGTACGCCGACAAGGCGATCGACCTGGCGCCGATCATTGTTGCATCACAGCAGAAGAGTTATGTCGGGTCGAAGTTTCCGCTCGCTGGCTTCTTCTATACCGGTCCGGACAAAGACACGCTGTTTCATCAATTCCATCGCGGCAACGATCAGGCGCCGGTTGTAGCTCTCGCGCGATTGGTGGAGATGTTTCCGAATCACAAGGACTGGATGAAATGGTACTCGAGCGTGACGCTCTATTCCGAGTATCAGAAGTCGAGCGCGCGGGCGACGGAGCCGTGGGGAGTTCTGCCTGCGTACGTGTACACCGACAGGGAGTATCTGCAGGTGCCCGAGAAAGGCGCGCTGCATATGGCGACGCGTGACGCGTTCCGGGATCAGGTGCTACAGGGAATGCCGCTTGGCGACGGGTATTATCTCCGGGCGTTTCCCGTCTGGTTCGCGCGCCGGGGGAACTTTGGCGTTCTGCTATCGCAGGCGAAGGCGCTGTCTGCTGCGTCGCGTTTGCGTCGCGATCCGCAGGGTATGGAGCTGGCGCAAAAGCAGGCCGAGTGGATCGTTGGACGAAATCCGTTCGTTCAGAGCACGATGTACGGCGAGGGTTACGATTGGGCGCAGCAGTACAGTGTTTCGTCCGGCGATTTCGTCGGCTCGCTCCCGGTGGGAATGCAGAGCCGCGGAATCATGGACATTCCGTACTGGCCGTCGCAGAACATGTACGTCTACAAGGAAGTCTGGGTGCATCCCGTGGCGCGATGGCTATGGCTGATGGCGGATCTGAGCCAGTTCCCGGTTTCCGGTTCCCAGTTCTCGGTTTCATCGAAGACGGATGCAAATGGCGACGTGACGATCACGGTCCAAGCCTCAGGCTCCGGAGGTCACACGTTCGCGATTCGCGCCGAAAATCTTTCAGTCGATCAGGCCGAGAAGAGAATCATGCTGCGACCGGGTCACACGGGCGCCGTGGGCTGGAAGGAGAAGATGATTTCGACCGACCTGCCCTGGGTGGCGGTCGTGGTTCCCGATGGCGATGTCGAACAGCGTCGCGACCCGTCCCCACGGACCATACGGGCCCCAGAGCTCGGGCGGAAAAACCTTGTGCCAGATCTCGTAATGATGCTGCTGCCACCAGCACCGCGAGAAGACGTACGGATATTTCGAGACGGCGCCGAGGCAGAAGTTGATCAAGCCGGCATCGATGTCGAGGATGATGTCCTCCATCTCCGGCCAAGTCGGAAAAAACGTGTGGACCTTGTTGAACTCGATGCAGTAGCCTCGGCAGCTCTGTTTCGTGGGATCGGCGAAATACCGGCTCGTCGCCCAGTCCTCGCTCGCGCCCGAAGTCGGGTACGTAGTCCATCCCGGAAGGAAGAATCCTTGAGCGACCGCGTACGGTTGTCCATGAACGCCGCCGATTGCCGCGCTCATCGCGTTAGCCGTCGCCTGCACCTGCGAAAGCTCGAGGGCGCTGATGTACTCGCGATAGGCGTCCCCTTGCACCCCTCGTTGTCCATTCCATCCAGAGTTGGTGAAGTTCATCCCCGTGTTGGACGACTGGTTCTCGTCGTCTCCCCACGCGTGAAGAATGTCTCCGCCGTATGAGTGGATATCGATGAACCAGCTTATGCGCGGGTATTGCTCGAAGAGCCATCGCACATTCTTCGACTCGGCCTCGGAGAAAGGCCCCGTGCCGTGAAAGAGATCGCTCGCAGGATCGGTTGACGCGAGCGTGCCGGCTCCCTGCGCGGCTGGGGCGAACGAAACTGGAAAATCCCACAGAAAGTCGTAATTGCGATTGACGTCGACGCCGATCTTGCTCGCCTGGCCACCACTGCTCGCCGGATTGCGGTTCTTCCGCCACATCGCGTACGTCGTCTGACTGTAGTTGCGCCCGTCCGGATTGATGTCGGGAAACACGATCACTTCAAGGCGGTCGATGATCGACTTGATCTGCGCCGACGTGAATGACGTGCCGCCGTAGGTGAGTCCGACCCCCAGACTCCACGCCTCGAGCAGATCTGCCGCGAAGTTGATGCAGATGTCGGGACCGCCCCATTCGCGCGCGTGAGCTCCGCTGATGAAGAGAATGGTGCTCGTCGGACACGACCCGCCGCCGATCCGAAGCGCGTGACTCTGCCGCCCCTCAGCCGTCGTGAACGGAAGCGTGATGAGACTAGTGACGCCTGAATAGTTCGAGGCGAGAGCGGTGAGTGCAGACTCGATCTCGGTGACGTTGAGAAAAGTCATTGGGCAGATCCTCCCTGCCCACGATCGCCGGTTTCTTGATCGCTGGTTTTCTTTCCGAGCCCGCGCGGAACCACTCGACCGCCCTCGAAGCGGTCGCCCTTCCCTACCTCCTCCTGGCGCCGCCTGCCGAGCTCCGACGCATTTTCTCCAACTTCAACCTTGTATCCGGCCGCTTCGAGCTCGCGAATGCGCTCTTTTGTTGCGAAAGCAGTGAGCGTGCCTGTTCCATCGGAGTTTGCGTGGACGTGAGGCCGACATCCCACATCGAGATCGAACTTCTTCAACAGACTATCGAAGCTCTCACGTGTGACTGTGATGCGCGCGGAAAACAAATCAGCGGGGACCGGCTCGCTCGAGCCCGGGGATTTGCCTGCGTCCCCTCTCTTACCATTCGTCATGACTCACCTCTTGGACCGAGCATCGTGCTCGTTGCAGCTGATCGCCGCATTTCCAGGGCCAGCTTCGGCGCGAGTACGTCCTATCCGCCAGATCCGCCGAATCCGGATGAACCTTCCTTCATTGATGCCTGAACAAAAGCTTCGACCGCCGGGGGTCCCGACCCAACGCCCTCGTCGTGCTTGAAGTACACGAACGCCTCGCTCCACGATTGATTGGTCACGCATCTCGCCCACTCCTCGAGACCGGCCTGATCGTAGTCGAGCTTGTGCAGACGCAGATATCCCCACGAGGCAGTACAAACCACGGGACACTTGAAATCCGCCTGCTCAGCGACGCACATCGCGATGTCGCGGTCGCGCAGCACGCCGAAGACGTCCTCGTCGAACCAGCTCTCGTGCCGGAACTCGAACGCATAGCGGCGCTCAGCGGGCAGATACGTCAGGAAGTTCTGCAACCGCGGAATGTCCTTCTTCAGATTCGGCGGGAGCTGAAAAAGAATCGGACCGAGTCTGCCGCCTAGGACCGACGTGTTCTTGAGAAGGAACGCGACGAGCGGCTCTGAATCCGCTTTGAGACGCGTGTGGTGGGTGATGCGCTGGCTGGCCTTGAGCGCGAACGTGAACTGCTCGGGCACCTGCGACGCCCACTCGAGAAGCACGTGCTCCTTCGGCAGGCGGTAGAAGGTGTTGTTGATCTCCAGCGTCGGAAACTTCGTCGCGTAGAATCCGAGCAGCTGGTCCGATTTCAGCGCAGCGGGATAAAAGCTTCCCTTCCACTCCTTGAATGAGTAGCCGCTCGTACCCGCGAGCAGCTTCACGACGCCTTCTGCTTCCTCGTCGCCGGCTTCTCACTCTTCGCAAGACTTGCCTTCAGTGCTTCCATCAGGTCGATGATCTTGTCGCCGCCACCACCGGCCGCGACATCGGATGTGATGTCCTGCCCGTCGACCTTCCGCTGAATTGTTTCCAGCACTCGCTCGCGCACCGTGTCCTTGTACTTCTTCGGCTCGGATGACTCGTTCGCCGTCTGGTCGATCAACATCATCGCCAGCTTGAGCTCGGCGTCCTTGACGTCGCCGTCGGGAATCGGCACCTCCGTGGTCGGACGAATCTCGTCGGCGTAGTAGAGCTGCTCCATCACCAGCACGCCGTCACGCGGACGAAGCAGAACGAGATGCTGCTGTCCCCTCGCGGCGTACTGGCCAAGCGCGGCCTTGCCGCTGGTCTTCAATGCCTGGGCGAGCAGGCGATACGCGCGATCGCCGCCCTTGTCCGGGCCCAGGTAGTAGACCTTCTCGAGATACACGCGATCCACTTCGGATAGCGGGACGAACTCGACGACGTCGATTGTGCTCGTGGCCTTCTCCTCGAGCGCCTTCAGCTCCTCGACAGTCAGGATTACATATTGATCTTTGGCGAACTCGTAACCCTTGACGGTGTCGTCGCGCGTCACCACTTCGTTGTTGTCCTTGGGACAGATGTACTGTTGCTTGAGCCGTCCGTTGCACTTCTTGTGCAGCATGTTGAACGAGACGCTCGACTTCGACTCGGCCGACGAGTAGATGTTGACGGGAACCGAGACGAGGCCGAAGGAGATCGTGGCGCTGGCAATGGATCGGGCAGCCATTTGAGGATGGGGTTAAGGTCTACTGCGAACTGCGGACGGATTGCGGACTGCGGACCTACTGCGGACCGCGGACTGATTGCGGATTACGGACTAAACTGCGGCAGGCAAAGTACGATAAGAGACGGAGCAGGCAATCCGCAACGTTTTTTGTGGAAATTTTTGCCATAGAATAAATTTGTGACATGAGTGAGCTCGACAACCTCAGCACTTACCGCGCAGAGCGCTCGGCGGACCCGTCGCCCGACCCGGTCGGGACGGTCTCACCCATCCCCGGCAATCTTTTCGTCGTGCACAAGCACGCTGCTCGGCAGCTTCACTTCGATCTGCGGTTGGAGATGGACGGAGTCCTTCGGTCGTGGGCCGTGCCAAAAGGTCCGTCCTATGACATGGCCGACAAGCGGCTGGCAGTGAAAGTCGAAGATCACCCTCTCGAGTACGGAGACTTCGAGGGAATCATCCCAGCGGGGAACTACGGGGCCGGCGGAGTGATTGTCTGGGACCGCGGCGAGTGGGTGCCGCTCGAGGATTGGCGGACGGGGCTCGAGAAGGGAAAGCTCGTGTTCGAGCTCAAGGGCTACAAGCTCCACGGCAAGTGGACGCTCGTGAAAATCAAGAAGAGCGAGAAAGACTGGCTCCTGATCAAGGAGCGCGACGCCTGGGTGAAGCAGCCGGGCGGCGTCTTCCCGGAAGAGTCGGTGCTTTCTGGCCTGACGGTCGAGGAAGTAAAAGCCGGCGTCGTACCAAAGAGCCGGTTGCGCGAAGCGCTCGAGGAAAACGGTGCGCCGCGCGTCCGCGTCGATCCGCGAAAAGTCGAGGCCATGCACGCAGAGCCCGCCGATGAGGCGTTCACACGTGACGGATGGATCTTCGAACTCAAGCTCGACGGGTACCGGCTGATCGCCAGCAAGTCGAACGGCGAAGCGCTGCTTCTTACCCGCAACGGCAACGACTATACGGGAGTATTTCCGGAGATTGCCCGCGCAGTGAAGGCGCTTCCGGCTGACGAGTGTATCATCGACGGCGAAGTCGTTGTCTGCGACTCGAAGGGACTGCCGAACTTCGCGATGCTTCAGCGTCGCGGGCGACTGACGTCGGCGATCGACGTAAAGCGCGCGGCGGTCGAGCTGCCCGCGACCTTCTACGCTTTCGATCTGCTCGCGTTCGAGGACTTCGATCTCCGGCCGCTGCCTCTGTCAGAGCGCAAACAATTCCTGATCGATGTCGTTCCAAAGCTCGGGCCGTTGCGCGCACTCGATCACATCGAACGCGAAGGCGAAGCGTTTCTCGAGCAGGTAACGGCGATGGGTCTGGAAGGCGTCATCGCCAAGAAAGCTGACTCACCCTACCGCAAGGGACGCTCGGGTCACTGGCTCAAAATCAAGGCGGAGAAGACGGGCGACTTCGTTATCGTCGGCTTCACCGAACCGAAGAGGAGTAGAGGGCATTTCGGCGCATTGCAGCTGGCCGACCAGATCGACGGAACGCTGGTGTACGCCGGCCGAGTGGGGACGGGATTCAATGACTCGCTATTGAAGGAATTGAAATCGCTGCTCGACCCCATCGTGCGTCACGATCCCCCATGCGCCGGGCCGTGCACTGCACCGGGAGTCGAACGGCTGACCAGCGAACAAATTCCCGAGACGAATACGACAACCTGGGTCGATCCCGTGCACGTGTGCGAAGTGCGATTTCGCGAGTGGACTCCCGACGGAATCCTGCGACACTCGGCTTTTCTTCGAGTAAGGGAGGATAAACGGGCGCACGAATGCGAGCGACAGGGCTGGACAAAAGTTGAACGCGAGCCCGATGCACTCCGCGGGACCGGCGACGCATCGTCGGCTGTTCCTGATCCGCTCTATCCGACTGATCTGCGCCCTGCCCTTGATCCGCTTCCCAAGACGATCAATTTCTCAAACCCGAAAAAGATCTACTGGCCGGCCGAGGGCTACACGAAGGGCGACCTGATCGAGTATTACCGCGCGGTGTCGCGGTGGCTGCTTCCCTATCTCCGAAATCGTCCGGTAGTGCTGACGAGATTCCCCGACGGAATCGAGGGAAAATCATTCTATCAAAAGGACGCGCCGGAGTTCGCGCCGGAATGGATGCGGACGATTCCGATCTGGAGCGAGGAGACGCAGCGCGACATTCGCTACTTCGTGTGCGACGACGAAGAGTCGATTCTGTATATCGCCAACATGGGCTCGATCCCGCTGCACATCTGGGGCAGCAGAGTTGGATCGCTCGAGCTGCCGGATTGGTGCGTCATAGATCTCGATCCGAAGGAAGCACCCTTCTCCGATGTCATTCGCACCGCTCAGGTGCTGCATCGCATCTGCGAATCTGCGGGTCTGCCGAACTACGTGAAGACAACCGGTAAGACCGGCTTGCACATCATGGTCCCGCTCGGCCGACAATTCACTTACGAGCAGACGCGAACGCTGGGTGAGATTCTTGCGCGCCTGGTACTGCAGGAATTGAACGACATCGCGACCATCACGCGCCACCTGACGAAACGTGGCGACAAGGTGTACCTCGACTATCTCCAGAACCGGCACGGCCAGTTGATCGTCGCCCCGTTCAGCGTTCGACCGCTGCCGGGCGCGTCGGTATCCATGCCACTCATGTGGGATGAGGTGAACGATTCACTGGATCCCCGCGCCTACTCCATCAGGACGGCGATCGAGCGGATGGACAGGCTCGGCGCGGATCCCGTGTTGCCGGTCCTCGAATCCAAGCCGGATTTAGCCGCAGTGTTGGAGCAATTGGCTCAGCGTTGACATACGCAAGACTTTCGTGATGCTTTCTTGTAGTACCGCTGCTTTGTGCCATCGTGCCCGGGGGCATTCTTTACCTTGTCTGGGCCGGAAGTCAACGAGCCGTCAAATGCCCGAGTTGCGGTGCGCTCAACTACATAATCGCTACGCTCGATAACCCTTGCGTGACATTTGACTTGACACTTGACTAGACATTAGACAAGACGTTATACTAGACAAGTCTCAAATTGGAAAACCGGTGGCGACTACTAGTTACAGAGCGCAAGCGCAACTGCGCCAAGTAAAACGTGCTTTGGAATGGGCCGAGAACACTCTCGAACTTTCCGACGCTGAAGTTGGGAGTGCACTTGGCGCTTCGGCTCGATCGATAGCTCGCTGGCGAGAGGATCGGCACCAACCAGCCAGTCAACATGTTCACGCGGCTGAGCGCTTACTTGAGTTGGCTCACGCCTTGGATGTTGTTTTTGCGGGAGATATGAAACGCCTGCATGCTTGGTTGCACGAACCTATTGCAGCATTTCGTGGGCGTACCGCTCTTCGAATGATTGCTGACGGTAAGCTAGATGAGGTACTTACCACTCTAGCCAACGTCGATGCCGGCGCTTTCGTCTAGTGATTTCAAGGGCCGTGTCTGGCGTCATGTCCCACCTGGCGCTGCCCCTCTACACATTGGAAAACTATGGAGGCACTCGGCAGGCCGTTGGAATCGGCATGAAGAGTACGCATGCCTTTACACCGCATTGACACGCGAAGGCGCCTTGGGAGAGCTCGCAAAGCTGCGCCGGCTTTACGGCACGGCGATAGGAGAGCGAGATCTCGTTTCGATTGATATTGAACTGGTTGAACCTGTCTTAGACCTTACGGACCCACACACATATCGATCACTGGCGGTAAACGCAGGTGAATTGCCACAATCGCACTTCCTCACAGCCGATGTTGCGGCGGCTCAGGAACATTGCCGCAGGTTAGCAGATCAAGCTCGAGACGATGGCTATACGGCGCTAAGAGTGCCGTCGGCAGCTGTTGCCGGAGAAGTCAATTTGGTAATCTATTTTGATGTTGTCGCACCAAAACACTTGCGGATTGACGACGGTCCGGACCGTGAGCGTCTGGGTCTTTAGCCAACTGATCGACAGTTAGGACTCACGTTGAAAACACTCACGAGCCTACTGTGAATAATCGACTATCTCGAAGAGAATTCGTCCGGGACGCCGCTTTCGGTGCGGCTGGACTCATGGTTCCTCTCTCGCTTGGCGCCGAAGAGGCCGAAGGCGACAGCGACGAGGCGCGACTCGCCGCGTGGAGCTCCACGCTTCGGCGCGAGTCACCTCAGTTCCGCGCTTTCTCATTCGGCCGCCGAGCCGCTCGCGTGGGCGAGCTCGCAGTCGGAACTCCTTATGAAGCCTTTACCCTGGAGGCTTACATCAAGGCGGGCGGCAATCCTTCGAGCAAAGAGCCACTATTCCTCTCGCTCACCCGGTTCGACTGCGTTACGCTCGTTGAGTCCTGCTTAGCGGTTGCACGCGTCGCTAACAATCGTCGCACACCTACATGGGATCGATTTGCGCACGAAATCGAGCGAATGCGCTACCGAGGCGGAAAACGGGAGGGCTACGCCTCGCGGTTGCACTACTTCAGCGAGTGGATCACCGACGGTGAGAAACGTGGCCTGGTGCATGACGTCGGCGCCGAGCTCGGCGGTGTAAACGATGCGCGGCCGCTGCGTTTCATGACCGAGCATCGCACCAGCTATCCGGCGCTCGCGGATGAAAATGTTTTCCGCGCGATTGGAGAGATGGAGCGCAGTCTCGATTCTCATCCGCGCTACGTGGTTCCAGCTGTGCGAATTCCGGAGGTCGTGGATCGAATCGAGACCGGGGACGTTCTCGCTTTCGCGACAGCGATCCCCGGTATCGACGTGAGCCACGCAGCATTCGCTTATCGTGACTCCGTCGGAATTCTCCGCGTTTTACACGCTCCTCTTTCGGGAGGAGTGGTGGAAATCACGCGAACTACTCTTCCCGAATACGTCTCCGCCATTCGGCGTGCGACTGGAATCCTGGTCGCGCGACCACTCGCGGGCTGAGCGCAACGCCCTCTTGAGATGTACGGCAGTTTGCCGTACAATACCCCCACTCAGGAGGGAAGCTGAAATGAGCTCCGACGCGCCCCGGCGGTCACTACCTACACCAGTGAGCAGGAAACGCAGCCGCCTCGAGGTCCGCCTCACCGAGGCGCAGAAAGGCTTGCTGCAGAAAGCAGCCGATGTCCGGGATGAAAGCCTGACAGATTTCGTTACCCGAGTGAGCGAAACGGCAGCCAGGAAAGAGCTGGAGAAATCAGGGATACTTGTGCTGGGCAGCGAGGATCAGCAGGCGTTTGTGAAGGCGCTCCTCGCTCCGCCCAAGCCCAATGCACAGCTCTCTCGAGCGGCGAGGCGCTACCGGACGCTGGTCAGCACGCCGCGCAGTAGGTGAGCGAACCGCGCCGAGTCATCGAGCCCCTCGCAACGCATCACGAGCGAGGGGCTTTTTCATCGGGGGTCCCTTCACTCGACCGTTACCTCCGCCAACAGGCGCGGCAGGATATGAAACGGCGAGTGGCTGTCGTCTTCGTGCTGGTAGGTGATTCGCCCAACGAAGTTGCGGGCTACTACACCCTTTCAGCCACAGGAGTGTTGCTTGCGGCTGCTCCACCGGCCGTTGTCAAACATTTCCCGCGCTATCCTGTCGTTCCGGCAATCCTGCTTGGACGCCTGGCTGTCGACACACGCTTTCGTGGTCGAGGCTACGGCGAGCTGCTGTTGCTGGACGCGCTTTATCGAAGCTTGCGCAGCAGCGCAGAGATCGGAGCCGCAGCGATCATCGTGGACGCTAAGGACGCGGCAGCGCGTACATCCTACGAACGTTATGGATTCGGGCGCTTTCCAAAGATCACATCCCGTCTCTTTCTTCCAATGAGCACGGTCCAGGCACTGTTCGGCTGAATTCCTGATGGCTACTTCTTCAGCGCTTCCCGGATTGCCGTCTCGGTAAGCGGCACCATGACGCGATAGCCGGCCTCATTGGGATGCACTCCGTCGCCGGATAACTCGCTTTTCATCCCGAGCCTTGGATCCCGTTTGCTTTCGCTATCTCTACAATCGACGCGAGATTGTTCTCGATCATCTCGAGCGTCGCGGGTCCGGTGTTGCCCGCGATGTCGTTCGTGCCGGCGAGGATCACCACCACTTTTGGTTTTAGCGCAACGACGTCCTGACGAAACCGGATGAGCATCTGCGGAGTCGTCTGCCCGCTGATGCCGCGGCCGATGTACGGCTTCCCCGGAAACATGCTGGCGAAGCGCTGCGCCCACACATCGAATATGGAGTTGCCCATGAACACCACGCGATCTTCTCGGGGCCCCGGCGCGGCAAGGTCTACGTTGGCTTTCGCGCATCTCTGGAGATTCGGCCAGTCGTTCCTCAATCGCTCATCTTCTGCGATTCGCCTGGCTTTGATCAGTGCAGAGTCGGTCTGAGCTACAGGCGTCGACGGAGGCGGCGTCGGAGTCTGCGCGGCAATGCGCGTCGCTCCTGAGCTCGAGCCGATCAACAGGATTGCTGCGGAGAAGATGCCTTTCGATCCGACCATGGTTACCAGCCGTTCAGAGTAAGGAGGTCGAGTGGATTCACCGTGAGCGCTCCATACCGTGCGCTCCAGTGCAAGTGCGGCCCGGTCACCCGTCCAGTCGCTCCAACCAGACCGATTTGTTGACCACGCGCAACCGTGTCACCTTCGGCGACGAGCGCGCGACTCAAATGGAAGTACCCAGTTACGACGCCGGCACCATGGTCGATGTAGACTACATTCCCCGCCAGAAAGAACCTATCGACGAGCGCCACGACACCACGATTTGCCGCACGCACGGACGCACCGACCTTGCCGGAGAAATCGACGCCGAGATGCCTGCTCGCCAGCGTTCGGTTGAACGTCCGCCCTGAGCCGAACCGTGCCGTGATGCTCGAAGGTCGCGGACGGAGAAATGTCGTTGTCCAGAGCCGAGGCGTCTCGTGCGCCCGACGTCCGACTTCACGCGCCCGCTCGTTTTCGTGTGCGATTCTCGCCTCGGTCGCGGAGTCGAGCGGCTGAGTGAACTGCGACGATACCGAAAGTCGGCGCGGTCGGCCTCGACCCGAGCGCGGAGCGGGCAGGGTGACGGAGATCGCAAGAGTGTCACTACTGCCCGAAGATCGTTCCGCAGCGATTCGCCCGACTACGCTGCCGGACGCTTCCACCGGCACCGCGCCAATAGCCTTCCAGACACCCGTCCCGCCTCTACGGAAATGGAGCGGCTCTCCCGCTAGCTCGCCTTGCATCGCGACGACCGAATCACCATGCACGCCTGGCACACTAAGCGTGATTCGCACGAGCGATCCGGGCGCAGGACGCGTCGGTGTAATCGTAATTCGGCCTGTGGAAGCCTGCT
>WNFV01012279.1_pt1 | contig 13601 bp, 10 predicted proteins | sample 5400101 | NCBI WGS metagenome assembly WNFV01 (sample SAMN13153361, study PRJNA577476) | soil metagenome | isolation source: 115 cm soil or saprolite under grassland replicate 1 | place: USA:California | collected 2016-06-15
CGCTGCCCCGGCTTGCGCGCATCGCCTCGTTCAGCGGGCTCTCCAGCGTGTGCACCTGGACGTAGCGTTCGATGCCCAGCGCCTTCGCCCGATCACGCACCAGCGGGCCGTGCGTCTCCCGCCAGTAGTGCTGGAACTCCGACCGCGACAGCTCGGCAGCCGGCGCAGGCAGTAGACAAGCTTGATCATCTGGAGCATCCTTCTATTTGGGTTTGCGACAGGCGGCGATGTCACTTTACGATATCCGGGATGCAAGTAGCGACTGAAGTCGATCTGCTCCAGCGGGTTCCACTCCTCGCGGCGCTTACTGATACCGACCGCGAGGCGCTCGCGCGTAGCGCGTCACGGCGCCACTACCGGCGCGGCGATATCATCTTTCAGAAGGACGACCCCGGCCACTCACTCTTCATTGTGGCCAGAGGGTCCGTACGGATCTACCTCCCGAGCGCCCTGGGGACAGACCTCACCCTCGCGGTGCTTGGTCCGGGGCAATTCTTCGGCGACCTCTCCCTCCTGGACGGACGCCCCCGTTCTGCCAGCGCAGCCGCTCTCGCGGACACCAACGTCGTCATCCTGGAGCGCAGTGACTTCGTCGCGCTCGTTCGCTCACGCCCGGAGGCCGCCATGTCCGTCCTGGCGGTCGTGGCGCGACGGCTGCGCGAGACGGACGAGATGGCCTCCGACCTGGCGTTTCTGGACGTCGGCGGCCGGCTGGCCAAGAAGCTGCTTGATCTCGCCGCCACGAATGGCGTTAGACGGCCGGACGGCGTTCTGGTAGACATGACGCTGACTCAGGAGGAGCTCGCCAACATGATCGGCGTCACGCGCGAGAGCGTGAACCGCAACCTGAGCCTCTTTCGTCGCGTCGGCCTGATCGCCAAAGAGGGGCGCCGCTTCGTCCTGCGTGACCCCGCCGGCCTCCGCCGGCGATGCGAATAAGGGCGAGGTATAATGCGTTTCTGCGATCACGCCGCTTCTCGTATCGCCACCACGTGCGGTGATGACAGGAACGTGTCGCGTAACGAATCGTCGTCCAGCCCGGCGGCCACGCCCTCGATGACCGCCAAGCCCTCGCCATAGGCGTGCTTCGCCTCGCCCTCGCGCCCCTGCGACTTGCGGAGGTCACCCAGGGCGACGAGCGTCTTCCAGAGCTGTGGCGGGTTGCCGATCTCCTTCGCTAATGCCAGCGCAATCTCGATCTCCGGGTCCGCCTGATCGGGCTTAGCCTGTGCCAGGAGTACCTGCCCACGCAGGCGCCGCCCTTTGATGACGTTCTTTGGGCGGTTTGTCGATTCGGCGAGGTCTATGCACTCGTCAGCATATGAGAGCGCCTTCTCGTAGTTGCCGCGCTCCAGCCACAATTCACCGTAGGAATGGAAGAGGTGCTGCGAATACAGCCAGATCGCGAAACGCTCTCTTGGCGTTGCGTTTCGTACAACCTCCTCCACCATCTGGTAATACTTCTCGGCCTCATCGAGGCGGCCCAGCGCGCGCAGGCTATCACCGGTGTTGAGGCGAGCGTTGCTTTCAATCTCCGGATCCGGCGCGTTGATCACTAGCGCCGTTTCCTCGGACCGTTGGTTCCACTCGATGGCAGCTTCGTGGTCCTGGAGCTCACCGAGCACCCAGCCGACGGTGTTCAGAGCTCGTGCGCGTACCAGCATCTCCCCTGTGCGTTCACAGATGGCGAGCGCCTCGTGTAGCCGGTCTAGGGCCTGGCTGTATTGTCCTTTGCCGCCAAGCGCCAGCGCTTCGTTCCAGAGCGCTCCTGTCATCGTGAATACTGACTGGTCCATCACGGTGCGCCAGCGATCAATGTTCTTCAGGCTGGCGTCGTAGCTAGCCTCCCAGTTCGGAATCATGCCGCGCATGAAGGCCCAGAACCCGCGCGTCAATGGGTCTCCGAGCTCGGGGACGATCTCGTCTGCTTCTTGTAAGAACGGCCGGCTGTCCTCAATATGGCCGTATATGTGGAGCATGCTGCCCAACCAGAAGGTTGTCATTGCCTTCAGCTCCTCGAAGCCTTCCTCCTTTGCGATCGCGTGCGCCCGCAGCATGTAGGCACTTCCCTCCTCCGGATCGCTGCCCCATGCCTGCATGCAGCCGATCCAAGCTGTGCCGGCGACCTCTAGTCGGCGATCACCCACTGCCTGTCCGCAGTCGCGCATTCGTGTGAAATCGGCGGCGGCATCGTCGGGGGCCCCGACACTGAAGTTGACGTGCCCGCGCTTTTCTGCGATCGCTGCAGCTCCTCTCATCGATTCGGGCCCGATCTTCTCGCATACTTCCAGCGCGCGGGCGTAATAGTCCAACCCGTCCTGGTTGGCGTAAGCGGCAACGGCCTTATCCCCAGCTTTCTCAAGGTACTCAAGAGCTTTTTCCCAGTCCTCGCCCTCGTAGTAATGGTACGCAAGCGACTCGTACTGCTCCGCCAGCCGGTCCGCGTAAAGCTCTTCGATAGCGGCACCTACCAGGCAGTGCAGGTTCTTGCGCCGCTCCATGAGCAGAGTCGAGTAGGCAACGTCGTGCGTCAGCGCGTGCTTGAACATGTAGGAGAGCTCCGGGAAGTAGTCCTTCTCGTAGATGAGCTCTAGTTTCTTGAGGTCTACGAGCAAATCGTCGAGCTTGCCTTCGACGTCGGAAATGTGGTCAAGCAAGCGGACGGTGAACTCGCGGCCGATGACGGAGGCGAGCTGGATCGCCTCCTTCGCTTCGTGCTCGAGGCGGTCGATGCGGCTGAGGATCACTTCCTGGATCGTAGCGGGCACGCGCACCTGATCGAGCGGCCGCTGCAGCGCGTACGAGCCGTTGCTAGCTCGCAGAGCTCCAGACTCCACAAGCGATTTTGTAACCTCTTCCACGTAGAACGGGTTGCCCTCGCCCTTACTTGTAATCAATTTGCGGACTTGCTCAGGGAGGGCGGTTACGTGTAGGACCCTCTCCGCGATTGCCGCGCTCTCCTCGCTTGGAAGGTGGCTCAGAGCCAGCCGGCTGAAATAAGTGCGATCGCCCAGCGAATGCGCGTAACCGGGCCGGTGGGTTATGACCATCAGCACTGGAAGCGACTGGATCGCGTCAACCATTGCCGCGATCGCTTCCTGGGACTTCTCGTCCACCCAGTGAAGGTCCTCGATCACGATAACTATTAGCCGATCACGGCTCTCCTGGACCAGCAGCGCCCGTAAGCCGTCCAGAACGCCCGCCCTGCGCTCCATCGGGTCCATGCTGGACACCGCCTCGTCTCCGGGGTCCACGCTGAGCAGGTACTTTAGGTAAGGGACCGTTTTACGCGGCGCCTCCTCCCAACCTTGGGTGCCAGCGTCCACCTTTGCGATGATCTGCTCGTCTCCATGGCCCTCCTCAACCCCAAAGCTGCGCTTGATCAGGTCGCTGATAGGTAAGTACGGAACGCGCTTGCCATACGAAATGCAGTGCCCCTCCAGCCAGACCAAAGGTTCATCCAGGATGGAACGCCGAAACTCAAGCAACAGCCGCGACTTCCCGAGTCCGGCCTCGCCCGTGACGAATACGACATGCCCGCGACCGCGTTTGGCCTGATCGAAATAACCGCGGAGGACGTTCAGCTCGTGCACACGGCCCACAAACGGCGTCAACCCCCGCTCCGCCTGCGCCTGTAGCCGCGTACGCACGGCTGGTTTCTCCCGGACCGCCCTGTATGCGACGACAGGTGCCGACTTGCCTTTCACGACGAGCGCCCCGAGCGGTTCGCACTCAAAGTAATCGCCGGCTTGCTTGAATGTATCTTCGGTCAAATAGACGCTGCCCGGCTCCGCCAATTCCTCCATCCGCGAAGCGAGGTTCACGGTGTCGCCCAGAGCGGTGTAGTCCATGTCCAGATTGTCCGATATCTTGCCAACCACCACCGGGCCCGTGTTTAACCCCACTCGGAAACGGCACTCAATCGGATGCTTCTTGTTGACCTCATGCGAATAGTCTGCGAGCAGGCCCTGCATCTCAAGCGCTGCCGCCACTGCCCGGCGCGCGGCGTCCTCATGCGCGATCGGCGCTCCGAACAGCGCCATGACCCCGTCGCCCGTGAACTGCGTGATAGTCCCTTCATAGCGGTGTACGGCGTCCATCATGCGCGCCAAGCATCCTTGCATCAGGCCGTAGACCTCTTCAGCGTCGATCCGTTCGGCGAGCGGAGTGAAGCCCATGGCATCGCAGAAGAGCACCGTAACCGTCCTGCGCTCGCCCTCCAGCGCGGCGCGATCTCGTAAGATTTTCTCCGCCAGGTGCCGAGGGGTGTAGGACCGGGGACTGGGTGCGGCCGGTGCCTGCGCGGCCGGCGTCAGCCTCCGGCCGCAGCCCGCGCAGAACGAGCTATCCGGCGGATTCTTCCTATCACAGGCGAGGCATACGACTTCGAGGGCACTACCGCACTTATTGCAGAAGGCGGCATCCGGCGCATTTTGGCGGCCACAAGACGGACAGTTCAATTGGTCAGGGCTCCTACCCGGCTATAACAACGTATAAATCGTCCGCAAAGTTAGGCGGCATTGTCAACCGCGGCCGGCTGCGCTGTCCGGCTAGCGCTTCGCTCGCGCCATCACGCGCCTGCGCGCCGCGGCCCGCCCTCGCGCTTTCGGCGCATGACCGTCATACCAGGCGATGATCCGCCTGGCGTGGTCGATAAGTTGAGATGGCGCGTGGGTGTTGTACGTGTGGAAGCCGCCCGGGTAGCGGACGAATTCCACCTCTTTACCGGCGTCTTAACGTTCGCGAGATAGGTGATCGGGGAGCGCCGCCGGTACTCGTCCGGCTCGTCGAGTGGCGTCCCGCCGATCTCATGCATATCGAAAAGCGGGATATCTCCCGTGCCGAACATGCTCACCTGGTTGGAGACCGGCGCGCCCACCACCGTGGCCCGGAACCGATCCGTGTGTCCGACAGCCCACGTGCTCATGAAGCCGCCGTACGAGTATCCGCCGATGTACAACCGTTCCGGATCGGCGACACCTTGACGCACCAGCTCATCGACGCCAGCGATAATGTCCTCAAAGTCCCGCCCGCCCCAATCGCGGACCACCGCTTCGCTGAACGCCTCGCCGTAGGTCGTGCTGCCCCGCGGGTTCGGCAAAAGCGAAACGTAGCCCGCTCCTGCCAGCGACTGGAACTCGATCCACGCCCGCGAGCCCGGATGAAAGCTGTGGGGCCCGCCGTGCACATTCACCGCCAGCGGATAACGGCTGCCTCGCTGGTAGTCTGGCGGGTACAGGACGAACGCCTCGATCTCGAGGCCGTCCGGGGCGCTGTATGTGATGCGCGCCAATCTTCCGGCATCCACCGCCGCCCGAAGCTCGTCGTTCGCCTGACTCAGGTTCGCCTCGCTCCCGTTGGAGGTTCGCTGCTTGTTGCGTCCTTCAGCGTCGCGCAATGACGTAGCGTATAGCTCCCAGGGCTCTGTCAGCCACACGGCAGTGAACGCCACGCGGCGCCCGTCCGGCGTTAGCGCGAACGCCTCTATCTGGCGCTCCCCGTCCAGGGCCTTGCTCACGGAGCCATTCGCGATGCCGGCGCGGTACAGCGCCATCGTCCCGCGGTGCCCGGCGATAAACAGCAGCGCGGCGCCATCCGGCGTCCATTCGAACGTCCGACCGCCCGCCGGTGGCCAGCCGGCCACCGACCGGTCGATGGGCGCGCTGACGGAGTGCGGTGCGCCACCCTGAGCGGGCACCACCATCAGATGAATGTTCTTCGCCGAGCCCTGATCGCCGTGCTCGTGACCGACGAACGCAATGTAGCGTCCGTCCGGCGAAAACGCCGGACTTACAGCCGTCCCGCGACTTCGTGTCAGCTTCCTGGCCCGCCCTCCACCCGCCGGCGCCACCCAGACGTCCGACCGCCACTGCCGCTGATGGCGATCCTTCTCCCGGTCAGAGGCAAACGCGATCATCTTGCCGTCGGGCGACCAGGCCGGCTGGTCGTCGTACCAGTCGCCGTCCGTGATCTGTTTCTCGTCGCCGGAATCGATATCGACCGTGAAGATGTGTGTCCGCCGCTCGTCGAAGAAACCGATGCCGTCCAGCTTGTACCGGAGGTCGCGGATCACGCGCGGCGCGGACTTCTCGACCGGGCTCCGTTCTTTCGACTCTTTGTAGTCCCCGGTACGAGCCATGTACGCCATCTGCTTGCTGCTAGGCGACCACGCCGGGTTAGAGATGCCGTGCTTTGCCCTGGTGATCTGCCTCGGCTCGCCGCCCTCCAGGGGTGCCACGAACAGCTGGTTCTTCTCTCCCCGGTCGGATACGAATGCGAGGTGGCGCCCGTCCGGCGACCAACGGGGGCTGTGGTCTTTGTTTCCCCGCGTGAACCGCCTGGCCTCGGCTCGCCCGTCGACAGGCGCGACGTAGACGCTGATCCGCGTCTCGTCGGCTTCGCGATCGGGCCACGTGACTACGTATGCTACCTGCCTCCCATCCGGCGATATCTGCGGATCGCTAACAGTACGCAGCAAGTAAAGGTCTTCGGGATGGACTCTTCGCTTCGTGGCCCGCGGCATCATTCCCTCCTCGTGCTGACCGCGCCGTGCCTCGGCGCAGCGCTAATTCAAGAACACCGGCAGCCGCGCCAGACCCCTGAAGCTCGGGACCCGTCGCCACTCGAGCGGCGACTCCGAGAGTCGCAGCGCCGGAAAGCGTCTTACGAGGGTACCCACGGCGACCTGCGCCTCGGCCCTGGCCAGCGGAGCACCGAGGCAGAAATGCACGCCGCCTCCGAACGAGTGATGGTCCGTATCCTGTCGCGATACGTCGAATTTGTCAGGCTCTGGGTGGGCCGCAGGATCATGGTTTGCCGCCGCTAGCATCGGCGACACCGACTGTCCCGCTCCAATCTCGATTCCCCCAATTACGGAGTCCGCCAGAGGGATGCGCCCCGACTGGATTACCGGGCTATCGTAGCGTAGCATCTCTTCGACGGCGTTCTTGATCAGTGTGGGGTCCTCCCGGAGCTTGCGCAGCTCGTCCGGGTTGCGCAGGAGCGCCAGAACACCATTGCCGATGAGGTCCGTCGTCGTCACGTTGCCGGCACCGAGAAGCAAGCTGCACATCGAGACGATCTCCCCGTCGGTCAGCCGGTCGCCGTCTTCCTCCGCGAAGATCAAGGAGGTGATTAGGTCCGTGCGCGGCCTCGTTCGCCGCTCCTCGATGGCCCGCCGGAAGTAAGCGTCAAGCGCAGCACCGGCCTCGTCCACCAGCGCCCGCTCCTCCGCCGTCAGCAACGGGTTGAAGGCCATGACCCCCAGGTCAGACCAGCGTTTGAAGTCCGCGCGGTCGGCAGGATCGACGCCCAGCATCTCCGCGATCACGATTGTCGGAAGCGGCCCCGCGAACGCCTCGATCAGATCGACCTCTCCTTCGCCGTCCACCGCGTCCAGCAGTTCATCGACGACCTGTTGAATCCGCGGCCTGAGCTGCTCGACTGCCTTCGCTGTGAAGGCTTTGCTCACGAGACCGCGGAGCCTGGTGTGATAAGGCGGGTCTGAGAACAGCATGCTCGGCTCGCCCTCGCGATCCGCAAACGCGAACATCGCCTCGAACGTGCCCGGCGCGGCATTCCGCGGGTCCACCGAGAGGCTGCGGTCGAAGAGCAACGCATCCACATCGTCCTGGCCGGTGAGGACGTACCGATTGAGGGTCGTGTCGTGGTGCACCGGGTCCAGACGACGCAGCTTCTCGAGGACGGGGTAGGGATCCCTCTGGAATTCGGGATGAAGCGCCGTCAGCTCGACCCCCGTGGGAACAGCTTCGGTATCCACTCTCGTCTCTTCGATAGTCATAAGTCGCTCCTTTGGCGCCCTTCGACAGACTCAGGACAGGCCTATCCTACCAAATCCGAATGACGGCGCGAGCGAAGCGGTGCTAGTATGCGCTCGTGCCACTGGTGAACCTTTTCGACTATAAAGACCTGGCTCGGCGGAAGCTCCCGCAGCCGATCTTCGACTTCATCGCCGGCGGCGCCGAGGACGAAGTCACACTCGCCGCCAACCGTGCTGCCTTCCAGCGCATCGTCTTGCGGCCGCGCGTCCTCGTAGACGTCGCGAAGATTGACCTCTCCACCACTGTACTCGGTCAGACAGTCTCGATGCCCATACTACTCGCGCCCGTTGCTCTCCAGCGGCTCGCGAACCCCGACGGCGAGCTCGCCTCCGCCCGCGCGGCCGCGTCCGCCGGCACGATCTTCACTCTGAGCACGATGGCCAGCCGCACGATTGAGGAGGTGGCAGCGGCATCGGACGGCGCGAAGTGGTTCCAGCTTTATGTCCACCCCGACCGAGACGTCACAAAGCACCTGGTCCAGCGTGCCGAAGCCGCCGGCTACGGCGCTATCTGCGTGACAGCCGACGTCCCCTTTCTTGGCAGGCGAGAGCGTGACCTGCGAAACAGGCTGGAGTTCCCGCCGGACGTGACGCACGTGAACTACCTCGGTGAAGTCGAATCCGGGCCCCCTTCGACGCTCACAACTGGGCTTGCAAGTGGATCGGCCTTATCCGATTCGGCAGACCGATTCATAGATCCGTCTCTCAGTTGGAGCGACATCGACTGGCTGCGCTCCGTGACATCGCTTCCCCTATTGGTCAAGGGCATACTGACCGGGGAGGATGCCGGGCTCGCAGTCGAGCACGGTGCCGCCGGCGTAATCGTCTCCAACCACGGCGGCCGTCAGCTCGACGGCGCCCCCGCGACGATCGACGTACTACCCGAGATCGTAGAGGCTGTTCACGGCCGCGCGGAGGTCCTCCTCGACGGAGGCGTCCGCCGCGGCACCGATGTCCTCAAGGCGCTGGCGTTAGGCGCGAACGCCGTCCTCGTGGGCCGCGCCTACATCTGGGGCCTCGCCGCCGGCGGCGAAAAAGGAGTCGCTCAGGTGCTCGCCATGCTGCGCAACGAACTGGAGCTGGCGATGGCGCTCTGCGGCTGCCGATCAATCGGCGAGATCGACGGCGGTGCGGTTCGCCGTTGAACGAGGCGGTCGCGCCTTTTTCTCTCGATAACTTCAGCAGCATATCTCAGCGCGGCGCGCATCTGGTGAGTAGTGAGGCCATAGTCTTTCGCCACCTCTTCGACGCTGGCTCCGGCTGCGAGCTGCCCCAACAGCGTAGCCACGTCAACACGGGTCCCCTTGATGACGGGCCTCCCGAATCGCACAGCTGGATCCATCATGACCCCCGGCCCCACTTCTCTCGGCTTAGTCTTGTCCATCACTAGGACTCTCGCCACTCGCCGTCGAACACGAACTCGGCTGGGCCGATCAGAAACACGTCACCCTTGCCATCCCATTCTACCGCCAGCTCGCCTCCCGCCTGCTCAACGACGACCCGATCACCCACGTACCCGCGCAGACGCGCCGCCACCACCGCCGCGCAGCAGCCGCTGCCGCAGGCCAATGTCTCGCCCACGCCGCGCTCCCACACCCGCACCTCCATCCGCTCGGGGGCGCTCACGTGCGCCACGCCGAAATTCACGCGCTCCGGAAACGCCGGATGACGCTCTATCTTCGGACCGATGGTCTCCAGAGGGTAGCTCTCGACCGGCTCGTCCACGAACAAGACCGCATGCGGGTTACCCATCGATAGGCAGGTGACCGCGAGTCGCTGACCATCGAAGTCCAGAGGAAAATCGATGACCGGCTCCATCTCCGCTAGCACCGGCACTTCTTGCGGCGCGAACCGCGGCGGCCCCATCGAAAGCCGCACTGCCGACACGCCGCCATCGTTGACGATAGCCTCCGCATCTAGTACGCCGTGGATAGCCTCGATCGTCACACGTCCAGCAACCGGCGTGGCCAGCCCGCGCTCGATCGCGTACTTCACCAGGCAGCGGACGCCGTTGCCGCTCACCTCCGCCTCCGACCCGTCAGCGTTGAACAGCCGCATCCGCACATCGGCCCGCTCGGACGGAAGCACGACCATCAGCCCATCGGCCCCAACCCCTAAATGGCGGTCACACATCGCCCGCGACAGCGCGGCCCAGTCGCGCCCGTCGTCTTTCGATTCGACGAACAGGAAATCGTTCCCTGTTCCCTGCATCTTTGTGAACTTCAATTGCGCAGACTCCGCGACGATCAGGTCCCTCGTAAGCTGGAGTTGCCCCAAGTGCATCGAAGCGTGCTCCAGCACATGCGCCAGCGCCTCGCGCCGCGATACCTCATACGGCTCCCCTTCTCCCCACAGCACACCCGACGGCTCCGGCCGCTCATCCAAGAGCGAAGGGTCCAGCGCGCCAAGCGCCTCGTCAATCTCACCCGAGAGAGCGTCTGCCGCCCGCCTGAGCTCCGCGTAAGTCCCGCGGGACGCGAACTCCGCCGGCCGGTCGCGCCGCAGCTCCTGCCCGCAGGCGATCCCCAGCACCCACGCCCGCGCGTTCCCGAAAACGTGCGTCGCGATCACGTAGCCGCTGTTCGCGCCCGTCACCTCCGGCCGCCGGTTGAGCTGCTCCTCGCTGAGGCCGTTGAGCGCCGCCTGGATGTCCGCGATCTGCTTGCGTATGTGCTTGCTGTAGGTCTCGATCTCTGCGTTCATACGACTTCCTGGAATGACGCGCGAATGAGGCGCGGGACTTTAGGCACCGCTACCCGACGCCAGCGACCTGCCCTCCGACAGCATCTCGATTGCCCTCACAATCCTACGCTTTCTGATTGCCTCTAGTCCTATTTCATTTATCCAGTAAATGTATTCCCGCTGACGTAAGCGCGACAACTTTCTGAACCTGACTAGAGCCGCAGGCTTTTTCAATAGAGCAACTTTAAACGCGATTGGCACCGTGAATTCACGCTCCTCGCTATAGAGTGTGACCGCGGCTTCAACAGTCTCACCGGCCATCTTCCGCAGCCGCCTCCATACCCTCCCGGGTACATCGACCCGCGCTAGCCCAGCAGTCCAACCTCCAACACTGCTTCGAAAAGTGAACCCTTCAACTGTCGCCACGACCGGCACGTAACCCCGGACGCCATAAAGTTCCTTGACACTGTAGGGAAAAATCACCCAACCGGACCTTTCCTTTGGCCCCTCAAGCCTCGCCGTGAAGCGCACGGTTCCTGGGTTCTTAGCCGGCCCCTTCGGCATTCGTGCCGCCCCACTTAAAGTCGCGAAATAGTTTGCATTTCGTCACCGACGGGTCTAATCGCAATCAGATCTTCCGCCTTGGCGACCAAGTCCACGCGCGAAGATGCCTCTATCCAATGCATTCGCTCATCCCCCGCCTTGAACCACGAGTTCTGGTGCCGCGCCAGCCGGTGCGTCCCCGTCTTCGTCCGCTCGACCGCCGTCTCGAGGTCGATCTCGCCTGCCAGGTACGCGCACGCCTCGCGATAGCCGATGCCCGACATCGCCGGCAGGTCTCGTGAATAACCCATCGCGAGCAGCCCCCGCACCTCTTCCACAAGCCGACCCTCGAACATCGCCTCCACGCGCCCGTCGATCCGCCGGTACAGCTCGTCGCGCGACAGCCGGAGGCCGACGATGAGGGACTCGAACGTTGGCGACTCCTTTGTCCGCCAGAACGAGAACGGCCTGCCGGTCGCGTGGTAGACCTCCAGCGCGCGAATGACTCGCCGCGCGTTGCGCGGATCGAGGAACGCCCCGGCCTCTGGGTCCACCCGCCGCAGCTCCCCGATCAGCTCCGCGGGCGGCCGCGCTTCCAGCGCTGCGCGTACGCCATTCTGCGGTGGCACACGCGGCACCCGCCAGCCTTCCAGCAGCGCCCACACATACTGCCCCGTCCCACCCACCATCAGCGGCTGCTTCCCGCGCGACCAGACGTCTTCGAGCGCCTCATTCGCCATCTCCAGCCAGCGCCCTAGGCTGAACGGTTCGTCCGGGTCGACCACGTCGATCAGATGATGCCGCGCCGCGGCCCGTTCCTCCGGCGTCGGTTTCGCGGTACCGATGTCCATGCGCCGGTACACCTGCCGCGAGTCCGCCCCGATGATCTCGCCATCCAGCCGGCGCGCCAGCTCGACTGCCAGCCGCGTCTTTCCGCTCGCGGTGGGTCCAACTATGGCGATCAGTTTGCGTTCGCTCATTACGCTCAGATTATCGCACGCCCAACCATTCGCCCTGAGCCGCGCCGGAGTCCTTCGAGGAAGGACGGAGACGCGAGTCGAAGGGTCCCACGACACCAGCGCAGGCTGAGGAACCGAAGCCGAAGCGCGTTAGCGGGATGACTTCCCGCTCACGAAGTCGGGCTCGAAAAGCAACTAACCTTGTGCCCGCACCCGCGCCGCCTCCTCCACAATCCCCGCGAACGAGTCCACCTTCAGGCTCGCCCCGCCCACGAGCGCCCCATCGATCCCCTCGCGCGCCATGAACACCCCGGTGTTCTCCGGCGTGACGCTGCCCCCATAGAGAATACGAACTGTCTCGGCCTTAGCCTCGCTGAAGATTCCGCCCACCTCGCGCCGAACCAGCGCGATCGCCTCTTCTGCGTCCGCCGCCGTCGCCGCTGTTCCGGTGCCGATCGCCCAGACCGGCTCGTAAGCAACGACGAAGCCGTCCGGCAAACCCCGTTCGCCCTGAGCTTGTCGAAGGGCTTCGAGCCCACCACGCGTCTGCCGAACGAGGACTTCCGCCATCCGGCCGGCCTTCCGCTCTTCGAGCGTCTCGCCCACGCACATGATCGGCTGTAGACCCGCCGCCAGCGCCGCCTTCACCTTGCGGTTCACCATCTCATCGGTCTCGCCGAATTTATGACGTCGCTCCGAGTGGCCGATAATCACGTAATCGGCCAGCTCCTCGAGCTGCGCGGGCCCCACCTCGCCCGTCGCCGCCACGTCGTCCTCCCAGTGCACGTCCTGCGCCCCAAGCTTGATGCTCGACATAGCGAGCGCCACTTCGACGGTCGCCAGGTAGACGAACGGCGGGCACACGATCTTCTCGACCGCATCCAGCTCGTCGATGCGCTCCCGTAACCCGCTCGCTAGCTGGAACGCGCTCTCCAGTCGCATATTGCACTTCCAGTTCCCGGCGATTACCGGCGTCCGCGTCATGATACTTCACGCTCCGAATCTTCTTCGTTTTGGCTTGGCTCTCGCCGCACTTGTTCAATCCGCCGCGCCCAGCGCCTCGTCAGCCCCCACCAAATCGGAAACAGTTGAAGCCCACGATACAGCACAAACTCAGAGTGGCCCTTGTTCGTCTCCACAACCAAAGATCCGTACTTGGCAAGGCATGCTCGAATATCGCTTAGTCTTACCGCAAGACCGCTTGGCCCGATATATGCATGGCGCCGCCACCATGGCCTGTGACGAAACCAGATCAGCCTTCGGGAAGTGAGATATAGATCTCCAGTGTTCTCAGGAAGGTCCAAGCTGGCATGGGTTTTGGAGAGGATCGCTTCGCCCGGCTCTATAGGGAGCCCCCGCGCTTCGAGCGCCGACCGCTCTTCATCCGATTTCCGTTTTCCGATTTCCGATTTCCTCCCTATGCCCCATATTTCCGAAGCCGCCCGGCGTGCGCCATCGCCAGCGGCAGCGCCTCCTTCGCCGGAAACGTCCCCAGCGACCCCCGCTGCAGCTCAGTCTCGCTGAACATCCCGCACTCGTCCGCGCGCATCCAGCGCGAGCGCAGCATGAACGGCACG
>WNFV01006672.1_pt1 | contig 13598 bp, 9 predicted proteins | sample 5400101 | NCBI WGS metagenome assembly WNFV01 (sample SAMN13153361, study PRJNA577476) | soil metagenome | isolation source: 115 cm soil or saprolite under grassland replicate 1 | place: USA:California | collected 2016-06-15
TATGCTGATTTTTATGATATCAAGCACGTTTTGATCCTCGGTCGTTGTACATCCGGACGTGGTGGAGATCTGTTGCTTGAAGGAGCGAATCAGGTGTTGAATGCAGAATTCCCTGAACTGCTTGACAAGATCACGCTTCATTTGCCGGATGAAAAAGTCCGTCGAATAGGACAGTCTGTCGCGGCGGCGAGTCTGCCTGTTATTCTTTAGCAATGTTGTTGCGAGGAGCGCAGCGACGAAGCAATCCCCGCCTAAACAGCGAAATCTTGTCGAGGAGACGCTTCCGTTTAACTGGAGATTGCTTCGGGCGGAAGAGCATCGCCCTCGCAACGACATAACAAGGATTTTTATGAACTTTCACCTCAACACAGCCGAAGTCTACATCCCCGATGAGCTGCCTATTGAGCAGGCTCTTGCTCGCACCACTCATCTTTGCATTTCCGCGCACCAGGATGATATCGAGATTATGGCCGCGCAGCCGATCGTGGAATGTTTCCAGCAAAAAGACAAATGGTTTACTGGCGTGGTCGTGACAGATGGCCGCGGTTCCCCACGCGACAATTTATATAAAGATTACAGCGATGAAGAAATGCGTCTCGTGCGTTTCAAAGAACAGCGCAAGGCTGCGATGATCGGTGAGTATGCCGCGCAAGTAATGCTCGACTTTCCAAGCAAAATCGTCAAGGACGCCTCAAAGCTCGAACCGGTCGAAGACATTATTCGAATCTTGCGCTCGACCAAACCCCAATTTGTTTTTACCCACAATCTGGCCGATAAACACGATACGCACGTCGCGGTTGCTCTCAGAGTGGTAGATGCCATTCGAAAGCTGGACCAGGCCGAGCGTCCCGCGCGACTCGTGGGCTGTGAAGTTTGGCGAGCTTTAGATTGGATGGTTGACTCAGACAAGGTCAGGATGGATGTGTCTGAGCACGAGAATCTACAAGCCGCATTATTAGGCGTGTTCGACTCACAGATCGCTGGAGGGAAACGTTACGACTTAGCCTCTATGGGCCGCAGACGAGCAAATGCCACCTATTTTGAGTCGCATGGAGTTGATCTGACAACTGGATTATCTTACGGAATGGATATGACTCCGCTGATCAAAGACACAAGCATCGATCCATGTGCTTACGCTGAATCGCTGATCCAAAATTTTGCTCAGGATGTCACTTCTCGTTTGAGGCGAATCAGTTAAACAATTTTTTTCACATTCGAGACCAACCAAAAGGATAATCACTTTCATGAAGGATTCTATGAACATTGAACAAGCGATTGGTCAAAAATTACTTTTGGCTTTCACAGGCAAAGACAAACCCTCAGACGAAATCGTCCATGCCGTGCGAGAATATAAAGCCAGTGGAATCACATTCTTTCGCAGTCTCAACATAGACGAACCTGTTCAAGTTCGGCAGTTGACCGAATCCTTGCAACGTCTCGCGCGGGACCTCAACCTGCCTCCGTTATTGATCGCGACCGATCAGGAAGGAGGGCAGTTGATGGCTGTCGGCGAGGGGACAACGCAACTGCCCGGCAATATGGCTCTCGGCGCAACCGGCTCTGCTGATCTCGCTCGACGTGCAGGAGAAGTGCTGGGACGCGAACTTTCCGCGATGGGCATCAATGTCAATTATGCGCCGTCAGTAGACGTGAATCTCAACCCACAAAATCCCGTCGTTGGAACTCGCTCTTTCGGGGAAAATCCAAGTGTAGTCGCGGACCTTGCGTCCGCTATGATTCAGGGGATTCAATCCCAGGGCGTAGCGGCAACCGCCAAGCATTTTCCCGGTCACGGAGACACAGCCAGCGATTCACATCACGGGCTCCCATCTGTCCCCCACTCGTTGGAACGATTGCAAGCTGTAGAATTAATACCATTTCAAGCCGCAATCCAGGCTGGTGTTAAACTGATGATGACGGCACACCTCGCCCTGCCTGCGTTGGATGGGCCGGATGCTCCTCCAGCCACCCTCTCTAGGAACATTCTCAATAACCTATTGCGTAAAGAATTAGGTTTCGAGGGTGTAAGTATTACCGATGCAATGGATATGCACGCTATCCGTCAGGGTGAGTTCCTGGGCGAAGATGCAGTCAGAGCTGTCAACGCGGGTGCAGATCTACTGTTGCTGACCTCTGATCCGAGCGACCAGGAACGCGTCTATAGATCGCTGATGCAGGCAGCGCAAACTGGTTCGCTCGATTTAGATGAAATCAAGGCATCTGCACAACGTATTCAATCGCTCAAAGATTGGCTTGCGAAGAAATTTTCCATGCCAGAGCTTAGCGTGATTGGTTGTTCTGAGCACCAAAAAGTTGCCGACGAAATTGCGGAAGCGTCCATCACTCTTGTTCGCGATCAGGCCAATCTCCTCCCGTTACATCTGGAAGCTAATCAGCGAATAGCCGTTGTCATTCCAAAACCGCAGGATCTAACGCCTGCAGACACATCATCCTATATTGCTCCAGCGCTAGCTCATTCACTACGCGCATTCCACCAATACGTAGATGAATTTGTTATACCTTACGCGCCAACTGAATCTGATATTTCTGCCTTACTGCTTCATTTAAAAGATTATCATCACATTGTTGTTGGCACACTGAATGCCTACACGCAGACTGGCCAACAAACCCTTGTCCGAGAAACCTTAAAGACGGGCATCCCAACCATCGTTGTAGCATTACGCTTACCTTATGATCTTGCAGCCTTTCCAGAAGCACCTACCTACTTATGCACCTACAGTATTTTGGAACCATCAATGCGGGCGCTGGCGAAGGAAGTATTCGGTCACGGGGAGATCAAAGGTCGTTTGCCGGTGGCAATTCCCGGTCTGTATGAAGCGGAGTATCATCTCGTACCGCGACTTCCTTAATCTGTAGAGTATTTTCTTATGTTTCAAAGGCCCAAGCCCAAAATAGACCTACAATCTCATGTTGTCGCGGCACTCGTCAGGTAGACACATATGTCCCTTTTCTCTGAAATCAACGAACAACCCGAACGGTTAAAAAGTCTTTTAAGCTCACAAAGAAAATCGGCTGAGCATATCGCTAAAGCTATACGCGAACATGATATCGATTTCGTTTTTCTAGCTGCGCGTGGCACCTCTGATAATGCTGGACGGTACGCTAATTATCTGTGGGGCGCGCTAAACCGACTTCCAATTGCTCTGGCAACACCATCGCTCTTCACACATTACGAGCGACCACCACGTCTGAAGAATGCTCTTGTAATGGGAATCTCTCAATCTGGAATATCACCGGATATTGTCAGCGTGCTCGCAGAAGGCAAGCGACAAAACTGCCTAACACTTGCAATTACAAATGAGCCCGATTCCCCACTAGCCAAAACATCAGATTTTGTAATGGATCTTCAAACGGGACCAGAACTTGCCGTCGCCGCGACAAAGACATACACTGCCGAGTTAATGGCGATTGCAATGCTGTCGGTGGCAATGAGTGAAGATAGATCACAATGGAAGGTGCTGGGAAAAGTCGCGGGTTGGGTAAAAGAGGTGCTCAAGAAAAATAATTTGATTGAACAAGCAGCTCAGCGGTACCGCTACATGCGCCAATGTGTTGTCCTAGGACGTGGATATAACTACGCCACCGCGTTTGAATGGGCATTGAAATTAAAGGAATTGACTTACGTGGAGGCTGAACCTTATTCTTCAGCGGATTTCCAACACGGCCCAATCGCCATGATCGAAAATAGTTTTCCAGTGATGGCGGTCGCCCCCGAAGGAAAGGTGTTTGGCACGATGCAACAAGCCTTGGCCCATTTGCGAAATGATTTCGGTGCAGAATTGATTGTCGTATCAAATAACCAGGATGTACTTGATCTTGCCCAAACCCCGCTCTCGATTCCAAAAGAAATACCGGAATGGCTGACGCCCTTAGTGGGCATTATTCCTGCCCAATTGTTTGCTTATCATCTCACGCTGGCAAAGGGATTTGATTCCGAAAAGCCACGCAGCATCCACAAAGTGACCGAGACGCGCTGATTTTCAAAACGGGGGACTTCGATGAGCATTATTATCAAAAATGTTGTATTATTATTTAAAATATTACCCCGCCGATTTAACAGATAGGAGGGCCGCATGGATTTAAAAAAGGAAATTCGCTTTGCCGTTGTCCTGTATGGAGGTGTTTCGCTTGCGATCTACATCAATGGCGTTGCTCAGGAAATGTTCAAAATGGTGCGCGCCACAGCAAGAAAAAAAGACCGGGAAAATTCCTACTTTATTGAAGATCCAAACGACCTTTCCCCATCGGAAAGGGTCTATCGAAAGATAAGCGAACAACTGGGCGCAAAGTTTGTCATTGATATCCTTTCTGGAACGTCCGCCGGTGGAATTAATGCTGTCTATCTTGCAAAAGCGCTGGTCAACAACCAGAAAATGGATTTGGTGGAGGATATCTGGATCAAAGAGGGTGATATCGCAAAACTCATCAACGATGGGGAATCCACGAGTGACCTGCCCGCTGGCTTGCGTACGGTATTGAATCAAAGTAAACACAAATCCCTGCTCAACGGTCAACGCATGTACTACCGCTTGCTCGAAGCGTTCGACAATATGGAAAAAACACCGGCAGTTCAACAATCCCCTTTTGTCAATGAGCTCGATCTTTTTATCACCGCCACAGACTTGCGCGGCCTGACTCTGCCTATCCGGCTGTCAAACAATGTGGTTTATGAAAATCGTTATAGAAATGACTTTCATTTCGGTTATTCCAACCCGGAATGTTGTGGCGAAGACCGGAATGATTTCCAGAAGGGCGATAACCCATTTCTGGCATTCGCCGCCAGGTGTACATCGTCGCTGCCTTTTGCCTTCGAGCCAATGATGCTGGAAAAGATCAAGGAAATATTGCCACATTCCGAACTGAGGTCATATTTAAACGAAAAGACATTTGAAGAAAACTGGAATAAATATTCCATAGATTATTCGAGAGCGGGGATAGGCAAATCAGATTTTGACGCGATCCCATTTGGAGATGGCGGTTACCTCGATAATAAGCCATTTAGCTATGCCACAAATACCATCGCAAATCGGCAGTCAGAGCTCCCCGTAGACCGTAAACTCATTTACATTGAACCTGTTCCAGAACATCTCGAAGAACAACAAAAAAAGGAACCACCCGACGCGCTCGAGAACATTGGGCTGGCACTATTCGCCTTGCCGCGGGCCGAGACCATCCGCGAAGATATTCAGTTGATAAAAGAACGGAACCAGATCATTCAGCGCGCCAGGAGTTACCAGAATTTTGCGATCGAAGGCCTGCTCAGCGATTTGCCTCACAATGATGAAGCCACAGGGACACGGCCGATCGAAAACAGGCTCGCTAACTGGAAATCTACCGGTAGCAGAAAATGGCCGGATATGGACTTGAATCAGTCCGTAAGAAAATACGGAACCACCTATTATAGCTATCACCACGTACGCGTTGCAATGGTAACGGACGATATTACGAGGCTCATCACGCGTTCGATTGGATTTGACGAGAACTCAGACCAATTTACCGCCATCCGCCTGCTCGTGCGGGTATGGAGAGATAAAAAATACTCTCGCAACTCCGAAGAAGGCAAAGAGACCGAAAATAAGTTCATGTACAGGGTGGATATTGGATATCGCATCAGGCGACTGCGGTTCGTCCTTCAGTTAATTGACAGACTCTCTGCCTTGAACGAAACGAACATTCATGACGATAAAGATGGCAGCTCCAAACAAGCCAGAAACATCCTGGAGTATGCCGGGCTCGAAATCCCGACCGAAGATCAACTCCCCGCTTATCGTACTGAATTGGCTAACCTGAGAAGCGACCTTACGACAGCATTGAACCAGCTGAACATTGCGGCCAATAATCTGAAACATCTTGGAAATATCGAACCGCCGAATATCCCAGCCGAATTTCTGAAAGACACTCTAGAAAATTGCCTTAATCAAAATGAACTAGAAGAAAATCTCTTAAAACAGATCAACCTCGATGATTTTCTAAACCAACTTGCAGGGAGATTGGATGCCCTGCGGATAAAATCGCGTCAGGAGTGCGACCGCTGCTTCGGCGAGAATATGAAAAATAAGAACGCAACCTTGAAAATGCTTCGCGAAGGCATCAAGTTCTATTTTGACCGCTATGATTATTTTGATACGATTACGCTCCCGCTCCTGGCAGGGACAAAGGCTGGCGAGTCAGATGTCATTGATATCATCCGCATCAGCCCGGAGGATGCTACCAGCGAAGTCAATAGATACGTGAACAAAAGACAAAAGCTGTTGGGAGCCAAGCTGGGCAATTTTGGAGCATTCTTCAAAAAAGAATGGCGACAGAACGACATCCTGTGGGGGCAGCTTGATGCCGCAGAGATCATTTTGAAGTCGCTGAACGGAGGCGCTGATAAAGCTCAACTCGAAGAATGGACAAATGAGGTCCAAGCCGCGATCCTACGCGAGAAGTTCCTACTGGATGAAGCAGTCCATGTCGAAGCTTTAACAGACGCCTTTAAGCAAGCCAATGATGCCGCCCTGGCTGCTTTGAAGAAAGGAAGTGAACAACTGGAACTCCCTCCACTCAGTAGAGAGAATATCAGGAAGAACTTGCTGGATTCGCTGAACGACAGGCAGATCATCAACCTCTTTGCCAAAAGCCAGGATGTAGAGCATCCATTCCCGGTCGAACCATCGATTGCATCCGCTGCCCGCGCGACCCGTGTTGCCGGAAAAGTACTGGAAGATCTATCAACAAAATATTCGGCGCTTAACAAACCTAGTGTATGGATCATACGTGCCGGACTGGTCCTGTTATCTCTGGTTAATCTAGCGATACCGGGTAACTTCCTGAATATACTGGCACAGCATTGGTTTAAATTGCTCTACGTTGCAGAGGCCATCCTTATTATCGGAGGCATCCTCTTTGCTCAAAAAGAGGTTGCCAAGGCTGGCTGGATTTCGCTGGCAATTACATTTGTCCTGCATATGATTATCTTGACTCTCAGCGCTTATTTCCAAAGGTCGACGAAAAAGGAATGAGGCCGCGCGGCATACATCGCCTGTAATCAATTGCACACCTGCTGCCCGGCATGCCTCTGCAGTGGAGATGACAATGCGAGCCAAAGTTTCCATCGAAAGGCCCTCTTCGTCATATTTTTAATTGCATGCTGTACAAACTCGCATAAGTCCGATCCATTGCAATTAACTCTTCATGCGTTCCTTGTTCATCAATCCCACTATCAGTTAGTACAATAATTCTTTGTGCATTTCTGACCGTTGACAAACGATGAGCTATGACAAGTGTTGTGCGGTTGTCAGTCAACTTCTCCAATGAATCTTGAACGGCCTTTTCACTCTCATTGTCCAGAGCGCTTGTCGCTTCGTCAAAAATGATAATGGGTGGGTCTTTTAAGAACACACGTGCAATACTCAACCTTTGCTTTTGCCCTCCCGATAATTTTACGCCACGCTGACCAATATCTGTATCATACCCATGCGGTAACGCCATAATAAAATCATGAGCATTCGCCCTTTTGGCCGCCTCTATGATTTCCTCCCTGCTCGCATCAAGTTTACCGTAGCGGATGTTGTCTGAGACGGTCCCGGCAAACAAATATACATCCTGCTGGACGACACCTATGTTCCTTCTTAAGGAGCGTAAGCTAATATCTCTAATATTCCTGCCATCGAGCAGTATTTTCCCCTCATTTATTTCATAAAATCGAGGAATTAAAGAGCATAGTGTTGTTTTACCGACGCCTGAAGACCCCACTAATGCAATATATTCTCCAACCTTTATGTTCAGGGATATGTTCTTCAGGACATAGTCATGGTCTTCCTTATACTTGAAGCTTACATCTTTAAATTCTACATTTCCAAGAACATGCGTGAGTTCCATGGCATCGCTAGCGTCCTTGATATCCGGCTCCACCTCTAAAACTTCCATGAACCGCTCAAACCCGGTAAAGCCCTCCTGATAGAGTCTGGTGAAATTGCCGAATCTCTGGATTGGTTCAATAAGGATACCAACACATAATAAAAATGTCAGTAAATCAGGCAGATCCAGGGAAGCACCTACGGCAATGCTGGCACCGCCAAAGATGATAACGGCGCTGGTAAGGAGTTGCGTGAACGCAATCATCCCTCCAGAAAAGTATGCTTCACTTTTATAGCCATCTCTTCTGCTGTCAACAAAACGATCGTTTTCGTGAGCAAACTTCCTTTTTTCAATTTCTTCGTTTGTAAATGACTTTACAACTCTGACACCTGAAAGCGTATCTTCAACTTGTGCATTGATATCGCCGATTCTATCCTTGCTTCTTCGCAACGCAATCTTCATTTTCTTATTAAAATAGATAATGTATACAGCCATCATTGGCAAAAAGAGAAAGACGATCAAGGCGAGCTTGACATTAATAGTGAGCAAGATAGTGAGCGCACCCACAAAGTTCAACGACGAAATGGCAATATCTTCAGGGCCATGATGAAATAACTCGGCCAGCGCAAACGAATCATTGGTAATCCGGGTCATTAACTGACCAGTTTTTTGTTCATCATAAAAACTAAACGACAGTTTTTGATAATGCTCATATAATTCACTGCGCATATCGCGCTCCATCAGAGCTCCCATCATATGCCCTTGATAGTCAACAAACATGTTGCACGCAGTATGAACGACAATCAACGCAAGCATAATGGCACCCACTCCATAGATTTGGTTGAGTGCATCAGGCATGTTGCTTTCTAATACATTTTTGGTGATGTAGTTCGCGCATATTGGGAGAATCAATATGGTTGCCGATACAACAAACGCACAAATCATATCTGCAAAAAACAAGCCAAGATATGGTTTGTAATAAGACAAGAATTTCTTGCTTCGAGAATTCATGAAAATTTTCCTCAAACAGACAAGTTGGTCACATTCTTCTGATTCCCTACGGATACCTGTCAAGCCTGTACTTAAATAAAAACCGCAGGGTCGCGAAGCGCGCCTGCGGTGGCAAGTCAATCGAAATAGACTAATCCGTGATTACAGTTCACCTTTAGGAGGCGCGCCCAATACAACATAAGTGCATAACAAACTGGCTTTCATTTGTACGTGCCTCCTTTCAAGAATAAGATGGCGCGAGTTTATCATTTGAAGTTGGGAGAGTCAAGAAGCTTGCCTAGCGTGATCATCAATCTGTCAGTCATAGCTCTTTGGATCGGGAACTACTTTTCAGCGAATGAGTTGAGTCATCGCCCCGCACAATTCCCACTTAACTTATTCCCATTGGGTGTGAAACATTCCATCCTTATCTACACGCCGATAAGTATGCGCGCCGAAATAATCGCGTTGTGCCTGGATGAGATTCGCAGGCAGTCGCTCTGAGCGATATGCATCAAAATAAGCCAGTGAAGCAGACATTCCCATTACAGGGATGCCCAGATCAATCGCGGTCTTTACCACTTCCCGCCATGCAGATTGATTCTTCAGGACAATATTACGAAAGGCATCGTTCAATAAAATATTCGACAAATCAGGTTGGTTTTCAAATGCTCTGGCAATGTCATCCAACAACGAAGCACGAATGATACAACCTGCGCGCCAGATGCGCGCGATGTTGGCATAGTTAAAACCGAAACCATATTCCCTCGAAGCCGATTTCAGCAAGGCAAAACCCTGCGCATACGAGGTGATCTTGCTGGCAAATAAAGTCTTCTCTGCAAAATCTATCAGTTGCTCTTTAGCTCCAGAAAACCTCGGCAAATTGCTTTCCAACAATTTACTAGCGACAACACGTTCTGATTTCAAACTTGAGAGCAATCTCATCTCCACGGCCGCATGAATAGTTGGGACAAGCGCGCCCACGTCCAGCGAATTTTGACTCGTCCACCTGCCTGTGCCCTTCTGCGCTGCTTCATCCAGAATCAAATCCACCAGAGACTGGCCAGTCTCTTCATCCAAATGCCGCAGAATTTTCGATGTGATCTTAATCAGATATGAACGCAGGTTTCCTTCGTTCCATTGTGCGAAAATTTCCGCCAATTCGTCATTTGGGATTCCCAAACCACGATGGAGTAAATCATAGATCTCTGCGATCAATTGCATGTCGCCGTATTCAATACCATTATGTACCATCTTGACATAATGTCCCGCGCCACCTTTACCCATCCACGCAACACACGGCACTTCATCATCGGCTTTCGCTGAAATGGATTCCAGCATTGGCTGTACCTGCTCCCAAGCTAATTCGGTTCCCCCTGGCATCAGGCTCGGGCCCCATAGCGCCCCGTTCTCTCCGCCCGACACTCCCATTCCGATCAATCGAATCTGGGCCTCTTCCAGGTTTTTGATACGACATTCAGTATCCATAAAAAAGGAATTACCGCCATCAATGAGAATGTCGCCTTGGTCGAGATATGGCTTGACGGACACAATCGCTTTATCCACGGGCTTCCCCGCAGGAACCATGATCAGGATACAATGCGGCTTATCCAGAGAGGTAACGAGTTCTTCAAGCGAATCAAATATCGTGATATTTTTATCTTTGAAAAGCGATTTGTCAAATCTCACGTTCACATCATAACCAGCAACTGAATACCCCTTGCGTTCAAAGTTCAGTGCCAGGCTCCGCCCCATCACACCCAGACCAAGAATTCCAATATTCAAAGCATTACTCCATGTGTTTCAAGATCTCTTGCACAATATCGCCCACTGACATGGATATATCCATCGTCAACGCGTTGGTTGGTTCCTCCAGTGCGTCGAACTGACTCTGGAGCATTTGCGGCTTCATGTAATGCTCTTTGCGAGCTATCATACGCGACCAGATCAAGTCATAACTGCCTTTCAGATAAATGAGTTGTACGCCGTCGTTCCCCTCCAGTAACTGCTGGCGATAACGTTCCTTGAGTGCGGAACAAGCCAACACGCCAGGTCGATTCTGCGCCAGACTGGAGGAAATCAAATCGTGAAGTGAAGCAAGCCACGGGGCTCGGTCTGCATCGTTCAGCGGAATCCCGTTTGCCATTTTGGCCACATTTTCAGGCGGATGAAAATCATCGGCGTCGTAAAAGTCCCACCCCAAATGTTCTGCCAGAGATTTGCCCACGCTTGTCTTGCCGCATCCAGCGACACCCATCATGATAGCGAAATGGGTCTTCATGTGCCGCGTCTTTTCTCGAATTGATAGATTGACCACGAGTTATACATGTGATGATACAAAATGTAGAACGTGGGCCCCATCGCAACAAGCGGATTGATGAAAGTCAATGCGATCCAGATGACGAAAGAGAGATTCTTTTGCCCGAGCGATTGGCTGGCTTCCTGCCAGTGGAGGCGACCGCCGAGCAACGCACCTACGCCAAAATTGACGATACAAATTAGCAATGATATCAAGGCAATGGTCAGCAGTGTGAAAGCGGAATTGGAATTTTGATTGTGGAGAAAATTCGAGGCATTGGCGCTGATGATAAAAAGATTGACCAGCCAAATGGGAAATGAAAGCGACTTTCCCTTGTAGATGAATTCTTGGCTCTTGGTGGGAAGGCCTGAAATAAGCCGGGCAAGAATCAATGGTACGAGCATTACAATCAAAACTGGTTGTAAAACTTCCCAGATTGAGATTCGAACATTCCCACCGAGTAAAGAGGGCAATGCCAGTGAGATGATCACTGCGCTTGAAATATTAGTCAGTAATACCGCGGTAACAACGTAATCAATTTCCCTGTGGATAAATCCAATAATGACTGGCGCGGCAATCGCAGTGGGGGCGATGGCTGTCATAAACGCCGCCAGTGCAAAAGTAATATCAAACGATACAAGCACAATATAACTAATGAACGCCACCGCGACATTGGCGAATAGGACCCAGAGCACACTTACTTGAAACGACTGTGGCTTGAACTCTATATCCAGAAATGTAAAAAACAACATGATCATCAAAAAGTACTGGATCAAAAACGAGAATATGTGAAACTGGGGCAAAAACGCGCCAAGCACCATTGTCACCAACAAGCCAAATACTTTGCCATAAATTTTGAGAAAGGAATTCATTTGGGAAATCATCGACTCTTCAGCCGATACAAAATTTCGCCTGCTTTAGGTACATATAAAACATTATGATCCTGCTTGTCTTTCCAATCGTCAATATTAATTTTCGATGGATCGAGGTAACCCAAATTAAGTCGGGCACAATCTTCCGCAGATATTTTGCTGGCAAGAGTCACATGCACGTTCGGTTTTTCAAGGCCATTTTCCATGATGCCAGAACCACGCAAGTGGGTGCTATGTGCTAACACGCCAAGCGGGATATTTTTGAAGCGTTCCCAATCATTCAAGAAATACGGCAGGACGTGATAACCAATCTCATAAATATATTTTCCATGTACGTGACTGACCACCTCTAAATGCGGCGCATAGATCACCACCTCACCGCCTAAAGCAACTGCGGGTTCAAGTTTATACATGGCCTTTGCGCCTGTCCACAACTCATCATACATGGATGGCGCACGCGAAAGGACCCGCTGAAAAGGCTTATTCACCCAATGGATGTGACGTTGTGCGGACAGATCCGCCGCTTCGCTCCAAGCCGACAAATGGTCGCCGATAAACAAACCGCTCAGGTCGTGATCCTCCACGACCAGCGCGATCAGAGTTAGTGGTGTCATCAATCGCTTCACCGCGGCATGAATCATTGTGCGGACGGGCGTATCCTTGATCCCAATCGTACCCACAACTCCTGCCAGCGCGCCGAGCCAATGGGTGGCGTTGATCATGTCCGCGCCGGAGATGCCGGGAAAGAGGTATTTCGCGCCGCCCGAGAAACCAACTACTTCGTGTGGGAAAGTTGGACCGAGAATGAGGATATGGTCATATTCAAGCACAGCTTTGTTAATGCGAATATTGACTTCATTAGGCAGCGACGAATGCCAATTCTTCCCAGCAATTTGTTTGATTTCATCCTGCTCAATCATACCGAGGGAAGTCAACGCTGAGGGCGTATCCCACGCATGATTCAACAATCCAATGTGTTGGAATGTGGTGGTTCGCTCTTCAGCAGAGATTCCGACAAGTTTATGAAGACTCTCTTCATTTAAGGGCGGGTGTGTGCCCAGGGCAACCATGAAATCAAGTTGTTTTGTATCATGCAAAATATCAACGAGCGAACGGAACAAAAAGGGCAAGGGCAATGAACGTGTATGGTCAGGAATTAAAACCAGCACACGGTGGTTATGAAATTTATCATCAAGCCCTTTGTGCAAGGTCTCGATAATTTGGTCTTTTGAAAGAAGTTGACCAGGAGGAGATATTGCCTGTGAATCAATCATTTTTATGTCCTGTAGGGCGACCCGTCCATGCCGTTCATCATGATCATACACCGCTAAAGGCAGAGAAACCACCATCAATCGGGATCACCGCGCCCGTCACGAAAGAGGCGGCAGGGGAGATCAACCACATCGTCGTACCGAGCAGGTCCTCGGGAGTCCCGAAGCGGTTCATCGGGGTATGGGCAAGGATGGATTGTCCGCGCGCGGTGAGTTCGCCAGAGTCCTTATCCGTCAGCAGAAACCGATTCTGTTCCGTCAGAATAAATCCAGGTGCAATGGCATTGACGCAGATGCGCGGCG